>Ga0207873_1000049_pt1 | contig 111518 bp, 97 predicted proteins | sample BGWIniCompost_FD_187373 | JGI IMG/M metagenome (GOLD analysis project Ga0207873, IMG submission 187373) | Cellulose adapted compost microbial communities from Newby Island Compost Facility, Milpitas, CA, USA - BGW Initial Compost (SPAdes)... ... | reverse complement strand
GATGGCGATCCAGTCTCCCCACAGGCCCCCGACGACCGCCGAGGCGGCCCCGCCGCTGGAGGTCGGCGGCACCCTGGTCGACCTGTTCTTCGACCGTGTCTCCCGGTGGGCCGACCGCACGGCCCTCCGCCACGTGGTCGACGGCACCTGGCGCGCGATCACCTGGCGCGAGTACGGCGACGCCGTGCGCGAGGCGGCCGCCGGGCTCGTGGCGGTCGGCGTCCAGCCGGGCGACCGGGTCGGCATCCTGGCCGGCAACCAGCCGCGCTGGCACATGGCCGACATCGCGATCATCACCGCGGGGGCCGTGTCGGTGCCCGCGTACCCGACCGGCGCGGCCAGCCAGGTGGCCCACGTCTTCGGCCACTCGGGCGCCCGGGTCGCCTTCGTCGGCGACCGCGACCAGCTCGCCAAGGTGCTGCTCGCCCGCAACCGCCTGCCCGCCCTGGAGCGGGTCGTCATGCTGACCGACCCGCCCGACGGCATGGACGACGACCTGCTGCTCACCTTCGACGACCTGCGCTCCCTCGGCCGGCAGCACCTGGCGGAGCACCCCGACGTCCTGCGCGAGCGGTCGCGGGGCATCGAGGCCGACGACGTCGCCACCCTCGTCTACACCAGCGGCACGACGGGCCCGCCCAAGGGGGCGATGATCACCCACGCCAACATCACCGCCACCATCGAGTCGCTGACCAGCATCGTCAGCGTCGGCCCCGACGAGCGGTTCCTGTCGTTCCTGCCCCTCTCCCACGTGGCCGAGCGGGTGGTCAGCCACATCGCGCAGATCGTCTCCGGCGGGGAGACGTGGTTCGCCCGCAGCCTGGCCACCGTCCCCAAGGACATCCAGGACTGCCGGCCGACGATCTTCTTCGCCGTGCCGCGCGTGTGGGAGAAGTTCGAGCAGGGCGTGCGGGCCGGCGTCGCCCAGCAGCCGGCGCCCGTCCAGCGGCTGTTCGAGCGCTACGAGGCGCTCGGGCTCCGGATGGTGGCCGAGCGGGAGGGCGGGCCCCGGGTGCCGCTCGCCGACCGGCTCGCCTACATGGTGCTCGACCGCACGCTCGGCGCCCGCGTCCGCCGGCAGATGGGCCTCGACAAGGGCCGGATCTTCGTGTCGGCGGCGGCGCCGATCCACGCCGACCTGGTGCGGTGGTTCCACGCCATCGGCATCCCCATCGCCGAGGTCTACGGTCAGACCGAGGACTGCGGGCCGACGACCATGAACCGCCCCGGCCGCATCCGCATCGGGACGGTGGGGGAGCCCCTGCCCGGCGTCGAGGTCAAGATCGCCGAGGACGGCGAGATCCTCGTCCGGGGGCCCAACGTCTGCGCCGGCTACTGGGACGACCCGGCGGCCACCGCCGAGCTCCTCGAGGACGGCTGGATGCACTCGGGCGACCTCGGTGTGCTCGAGGACGGCTACCTGCGGATCGTGGGCCGCAAGAAGGACCTGCTCGTCACCTCGACGGGCAAGAACATCGCGCCGCAGGACATGGAGACGGCGCTGCAGAACCATCCCTTCATCTCCCAGGCCGTCATCGTCGGCGACGGCCGCAAGTACCTGACGGCCCTGATCGCCCTCGACGACAGCGCGGTGGCGAGCCGGCTGCAGGCCACGAAGGGCCACGGCAGCACCGAGGACCTGGCCACCCACCCGGTCGTCCAGGAGGAGATCGCCAAGGCCGTCGCCGAGGTCAACGCCGAGCGGTCGCGCGCCGAGCAGATCAAGGACTGGCGCATCCTGCCCCGGGAGCTGACCATCGCCGGCGGCGAGCTGACGCCGACGCTCAAGGTCAAGCGCGACGTCGTGCTCCGGCGGTTCGCCGACCTGGTCGAGGAGATGTACGCGGGCTGACCGGCGCGGCCGGCGCCACCGCAGTGCCGCGCCGGTCGGCCGGCGCGGCGGTGCTCGCGTCGTCCCGTGCCACCGCGCCGGCCGTGCCCGCCGGTGCGCCGGCCGCCCGGGGCTCAGCCCGGGCGGCCCTGCACCGAGATGCTGATGGCGTCGTGCGCCCGCCGGACGCCGCGCAGCGCCGCGAGCGCCCGCACGGCGACGGCCTGCTCCACCGCCTTGTCGAGGGGAGCGGGGAGTGGGAGCTCGAGCAGCACGTGCAGGGTCCGGCCCTCGGGCGTGATCCTGCACGCGACCTCGGCGGCGTCGAGGCCGTGGTCGGCGAGCAGCGGCCCCAGCATCGTCGTGACCGCCCCCTCGAGCGGGGCGAACCCCGTCGCGGCCGCCTGCTCGGCGGCGGCCACGAGCGGCGTGTCGCCGTCCGCCCGGCCGGCGAGCACGGGGTCGTAGGCCTCGGACGAGCCGACGTCCGCCGTCGCCACCACCGGGACGCCCGCCCGCACCGCGCAACCGACGCCGGCCTCGTACGGCGTCGGGTCCGTGGCGGTGGCGTCGCGGGCGAGCACGGCCACGTCGGCGGCGCCCTCCTCCACGGGGCAGTCGCCCGGCCGCTCGACGCCACGGCACGGGAACGCCGGCCGGCCGTCGTCGTGGCACCGGACGACCCGGTGGCCGGCGGCCGCGAGGTCGGCCACGGCGGTGGCGCCCGCGCCCGGCCTGCTCTCGATGACCAGGACGTCGAGGTGTCGGCTCATGGGCCGATCATCCGACCACGGGGCGGCCGGCGACAGGGACCATCGGACACCGCGCGTGTGACGAAGGTCCCGAGGCGACGGGGGCCGATCCGGCGCGCTCGGCGTGCGTGGACCACAATGGGTGGGTGCGGGCGATCCACGACCTCCTCGCCGCCGTGCGCGGGTCCGCCGCCGACCGCCTGCGGCGGCTCCACCCCACCGCCGTCGTCGGCGCCGCCGGCCTCGTCGTGTGCCTGCTCTTCGTGGCCGCCTTCGGCGCGCTCGACGACGACGGCCGCGACCTCTCGCCGACCGCCGGCGCCGCCCGCGGCGCGCCCGAGGCGGCGGTCGGCGGGGAGGCCCCGGCGACCACCGGGCTGGTGGCCGGTGCGGACGACCCGGTGACGGACGGCGCGGTGGCGGGCGACCGGGCCGCCGGCCCGCCGGCCCCGGCGGTGACCGCCGCGACCGCCGGCGGGGGCGGGGTCGACGCGACGCCGGACGCCGGACCCGTCACGACCGGTCCGACGGCGACCGATCCCGCGCCGCCGCCGGCGACGGGGACCGAGCCGCCCGCGGGCACGACGACATCGACGACCCCCGCGCCCACCGAGCCCCCGCCGGGCACGACGACGACGGCGCCGCCGGCGCCCGACCTGCTCGCGCCGCTGCGGCCCCTGCTCGAGCTCCTCGGCCTCGGCTGAGCCGGGCCCGGCCCGCCCGGTCACCGGCGCATCGGCCACACTGGCACCCATGCGGGCCTGCCGGACCCTCCTCGCCCTCACCGCCGTCGTGGCCGCCGCGGGCGCGTGCGTGCACGCGGCGGTGCCCGAGTCGCTGCCCGAGCCGACGACGACCACCCTCGAGGCCGCCGCCCCGCCCGCGGAGGAGCCCGACTGCGGCGACCCGGTCGCCAGCCTGCGGCCCACCGGGCCGGCGACGACCGAGGTGCCGCCCGACAGCTACATGGCCGAGATCCAGCGGCGCGGTCACCTGCGGGTGGGCACCGACGTCGCCACCATGCAGCTCTCGAGCGTCGATCCCCAGACCGGCGAGTTCGAGGGCTTCGACGTCGACATCGCCCGGGAGGTCGCCGCCGCCCTGTTCGGCGACCCCGACCGCATCGTCTTCGTCGGCATCCCCTCCAGCGACCGGGTGGCGGCGCTGGTCGAGGGGCGGGTCGACCTCGTCGCCTCGACGTTCACGCCGACCTGCGGCCGGCGCCAGGACATCGAGTTCTCGACCGACTACTACACGTCGAAGCAGCAGGTGCTGCTGCCCCGCAGCGACCCGGCCCGCACCGTCGAGGACCTGGCGGGCCGCCGGATCTGCGCGTCGGCCGGCACGACGACCCTGGCCAACCTGGCCGAGCTGCCCGGCGTCGAGCCGGTGCCCGCCGCCGAGCGGGCGGACTGCCTGGTCATGATGCAGCGGGGCGAGGCCGACGGCATGTCGACCAACGACACCATCCTCGTCGGGTTCGCCGCGCAGGACCCGACGCTGCACATCGTCAGGGTCGACATCAGCACCGAGCCGACCGCGCTCGGCCTGCCCAAGGGCCACCCCGAGTGGGTCCGCTACGTCAACGCCGTGCTGGAGGACGTGCGGGCCTCCGGGCGGTGGCAGGAGCTGTACGACACCTGGCTGGCGGACCTGCTCGGCCCGAGCGACGGGCCGCCCGAGCCGACCTACGTCGACTGATCCCCGACCATGGCGTCGACCCTCGCCGACCACCTGCACGCGACACGCGCCCGGGGCGCCTCGCCGTCCGAGGCCGTGCTCGACGCGGTCACGAGCTGGGTGGCCGACCGGGGGATGGCGCTCTACCCGGCGCAGGAGGAGGCGATCCTCGAGGTCTGCGCCGGGAGCAACGTCGTCCTGGCCACCCCGACCGGGTCGGGCAAGTCGCTCGTCGCCCTCGCCGCCCACGCCGTGGCGCTGGTCGAGGGCCGGCGCTCCTTCTACACGGCGCCCATCAAGGCGCTGGTGTCCGAGAAGTTCTTCGACCTGTGCCGCGAGCTCGGCTCCGAGCGGGTCGGCATGCTCACCGGCGACGCCTCGGTCAACCCGGGCGCCCCGGTCGTCTGCTGCACGGCCGAGATCCTGGCCAACCTCGCCCTGCGCGACGGCGAGCGGGCGGACGTCGGCCAGGTGGTCATGGACGAGTTCCACTTCTACGCCGACCCCGACCGGGGGTGGGCGTGGCAGGTGCCGCTGCTCACGCTGCCGCAGGCGCAGTTCCTGCTCATGTCGGCGACCCTCGGGGACACCCGCCGCTTCGAGTCCGAGCTGACCGAGCGCACGGGCCGGCCGACGGTGGCGGTCCGCAACGCCACCCGCCCCGTGCCCCTCGAGCTCGAGTACCGAACCACGCCGCTGCACGAGACGATCGACGAGCTGCTCGCCACCGACCGGGCACCGGTCTACGTCGTCCACTTCACCCAGCAGTCGGCGGTCGAGCGGGCGCAGTCGCTCATGAGCATCAACGTGTGCACCCGAGAGGAGAAGGACGCCATCGCCCGGGCCATCGGGGGCTTCCGGTTCGGGCCCGGCTTCGGGCGCTCGCTGGCCCGCTTCGTCCGCCACGGCATCGGCGTCCACCACGCCGGGATGCTCCCGAAGTACCGCCGGCTGGTGGAGCGGCTCGCCCAGGAGGGCCACCTCAAGGTCATCTGCGGCACGGACACGCTGGGCGTCGGCATCAACGTGCCCATCCGCACGGTCCTGTTCACGCAGCTGTGCAAGTACGACGGGGCGACCTCGCGGCTGCTCACCGCCCGGGAGTTCCACCAGATCGCCGGCCGGGCGGGCCGGGCCGGCTTCGACACCGTCGGCCACGTGTGGGTGCAGGCACCCGAGCACGTCATCGAGAACCAGCGGGCGCTGGCCAAGGCCGGCGACGACCCCCGCAAGCGGCGGAAGGTGGTCCGGCGCAAGCCGCCCGCCCGGGGCTACGTGCCCTGGGACGAGAACGTCTTCCAGCGCCTGGCGGCATCGCCGCCCGAGCCGCTGACCTCGCAGTTCAAGGTGTCGCACACCATGCTGCTCAACGTCCTCGACCGGCCGGGGGACGGCTGCGAGGCGCTGAAGCGGCTGCTGCTCGACAACCACGACCCCCGCCCGCGCCAGCGCCAGCACATCCGCCGGGCCATCGCCATGTACCGCTCGCTCGTGCGGGCCGGCGTCATCGAGCGGCTGGACGAGCCCGACGAGGACGGCCGCCGGGTGCGGGTGACCGTCGACCTCCAGATCGACTTCGCCCTCCACCAGCCGCTGTCGCCCTTCGTGCTCGAGGCGATCCGCCACCTCGACCCGGCCGATCCCGACTACCCGCTCGACGTCCTGTCGGTCGTCGAGTCGGTGCTCGAGGACCCCGCCGTCGTGCTCTGGGCCCAGCTCGACCGGCTGAAGGCCGAGACCCTCGCCCGGCTGAAGGCCGAGGGCGTGCCCTACGAGGAGCGGATGGCCGAGCTCGAGCGGCTCGAGCACCCCAAGCCCCTCGCCGAGCTGATCGAGCCGCTGTTCGAGCGCTACGCCGCCGAGCACCCGTGGGTGGCCGACCACGAGATCCGCCCGAAGTCGGTGGCCCGCGACATGTACGAGCGGGCGATGACCTTCGCCGACTACATCGGCCACTACGGGCTGGCCCGGGCCGAGGGCCTGGTCCTGCGGTACCTGACCGACGCCTACAAGGGCCTGGTCCAGACCGTCCCCGAGGACGCCAAGACCGACGAGCTGTACGACCTCACCGAGTGGCTGGGCGCGACGGTCCGCAGCGTCGACTCCAGCCTGCTGGACGAGTGGGAGCAGCTGCGGTCGCCCGACCCGAGCGCGGCCCACGAGGCGGCGCGGGCGGCGGCCGAGCCGGCGGCCCCGACCGCCCTCACCGCCAACCCTCGGGCCTTCCGGGTCATGGTCCGCAACGAGCTGTTCCGGTGGGTCGAGCTGCTGTCCCGGCGGGCCTACGCCGAGCTGGCCGCCCGCCTGCCCGGGCGGGAGCACACCGCCGAGCGGCTCGCCGCGGCGATGGCGCCCTACTGGGAGGAGCACGACGCCATCGGCATCGGGCCCGATGCCCGCAGCGCGGCGCTGTTCCAGGTGGAGGAGCAGCCCGACGGCTGGCTCGTGCGCCAGGCGCTCGACGACCCCGAGGGGCACCGGGACTGGGCGATCCACGCCCGGGTCGACCTCGAGGCGTCCGACGAGGAGGGCCGCCCGGTGGTCGAGCTCCTCGCCATCGACGACCGCTGACGCGCCGGCACCCGGGGCGGGCAGCCGCGGCCCCGGGGACTTCCGGCCCTCGTCGTCGCCGCCACCCTGCGCGCACCATGGGGCCATGAGCACCATCGACGGGCCGGAGACCGGCATCGTGGCGACCCTCGTCACGCCGGAGGCCGCGGACGCCATGGCCTGGCACCCGCTCGCGCCGCACGAGGGCGTCGAGTACAAGCTGTTCTGGCGGTCGGGGAAGTCCGTCGCGGGCCTCATGCGCCTGCAGCCGGGGGCGCGGCTCGAGCGCCACACCCACCGCGCCTCCCACCACCACATGTGGATGGTCGAGGGCAGCGCCCAGCTGCTGGGCCGGACGGTCGGCCCCGGCACCTACGTGCACATCCCGGCCGGCATCGAGCACGGCCTCGAGGCGGGGGACGAGGGCTGCACCCTCGTCTACCTCTACCTGCGGGAGCCGGGCTACGAGGGGTCGGCCGGCTGAGCCGTGCGGGCCACGACGTAGGCCACGAAGCCGTCGACCGAGGCCACGGCGGGGTAGTCCCGCTCGGGGATGTCGAGGCCGGTCTCGTCGTGCACGGCCTCGACCAGCCGCACGACGTCGATGGAGTCGAGGTCGACCTGGTCGCCGATCGGCACGGCCGGGTCGAGCGCGTCGAGGTCGACCTCGGGCGCGATCGTCGCCAGCAGGCGGGCCAGCAGCGCCCGGGCCTCGGCGGGGCTCACCGGGCCTCCCCGCCGGCGGCGGGACGGTCGCGGCGGTCGGGGGTCATGGCGGCTCCTCCGGTCGTGGGCGGCGTGGACGGCACCCCGGCGGCTCGCAGGGCGCGCCGCACGATCTTGCCGCTCTCGGTGCGCGGCAGCTCGGTCACGAAGTCGACCGTGCGGGGCGCGACGCCCGGCCCCAGGTGCCGGCGGGCGTGGGCCAGCAGCTCGGCCCGCAGGGCGTCGCCGGGCTCGGCCCCCGGCGCGGGGACGACGGCGGCGGCCACCGCCTCGCCCGCCACCGGGTCGGGCACGCCGAACGCGGCCGCCTCGGCGACCGCCGGGTGGCGGCGGAGCACGCCCTCGACCTCGACCGGCCCGACGAGGTGCCCGGCGGTGTTGATCACGTCGTCGGCACGGCCGACGAACCACAGCCAGCCGTCGGCGTCGCGGCGCACGAGGTCGCCGGTCAGGTACCAGCCGCCGGCGAAGCAGGCCCCGTAGCGGGCCTCGTCGCCCAGGTAGGTGCGGAACATCGACGGCCAGCCGGCCCGCAGCGCGAGCTCGCCCTCGATGCCGGGCCCCTCGACCGGCCGCACCCGCCCGTCGCGCACCACCGCCCGCCCGTCGTCGCCGAGGGCGAGCACCGCGGCTTCCACGCCGGGCAGGGGGCGCCCGAGCGACCCCGCGGGCGCCGTGCCGTCGAGCGGCGTCGCCACCATGATCCCGCCGGTCTCGGTCTGCCACCAGGTGTCGACGACCGGGGCCCCGAGGGCCCGCCGGGCCCAGGCGGCGAGGTCGGCGTCGAGCGGCTCGCCGACGCTGGCCACGAGGCGCAGGCGGCCCAGGTCGTGGCCGCGGAGCAGGTCGTCGCCGGCCCGGGCCAGGAGGCGCAGTGCGGTCGGCGACGTGTACCAGACGGTGACGCCGGCCGACGCGAGCGTGCCGCACCAGCGGGCGGGGTCGGCCCGGCCCTCGAGGACGACGTTCGTGGCCCCGTGGGCGAGCGGGGCGACGACGCCGTAGGACGTGCCGGTCACCCAGCCGGGGTCGGCGGTGCACCAGAAGACGTCCTCGGGGCCGAGCCCGAGCGCCCAGGCGGCGGTGGCGCGGTGGGCGACGACGGCCTCGTGGACGTGCACGGCGCCCTTGGGCGTGCCGGTCGTCCCGCTGGTGAAGTGGACGAGCGCCTCGGCCCCGGGGTCGGTGGGCGGGATCGTCCAGTCGGCGGGTGCCTCGGCGAGCAGCCGGGTCAGGGCGACCGCCCCATCCCCGGCGTCGGTGGTGCCTGCCGGCCCGCCGCCGTCCACCAGCAGCACGTGCTCGAGCCGGGGGAGGCGGGGGCGGACGGGCGCCACCTTGCGCCGGTGGAGGCCGGGCGTCGTGACGAGGACCCGGGCGGCGGCCCGGGCGGTGCGCTCCCGCACCGGCTCGGGACCGAAGGAGGCGAACAGCGGGCAGGCGACCGCCCCGGCCTTGAGCGTGCCGAGCACGGCCACCTGGTGCTCGACGCCCGGGCCGAGCAGGGTGGCGACGCGGTCGCCGGGGCCGACGCCGAGCCCGGCGAGCACGTGCGTGAACCGGTCCGTCGCGGCCGCCAGCTCGGCGTAGGTCAGCGCCTCGACCCGGCCGTCCCGGCGGTGGCACCGCAGCGCGACGTGGTCGCGCCGGGGGCCGGCGGCGTGGCGGTCGACCGCCTCGTGGGCGATGTTCAGGCCCCGGCCGCCCGGCAGGCCGGCCAGCTCGCGCCGGGCCTCGTCCCAGATCCGATCGTGCGCCATGCCGGCCTCCGCCGACCATCCTGCCCCGGCCGGTGCCACCGCCGCACCGGCCGGACGCGGGGTGGGCGGGGGACCTCCGGCCCTGGCCGCGCCCCGGCCGGCCGGGCAGGCTGGGGACGTGGAACGCCCCGGCACCCGGCAGGTCGACCTGGGGGACGGGCGGGCCCTCGTGGTGCGCCCGATGGCGCCGGGCGACGTCGACGGGCTGGTCGAGCTGTACGCCGGGCTGTCCGACGAGGACCGCTACCGGCGCTTCTTCTCCGCCTACCGGCCGGACCGGGCCTTCTTCGAGCGGGCGGTGGCGGTGTGGTCGCGGGGTGGGGCGGGCCTGGTGGCGGTCGAGGTCGACACCACCCGGCCCGACCGGCCGGAGCTGCGGATCGTCGGCGAGGCGAGCTACGAGCTGCTGCCGAGCGGCGACGGCGAGCTGGGCATGGCCGTTGCCGCCGACCGGCGGGGCTGGCTCGGCCCCTACCTGCTGGACGCCCTGCTGGAGGTGGCGGCGTCCCGGGGGGTGCCGAACCTGCGGGCCGACGTCCTGGCCACCAACGCGCCGATGCTGGCCCTGCTGCGGTCCCGGGGACACGCCTACCTGCCGACCAGCGACTGGGTGTCGCTGCGGCTGGTCATCGGCACCCGCGGCGACACCCCGGTCTGGTCCGGCGGGCCCGGGGGCGGCCTGCGGCGCCGCGGGCGCCTGCTGGTCGAGGCGCCGGGCGGGCGCTGGCACGGCACCGAGGAGGCCCGGGAGGCGGGCTTCGACGTCGTCACCTGCGCCGGCCCCCGCGCGGGCCGGCGGGGGTGCCCGGCGCTGGCCGGGCGGCCGTGCCCGCTGGTCGAGGGCGCGGACGCGGTGGTCGTGTCGCGCGCCCCGGACGACGAGCGGTGGCGGGCGCTGGTCGACGCCCACGCCGAGCTCCACCCCGGCGTCCCCGTCTGCATCGAGCCCCGCGAGGGCCCGGCCGGGCCGGAGACGCTCACGGTGGCGATCCTCGACCGGGTGACCGCGGCGCTCGCCGCCGCCGGCCACCCGCCGGCGCGCGACGAGGACGACGACGAGCGCGAGCCCCGGCGCGACGAGTGAAGCACCACCATGAGAGGTCACAGCCGTGCGCGTGACGTGGCAGGTGCGTTCGCACCTATCCACGAGCGGCTACGCGCCGTAGTCTTCGACCATGAGCACAGACGAGACCTCCGGCCTCGGCCAGGGCCCGGCCGACGAGCCGGGCGCCGGTACCCCGACCGGCGGCACCGGGTACCCGCCGCCCCCCGGGTCGTCCGGTCCGCAGGACGCGCCGCACCAGGACCGTCCCCCGGCCGGCGGGCCGCCTCCGGGCACGCCGCCGGGAGGCGGGGCGCCCCCACCCCCGGGTGGCGCCACGCCGCCGCCGGGTGGCGCGCAGCCCCCGCCCGCCGGTGGCTACGCCCCGCCGCCCGCCGGTGGCCACGCCCCGCCGCAGGGCGGCTGGTACCCGCAGGTCGGTGTCGTGCCCCAGCGCCTCGAGAAGCCGTTCTACAGCCCCGGCATCGTCATCCTGCTGTGGATCGTGACGTGCAGCATCTGGGGTGCGATCTGGACCTACCGCACGAACGAGGACCTGAAGAAGTACAACGGCGAGGGCCTCGGCGGACCCGTGGGCGTCGTGGTCTACCTGCTCCTGTCGCCCGTGCTGATGTTCACGATCCCCAACGAGATCGAGAAGATGTACCAGCGCGACGGCCGTCAGAGCCCGGTCTCGACGCTGTGGGGCCTGTGGTTCCTGCTGCCGATCATCGGCCACTTCGTCTGGTACCTGAAGGTGCAGGACGCGCTGAACGACTTCTGGATCGGCAAGGGGGCGCAGCCGGAGTGAGGCCGGTCGGGACGGGGCACCACCGAGCGGCGGGACGACCGCCGGACGAGCCCTGGTTCCCGCGCACGCCGCCGGAGGTGCCCCTCCCGCCGCAGCCGCCCGGGCCCGACCGGCCCGGGCCGCCGGTGCCGCCGGTCCCGATCGTCCCCGGGCCGGGCGGGCCGCTTGCCGGTGGCGAGGAGCTCCGCTCGCTCGTCTACGAGCGTCTGCTCGAGCGGCGCACGGTCATGCTCGACCGGCCGCTCGACGCCGAGGCGGCCTCCCTCGTCGCCGCCCAGCTCGTCTCGCTCGACGGCGAGGGCGACGGCCCCATCACGCTGGTCGTCAACAGCCCCGGCGGGCCGCTCGACGCCGTGCCCGCCGTGCTCGACGCCCTCGACCTCGTGCGAGGCCCGGTCGACACCACCTGCCTCGGGCAGGCGGGCGGCACCGCCGCCGTCGTGCTCGCCGCGGGGACCGGCCGCCGCCGGATCGGCCCGGGCGCGCACGTCCGGCTGCGCCTGGCCGAGGACGAGCTGCAGGGGCCGGCCGACCGGATCGACGCCGAGGTGGCCCACCTGGCCGAGCTGCGCCGGGCGGTGATCGACCGGCTGGCCCGCTGCACCGGCCAGGAGCGCCGCCTCGTCGAGCGGGACGTCGACGCCGGGCGCAGCCTCTCGGCCCCGGAGGCCGTGACCTACGGGCTGGTCGACGAGGTCGTGGGCGCACCCGGCCGGGACCGGTAGGGTCCACCGCGGCGGGCGCCGTCACGACCAGGAGGTCCGCCATGCCCGCACGCACCGCGTTCGCCCGCTGGGACGGGAGCCTGCGCGAGGGCGCCGGGACGGTGCGCCTCGGCAGCGGCGCCTTCGAGGGCCGCTACTCGTTCGCCTCGCGGTTCGAGGACGGCCCGGGCACCAACCCCGAGGAGCTGATCGGGGCCGCCCACGCCGGGTGCTTCTCGATGGCGCTGACCGCCGGGCTCGAACGGGCGGGCTACCGGCCGGCGCTGGTCGAGACCACCGCCACCGTCCACGTCGAGCGAGGGGAGGACGGGTTCCGCATCCCCCGCATCGAGCTCGACTGCACGGCCGCGGTCCCCGGCATCGACGACGACGAGTTCCAGGCCCAGGCCACCGCGGCCAAGGAGGGGTGCCCGGTGTCCAAGGCGCTGGCCGGCACCGAGATCACGCTGACCGCCCGGCTCTCCGGCTGACCGGCCGACCCGGCGGGCCCCGGGCGGCGCCGCTCAGGCGATCTCGGCCAGCGCCCGGCGGATCCGGCGCTCGCTGACCGGGCGGGCGGTGCCGAGCACCTGGGCGAAGAGGCTGATCCGCAGCTCCTCCAGGTCCCAGCGCACCTGGACGACCGCCGGGTCGCGTCGCCGGGCGGGGGGCAGCGCGTCCACCGCCGCCGCGTAGGCGGCCTCCAGCTCGCGCACCCCGGCCATGGCCTCGCGGTCGCGGGCGGCGCGCTCGCCCAGCTTGTCGAGCCGGACCCGGATGCCCTCCAGGTAGCGACCGATGTCGGCCAGGCGGGCGAGGCCGGCGGCCCGCACGAACCCGGGCCGCACGAGGCGGTGCAGCTGCTCCCGCATGTCCGCGACCGCCGGCGCCAGCACCGGGGCCCGGACCTCGTCGAGCCGGCCGTCGAGGCGGGCGGCCGCCGCCACCAGCTCGCCGGCCCGGCCGGCCGCGCCCACCGCCAGCGGGACCAGCCGGGCCCGGGCGCCGGCGGCCAGCTCGGCGAAGGCCCGCTCCTCCCACACCGGTCCGCCGTGCGTGGCGATGACCCGGTCGGCGGCCGCGGCGGCGCAGTCGTCGGCCAGCTCGGCCACGGTGGGCAGGGGCGGGCGGGCGGCGACCAGCGCCGGCTGGGCCCGCAGCCGGCGCTCCGCGTCCCGGCGGGCGGCGGGGGCCGCGAGCAGCAGGAGCCGGCGGGTGCCGGTCCACATGGCCCGCTCCTGGTCCTCCGGGGAGGTGAGCACCCGGACGCCGACGGTCTCACCCTCGTCGATGAGCGCGGGGTAGCCCCGCACCCGCCGGCCGCCGGCCTCGACCTCGACGGTGCGGGGCAGGTCGCCGACCTCCCACGACCGCAGGCCCTGCCGCTCGAGGTCGGGGGCGGCCGCCGCCACGGCCCGCCGGACCCGGCCCCGCAGCCGGCGCTGCAGCTGGGCGAGGTCGCGCCCGGCCGCCACCTCGCGGCCCTCCTCGTCCTCGACCCGGAACCGCACGAGCAGGTGGGGCGGCACCCGGGACAGGTCGAAGTCCTCCGGGCGGACCGGCTCGCCGGCCAGCCGGGCCAGGCGCCGCGCCAGTACCTCGAGCAGCGGCCCGTCCTCGGGCCCGACGCCGGCGAGCGCCTCGGCCGCCCGGTCCGGCGCCGGCGCCAGCCGGCGGCGCACGCTCTTGGGCAGCGACCGCACGAGCGCGGTGGCCAGCTCCAGCCGGTGCCCGGGGACCTGCCAGTCGAAGCCCTCCGGGCGCACCTCGTGGAGCACGGCCAGCGGCACGTGGACGGTGACGCCGTCGTCCTCGGCGCCGGGCCCGAAGGTGTAGGTGACGTCGAAGGTCAGCTCGCCCTGCCGCCACGTCGTGGGGAAGTCGTCGAGGTCGACCGGCGCCGCCCCGGGGTCGGTCAGCACCTCGGGGGTGAGCGTGAGCAGGTCGGGGTCCTGCCGCCGGGCCGCCCTCCACCAGCGGTCGAAGTGGCGGGCGGAGGTGACCTCGGCGCCGACCCGCTCGTCGAAGAACGCGACCAGGCGCTCGCGGTCGACCAGGAGGCGGCGCCGGGTCCGCTCCTCGAGGGCGCGCACCTCGTCGACGGCAGCCCGGTTGGCGGCGGCGAAGCGGTGGTGGGTGCGCCAGTCCCCGTCGACCAGCGCGTGCTCGATGAACAGGCGGCGGGCGGCCGCGGGGTCGACCCGCCCGAGCGGGATCCGGCGCCCCTCGACGATCGGCAGGCCGAACAGCGTGACCCGCTCGGTCGTCATCGCCGTGCCCCGGCGGGCGTCCCACCACGGCTCGCCGTAGCTGCGGCGCACCAGGTGACCGGCCAGCGGCTCCAGCCACGACGGCTGGATGCGGGCGACCGTCCGGGCCCAGAGGCGGTTGGTCTCGACCAGCTCGGCCGCCATGACCCACGACGGCGTGCGGCGGTGCAGCACCGACCCGGGGGCGATGGCGAACCGGGTCTGGCGGGCCCCGACGTGCTCGCGGTGCGTGCGGTCGTACATGCCGACGTGTGACAGCAGGCCGGCGAGCAGCGCCCGGTGGATGCTGTCGGCGTCGGCCGGCTCGCGGTTGCGGTGCAGGCCCAGCTCCCTCGCCACCTCGCGCAGCTGGCGCACGAGGTCCTGCCACTCCCGCACCCGGACGTGGTTCAGGTGCTCGGCCCGGCACATGCGGCGGAAGCTGCTGGAGGACCGCTGCCGCTGCTCCCGCTCGAGGTGGCGCCACAGGTTGAGCAGGGTCAGGAAGTCGGAGTCGGGGTCGGCGAAGCGGGCGTGCAGCGCGTCGGCCTCGGCCTCCTGGTCGGTCGGGCGCTCGCGCACGTCCTGGATCGACAGGGCGGCGGTGATGACGAGCACCTCGCGCAGGCAGCCCTGGGCGTCGGCCTCCAGGATCATCCGCCCGTAGCGGGGGTCGATCGGCAGGCGGGCGAGCTTCCGGCCGATCGGTGTCAGCGTGCGGTCGGGGCGCATGGCGCCCAGCTCGACGAGCAGCGTGACCGCGTCGCGCACGGCCCGGGCGTCGGGCGGGTCGACGAACGGGAACGACTCGACGTCGCCGAGGCCGAGCGCCGCCATCTGGAGGATGACCGAGGCGAGGTTGGTGCGCAGGATCTCCGGCTCGGTGAACCGGGGCCGGGCGGCGTAGTCCTCCTCGCTGTAGAGCCGGATGCAGATGCCGGGGCCGACCCGGCCGCACCGCCCCGCCCGCTGGTCGGCCGAGGCCTGGCTGATCGGCTCGATCGGCAGCCGCTGCACCTTGGTGCGCCGGTTGTAGCGGGAGATGCGGGCGGTGCCGGGGTCGACGACGTAGCGCACGCCCGGGACGGTGATCGACGTCTCGGCCACGTTGGTGGCGAGCACGATGCGGCGGCCCCGGTGCGGCGCGAAGGCCCGCTGCTGCTCGGCGGCCGACAGCCGGGCGTAGAGCGGCACGATCTCGGTGGCGGGCAGGTCGGCGTCGGCCAGGGCCGCGGCGGTGTCCCGGATCTCGCGCTCGCCGCTGAGGAAGACGAGGATGTCGCCCGGCCCCTCGCGGCACAGCTCGTCGACGGCGTCCCGGATGGCGTCGATCTGGTCGCGCGGGGCCCGCGCCGCGCGCCCGGGGCGGGCCCGCCGCCGCCGGCCGCGCTCGGCCCCGGCCGGCGGGTCGGCCGGGGCGTCCTCGGCGGCCGGGGCCTCGGGCTCGATCGGCCGGTAGCGGACCTCCACGGGGTAGCTGCGGCCCGACACCTCGACGACCGGGGCGTCGAAGTGCTCGGCGAAGCGGGCCGTGTCGATCGTGGCCGAGGTGACGACCAGCTTGAGGTCGGGGCGGCGGGGGAGGAGGTCGGTCAGGTAGCCGAGCAGGAAGTCGATGTTCAGGCTCCGCTCGTGGGCCTCGTCGACGATGATCGTGTCGTAGGCCCGCAGCATCCGGTCGCGCTGCAGCTCGGCGAGCAGGATGCCGTCGGTCATGAGCTTGACCAGCGTGCGCTCGCCCACCTCGTCGGCGAAGCGGACCGTGTAGCCGACGAGGTCGCCGACCTCGGTGCCCAGCTCCTCGGCCACCCGGGCGGCGATCGTGCGGGCGGCGAGGCGACGGGGCTGCGTGTGCCCGATGAGGCCCCGGACGCCCCGGCCCAGCTCGAGGCACATCTTCGGCAGCTGCGTGCTCTTGCCGGAGCCGGTCTCGCCGGCGACGACGACCACCTGGTGGTCGCGCAGCGCGGCGAGCAGCTCCTCGCGCCGCTCGGTGATGGGCAGCGACGGGGGGTAGGTGATCTCGGGCACGGCGGCGCGCCGGGCGGCCACCCGCGCCTCGGCCCGCCGCAGCTCCTCCTCGATCGCGGCCAGCGCGCCGTCGTCCGGCCGCCGGCCGCGCCCCGCCCGGGCGCGGTCCAGCCGGCGCCGGATCCGGTCCGCGTCGCGCAGGGTGAGCGCGCCGAGCCGGGAGCGGAGATCGGTGGGAGAGGCGGGCATGGGGCTGGTCAATGATACGGACGACCTGCGGTTGAGGCGCCTGTCTCACTACGTGCTGCACGCGCATGAAACGGGGGGTACTGTGCCCGGCCGTGACCGTCGTGCTCGACCTCGAGGTGGACCCGGTCGGCGCCGGGTTCGATCCGTCCCGGCTCGCCCGCGTCGACGAGCACCTGCGCACCCGCTACGTCGAGCCGGGCAAGATCGCCGGCTGCCAGGTGCTCGTCTTCCGCCACGGCCGCCTCGCCCACGCGAGCGGCCTCGGCCACGCCGACCGCGAGCGCGAGCTGCCGGTGGCGCCCGACACCGTGTGGCGGATCTACTCGATGACCAAGCCGATCACCGGCGTGGCGCTGCTCACGCTCTACGAGCGGGGCCTGTTCCGCCTCACCGACCCGGTGCACCGGTTCCTGCCCGAGCTCCGGGACCTGAAGGTCCTCGAGCGCGACGAGGACGGCGGCAAGCGCCTGGTCGAGCCGGCCCGGCCGATGACCGTGCGGGACGCCCTCATGCACATGACCGGCATCGGCGCCGGCCCCCGCCGCATCCGCTTCGACCCGGCGGGCTCGCCCGACCGCCCGCCGTCGCTGCGGGCCGGCCGGGGCGCCACCCTGCAGACGCTGGTCGAGCTGCTGGCCGAGGAGCCGCTGCGCTTCCACCCCGGCACGCACTGGCTCTACACCTGGTCGACCGACGTCTGCGCCCGCCTCGTCGAGGTGCTGTCGGGGCAGCGCTTCGACGAGTACCTGGCGGCCACGATCTTCGAGCCGCTCGGCATGGTCGACACCGGGTTCCACGTGCCCGACGAGGCGATCGACCGCTTCGCCGCGCTCTACCGCCGCGACTCGCAGAAGCGGCTGGTGCTCGTGGACGACCCCCGGGCCAGCGGCTACCGCGAGCAGCCGACCTTCCTGTCGGGCGGCGGGGGCCTCGTGTCGACCGGGCCCGACTACCTGCGCTTCTGTCGCATGCTGCTCGGCGGGGGCGAGCTGGACGGCGTGCGGGTCCTGAGCCGCAAGACCGTCGAGCTGATGGCGTCCAACCACCTCCCGGGCGGCGGCGACCTGCGGCAGTTCGCCCTGCCCGGCGGCTACGGCGAGGTGGGCTTCGACGGCATGGGCTTCGGCCTGACCGTCGCGGTGTCCAACGGCCCGGTGGCCACGGGGGGCGTCGGCTCGGCCGGCGAGTACATGTGGGGCGGCTTCGCCTCGACGGCGTTCTGGATCGACCCCGCCGAGGACCTGGCGGTCGTGTTCATGACCCAGTTCGTCCCCTCGGGCACCTTCGACTTCCGCGGCCAGCTGAAGTCGATCGTCTACGGCGCCCTCGACGACTGAGCCCCGGCGCCGCTACTCGTCGTCCTCGCCGATGAGGTAGCGCGGCCCGGCGCCGTGCTCGCCCGCGTGGTCGTCGGGGTTGAGCAGCTTGCAGGCCGACAGCGACAGGCAGCCGCAGCCGATGCACCCGTCGAGCCGCTCGCGCAGGCGCTCGATGAGGCGGATCTGCTCGTCGAGCCGCGGCCGCCAGGCCTTGGACAGCCGGGCCCAGTCCTCCTGGGTGGGGGTGCGGTTGTCGGGGAGCGAGGCGAGGGCCTCGCGGATCTCCCCCAGCGACAGGCCCACCCGCTGGGCGACCTTGATGAAGGACACCCGGCGCAGCGTCTCGCGCTTGTACCGGCGCTGGTTGCCCGAGGTCCGCCGGGAGGTGATGAGGCCCTCGGCCTCGTAGTAGCGCAGGGCGGAGGGCGCGACGCCCGCGCGCTCGGCCAGCGCGCCGATGCTGAGCTCCGTCTCCACGGCGGGCAGCCTACCGGTGACCTCACGTTGAGGTGAGCTTCACATCTGCCCGGCGCCGCCCCGGCCGGCCCCGGTAGCGTCGGGGCATGGCGACGACCACCCCGCCGCGGCCGGCCGGGGAGCGGACGGTCGGGGAGCTGCTCCGGGCGTGGCGGCTGCGGCGGCGCCGCAGCCAGCTCGACCTGGCCAGCGAGGCCGGCGTGTCGACTCGGCACCTGAGCTTCGTGGAGACCGGGCGGGCCCGGCCGAGCCGCGAGCTGATCCTGCACCTGGCCGAGCACCTCGACGTCCCCCTCCGGGAGCGCAACGCCATGCTGCTCGCCGCCGGGTACGCCCCCGTCTACGGCCACCGGCCGCTGGACGACGCCGAGATGGCGCCGGTGCGGGCCGCGCTGGGGGTCGTCCTGCGGGGGCACGAGCCGTTCCCCGCCGTCGTCGTCGACCGGCACTGGGACCTGGTGGCCGCCAACGACGCCGCCCTCGGCGTGCTGGCCGCCGGCGTCGACCCCGCGCTGCTCGCCCCGCCCGCCAACGTCCTGCGGGCCAGCCTCCACCCCGACGGGCTCGCGCCCCGCATCGCCAACCTCGACCAGTGGTCGGCCCACCTCGTCGCCCGCCTGCGGCGCGAGGTCGACCTCTACGGGGACCCGGCGCTGGCCGCCCTGCTCGACGAGGTGTGCGGCTACCCGGGCGTCGTCGCCACGCCCGCCGACGAGGACGTGGCCAGCCGCCTGTTCGTCCCCCTCGAGCTCCGGTCCGAGGCCGGGCCGCTGCGGTTCTTCAGCACGATCGCCACCTTCGGGACCGCCCGGGACGTGACGGTCGAGGAGCTGTCCATCGAGTCGTTCTTCCCCGCCGACCGGGCCACCGAGGAGGCGTTGCGGTCGGCCGCCGCCCGCCGGGGCGCTCAGAGCAGCGAGAGCTGGGTCGCGTCCTCCTGAGCCGCGGGGACGGCGGTCGGTTCCGGGTGCGCCGTCCGCCGGCGGCGGGGGACCTCGACCCGCTGCTCCGGCCGGGCCGGGCGCCCGGTCATGTGCTCGGCGTCGGTGCGCTCGACCGCCCGGACGCCGTGGCGCCGGGCCAGGTCGCGGACCAGCGCCTCGTGGGCCCGCTGCTCGGCGGCGGGGAGGTAGGCCCGGTCGCGGTAGCGGCGCCGGTAGTCGGCGACCAGGTGGGGGTGCGTCTCGGCCAGCCGGTCGAGGAAGACGGCGTCGACGCCCGGGCGCAGGTGGAGCAGCACGGTCGAGATCGACCGCGCCCCCGCGGCCACGCACGCCTCGACGACGGCCTCGAGCTGCTCGGGTGCGTCGGACAGGCCGGGCAGCACCGGCGCGACGAGGACCCCGCACGGGACGCCGGCCTCGTTGAGCTGCTCGATCGCCCGCACCCGCCGCCGGGGGTGGGGCGTGCCCGGCTCGGTGGCCCGCCACACGTCCTCGTCGAGCGTGCCGATGGACAGGTTGACCCGCACGGTCGTGCGCCGGGCCGCCTCGACGAGCAGGTCGAGGTCGCGCAGCACGAGCGTCGACTTGGTGAGGATCGAGAACGGGTTGGCCCGCTCGATGAGCACCTCGACGATGCCGCGGGTGAGGCGGTACTTGCCCTCGGCCCGCTGGTACGGGTCGGTGTTGGTGCCCATGGCGATGAGGTCGCCCCGCCACCGCCGGGGGTCGAGCTCGGCGCGCAGGCGGGAGACCGCGTTGACCTTGACGACGATGCGGCGCTCGAAGTCGCGGTCGGCGTCGAGGTCGAGGTAGGTGTGGGAGGGGCGGGCGAAGCAGTAGGTGCAGGCGTGCGTGCAGCCCCGGTAGGGGTTGACGGTGTAGCGGAACCCGAACGGGGCGCCCTTGACCTCGTTGATGATCCGCTGGGCCCGCACGTGCAGGAACTCGAGGCCCCGGAACTCGCCGCGGCCGGGCTGGCGCTCGAAGATCGGCTCGTCGAAGAGCGTCTGCTGCGGCCGGGGCTCGTCGGCCAGCTGCCACCGCAGGCCGGTCATGCCGCCACTGTAGCGAACGTACGTACCCGGCGAACAGGCGTGCGGTTCACGGTCTACAGCCACCCGCGCCGGCGGAACAGCACGTACAGCCCGACCGAGGCGGCGACGATCAGCGCCAGGGCGGTGACGACGCCGTGGACCTCGCCCTCGCCGGGGAACGGCACGTTCATGCCGTAGACGCCGGTGACCAGGGTGGGCACGGCGATGATCGCCGCCCAGCTCGACACCGTCTTCATGACCTGGTTCTGGCGGTAGTCGCGCAGGCTCAGGTCGGCGTCCGACAGCGACGCGCACAGGTCGCGCAGGCCGTCGGTCGCCTCGGTGACGGTGACGACGTGGTCGTAGAGGTCCTGCCAGTAGGGGAGCAGGGCCGGCTGCACGAGCTCGTGCTCCCGGTGCAGCAGCGTGCTGAGCGCCTCGCGCAGCGGTAGCACCAGGCGGTGGAGCCGGGTCACCGCCCGCCGCATGTCGAACCACTCCCGCTGCCGGTCGGGGGGCAGCGGCCTGCCGGAGAAGATCTCGTCGGCGACGTCGTCGAGGGCGTCCTCGATGCGGTCGAGCACGTCCATGTAGCCGTCCACGGCCTGGTCGAGCAGCCCGTGGACGAGGGCGCCGGGCCCCAGCGCGACCAGCTCCGGCCGGGCGGACCAGCCCCGCAGCGCCGCCTCGGTCGACCCGGCGCCGGGCTCGCGGGCCGTGACCACCCACCGGTCGCCGACGAAGGCGTCGACCTCGGCGGTGACCAGGCGCCGGCGGTCGGGGTCGAGGTCGACCACCTTCCAGGTGACGAACAGGTGGGTGGGGTAGCGGTCGACCTTGGGGCGCTGGTGCGGCTCGACCGCGTCCTCGACGGCGAGGTCGTGCAGGCCCAGCTCCGCCGCCAGCGGGCGCAGGTCGTCGGGGCCGGCGTCGACGACGTCGACCCAGACGAGCACGTCCGGACGGGCCAGCCGGTCGGTGACCTCGGCGACCGGGAAGCCCTCGTCCTCGAGCACGCCCTTCCGGAAGGCGTGCGTGCGCACGTCGCCCACGGTGCCAGTCAACACCCTGGCCACGCGCCGTGGGCGGATCGGCCACGGCCCGGCCGCCGGGCGCGGGGCGCGAGTAGGGTGCGGGCAGCGCCGAGGAGGGGGACCGATGGGGATCGTTCGTCGCCTGCTGTCCGTCGCCGCCGTGGTCGCGGTGGCCGCCGGCTCGCTCGCCGGCTGCGACTGGCCCGAGGGCACCCGGTACGTCGACGTCGTCTTCGAGGGCTACGAGGCCACGACCGGCATCCCGTACCGCACGACGACGACCCACACCGGCGAGCCGATCACCTTGCGCCTCGACGTCTACGAGCCCGCGGGCGACACGGCCGAGGAGCGGCCGGTGATCATGTGGATGTTCGGCGGCGCCTGGCGGGCCGGCGACCGCAACCAGCTCGCGTCCTACGCCCAGGACTCGGCCCGGCGGGGGTACGTCGGCGTGACGATCGACTACCGCATCCGGCCCGAGGGCGGCGACCTGATCGCCGCCTCGAACGACGCCTACGAGGACACGCTGGCGGCCATCCGCTGGTTGCAGGACCACGCCGAGCAGTTCCGCATCGACCCCGACGCCATCGTGCCGGCGGGCTACTCGGCCGGCGCCATCAACGCGCTGCACGCCCTGCACCGCCCCGCCGACACGCCGGCGGCCGGCGCGGTGGCCATCGCCGGGATGCTGTTCCACGCCCCGAGCCCCGACCGCGGGCCGTCGATCGTGTTCAGCGGCACGGCCGACACGATCGTCCCCCACGCGGTGGCGCGGGACCAGTGCCAGCAGGCGACCGACGCCGGCAGCCCGTGCCGCTTCGTCGCCTACGAGGGCGGCGACCACTTCATCGCCCTCACCCAGGCCGCCGACATCCGCGAGCGGACCGCCGACTTCGTCTTCGAGACGATCCTCTGGCCGGCCGGCTACCCGCTCGAGATCGTCCCGACCGGCTGAGGTGCGGGCCCGGGCCCGCGGGCTGCGGCTCGGCCGCGCTCAGGTGCCGACCGGGTGCCAGACGGTCTTGATCTCGAGGAAGGCCGTCATGCGGTCGAGGCCGGGGTCCGCGGCCCAGTCGGGCTCGTCCTCGGGCGGGCGGACCACCCGCTTCAGGTTCTCGGCCGCCGCAGCCTCGAGCTCGGTCGCCAGCTCGGGGTCGCCCACGCCGGTCAGGTCGATGGCGTTCACGTCCATGTGCGAGGCCAGCCAGGGGGCGATCTCGGCCACCCGACCGGTCAGGACGTTCACCACCCCGCCGGGCACGTCCGAGGTGGCCAGCACCTCGGCCAGCGTGATCGCCGGCAGCGGGGCGCGCTCGGACGCCACGACGACGCAGGTGTTGCCGGTGACGATGACCGGCGCGACCACCGACACCAGGCCGAGCAGCGGCGACGCCGGGGCGACGACCGCCACGACGCCGGTGGGCTCGGGCACCGAGAAGTCGAAGTAGGGGCCGGCCACCGGGTTGGACGAGCCCCGCACCTGGTGCAGCTTGTCGCTCCACCCGGCGTACCAGACCCAGCGGTCGACGGCGGCGTCGACGACCCGCTCGGCCTCCCGGGGGGTCAGCCCCTCGGCGTCGACCAGCTCGGCGACGAACTGCGCCCGCCGCCCCTCCAGCACCTCGGCCACCCGGTAGAGCACCTGCCCCCGGTTGTAGGCGGTCGCGCCCGACCAGCCGGGGAACGCCTTGCGGGCGGCGACGACGGCGTCGCGGGCGTCCTTGCGGGAGGCCAGCGCCGCGTTGGCGAGGAAGCGGCCGTCGGCCGACCGCACCTCGTAGCTGCGGCCCGACTCCGAGCGGGGGAACGCGCCGCCGACGAAGAGCTTGTAGGTCTTGCGCACGGACAGGCGGTCAGACATCGAGGTAGGCCTCCAGGCCGTGACGGCCGCCCTCGCGGCCGAAGCCCGACTCCTTGTAGCCGCCGAAGGGGCTGGTCGGGTCGAAGCGGTTGAACGTGTTGGCCCACACGACGCCGGCCCGCAGGCGCTGGGCCATCCAGAGGATGCGGCTGCCCTTCTCGGTCCAGACGCCGGCGGACAGGCCGTAGGGCGTGTTGTTGGCCTTCTCGACCGCCTCGGCCGGGGTGCGGAAGGTGAGCACGGAGAGCACGGGACCGAAGATCTCCTCCCGGGCGATGCGGTGGGCCTGGCTCACGCCGGTGAACACGGTGGGCGGGAACCAGTAGCCGCGCTCGGGCAGCTCGCACGGCGGCGACCAGCGCTCGGCGCCCTCCTGCTCGCCGATCTCGGACAGCGTGCGGATCTTGTCCAGCTGGGCCTGGCTGTTGATGGCGCCGATGTCGGTGTTCTTGTCGAGCGGGTCGCCGAGCCGGAGCGTCCGCAGGCGCCGCTTCAGCCGCTCGAGCAGCTCCTCCGCGATGGACTCCTGGACGAGCAGGCGGCTGCCCGCGCAGCACACGTGGCCCTGGTTGAAGAAGATGCCGTTGACGATCCCCTCGACGGCCTGGTCGAGCGGGGCGTCGTCGAAGACGACGTTGGCCGCCTTGCCGCCCAGCTCGAGGGTGAGCTTCTTGCGGCTGCCGGCGAGCGACCGGGCGATCTGGCGACCGACCTCGGTGGAGCCGGTGAAGGCCACCTTGTCGACGCCCGGGTGCTCGACCAGCGCCCGGCCGGTGTCCCCGGCCCCGGTGACGATGTTGACGACGCCGGGCGGCAGCTCGGCCTGCCGGCAGATGTCGGCGAAGGCCAGGGCGGTGAGCGGCGTCGTCTCCGCCGGCTTCAGCACCACGGTGTTGCCGGTCGCCAGGGCCGGGGCGACCTTCCAGGCCAGCATGAGCAGCGGGAAGTTCCAGGGGATGACCTGCCCGGCCACGCCGAGCGGCCGGGGGTCGGGCCCGAAGCCCGCGTAGGCCAGCTTGTCGGCCCAGCCGGCGTGGTAGAAGAAGTGCGCCGCGACGAGGGGGAGGTCGACGTCGCGGCTCTCGCGGATCGGCTTGCCGTTGTCGATCGTCTCGAGCACCGCCAGCTCGCGCGACCGCTCCTGCACGAGGCGGGCGATGCGGAACAGGTACTTGCCCCGCTCGCGCCCGGGCAGGCGCGACCACACCTCCTCGTAGGCGCGGCGGGCGGCGGCGACGGCCCGGTCGACGTCCGCGGGACCGGCGGCCACGACCTCGGACAGCACCTCCTCGGTGGCCGGGTTGACCGTCTTGAACGGGTGCCCGTCGATCGGGTCGACCATCTCGCCGTCGATGAACAGCCCGTAGCTGGGGGCGATGTCGACGATCGACCGGGACTCGGGCGCCGGTGCGTACTCGAACATGGCGGGACCCCTCAGTCGAGGGTGAAGTGGTCGGGGCCGGCGTAGCGGCCGGTGACGGTCTTCTCGCGCTGCATCAGCAGGTCGTTGAGGAGCGACGAGGCGCCGAAGCGGAAGGCGTCGGGCGTGAGCCAGTCGTCGCCGCAGGTCTCGTTGACGATCACGAGGTAGCGGATGGCGTCCTTGGCGGCGCGGATGCCCCCGGCGACCTTGACCCCCACCCGCCGGCCGGTCCGGTCGCGGAAGTCGCGGGCCGCTTCGAGCATGACGAGCGCGACGGGCAGGGTGGCGGCGGGGGAGACCTTGCCGGTCGAGGTCTTGACGAAGTCGGCCCCGGCCAGCATGGCCAGCCACGACGCCCGCTTGACGTTGTCGTAGGTCGCCAGCTCGCCGGTCTCGAGGATGACCTTCAGGTGGGCGTCGCCGCAGGCCTCCTTCACGGCCACGATCTCGTCGTGCACCGCCAGGTAGCGCCCGGCGAGGAAGGCGCCCCGGTCGATGACCATGTCGATCTCCTCGGCGCCCGCCTCGACGGCGGCCCGCACGTCGGCCAGCTTGACCTCGAGCGGCGCCCGGCCCGACGGGAAGGCGGTGGCGACCGCGGCCACCCGGATGCCCGACCCCCGCAGCGCCTCGACGGCCACCGGCACCAGGTCGCCGTAGACGCACACCGCCGCCACCGGGGGGCAGGACGGGTCGGTCGGGTCGGGCCGCTGCGCCTTGGCGCACAGGGCCCGGACCTTCCCCGGGGTGTCCTGCCCCTCGAGCGTCGTCAGGTCGACCATGCGGATGGCGAGGTCGAGCGCGAACCGCTTGGCGGTGGTCTTGATCGAGCGCGTGGCCAGCGTCGCCGCCCGGGCCTCGGCGCCCACCTGGTCGACGCCGGGCAGCCCGTGGAGGAAGCGGCGCAGCGCCGCGTCCGACGCCGTCACGTCGGCGAGCGACGGTGCCGAGGTCGTGGTGGTCACGCGCCCAGGGTAACCAGCGGGGCCCTCACAGCTCCTCGGCCCGCAGGGCGGCGAAGCCCGGCTTGATCTTCCCCTGGATGATCCGCAGCCGCTGGTCGAAGGGCCAGAAGGCCGACTTCATGGCGTTGACGGTCAGCCACTCGATCTCGTCCCAGCCGAAGCCGAAGGCCTCCACGAGGTTGTGCAGCTCGCGGGACAGCGTGACGTCGGACATCAGCCGGTTGTCGGTGTTGACCGTCACCCGGAACCGCAGGCGGGTCAGCAGCCCGATGGGGTGCTCGGCGATCGACGGCGCGGCGCCGGTGTGCACGTTGGAGCTCGGGCACATCTCCAGGGGCACGCGCCGGTCGCGCACGAAGGCCGCCAGCCGGCCGAGGCGGGGGCGGCCGTTCTCGTCGAAGGTGATGTCGTCGACGATGCGGACCCCGTGCCCGAGGCGCTCGGCCCCGCACAGCTGCAGCGCCTCCCAGATGGAGGGCAGGCCGAAGGCCTCGCCGGCGTGGATGGTGATGTGGCCGTTGGCCTTGGCGACCTCCTGGAACGCCGCCAGGTGGCGGGTCGGCGGGTGGCCGGCCTCGCTGCCGGCGATGTCGAAGCCCACGACGCCCTCGTCCCGGTGGCGCAGGGCCAGCTCGGCGATCTCCAGCGAGTTCGCCGCGTGGCGCATGGCGGTGGCGAGCGTCCCGATGGTGATGTCGCGCCCGGCGCTGCCGATCCGGAAGCCCTCCAGCACCGCCTCGACGACCTCGTCGAGGGTCAGGCCGCCCTGGAGGTGCAGCTCGGGGGCGAAGCGGACCTCGGCGTAGACGATGCCGTCGTCGGCCAGGTCCTCGGCGCACTCGGCGGCCACCCGCATGAGCGCGTCCTTGGTCTGCATGACCGCGACCGTGTGCTCGAAGGTCTCGAGGTAGAGGTCGAGGTCGTGGCGGTGCGCGCCGGCGGTGAACCAGCGGCCGAGCTCCTCCGGGTCGGTGGTCGGCAGCGTGTGCCCGGCCTCCTTGGCCAGCTCGACGACGGTGCTCGGCCGCAGACCGCCGTCGAGGTGGTCGTGCAGCAGCACCTTGGGAGCCCGTGTGATCTGCTCGAGCGTGGGTGCAGCCATGCCGCAGGGTACCGAGGACGGGGCCTGCCGCGGACGCTCGACGGGCCGGTCGTCCGGCACGGGGGCGCCGGTCAGCCGAGGAGGCGGTGCAGCACCTCGCGCAGCCGGGCCAGGTCCGAGGCCACCCAGGGCAGAGCCAGCGGGTCCGGGTGGTGGAGGGCGGTCCAGCGCTCGCTGTCGGTGCGGCCGTGCAGCAGGCTGGTGGCGAGGCGGAGCCGGAGCGCGGCGGGGTCGTCACCGAAGGCGGCCCCGGGCAGGACCCCGACGCCGTGGTCGTCCAGGAGGTGCGCGGCGAGCTGCTCGCCGGTGGTGACACCCCCGGCGGCCAGCCGGGCCCGCGCCGGCTCGAGGTCGGGGTAGAGGTAGAACGCCCCCTGCGGCGGGCGGCACCGGGCCCCGGCCGCCTCGACGATGCCGTGGACGGCGGTCGTGACCCGCTGGTGGAGCCGCCGGCCGGCCTCGACGTGGGCCCGCACCTCGGCCGGCTCGCCGAGGACGTAGGCGGCGACCTCCTGCATCGGCGCCGCGAGGCCGCTCCAGACCTCGCTGGCCACCCCGACGACGGCGGCGCGGGCCCGCTCGCCCCGCGCCCCGTCCGGGAACCGGGCGAACCCGATCCGCCACCCGCCCAGCCCCACGCTCTTGCTCAGCCCCGAGGTGACGATCGTGCGCTCGGGCGCCACCGTCGCCGGGCTGGTCACCGGTCGCCGCGCCCAGGACAGGTCGCGGTAGATCTCGTCCGAGACGATGGCGAGGTCGTGGTCCTCGGCGACCGCGCACACCCGTCGGACGAGCGCCTCGTCCGCGACCGTGCCCGTCGGGTTGTCGGGGAGGGTGACGATCAGGACGCCGGGGTCCCGGCCGGCCGCCCGCGCCCGGCGCAGCGCGCCGTCGAGCAGGTCGGGGTCGGGGACGCCGCCGGCCGCCGCGGGCACCGGGACGCCGACGACCTGCTTGCCGGCCAGCGCCGCCTGGGCCGCGTAGCTGACCCACGACGGCACGGGCAGCACGACGTCGCCGGGCAGGGCGGTGACGAGGGCGTGCAGCAGCGCCTTGCTGCCCGGGGCGAGGACGACCTGGTCGGGGTCGGTGGGCAGGCCCCGACGGGCGAACCACCCGGCGGCCGCGGCCCGGGCCGCCCGGGTGCCGGCGATCGGCGGGTAGCCGGTCAGCGGCGCGGCCTCGGCGAGGACGCGGGCCACCGCCGGCAGGACGGGCAGCCCCGCCTCGCCGAAGCCGAGGTGGAGCACCTGCTGGCCGGCGGCGCGCCGGGCCTGGACGCGCTCGTTGACGGCGAGGGTGGCGGAGGGGGCGATGACGGGTGCGGCCACGGGACCTCCGATCGGTGGCGGACAGGTGATGCAAGAATTCTTGCATCTTCATCTCATTGTGCAAGTTGTGTGTGCATCGGGTGCCGGCGGGGTACGGTCACGGCGTGACCGCTGCCCGCCAGGCGCACGACGGCACCCCGCCCGCCACCTTCGAGGAGCTCGTGGCGACGCTGCAGCGGCGGCACGCCGAGCTGAGCCCCGCGCACCGGCTGCTCGCCGAGCGGATCGTGGCCGACCCCGAGGGCGTCGCCTTCATGACCGTCTCCGAGCTGGCCGCCGCCACCGGCGTCAACGAGTCGACCGTCGTGCGCTTCGCCACCGCGCTCGGCCTCGACGGCTACCGCGACCTCACCCGCCTGTGCCGTGACCGCCTGCGGGCCGAGGCCCAGCTGCTGCGCCGGTTCGCCGAGGTGCGGGCGCGGGCCGCCCACCGGCCGGCGGACGGCGAGCCGGCCGGCGACCTCGACCCGCTCGAGCAGGCGGCCGCCCTCGACCAGGCCAACGTCGCCCGCACGCTCGTGCGGGTCGACCGGGCCACCTGGGCGGCGACCGTCGAGGCCCTGGCCACGGCGCCCCGCGTCCACGTGCTGGGCCTGCGCAAGTGCCACGCCGTCGCCTACCTGCTCGCCTACCTGCTGCGCCTGGTGCGCGACGACGTCGCGTCGCTCGGCGCCGGCCCGGGCACGCTCGTCGACGAGCTGCGCCGGGTGGGGCCCGGCGACTGCTTCGTCGGCGTGTCCATCCACCGCTACAGCCGGGCCACGGTCCGGGCCTTCGAGTGGGCGGCCGCCCGCGGCGCCACCACCGTGGCGCTGACCGACAACCCGTCGTCGCCCCTCGCCCGCCACGCCACCCACGCCCTGTTCGCCGAGACGACGAGCGTGGCCGTCATGCGGTCGCTGACCGCCTTCACGTCGCTGGTCCAGGCGCTGGCCAGCGCGGTCGCCGTCGAGCGGGGCGTCGACGCCGGCGCCACCCTGGCGGCCGAGGAGGAGCTGCTCGAGGCGTTCGACGTCTACGGCTGACCCCGGCCCCGCCCGGCCCCGGCTGGTCGCCGTCAGCCGATGCGCTCGACGACCAGCGGCCGGGGCGCCGGCGGCTCGGGGCCGACCTCGATCGCGCCCTCCAGCGCGGCGAGGGCGCCGGGCAGCCGGCCCTCGTCGTCGGCGTGGAGGAGGAGCAGGGGCTCGCCCTCCTCGACCCGGTCGCCGGGCTTGCGCAGGCAGACCGCGCCGGCCGACGGGGAGACGGGGTCCTCCTTGCGGCTGCGGCCGGCGCCCAGGCGCCAGACCGCCACACCGACGGCCCGGGCGTCGAGGCGGCGCAGGTGGCCGCCGGCCGGGGCCCGCACCTCGTGGACGATCGGCGCCTCGGGTAGCGGGGCGCGGGGGTCGCCGCCCTGGGCGGCGACCATGCGGTCCCACACCGCCCGGGCCCGCCCGTCGGCCAGCACCGCGGCCGGGCCGTCGGGCCCGTCGGTCGGCAGGCCGGCCAGCCGGCACATCTCGGTGGCGAGCGCCAGGGTCACCTCGACGAGGTCCGGCGGCCCGCCGCCGTCGAGCACCTCGACGGCCTCGGCGACCTCCAGGGCGTTGCCGCAGGCCCGGCCGAGCGGGGTGTCCATGTCGGTGATCAGCGCCACCGTGCGCACCCCGTGGGCCCGGCCCAGCTCGACCATCGTCTCGGCCAGCCGCCGGGCCCGGTCGAGCTCGGGCAGGAAGGCACCCGAGCCGACCTTGACGTCGAGCACGAGCGCCTCGGTGCCCTCGGCGATCTTCTTCGACATGATCGAGCTGGCGATCAGCGGGATGGCCTCGACCGTGGCGGTGACGTCCCGCAGGGCGTAGAGCTTGCGGTCGGCGGGGCACAGCGACTCGCTCGCCGCGCAGATCACCGCCCCGACGTCGCGCAGCTGCTCGACGATCCGCTCGGCCGGCAGCGTCGCCCGCCAGCCGGGGATGGCCTCCATCTTGTCGAGCGTGCCGCCGGTGTGGCCGAGGCCCCGGCCCGACAGCTGCGGGACGGCCGCCCCGCACGCGGCCACGAGCGGCACGAGGGCGAGCGACACCTTGTCGCCGACGCCGCCCGTCGAGTGCTTGTCGACGGTGGGCCGGCCGACGCCCGACAGGTCGAGGCGCTCGCCGCTGTCGATCATGGCCTGGGTCCACGTCGCCAGCTCGCGGGGCCCCATGTCGCGCAGCAGGATGGCCATGCACAGCGCGGCGGCCTGCTCGTCGGCGATCGTGCCGGCGGTGTAGCCCTCGACGAAGAAGCGGATCTGCTCGTCGGACAGCTCCCCGCCGTCGCGCTTGGTGCGGATGACGTCGAGCACGTCGGTCGTCACGCCAGGTCCTCCGGGCCGAACGCGCCCGGCAGCCACTCCCGCAGCGGGCGCTCGTTCACCAGCAGGTCGGGGCCGCCGGCCTCGTACAGCAGCTGCCGGCACCGGCCGCAGCACGACAGGTCGGCGCCGTCGGGGTCGGTGACCGCCACGGCCACCAGCCGGCCGCCGCCGGTGGCGTGCAGCGACGACACCAGCCCGCACTCGGCGCACAGCGTCAGCCCGTACGACGCGTTCTCGACGTTGCAGCCGACGACGACGCGCCCGTCGTCGGTCAGGCCGGCCGCGCCCACCCGGTAGCGCGAGTAGGGCGCGTAGGCCCGCCGGGCGACCTCGGCCGCCGCCCGACGGAGCGCGCCCCAGTCGACCTCGGCCGGTCCCGGCACGGTCATTCGACCACGTACGGCTGGCCGTCGGCCGCCGGGGCCCGGGACCGGCCGACGACGCCGGCCACCACGACGATCGTGACGACGTAGGGCGTCATCAGCAGGAAGTCGGACGGGATCGGCGTGTCCAGCAGCGCCAGCCGGGTCTGCAGCTCCTCCGAGAACGCGAACACCAGGGCGGCCACGAGGGCGCCGACCGGGTGCCAGCGGCCGAAGATCAGCGCGGCCAGGGCGATGAAGCCCTTGCCGGCGGTCATGTTCTCGTTGAAGCCGCCGGTGGCGTCCAGCGTGAACCACGTGCCGCCGAGGCCGGCCACCGCCCCGCCCAGCATGACCGAGCGGTAGCGGGTGCGGAGCACGTCGATGCCCACGGTGTCGGCCGCCCGGGGGTGCTCGCCGACCGAGCGCACCCGCAGCCCCCACCGGGTGCGGAACAGCCCCCACCAGAGCGCCGCGGTGAGCACGAACACGAGGAACACGTAGATCGTGTTGTGGAACAGCAGCGGGCCGACCAGCGGGAGCCGCTCGAGGCCGGGGATGCCGAAGGCCCGGAAGGCGCCCGGGTCGTTCAGGTCGGTGTACCGGGCGAGCACCTGGGTGCCGAGGTAGCTCGTGAGGCCGAGCGAGAAGATGTTGATGACCGTGCCGCCGATGATCTGGTCGACGCGGTAGGTGATCGCCATGACGCCGAGGAAGGCGCCGAGCAGCACGCCCGCGGCCATGCCGCAGACCAGGCCCACCCACGGCGTGCCGGCCGCGCTGGCGGTCAGCGCGGCGACGAACGCGCCGGCCAGCAGCATGCCCTCGATGGCGATGTTCACGACGCCCGCCCGCTCGCACAGCAGGCCGGCGAAGGCGCCGAGGGCGAGCGGCGTGGCCCGGAACAGCGTCCCGTCGAGGAGGCCGATGATGCTGATGTCGTCGCCGCGGGCCGCCCAGGCCAGCAGGGCCACGACGAACAGCGCCAGGCCGACCCCGAACACGAGGAACGTGCGCCGGCGCACGACCCCGGTGACGAGGAGGGCCCCCAGCGCGGCGACGACGACGCCGAGCACCAGGCCGGTGGCCCGGGCCGGCACCGTCACGTCGGGGATCTGCACGGCGTCCGAGCTGCGGCTGAGCACGAACACGGCGTCGAGCCCCGACTCGCTGCCGATGCCGAACGCCAGCATCGCGACCAGCCCCAGCAGCGCGGTGGCCACGCCGAACCCGACGCGGCGGCGGGCCGCGCTCCGCTCGGCGACCAGGTCGGCCTCGCGGGAGGGCGCCAGCGGTTCGGTGAGCGTCGTCGGCATCACGACCCCCAGCTCGCGGTGAAGGTCTGGGCGGTGCCGCGGCCCGCCTTGATCCGGTAGATCGAGCGGACCAGGGCCGGCGCCGCCACGAACAGGATGATGAGGGCCTGGATGACCACGATGATGTCCACCGGGGTCGAGGTGGCCGCCTGCATGCCGGTCGATCCGGAGCGCAGGGCGCCGAACAGGAACGCCGACACCAGGACGCCGGCGGGGTTGGCCCGCCCGAGCAGGGCGACGGCGATGGCGTCGAACCCGATGAACGAGTAGTAGCCACCCGTCAGCGAGAAGCTCGGCCGGCCGAGGATGTTCGACGTCCCGGCCAGGCCGGCCAGGCCGCCGGCCACGACCATCGCCAGCGCGTACATGGCGGGCACGCTCATGCCGGCGTAGCGGGCCGCGTCGGGGTTGGCGCCGACGGCCCGGAGCCGGAAGCCGGTCGTCGTGCGCTCGAGCAGCCACCACACGGCGACGGCGGCCGCCAGGGCGACGAAGACGCCCGCGTGCACGGTGACCTCGCCGAGCGACACCTCGGGGAGGCGAGCGGACTCCCGCACCGGCTTGGAGATGAGGTCGTCGCGGCCCGGCGGCTGGAAGGCGTCCGAGCGCAGCGCGTAGTCGAGCAGCCGGTACGAGATGTAGTTGAGCATGATCGTGGTGATCACCTCGTGGGCGCCGGTGCGCGCCTTCAGCACGCCGGCGATCCCGCCCCACGCCGCCCCGCCGAGGAAGCCGGCCACCACCGCCAGCGGCAGGTGGATCGGGGCGGGCAGGTCCCAGGTGAAGCCCACCCACCCGGCGCAGGTGGCCCCGATGATCAGCTGCCCGGCCGCGCCGATGTTGAACAGGCCGGCCCGGAAGGCGAAGGCCACCGACAGGCCGGCGAGCGCCAGGGGCGTGGCCTCGACCAGCGTGCGGCCGATGCCGCGCGGCGTCCCCACCGAGCTGCGCCACAGCGCCTCGTAGGACTCGGACACGAGGTCCCAGGAGGCCTCGAGCGCCCCGAGCGGGTCGGAGAGGAACGACCCCCACTCGTCCAGCGTCTCGGGGTCGGTGAAGACCATGACCAGGCCGCCGACGACCAGCGCCGTCACGAGCGCCAGCACGGGGATGACGAGCGCGTTGCCGAGGTCGGCCAGCCGGGCCACGACGGCCCGGCCGCGGCCGCCGCCGGTCCCGGCGCCCGCGTCGCCGCCGTCGCCGCCGGCGGGGGGCGGCGCGGCCGGGGGTTGCTCGGTTGCGGTGGTCACGTGACCGTCACCTCTTCCTCGCCGGTGGCCTCGACGGCGGCGGCCTCCTCGACCGCCCCGGCCATGAGCAGGCCGAGCCGCTCGCGGTTGGCCTCCTCCCGGTCGAGCACGCCGACGACCCGGCCCCGGTAGACGACCGCGATGCGGTCGGCCAGGGCGAGGACCTCGTCGAGCTCGGACGAGTTGAGCAGCACCGCCACGCCCTCGTCGCGCTTGGCGACGATCTGGCGGTGGATGTACTGGATCGAGCCCACGTCCAGCCCCCGGGTCGGCTGGCTGAGCACGAGCAGCCGGTCGGCGTGGAAGAACTCGCGGGCGATGATGACCTTCTGCTGGTTGCCGCCCGACAGGTTGCCCACCGGCGTGTCGATCGACGGCGTGCGCACGTCGAACTCCTCGACCAGCCGGGCGGCGTGGCGCCGCACCTCCCGGCGGTTGATGACCGACCGGCGGGAGAACGGCCGGCGGTCGAGCTGGTTGAGCACGAGGTTGTCGGCCACCGGCAGCGAGCCGATCAGGCCGTCGCGCTGGCGGTCCTCGGGCACGTGGGCCAGGCCCGCCCGGAACATGGCCCGGGGGTCGTGGCCGGTGACGTCCCGTCCGTCGAGGCGGACGGCGCCGGCGTCCACCGGCCGCAGCCCGCAGATCGCCTCGACCAGCTCGCTCTGGCCGTTGCCCTGCACGCCGGCGATGGCCAGGATCTCGCCCGCCCGCACGGTGAGCGACACCCCGTCGACGGCCCGGTGGCCCCGGTCGTCGGACACGACGAGGCCGTCGACCTCGAGCACCGGCTCGCCCGGCCGGGCCGGCGCCTTGTCCACGACGAGCTGGACGTCGCGCCCGACCATCATCGCCGCCAGCGCCTGCTCGTCGGTCTCGGCCGGCGTCGTGTGCCCGACGACCTCGCCGCCGCGCAGCACGGTGATGCGGTCGGCGATGCCGAGCGCCTCCCGCAGCTTGTGGCTGATGAAGATGACGGACCGGCCGCCGTCGGCGAGCTGGCGGATGATCGCCATCAGCTCGTCGATCTCGTGCGGGGTCAGCACCGCGGTCGGCTCGTCGAGGATGAGGCAGCGGGCGTCGCGGTAGAGCGCCTTGAGGATCTCCACCCGCTGCTGGACGCCGACCGGCAGGTCCTCGATCACGGCGTCGGGGTCGACCGCCAGCCCGTAGCGGTCGGACAGCTCCTCGACCCGGCGCCGGGCCTCGACCCGGTCCAGGCGCCCGAGGGGGCCGGTCGGCTCGACGCCGAGCATGACGTTCTCGGCGACGGTGAAGACCGGGACCAGCATGAAGTGCTGGTGGACCATGCCGATGCCGGCCGCGATGGCCTGCGCCGGCGAGCGGCAGTCGAACGGCTCGCCGTCGAGGCACACCTCGCCCTCGTCGGCCCGGTAGAGGCCGAAGAGGATGTTCATGAGGGTCGACTTGCCCGCCCCGTTCTCGCCCAGCAGGGCGTGGACCTCACCGCTCTCGACGGTGAGGTCCACGCCCTTGCACGCGACGACGCCGGGGAACCGCTTGGTGATGCCCCGGAGCTCGACCTTCACCGCGCGCTCCGAGTCGGTGCCCGGCGATCCACTCAGCCCTCGTCGGGCGACGTCTGGATCTCGCCGTCGATGATCTGCTGGCGCAGCTCCTCGAGCCGGTCCTTGACCTCCTGCGGGACCTGGTCCTCGAACTCGTGGAACGGCGCGATGCCGACGCCGTCGTTCTCGAGCGTGCCGAGGTTGGTGCCGCCCTCGAACTCGCCGTTGGCGGCGGCGATGGCCACGTCGTAGACGGCGACGTCCATGTTCTTCATGACCGACGTGAGGAACAGGTCGCAGGCGTCCGGGACCGACACGCAGCCGTCGGTGTCGACCCAGATCAGCTTGGCGTCCGAGCCCGACGCCTCGATGGCCGCGATCGAGCCCAGGCCGACCGGACCGGCCACCGGCATGATGACGTCGGCGCCCTGGTCGAGCAGGGTCTCGGTCGTGGCCCGGCCCTTCGACTCGTCCTCGAAGTCGCCGGTGAACAGGCCGTCGTTCTGGGCGTTGTCCCAGCCGATGAGCCGCACGTCCGTGCCGTTGTCGGCGTTGTACTGCTCGACGCCGAGCTGGAAGCCCTTCATGAAGATGTTGACCGTCGGGATGTTGATCCCCCCGTAGGTCCCGACGACGCCGGTCTCGGACATCGCCGCGGCCACGTAGCCGGCCAGGAACGCCGCCTCGTCGGTGGCGAACACGAGCTCGGCCACGTTGTCGTAGTCGCGGTCCTCCTCGGCCTCGGCGTCGAAGAGGTCGTTGTCGACGATGGCGAAAAGCTGGTCGGGGTTCTGCTCGGCCGCGTCGGCGGTGGCGTCGCCCAGCAGGAAGCCGACGGTGACGATCAGGTCGCACCCCTGATCCATCAGCGCCTGGATGTTGGGGGCGAAGTCCGCCTCGCTCTGCGACTCGAGCACCCGCGGCTCGAAGCCCAGCTCCTCGCCGGCGTCCTGGACGCCCTTGTAGGCCGTCTCGTTGAAGGACTTGTCGTCGACACCGCCGGTGTCGGTCACCTGGCAGGCGGTGAAGTCACCACCGCCGTCGCCGCCACCGCCGCCTGCTTCGGTGTCGTCGTCGTCATCGCCGCACGCAGCGGCGAGCATCGCCAGCGCGAGCAGCGCGGCAAGGGCCTTGACCCCTCGTCGTTGCATCATTCCGCTCGTACTCCCTGTCGAGTCGCGGTGGCCACGGCAGCCACGGGTCGGCACCCTAGTCACATTCCCCAGCGCGACGAGAGGTTGCGCGACGTTTCGGCCACGTCCCGGCCGGTTTCGTCACCGATCTGTCACCAACCGCGGACGGTGCGTACCGAGCCGTGGGGCGTCGCGGTGCGATCGGTGGCGGCCACGGGGGCCGGGGCAGGGCGGGGGCGGTAGCGTCCCGGGCGTGCTGACACCCCCGACCGATCCCTTCGACCTCGCCCAGCGCGCCGCGGCCGACCTGGCCCGGGCCACGGGGGTCGAGCGCCACGACGTCGCGGTCGTGCTCGGGTCGGGCTGGCGCCCGGCGGCCGACCGGATGGGGGAGGTCGTGCGCGAGCTCGCCACGACCGACCTGCCCGGCTTCCCCGAGGCCACCGTGCCCGGCCACGCCGCCGCCGTGCGCTCGATCGAGGCCCCGGGCGGGCGGCGGGTCCTCGCGTTCCTCGGGCGGGTCCACGGCTACGAGGGCCACGGGCCGGAGACGGTCGTGCACCCGGTGCGCACCGCGCACGCCGCCGGGTGCAGCGTCGTCGTGCTGACCAACGCGGCCGGCGGCATCCGCGAGGGGCTGGCGGTGGGGCAGCCGGTGCTCATCGCCGACCACCTCAACCTCACCGGGCGGTCGCCGGTGGCGGGACCGATGCCCGCGACCGGCCTGCCGCCCCGCTTCGTCGACCTGACCGACGCCTACTCCGGGCGCCTGCGCGACCTGGCCCGGGAGGTCGAGCCCTCGCTCACCGAGGGCGTCTACGCCGGCCTGCCCGGGCCGCACTACGAGACCCCGGCGGAGATCCGGATGCTCCGCACCCTCGGGGCCGACCTCGTCGGCATGTCGACCGTGTGGGAGACCATCGCCGCCCGCCACCTCGGCCTCGAGGTGCTCGGGCTGTCGCTCGTCACCAACCTGGCCGCCGGGGTCGGCGGGGTGCCGCTCGACCACGACGAGGTGCTGGCCGCCGGCCGGGCCGCCGCCGAGCGGATGGGCGACCTCCTCGCCGAGGTCGTCCGCCGGCTCTGAGGCGGGCCCCGGGGCGTGCCCGTAGCATCGGCCCCGATGGACGGCGACCGGCTGGTGGCGGCGGCGCGGGCCTGGCGGGACGAGGACCCCGACCCCGAGACCCGGGCCGAGCTCGACGCGCTGCTGGGCGGGGAGGGCGGCGAGCCCGACCTGGCGGCGCTGGCCGACCGGTTCGGCGCCCGCCTCGAGTTCGGCACCGCCGGGCTGCGGGGCGAGATGGGGGCCGGGCCCAACCGGATGAACCGGGCCGTCGTCATCCGGGCGACCGCCGGGCTGGCCGCCTGGCTGGCCGACCGGGGCCACGCCGGCGAGCCGGTCATCGTCGGCCACGACGCCCGCCACCGCTCGGACCGCTTCGCCGCCGACGCCGCCGCGGTGCTGGCCGCCGCCGGCTTCGCCGTGCACCTGGCCGACCGCCCGCTGCCGACGCCGGTCGTCGCCTTCGGCACCACCCACCTGGGCTGCTGCGCCGGCGTGCAGGTGACGGCCAGCCACAACCCGCCCCGGGACAACGGCTACAAGGTCTACCTGGGTGACGGCGCCCAGATCGTGCCGCCGGTCGACGCCGAGGTCGCGGCCCGCATCGACGCCGTCGGGCCGCTGGCCGGCGTGCCCCGGGCCGCCGACGGCGACCCCCGGGTCCGGCGGGTGGGCGACGCGCTCGTGGACGCCTACGTCGCCGGGGCGGTGGCGCAGGCCGTCGAGCCCGACGCCCGCGACCTGCGGATCGCCTACACGCCGCTGCACGGCGTGGGGCGCGACGTCCTGGTGCGCGTGCTGACCGAGGCCGGCTTCCCGGCGCCGGCGGTCGTGCCCGAGCAGGCCGGCCCCGACCCGGACTTCCCGACCGTCGCGTTCCCCAACCCCGAGGAGCCCGGCGCCCTCGACCTCGCGCTCGACCTGGCCCGGCGCACCGGGGCCGACGTCCTGCTGGCCAACGACCCCGACGCCGACCGGCTGGCCGTCGCCCTGCCGCCCCGGCCGGGGGCGGGCGGGGGGTGGCGGGTGCTCTCCGGCGACGAGATCGGGATCCTGCTGGCCGACTGGCTGCTCGAGCACGGCAGCGGGCCCGACCGCCTGGTGGTGACGACGATCGTGTCGTCGTCGATGCTCGGCCGCCTGGCGGCCGCCCGGGGGGTGGCGTACGCCGAGACCCTGACCGGCTTCAAGTGGATCGCCCGGGCCGCCCGCGAGCGCCCCGGCCTGCGCTTCGTCTACGGCTACGAGGAGGCGCTCGGGTCGTGCGTGGGCACGCTCGTGCGGGACAAGGACGGCATCACGGCGGCGCTGGCCTTCGCCGAGCTGGCCGCGGCCGAGAAGCGGCGGGGGCGCACGGTGCACGACCGCCTGGACGACCTGGCCCGCGAGCTGGGCGTGCACGCCACCGGCCAGCGGTCGGTGCGGGTCGCGGGCCTGGACGGCCGTGCCCGCATGCGGGCCGCGGTCGACGCGCTGGCGGCGACGCCGCCCCGGGAGCTCGCCGGCGTGCCGGTGACCGAGGTCGAGGACCTGCGACCCGGCGGGCGCCTGCCGCCGACGGACGCGGTCGTCGTGCGGGGCGAGGGCGTCCGGCTCGTCGTGCGGCCCTCGGGCACCGAGCCCAAGATCAAGTGCTACGCCGAGGCGGTCGTCCCCGTCGCCGGCGGCGCCCCCGAGGACCTGGCCGCGGCCCGGGCGCGGGGCGCGGCGACGGTCGACGCCATCCTCGACCAGGCGGTCGCCCTCGTCGGCTGAGGTCACGCGGGGGTCCCGGGCGACGATCCCGGCGCGCGGGCGCCGAGGTGCGAGACTCGGGGCCCGTATGGAGCTGCACGTCGTCGACCACCCGCTCGCCGCCCGCCTGCTCACCCGCCTCCGCGACGAGACCACCGACCGGGCGACCTTCCGCCTGGCCATGGACGAGCTCGCGGGCATGCTGGTGTACGAGGCGTGCCGCAACCTCAGCGTCGAGCCCGTCGAGGTCACGACGCCGATCGGCCGGGCCGCCGGCGTCCGCATCTCCGACCCGCCGCTCGTCGTGCCGGTGCTGCGGGCCGGCCTCGGCCTGCACGGCGCGGTGCTCCGGCTGCTGCCCGAGACCGAGACGGCCTTCATCGGCGTCGCCCGCAACGAGGCCACGCTGCAGCCGGAGCCGTACATGAACTCGGTGCCCGCCGACCTGTCCGGCCGGTCGGTCCTCGTGCTCGACCCCATGCTGGCCACCGGCGGCTCGCTGGCCCACGCCTGCCGCATCCTGCGGGACCGGGGTGCCGGCCACCTCACCGGCGTCTGCGTCCTCGCCGCCCCCGAGGGCCTCGACCACATCCGGTCGACGGGCCTGGTCGACCGGGTGGTCACCGCCGCGGTCGACGAGCGGCTGGACGAGCGGGCCTTCATCGTCCCCGGCCTGGGCGACGCCGGCGACCGGCTGTTCGGCACCGCCTGAGCTGCAGGCCCGCGTGGTTCCGGCGGTCAGGTGGCGGGGCCGACCGGGATGGCGCCGACGGCCGCCGGGTTGACGTGGTCGCGGACCTTGCGGAGCAGGGCCGTCAGCTGCGCCCGCTCGGCCGGGGACAGCACGCCGGTCACGCACCGCTCGACGTGGTCGAGGTGCGGGCGGACCGCCGAGCGGAGGGTGGACAGCCCCGCCGGGGTCAGCGCCGTGTACGCGCCCCGGCCGTCGGACGGGCAGGGCTTCCGGGCCACGAGCCCGGCTGCCTCCAGGCGGTCGACCGCACGGGTCAGCCCGCTCGGCGTCAGGCCCGACCGGGCGGCGAGGTCGCTCATGCGCAGGTGCCGGCCGGGCGCGCGGGCCAGCCGCAGCAGGAGCTCGAACGACTGGAGCGTCAGCCCCGTGTCGCGGACGAGCTGCTTGTCGAGCTGCGACCGGACGGCGGCGCTGCTCTCGAGCAACAGCCCCACCAGGGTGAGCCGCTCGTCGTCCAGGGCCGCCATCGCCGACAGCTTACGGCGGCGACCCCGCCGGGCCCGGGCCCGGCGCGCCCACCGGGCCCGTCAGTAGTGCCAGGGGAACGGCGACCAGTCGGGCTCCCGCTTCTCGAGGAAGGCGTCCCGCCCCTCCTGGGCCTCGTCGGTGCCGTAGGCCAGGCGGGTGGCCTCGCCGGCGAAGACCTGCTGGCCGACCAGCCCGTCGTCGATCAGGTTGAAGGCGAACTTCAGCATCCGCTGCGCCGTCGGGCTCTTCCCCATGATCTTGCGGGCCCACTCGAGGCCGACCCGCTCGAGGTCCTCGTGGTCGACGACGGCGTTGACCATCCCCATCCGGTGGGCGTCCTCGGCGGTGTAGGTCTCGCCGAGGAAGAAGATCTCCCGGGCGAACTTCTGGCCCACCTGGCGGGCGAGGTAGGCCGAGCCGAACCCGCCGTCGAAGCTGGCGACGTCGGCGTCGGTCTGGCGGAACCGGGCGTGCTGGCGGCTGGCGATCGTCAGGTCGCAGACGACGTGGAGGCTGTGCCCGCCGCCCGCCGCCCAGCCGGGCACCAGGCAGACGACGATCTTCGGCATCATCCGGATGAGCCGCTGCACCTCGAGGATGTGCAGCCGACCCGTGCGGGCCGGGTCGACGGTCTCCGCGGTCTCGCCCTCGGCGTACCGATAGCCGTCACGGCCCCGGATGCGCTGGTCGCCGCCCGAGCAGAAGGCCCAGACGCCGTCCTTCGGCGACGGCCCGTTGCCGGTGAGCAGCACGCAGCCGACGTCCGGCTGCTGGCGGGCGTGGTCGAGCACCCGGTAGAGCTCGTCCACGGTGTGGGGCCGGAACGCGTTGCGCACCTCGGGCCGGTCGAACGCCACGCGGACCGCCCCGACGTCGCGGGCGCGGTGGTAGGTGATGTCGGTCAGCTCGTCGAACCCCTCGACCTCGTCCCAGGCGTCGGGATCGAACAGCTCGGAAACCATGGGCACCTCCAGCGGACGACCCGGCCGTTCTAGTCGCCGGTCGCCGCGGTGCCGTAACGCTCGTGGTGGATCACCTCGTCGACCGGACGGCGGGGCTTGGTGCCGTAGCGGCCGACCGGCCAGCCGAGGGGCACGATGCAGCAGGGCTCGACGGTCAGCGGCAGGCCGAGGATGCGGCGGGCCATCGTCACCGACCACAGGGGCAGCGTGATGAGCGAGGCGCCGAGGCCGACGGCCCGGGCGGCGAGCAGCAGGTTCTGGACGCTCGGGTAGATCGAGCCGTAGTGCGAGCTGGCGGCGACGGCGGGCGAGGGCAGGTAGGGGAGCTTGCTCCCGCCCCGCAGGCAGGCGACGACCAGCACGGGGATCTCGGTGAAGTGCTCGACCTGCCAGCGCACCGAGCGCAGGATCCGCGCCGTCTGGGGGTCGTCGCCCCGCACCCGCTCCCCGAGGCCGCCGTAGACGGCCCAGGCCCGCCGGTACTGCGCCTGCAGCCTCGCCTTGGTCGCCCGGTCGGTGACGACGACGAACTCCCAGTTCTGGCCGTTCGACCCGGTGGGCGCCTCGAGCGCCAGCTCGATCAGCCGGCGGACGACCGCCGGCGCGACCGGGTCGGGCCGCACCCGGCGGACGGCCCGCTGGGTGAGCATCGCCTCGGACAGCGGCATGCGCAGGCGGCGCTCGATCTCGTCGAGGTCGTCGGTGGGGGCGAGGTCGGTGGCGTCGTGCTCCATGCCCCGAGCATCGCGGACGGTGCCGGGCGCCGCGGCGGGGTGACGGGGACGGGCGCGGCGACGGGCCGCCGCGGTCAGCCGTCGCCGCCCGGGGCGCCCGACAGGTCGACCTGCGAGCGGAGCAGGTCCATGACGTGGGCGGCGACGAGGTCGCTGCCCACGTCGGTCAGGTGGATGCCGTCGGGCTGGCGGACCGCGACCGGCGCGCCGGACGCGGGGTCGGCCACGGCGTCGGCGTAGGCCCCGTCGGGGCCGCCGACGACTCGGGCGAGGTCGACGACGTGCACCCAGGGCCGGGTGGCGGCCTGCTCGGCGTAGATGGCGGTGATCGCCGCCATCCGGGCGCTGTAGCCGGGCTCGCGCATCGGCGGCGGGCCGATCCAGACGACGAGGCGCCCGTCGCCCCCCAACCGGTCCATCAGCTCGCCGACCCGCCGGCCGTACTCGTCGGCCCAGCCGGGCTCGTCGACCTGGGCCGGGGTGCCGTCCGGGCGCACGATCCCCTGGGCGTCGTTGACGCCGAGGACCAGTACGACGACCTCGGGGTCGTGCTCGTCGAGGGCCTCCTCGACCGCCGCCGGCCAGTCGAAGTAGTCGCGCCGGGTGAGGCCCGAGGCCGCCTCGTAGCGGACCTCGGTCTCGACGACACCGGTGGCGTCCCCGGCCGCCGCCAGCGAGCGGCCGATCGCCTGGGCCATGAAGTCGCCGCCGACCCACACCCGCAGCGGGTCGTCCGGGGTCGGCGCCCGCGGCCCGTCGTCGCGCTCGGTGCCCTCCTCGCCCTCGCCGTCACCGGCCGGCTCGTCGCCGCCGTCGCCCCGGGGCGCGGCGCGGTCGCCGTCCTGCCGGCGGGCGCCGTCGCGCCCGGTCGCCGCGGGGCCGTCGCCGCCGTCCCCCGACAGCGCGTCGAGCGCGTCCCGGATCCGCGTCAGCTGCAGGGCGTTGCCGACGTCCTGGACGGGGTGGAGCACGGCCAGGGTCCGGTCGCGGGCCGGTCCCGGCGGCTGCGCCTCGACGCGGGCGACGAGGTCGTCGACGTTGACGAGCAGGGCGAGCACGAGCGTGGCCACGAGCACGACGAGCACCCGCCCGGCGGGCTGCACGCCGGCCACGAGGTCGTCGTCGTCCACCGGGAGCGGCTCGTCGTCGTCCGGCGGCTCGCGGTCCTCGGGCGGCGACCCCCGCCACCGGAACCGGTCGGTCCACCGGGGCCCGGCGCCCCCGGGGTCGTCGTCGAGGTCCAGCTCGTCGTCGGCCACCGCGACGTCGTCCGCCGGCCAGTCGTCGCCGTCGCCCTCGGCGGCCCGCTCGCCCGTCCGGTCGGCGTCCGACGACCGGGACCCGGGTCCCTCCAGCGCCCCGACCCGCCGGCCCCGGGTGCGCCGGCCGACCCACCACCACCAGCGCGCCCCCAGCGCGTCGAGGTCGTCGGGGAGCGTGGGGTCGTCGCCCGGCCACCCGGGCGGGACCGGTGCACGCTGGGCGTCGGTGTCGGTGGTCGACATCAGAACGGCAGCCGTCCGAACGGGAGCGGACCGTCGGGGCCGAGCGCGGCGATGAGGGTGAGCCCCGCCGCCAGGACGGCGACCTGGGCGGCCGGCGCCAGGGTCGAGAACCGGGCCCGGGCCCCGTAGGTGACCTCGGTGGGGACGAAGTGGCTGGCCACGGTCGCGGCGAGGACCGCGAGGACGAGCGGGGTGACGAGCCCCGCGCCCCCCGGGGCGAGGGTGAGCACCCGCCCCAGCACCTCGACGGCGTCGCCGACCGTGCCCGCCCGGTAGACGACGAAGGCGAGGCAGACGAGGTGGAAGGTCACGAACCAGTGCACCGGGGCCGTCAGCGCCGTCGGCAGCAGCGCCGTCGGCTCCCGCCGCTCGGCCCGGGCGGCCGCCGCCTGCTCGGCGATCACGTAGACGCCGTGGACGACGCCCCACAGGGCGAAGTTCCAGCCGGCGCCGTACCAGAGGCCGCCGACCACCATCGTCACCATGACGTTGCGGGGCCGGAGGTGGCGGCCCCGCCAGCTGCCGCCGAGCGGCACGTAGACGTAGTCGCGCAGCCAGTGCGACAGCGTCAGGTTCCAGCGGTCCCAGAAGTCGCGCACCGACAGCGCCGCGAACGGGGCGTCGAACGCCCGCGGGTACTCGATGCCGAGCAGCAGGCCGCACCCGATGGCGATGTCGGTCGCGCCGGAGAACGCGGCGTAGACCTGCACGGCGACGCCGTAGGCGGCGACCAGCAGCTCGAGCCCGCTCGCCTGCGCCGGCGCCGCGAACGCCGGGTCGACCAGCTCCTCGGCGAGCCACGGCGCGATCACGACGGCCTTGACGAGGCCGGACCCGACGAGCACGAAGGCGTCGGTGGCCGGGACCCGCCGGGGGTCGGGGCGCTCGTGGAACTGGGGCACCAGCTCGTCGACCCGCACGACGGGGCCGGCGACCAGGTGGGGGAAGAAGCAGAGGTAGAGGAGCAGGTCGGCGAAGGCCACCGGCTCGACCTCGCCGCGCCCGACGTCGACGAGGTAGCCGATGGCGTGGAGCACGTAGATCGAGATGCCGACGGGGACGACCACGTCGACCACCGGCTCGCTGCCCGACCAGCCCAACCGCTCGAGCGCCCCGGTCACGGAGTCGACGAGGAAGCCGCGGTAGGCGAGGGCGGCGAGCACCGCGACCTCCGCCGCCACCGCCGCCCGGACGATGCGCCGGCTCACCGGGGTCGGGTCGCCCTCGGGCATCGCCCGGTGGGCGGCGGCCGCCGCCGCCCACCCGAGGGCCGCCACGCCCAGGACGACCAGCGCGAAGCGCACGTCGACCCAGGCGCAGAAGTAGAGGCTGAAGGCGATCATCGTCGCCCGCCACACCAGGGGGTGGGGGCGCAGCAACCAGTTCGCCACGAAGGCGGCGAGGAAGAAGATCGCGAAGGCGACGGTGGGGAACTGCATCCCGAGCCCCGTGACGACGGCTGCGGCTGGGTCCGGCGGCGATCGTAGTGACGCCGCCGCGCCGCGTCGGCGATGGTCCCCCCGCCCCCGGCGGCGTCAGGCCATGGCCTCGTCGATGCGGGCGAGCACCTCGTCGTCGAGGCGGTCGAGCACCTCGAGCGACCGCATGTTCTCCTCCACCTGCTCGACCCGGCTGGCGCCCGTGATGACCGTGGACACGTTCGGGTTGCGGGCGCACCAGGCGATGCTGAGCTGGGCCAGCGTGCAGCCGAGGTCGTCGGCGATGGCGGCCAGGCGGCGCACCTTGGCGTTGCGCTCGGGGTCGGTGAGCAGCTTGGCCAGCCACTCGTAGCCCGGCAGGGTGGCCCGGCTGCCCTCCGGGATGCCGTCGAGGTACTTGCCGGTCAGCAGGCCGGAGGCGAGCGGGCTCCAGGTCGTCAGGCCGAGGCCGATGTCCTCGTAGAGGCGGGCGTAGCTGCGCTCGACCTTGCGCCGGTTGAACAGGTTGTACTCCGGCTGCTCGACGACCGGCTTGTGCAGGTGGTGGCGCTCGGCGATCTCCCAGGCGGCCCGGATCTCGTCGGCCGACCACTCGGAGGTGCCCCAGTACAGCGCCCGGCCCGACGAGATGATGTCGGACATCGCCCACACCGTCTCCTCGATGGGCGTCTCGGGGTCGGGGCGGTGGCAGTAGATCAGGTCGAGGTGGTCGAGGCCGAAGCGCTCGAGCGACCCGTCGATCGCCTCGAGGAGGTACTTCCGGTTGAGGGTGTGGTGGGCGTTCACCGTGTCGCTCAGCCCCCAGAAGTACTTCGACGACACGATGAACGAGCTGCGGGGCCAGCCGAGCTCGGCGATGGCGCGGCCCATGATGCGCTCGGACTCGCCGCCTGCGTAGGCCTCGGCGTTGTCGAAGAAGTTGACGCCGGCCTCGTAGGCCGCGGCCATGCAGTCGCGGGCACGGCCCACGTCGAGCTGCGGCCCGAAGCTGACCCACGACCCGAACGACAGCACGCTCACCTTGAGGCCGGTGCGGCCGAGCCGGCGGTACGGCATCTCCATCGCTGCTGCCTCCTTCGCGAACGACACGCCCCGGGGGTCGGGCGACCGGCCCCCGACCCTACCGGCTGGGGCCGCGGCGCCCGCGCCGGGCGGCCCCGCCGGTGCCCCCGCCGTTTTCGGCTGCCGGAGCGGTGCTCTGCCAGACTTGGCGCCATGCGAGCGGTGGTCATCTACGAGAGCCTGACGGGCAACACGGCCAAGGCGGCCCGGCTCATCGCGCACGAGGTGGCCGCCCGCGGCGTCGACGTCGCCGTCTACCCGATCACCGACGTCGACCTGAAGGCCCTGGCCGAGGCCGACGTCGTCTTCGTCGGCACGTGGGTGGACGGGCTCGTCCTGTTCGGCCACCGCCCCGGCCGCGCCGGGCGGCTCCGCTCGCTGCCGGTCATCGACGGCAAGCGGGTGGCCGCGTTCATGACCTACGCGATCCACGCCGGCAAGGCGCTCGACCGCTTCGCCCGCCTGCTCGAGGAGCGCGGCGGCGAGGTCGTGGCCCGTACGCTGCTGCGCCGCGACCGCCTCGAGCAGGGGGTGGCCGACTTCGTCACCGCCTCGCTCGCCACCGTCCCGGCCTGACCGGGGCCCTGCGGCGGGCGCACCGTCCGCACCACTGGGGGGGAGACCGACCGTGCGAACCAGGACCCGCCGCATGCTCCTGTGGGCGCTGGCCGGGGTGGCCGCGCTGGTGGCCGCCGGGGTCGTCTACCTCGAGGGCGACGGGTCGGCGCAGCGGGCGCTGCCCGAGTCGCCGGAGCCGGCCGTGCCCGACGACCCGGGGCCGGGGTGCGGGGCGGCGGCCGTGACCGACCCCGCCGACCTGCGGGTGGACCGCACGCTGGCCCGCTGCGGCCCGGGGGCCCCCGAGCCCCGACCGCTCGCCGAGCCCGTGACGCTGCGGGTGGCCGTCGACGACCGCAGCGAGGCCCTCGCCCCGCTGCTCGTGGCCGACGCGCTCGGCGAGCTGGAGGCCGAGAACCTGGCGGTCGAGATCGTCGACCTCGACCAGCGCGAGGCCTACGCGGCGATGGCCCGGGGCGAGGTCGACGTCGTGGTCGGCGGCGTCGACGCCGCCTTCTACGACGCCGTCGCCCAGGGCCTCGACGCCCGGCTCGTCCTCGGCGGCCAGGTCGCCCGGTCGCCGAGCGACCTCGACACGCCCCAGACGGGCCTGTGGTTCCGCGCCGACCTCGTCTCCTCCCGGGGGAGCTGGTCGAACGTGCGGGGGCACACCGTCCTGGTCCCCGGCGGGCCCGGGGCGGCGGCCACCTACCCGATCGAGACCGTGCTCGGCCAGCACGAGCTCGACGTCAACGTCGTCTCGTTCGTCGACGCCTCGTCGACCGACGCCGCCGCCCGGCTGTCGGCCGCCGAGGTGGGCGCCGCCTGGCTGACCGAGCCGGCCGCCAGCCGGGCCGCGCAGGACGACGCGCTCCGCCTCGTCGCCACGCTGCCGGGCAGCGAGACCATCGACGGCACCGTGTTCTCGCCCCGCCTCCTCGGCCCCGACCGCGACGCCGGGCTGGCCTACGCCCGGGCCGTCCTCCGCACGATCAACACCCACCTGGCCGACGGGTACTCGGACGAGGCGCTCGTGGCGGTGGCCGCGGCGCTGGACGTGCCCGAGGACGAGGTCGCGGCGGGGTCGCCGCCGCTGTTCGACTGGGAGGTCCGGGCCGGCACGACGACCCGCATGCAGGAGGCCTTCCTGCGCACGGGTGCCGTCGCCTACGAGCAGGTGCTGCCCGAGGACCGGCTGGTGGACCGCAGCGTCGTCGCCGAGGTCGTCGGCGAGGGCGCCTGACCCGGCCCGTCAGCGGCTCCCGGCGGCCCAGCTCCAGGCGTAGTCCGGGTCCTCGCAGGCCCGGGCGGCCGGCCCGAGGCCGAGCGGCGCGAACGTGTCGACCATGACCGCCAGCTCGTCCGTCGAGTCCTGCCCGAGCGACGCCTCGACCGCGCCCGGCTGCGGCCCGTGGGTGAACCCCGCCGGGTGGAGGGTGATCGACCCCGCGCCGATGCCCGAGCCCTTGCGGCTCGTGAAGTCGCCGTCGCAGTAGTAGAGGACCTCGTCGCTGTCGACGTTGGCGTGGTTGTACGGGCTGGGGACGGCCAGCGGGTGGTAGTCGAGCTTGCGGGGCACGAAGCTGCAGACCACGAAGTTGGGCCCGGCGAAGGTCTGGTGCACCGGCGGCGGCTGGTGGACCCGCCCGGTCAACGGCTCGAAGTCGTGGATCGACAGCCGGTACGGGTAGAGGCAGCCGTCCCAGCCCACGACGTCGAAGGGGTGGTGGGCGTAGCGGTAGCGGGTGACGCCGCTCCGCTGGCGGACGAGCACCTCGATCCCCTCGTCGGGCACGGGGTCGTCGACGACCAGCGGCTCCTCCGGCGCGTGCAGGTCGCGCTCGCAGTAGGGGCTGTGCTCGAGGAACTGGCCCGTCGGCGACAGGTACCGGGCCGGCGGGCCGACGTGGCCCCGGGCCTCGATGACCAGCGCCACGACGGGCTCGTCCCCGGTCGGCACCCAGCGGTGGGTCGTCCCGGTGGGCACGACGACGTAGTCGCCGGCCCGGCAGTCCAGCGCGCCGAAGACCGACTCGAGGCGGGCGGCGCCGCTGCGGACGAAGACGATCTCGTCGCCGGTCGCGTTGCGGTAGAGCCCGCTCGGCTCGGTGGCCGCGGCGGCGAGCAGGCGCACGTCGTCGTTGGCGAGCAGCAGCCAGCGGCCACCGACGAGGTCGCCGCCCGGCTCGAGCTCGCCGGTGCGGAAGTGGCGGGGGAGGAGCGGCTCGTTGGGCGTGACGCCGGCGCCGTCGCCGGCGGGCGGCCGGACCGTCTCGGCCCCGACGAGGGCGGTGGGGGGCCGGCGGTGGTAGAGCAGCGCCGAGTCCGACGAGAAGCCGTCGGCGCCCATGAGCTCCTCGGCGTAGAGGCTGCCGTCGGGGGCGCGGAACTGGGTGTGGCGCTTGGGCGGGACCTCGCCCACCCGGCGGTAGTGCGGCATCGGCACCTCCTGGGCGGCCGGCGGGTGCTGTGTGCCAGTTGGGTGACAGCGGGCACATCGGCCCGCAGGCGGACACTAACCTCCGTCGCCCGGAGGTGCCTGGTTGGCTGGACCCCTCGATCACGCGCTCGTCCGCCTCTTCGACGACGCCGGGCTGTTCCCGCCCGCCAGGCTCCCGATGGCCGAGGCGCTCGCGGCCCACGCCCGGGCGCTCGACGGCCCCCACCACGGCGTCGTGGGCCCGTTCCTCTGCCCGGTGGGGCGCCTGGCCGAGCTCGAGGCCTGCGTCGCCGCGGGGGCGGCGCGGCCGCCGGCGCTCGGCCTCATCGGCCACGACGGCCCGGTCGACTGGGGCCGGGCCCTGGCGACGCCGGGCGTCGTGCAGGTCGAGGCGCCCCTCGGCGTGCGGATGCCGGCGCCGCCGGCCAACGTGCTCCGCTACCTCGAGCTGCCCCACCACGGCGACGTGCAGGCGGCCCTCGACGCCGTCGAGGGCGCCGGCGCCCGGGCCAAGGTGCGCTGCGGCGGCCTGACCCCGGACGCCGTGCCCCGGCCGTCCTGGCTGGCCGAGGTGCTCGTCGGCTGCGCCACCCGGGGGCTGCCGCTCAAGGCCACCGCCGGGCTGCACCAGCCCTACTACCGGGCCGGCGGGCCCGAGGGGGCCCGCCACGGGTTCGTCAACCTGCTGGCCGCGGCCGCGGCGGCCGCCGGCGGCGCGACGGTGACGGACGTGACCGCGGTCCTCACCTACGAGGAGCCGGCCGCCGCCGTCCTGCCCTCCCGCCTGCAGGGCGCCCGCCGGCTGCTGGCGTCCATCGGCACCTGCTCGATCGACGAGCCGCTCGCGGCGCTGGCCGAGCGGGGGCTCCTGTGACCGCGCTGCGGTCGTGGGTGCCGGGGGCCGACGGGTCGGGCTTCCCGGCGGAGCACCTGCCCTACGGCGTGTTCTCGACCGGTGACGGGCCGGCCCGGGTCGGCGCCCGCATCGGCGACCACGTCGTCGACCTGGCGCGGCTCGCCGCCGACGACGCCGGCGGCGTCGGCGCCGTGGGCGACGTCTTCGCCCGGCCCTCCCTCAACGCCTTCATGGCCGCGGGGCCGGACGCCTGGCGGCACGTGCGGTCCCGGCTGACCGAGCTGGTCTGCGACGCCGCCGCCCGGCCGCTGGTGGAGCCGGCGCTCGTGCCCGTCGACCGCACCCGGGCGCACCTGCCGGTCGAGGTCGCCGACTACGTCGACTTCTACAGCTCGCTCGAGCACGCGACGAACCTCGGCCGCCTGTTCCGCCCCGACGGCGAGCCGCTGCTGCCCAACTGGCGCCACCTGCCGGTCGGCTACCACGGGCGGGCCGGGACGGTCGCCGTGTCGGGTACGCCGGTCCCCCGGCCGTCCGGGCAGCGCCGGGTGGGGGACGAGGTCGTGTTCGGGCCGTCCGAGCGGCTCGACATCGAGCTGGAGGTCGCGGCGGTGGTGGGCGTGCCGTCGGTCCCGGGGCGGCCGGTCCCGACGGACCGGGCGGCCGAGCACGTCTTCGGGATCGCGCTGCTCAACGACTGGTCGGCCCGCGACATCCAGGCGTGGGAGTACCAGCCGCTCGGGCCCTTCCTCGGCAAGTCGTTCGCCACGACGCTCGCCGCCTGGGTCACGCCGCTCGACGCGCTGGCGCCGTGCCGGGTGCCGGGCCGGCCGCAGGACCCCGAGCCGCTGCCGTACCTGCGCCTGCGCCCGGAGGACGACTGGGTGCTGGCCGTCGACCTGTCGGTGGCGCTCCGCCCGGCGGGGACCGCCGTCGAGGAGGTGGTCAGCCGCACGTCGGCCGCCGGCCTCTACTGGCGCCTGCCCCAGCAGATCGCCCACGCGACGGTCAACGGCGCCCACCTCCGCACCGGCGACCTGCTCGCGTCGGGCACCGTCTCCGGCCCGGCGCCGGGCACGGAGGGCAGCCTGATCGAGCTGACCCGGGGCGGGCGGGAGCCGCTCGAGGTCGGCGGGGTGCGGCGCACCTTCCTCGAGGACGGCGACGAGGTCGTCCTGCGGGGTGAGGCGGCGGTGGGCGACGGCGTGCGGATCAGCCTCGGCGAGGCCCGGGGGCGCGTCGTGCCCGGGGCCGTCCCGGGCGGTCGCTAGCGTCGCGGCCGTGGTGCCCACCCCGGCCGTCGACCCCGCGTTCCTCGCCGCCTGCCGGGCCGTCGTGGGCGACGCGCACGTGCTCGTCGACCCCGACGTGACCGCCGGCTACGCCACCGACTGGACGGGCCGCTACCGGGGCGCCACGCCCGCGGTCGTGCGGCCCGGCTCGACGGAGGAGGTCGCCGAGCTGGTGCGCCTGGCCCGGGCGCACGGCGTCCCGCTCGTGCCCCAGGGCGGCAACACCGGCCTGGTGGCGGGTGGCGTGCCGCTGGCCGGCGAGGTCGTCGTCAGCCTCGGCCGGCTGCGCCGGCTCGACCCGGTCGACCGACTGGCGGGCCAGGTGACCGCCGGCGCGGGCGTGACGCTGGCGACCCTGGCCGCCCACGCCGACGCCGCGGGCCTGGCGTTCGGCGTCGACCTCGGCTCGCGGGCCAGCGCCACCGTCGGCGGCATGGTGGCCACCAACGCCGGCGGCCTGCACGTCGTCCGCCACGGCGCCATGCGGGCCCAGGTGGTCGGCGTCGAGGCGGTGCTCGGCACCGGCGAGGTGATCAGCCGCCTCGGCGGTCTCGTCAAGGACAACACCGGCTACGACCTCGCCCAGCTGCTGTGCGGCAGCGAGGGCACCCTCGGCATCGTCACCGCCGCCCGCCTGCGACTCGTGCCCCGCCCGCGGCACGTCGTCACCGCGCTGGCCGGGGTGGCGTCGATCGAGGACGCCGTGGCGCTGGCCGCCGAGCTGCGGTGGGCGCTGCCGGAGGTGCTGGCCCTGGAGATGATGACCGGGCCGAGCCTGCGGCTCGTCGCCGAGCACCTCGGCGCGCCGCCCCCGGTGGCCCCCGGGGCCGGCGCCTACCTGATCGTCGAGGCGGGGGGCGCCGAGGACCCCCTGCCGCACCTGGCGGCCGCGCTCGACGGCCGCCCCGAGGTGACCGGCGCCGCCGTGGCCACCGAGCGGGCCGACCGGGCGCGCCTCTGGCGCTGGCGGGAGGCGCACTCGGAGGCCGGGGCCCGCTTCGGCGTCGTGCACAAGCTCGACGTGACGCTGCCCGCCGGCGAGCTCGCCGGGTTCTGCCACGAGGTCGTCGAGCGGGTCCGGGCCGCCCGCCCCGAGGCCCGGACGCTGCTGTTCGGGCACGTCGGCGACGGGAACGTGCACGTCAACGTCGCGGGCCCGCCGGCCGACGACGAGGAGGTCGACGACCTCGTGCTGGCGCTCGTCGTCGAGCGGGGCGGGTCGATCAGCGCCGAGCACGGCATCGGCACGCTGAAGCGGCGCTGGCTGGAGCGCGACCGCTCGCCGGCCGAGGTGGCCGCCATGCGGGCGGTGAAGCGGGCGCTCGACCCCGACGGCGTGCTCAACCCCCACGCCGTCCTGCCCTGAGCCCGCCCGGCCGGCGGCGCGGGTCAGCGGACCTGGTCGAGGATCGGCTGGGCCTCCTCCTCGCGCAGGATGAGCACCGCGCCGGCGGCGTTGCGGTCGTTGTCGACCGGCAGCGGGTCGAGCGGCTCGGCCAGGCCCCGCATGCCCCACGCGAAGGTGACGGCGTCCCACATCGACATCTCGTGGTCGATGCGCAGGCCCTCGGCCATGCTGCTCGCCGTGCTTGCCAGGCGGAACGGGTTCTTGGTGCCGCTCAGCTCGTCGATGACGACCGAGAGGAACCGCTGCTGGCGCTCGATGCGCCCGAGGTCGCCGCGGGGGTCCTCCACCCACTGGCCGTCGATCGCCTCCTCGAAGTGGCGGGACCGGACGTACGCCAGGGCCTGCTCGCCGTCGAGCTCGACGGCGCCGGGCTCCGGCACCCAGAGGCCCGAGTGGAGGTCGCGGGCGGGGTGCTCGAACTCGATGGTGACCCCGCCGAGGCTGTCGACCAGGCCGGCGAAGCTGACGAAGTCGACCTCCATGTAGCGGTCGATGGGGATGCCGAGCTCCTGGGTGATCGTGTCGATGAGCCGCTCGGGGCCGCCGCCGAGGTCGGCGTTGTAGGCGGCGTTGATCTTGGCGCTGCCGTCCGTGCCCGCGATGGGCACGTAGAGGTCGCGGGGGATCGACAGCATCTGGGCCCGGCCGCCCTCGAGGTGCAGCACCATGATCGTGTCGGCCCGCTGGCCGCCGGGCGCGTCGGCGCCGTTGAAGCCGGCGTCGCCCTCGCCGGTGACGTTGGCCCGGGAGTCCGACCCGACGATCAGGTAGTTGGTCCCGTGCGAGGCCGAGGTCAGCGAGTCGCCGACGTCGACCCGCTCGATGCGGTTGAAGATGCTGCGGGCGTAGAGGTAGCCGCCGACCAGCGCGGCCACGAGCACCAGGCCGGTGACGAGCAGCACCCGCCGCCACCGCACGCGTCGGTACCAGGGCCCGGTGCGGCCGCGCCCCGGCGGCCGGGGCGGGCCGCCCGGCGGGCGGGGGCGCGACGGCGGGGGACCGCTCGGGCGTCCCGGCGGTGGCGCCGGCGCGCGGCGGGGCCGCGGCGGCGCCACGGAGCCGCCGGGCGCGCCGCGGCCCGGCGACGTGGACGGCGCCGGGATGAACACACGTCGCGGATCACCCCGCGGGCGCTCGGGATCGTGGAAGCGATCGGTCACGCGGCTGCTCACACTAACCCCCCTCGGCCGGCCGGCGGTGGTGCCCCGCCCGCGGCTCGGGCGCCGGTCAGCGGGCGTCCGCCACCCCGGCGTCCTCGAAGGTGGCCATCTCGTGCAGGACGCGGGCCGCGGCCTCGACGACCGGCACGGCCAGCGCGGCACCCGTGCCCTCGCCCAGCCGCATGCCGAGGTCGAGCAGCGGGTCGAGCCCGAGCGTCTCGAGGACGACCGACGCCCCCGGCTCGGCCGAGCGGTGGCCGGCGACGACGCAGCGCTCGACGCCCGGCACCAGGCGGCTGGCGACCAGCAGCGCCGAGGCGGCGATGACGCCGTCGACCACGACGGGCACCTGCAGCGCCGCCCCCGCGACGATGAACCCGGCGAGCGCGGCGTGCTCCAGGCCGCCGACCTCGGCCAGCAGGGCGAGGGTGTCGTCGCCGTGCTGGTAGCGGGCACGGGCGACCGCGGCCGCGACGAGCGCCGTCTTGCGGGTGAGCACCTGGTCGTCGACGCCCGTGCCCCGGCCGGTCACGGCGCTGGCCGGGCGGTCGGTGAGGCAGGCGATGAGCGCGGCGGCGGGCGTCGTGTTGGCGATGCCCATGTCGCCGGTGACCAGGCACCGGGCGCCGCCGGCGACCAGCTCCAGCGCCGTCTCCGCCCCGACGTCCAGCGCCCGGCGCGCGTCCTCGACCGACATGGCCGGCCCGGTCGACAGGTCGGCCGTGCCGGGGCGCACCTTGCGGCTGACGAGCCGGGACGCCCGGGCCCCGCCGCCCACCGGTCCGGCGGGCACGTCGACGTCGCCGGCGACGCCGACGTCGACGACCACGAGCTCGTCGCCGGTGCGCCCGGCGAGCACGTTGATCGCCGCGCCGCCGGCGAGGAAGTTGGCCACCATCTGGGCGGTGACCTCCTGCGGCCACGGGCTGACCCCCTGGGCGTGCACGCCGTGGTCGCCGGCGAAGACCGCCGTGGCCACGGGCCGGGGGACCGGTGGCGGCGACACGCCGGCGATGGCGGCCAGCTGGGCGCCGAGGTCCTCGAGGCGGCCGAGCGAGCCGGGCGGCTTGGTCAGGCGCAGGTGGTGGGCGCGGGCCGCGGCCCCTGCCCGCTCGTCCGGCGGGGCGACCAGCGTGGCCGCGGCGGCGAAGGGGCCGACCCGGGCCGCGAGCCAGGCGAGCACGTCGTGGTGGGGCGGGCGACGGTCGACGACGACGACGGGGTGGCCCGCCGCGGACAGCCCCGAGGCCGTCTCCCGGCAACGGGTGACGACGAGCGTGCGGCCCCGGACCGCCTCGGTCGCCTCGGCGTCCGGCGGGACGGGCCGGAGGACGTCCGGGCCGAGGCCGGCGGCGGCGAGCCGGTCGGCGAGCGCGGCGCCGCCGTCGGCGTGGCGGTGGCCGTGACCGTTGGACTGGGCCCGGGGCAGGAGCAGCTGCGCCGGGACGCCGGCCCGGCGCAGCGCGTCCGCGAGCCGGCGCACGCCGGCGGCGGGCAGCAGCAGCCCGCCGTCGGGGTCCGGGGCCGCCGCGGCATCGTCGGCGGCCGTGGCCTCCAGCACGGCGTTGAGGCTGAAGGCGACGGCGTCGACGGGCAGGTCCGCCGGCAGGTGCAGGGTGGGGTGGGTCCAGCTCATCGGGGCGTGGCGAATCCTGTTCGGTCGACGGCGGTCGGCCCCCGCCGGGGCGCCCGCCCCCACCATCATGTCGCGTGGCCGGGGTGACGACCCGACCGCCGCACGCGCGCGGGCGCCGGCCCGGCCGTGCGCAGGCTCAGCGGCTCCCGGGACCGCCGACCGCGGCGAGGGCCCGGTCCAGCCGCTCGAGCCCGGCGGCGTCGGGGACGGCGATGCGGACGTGGTCGGGCAGCCCGAACGAGCGGCAGTCGCGCACGACGACGGCCCGGCGGGCCAGCGCGTCGCGCAGCCCGGCGGCGCCGGGCACGAGCACCCAGGGGGCCTCCGAGGGGAGCGGCGACCACCCCCGGGCCACGAGCACGCGCTCGAGCTCGGCGCGGGCCGCCGCGATCGCCGCGGTCCAGCCCGGCGGGTCGGCCCGCTCCACCAGCTCGGGGACGAGCGCGCAGGCCAGCCCGCCGACCGCCCAGGCCGGCCGGCGGGCCCGCAGCGCGGCGGCCGCCGCCTCGTCGGGCGCCACGGCGAAGCCGAGGCGCAGGCCGGGGCACGCGAACGCCTTCGTCAGCGAGCCCAGCGCCCAGCCCGGGCGGCCGCGGGTCCACACGCCGGCCGAGAGCGGCAGGAACGCCTCGTCCCACACGTCCGCCCGCTCGTCCGGGCCCGCCAGCCGGCCCGACGGGTTGTGCGGGTCGGACCGCCAGCGGGGCGCGGCCCGCTCGAGGCGGTCCAGGTGGCGACGGTAGAGCGAGAACTCCGGCTCGTCGACCCGGCCCGCGCCGGTGAGCTGGGCGACCAGCGCGATGGCCTGGGCGCCGCCCGCGGTCAGCACCGTCCGCTCGGGCGGCAGGCCGAGGCCGGCGGCGAGCAGCGCCTCCGCCCGCTCGACGTCGGGGTAGCGGCGCAGCTCGCCGAGGTGGTGGCGGGCGAGGGCCGGGACGTCCGGGGCGAACGGGTTGAGCGACGCCGACAGGTCGAGGACCTCGTCGGGGTCGAGCCCGAGCGCGGCCGCCACCCGCGCCCCGTCGCCGCCGTGCGGCCCCGGCGGGGGGACCCGCCCCGCGCCCCGGCCCGGTCCGGTCACCGGTCGCCCCTGCGCCGGTCGCGGACCGCGGCGACGGCGAGCGCCGCCCCGCCGGCCGCGGCCAGGATCGCCTTGAGCGCCCGCGTCACCGCGAGGGACAGCGCCACCGCGGCCCGCACGTCGACGGGCCCCGGGACCCGGCCGGCGCCGTGCAGCACCGGGCGGCGCTCGATGACGGTGCCGTAGCGGTTGGCGTCGCCGCCCAGCCGCACGTCGAGCGCGGCGGCGAAGGCGGCCTCGGCCACCCCGGCGTTGGGCGAGGGGTGCGCCGGCGCGTCCACGGCCACCGCCCGCCGGACCGCCGGGGCCCGGCCCGGCCGGCAGAGCACGACCAGCGCGGCCGTCACCCGGGCCGGCACGAAGGCCAGGGCGTCGTCCAGCCGGGCGGCGGCGGCGCCGAACCGCCGGTAGCGCTCGTCCCGGTAGCCGACCATCGAGTCGAGCGTGTCGGCCGCCCGGTGGACGAGCGTGCCCGGCGCGCCGCCGGCCACGGCCCACAGCGCCGGCGCCACGACGGCGTCGGTCGTGTTCTCGGCCACCGACTCGATGGCGGCCCGGGCGATCGCGGGCGCGCCCAGCCGACTCGGGTCGCGGCCGACCAGCCACGGCAGCGCCGCCCGGGCGGCGTCGAGGTCGCCGGTCTCCAGCGCGGCGGCCACGCGCAGGGCCGCCTCGTGCAGGGCCCGCCCCGAGGTGGCGAGCCAGGCGGCGGCCGCGGGGGAGCGCAGCGCCGCCCCCGCCACCGCGGCACCGGCCACCGCCGCGGCGGCGAGCGCGGCGCCCGGGGCCCGCCGGTCGGCGTAGAGGCGCCGCTCCAGGGCGGCGAGGCCGGTGCCGAGCAGGGCGACCGGGTGGGCGCGGTCGGGCACCGGCGGCTCGCCGAGCAGGCGGTCGAGCGCCAGCCCGCCGGCCGCGGCCAGCGACCGGCGCCCGAGGCGGCGCAGCACGCCGGTCCCGGTCACCATCGCGCCGCCGCCACGAGCAGCCCCACGGTCTCGGCCACCACCCCGGCGGCCCCGAGCACGTCGCCCGTGTAGCCGCCCAGCCGCCGCCGGGCCAGCCCGACCACCGCCGCGAACCCCACGAGGAGCCCGGCCGCGGTGGCGACGCCGGCCCCGCCCCCGCGGGCCAGGACGACGACGGCGACCGCCGCCACCAGCGTGACCGCCGGCGCCGGGGAGGGTCGCCCCGTGAACCCGGACGCCACCCCCCGCTCGCGGGCGTAGGGGACGAGCGCCATCGTCAGCGCCATGGCGGCCCGGGACCCGGCCCAGAGGCCCACCACCAGCGCCACGTCCGGCCGGAGGGCGGCGAGGGCGGCGACGCGGGCCCCGAGGACGAGCACCAGCGCCGCGACCCCGAAGGCCCCGACGTCGGGCGCGGCCATGACGGCGAGGCGGCGGTCCCGGGGCAACGGCGGCAGCAGCCCGTCGGCCGCGTCGGCCAGCCCGTCCAGGTGGAGCAGGCCGGTCAGGGCGGCGTCGACCGCCACCGCGACGACCGCGGCGACGAGCGGCGGCCACAGCTCGCCGGCCACCCACCAGGCGCCGCCCACCGCGAGCCCGACGACGGCCCCCACGACGCCGAACCAGGCCCGGGCCCGGGCATCGGGCGCCGCGGCCCCGCCGACGACGGTGAGGAACCCGAGCGCCGCCCGCATCAGGCGCGGCCGGCCGGTCGGTCGAGGGGCAGCACCCGCCCGGCCACGACGAGCAGCGCCCGGTCGGCGAGGTCGGCCACCGCCCGGTTGAGATCGCCGAGCACGTCGGCGAACCGCCGGCCCGCCTCGGTGGCCGCGTGGACGCCGAGGCCCACCTCCTCGGACACGACGACGGTGTCCCCGGCGCCGGCCGCCTCCCGGTCCCGCAGCGCCGCGCACAGCGCGGTGCCGTCGGGCGCCAGGTCGGCGTGCCCGGCCACCCAGGTGCCGAGCGAGTCGACCAGCGCCACGCCGTCGAGTCGTCGCAGCACCTCCGGGAGGTCCGGCCCGACCTCGACGGTGGCCCACGACGCCGGCCGGCGGGCGCGGTGGGCGGCGATCCGGGCCGCCATCTCCTCGTCGGTGGCCCGGCCGGTGGCGACGTAGGTGACCGGTGCGCCGGCCTCGGCGGCCAGCGCCTCGGCGACCTGCGACTTGCCGGAGCGGGTGCCGCCCAGCACCAGGGTGATCAACGGAGGCTGCCTCCTCGCACGACCGGGGGTGTCGCAGCGTAGAGCGTGGGCCCCGGCGCGGTCCTCCTACACTCGGTCGGCGATGTCCGGCCCCCTCCTCGACACCGCCGTCACGCGCCTCCTGTTCGTGTGCTGGGGCAACATCTGCCGGTCGCCCACCGCCGAGGCGCTCATGCGGCGCATCCTCGAGGAGGAGGGCCTGAGCGGGGTCGTCGAGGTCGACTCGGCCGGCACCAGCGGCGAGCACGAGGGGTCGCCCCCCGACCCCCGGGCCATCGCCGAGGCCGACCGTCGGGGCCTCGACCTGCGGCCGCTGCGCGCCCGGCGGATCCGCCCCGACGACTGGGAGCGCTTCGACCTGCTGCTGGTGGCGGACGGCACGGTCGAGCGGGCGCTGCTGCGGCGGGCGCCGTCGCCCGAGGCGGTCGCGAAGGTGCACCGGATGACGGCCTTCGGCCCGGACGCCCACGTCGAGGACGTGCCCGACCCCTACTACGGCGGCCCCGAAGGGTTCGCGCAGGTCTACGACCTGCTCGACCGGGCGTGCCGGGGGCTGGTCGAGCACATCCGGGCCGTCCACGCCTGAGCGGTGGGGCTCGCCGACGCGGTCGCCGCGGCGCTGGGTCGCCGGGTCGTGCGCACGGCCCCGGTCGGGGGCGGGTGCATCAGCGAGGCCGCCCGGGTCGAGCTCGACGGCGGCGAGGTCGTGTTCGCCAAGTCGGGCGAGGGGCTGCCGCCCGGGCTGCTCGACGTCGAGGCCGCCGGGCTGCGGTGGCTGGCCGAGGTGCCGGGCGTGGCCGTGCCCGCCGTGCTGGCGGTCACGCCCGACACCCTGGTCCTCGAGTGGGTCGAGCCGGGGGTCCCGACGTCCGCCACCGACGAGCTGCTCGGGCGCCAGCTGGCCCGGCTCCACACCGCCGGCGCCCCCTGCTTCGGCTGGGACCGGGACGGCTTCATCGGCCGGGAGGTGCAGCGCAACACGCCGGCGGCGGACTGGCCGGCGTTCTGGATCGAGCGGCGGATCCGGCCGCTGACCGAGCGGGCCGTCGCCCGGGGGGCGCTCGACCCCCGCGCCCGGGCCGCGGTCGACCGGCTGGCGGCGCGCCTGCCCGACCTGGCCGGCCCGGCCGAGCCCCCGGCCCGGGTCCACGGCGACCTGTGGACGGGCAACGTTCACGTCGACCGCGCCGGCCGGCCCTGGCTGATCGACCCCGCGCCCTACGGCGGCCACCGGGAGGTCGACCTGGCCATGCTGCACCTGTTCGGCCGGCCGGGCCCCGCCGTCGTGCGGGCCTACGAGGAGGTGGCGCCGCTGGCGCCCGGCTGGCGCGACCGGCTCCGGCTGTGGCAGCTCGAGCCGCTGCTCGTCCACGCGGTCACCTTCGGCGGCGGCTACGGTGCCTCGGCCCTCGCCGTCCTCGATCGCTACGCCTGACGCCCGGGCGGTCGACCCTCCGCCCCCGGCACCCTGGGCTTCCGGCGTCCGTGGCGCACGGTGGTGCACGTGAGGGACGCCAGGTCGGTGGTGGCCGGAGGGCGCGGCGGCGCGGCGGTGTCCTGGCGTCTCCGGGGTGGGGATGTGCGGGTGAGAGACGCCGGTTCACCGGAGGCGGGCCGGACGGCCCGGCCGCGCGGGCGGGTCAGAGGTCGGGGTCGAGGGCGGTGGCGGCGACCCGGGCCATCTCCTCGCCGAAGCGGCGGGCGCCCGGCGACGGCACCGGGCAGGTGAGGCCCTCGGGCTCGACGGGGCAGAAGTGGATGCGGTCGGGGTTGCGGACCGTCACCTCGCCGTCGACGCAGCCCTCGTCCGGCCCCTCGCCGTCGCGGCAGGGCAGCCGGTCGACGAAGCGCCCGCCGTCGGTCACCGCGGCGGCGGCGTCCGCGTAGCGGACCCGGCCGAGGTCGCGCCCCGCCCAGCCGTGGGCGATGTCGTGGTAGCCCTCGGCGATCTGCAGGGTGGCCCCGCCCGGCAGCCCCGGCGCGTCCGGTCCGCCGACGAGCACGACCCGGGTGCCCCGCTCCGCGAACATCTCCGTCGCCGTGCGCACGTCCTGGACGGTGCGCTCGGCCAGCGCGTCGCCGGTCAGCGGCCGGCCGTCGGGGCCCCGCGTGCACGGCGACCCGTTGTTGCCGACGAACTGGATGACGACGACGGTCGGCTCCAGCGCCAGGTCGTCGCGCATCTGCGGCAGGGCGTCGCAGGGGGAGGCGCCCGGCACCGGGCGGGTGATCACCTCGGCGTCGGTGTCCCGGCGGAGCGCCTCGACGAAGGCCCCCGACGCCTCGGCCGACAGCGAGTCGCCGTAGAGGATGACCAGCCCGCCGTGGCGGGGCGGGTCCCGCAGCACGGCGGCCCCCGCGACGACCACGGCCGCGGCGGCCAGCCCCGCGGCGACGACGAGGGCCCGCCGGCGGCGGGCGCGGGCGGGCGCCGCGGCGGTGCGGTCGTCGGGCGCGTCCGGTGCGCTGTCGGTCACGTGGGGTCCCCTCCGGCACGTCGTCGAACCGGCAACGAGCGGGTGCCAGCATGGCAGACTCCACGGGCGATGCCCCTCGACGTGCCCGCCCGTGCGTTCGCTCTGCCGGAGGGCGTCGACCCGGGCGCGCTCGTGTCGTTCCTCGGCGAGCGGTTCGACCTGGCGGTCGACCCGCCGGAGCGGACGGACCACACCGTCCTCGACACCGCCGACCGGCGACTGCGGGCGGCGGGCGCGGAGCTGCGGCTGCACACCCACCGGGGCGAGCCGACCATGGCGCTGGCCGGCCGGCCCGGCGCGCCGCCCCTCACCGCCACGGTGCGGCGCCGGCCGCGCTGGCTGGCCGGCGACCTGCCCGAGGGGCCGCTGCGCGACCGGATCGCCCCCGCGATCGGCGTGCGGGCCCTGCTGCCCCTGGCCCGGGTGCGCGGCGAGGTCCGCCCCGCCCGGGTGCTCAACCGGGACGACAAGACGGTCGTGCGGCTGCGCCTGGCCACCCACGCGGCGGTCGTCGAGGGGGGCGAGGTCCCGCTGACGCCCCGGCTGGAGGTGGCCGGTGTCCTCGGCTACCGGCGGCCCTTCGAGCGCCTCGTGTCCGTGCTCACCACCGAGGCCGGCCTCGTCGAGGCGCCGGGCAGCGTGGCCGACGAGGCCATCGCCGCCGCCGGCGGCGACCCCGACGGCGTGCCGTCGAAGGTCCGGGTCCCGCTGCGCCCCGACCAGCGCACCGACGAGGCCGCGGTGGCCGTGCTGCGGGCGCTGGCCGGCGTCGTCGAGGCCAACCTGCCGGGGACGCTCGACGACCTCGACACCGAGTTCCTCCACGACCTGCGGGTCGCGGTGCGGCGCAGCCGGTCGGTCCTGCGGGAGATGAAGCGGGCCTTCCCGCCCGGGCCGCTCCGCCGCCAGCGGGACGCGCTCCGGTGGGTGCAGGCGGTGACCGGCCCCACCCGCGACCTCGACGTCCAGCTGCTCGAGTGGGACGACCTGGTCGCCACGCTGCCCGAGGACCGGCAGGCGGCCCTGGCCCCGGTCCGGGCGCTCCTGGAGCGGCGCCGTCGCGACGCCCACCGGGCGCTGCGGCGCGAGCTCACCGGCGAGGCCTACGGCGCCGCCTGGGGCGGGTACCGGCGGTTCCTCGACGGCGACCTCGGGCCGGACGACGAGCGGCCCGACGCCGCGGCGCCGGTCGTCGCCGTGGCGGGCCGGCGCATCCGCAAGGTCTACCGGCGCATGGTGGCGATGGGCGAGGCCGTCGACGCCGGCAGCCCGGCGACCGCGCTGCACGAGCTGCGCAAGCGGGGCAAGGAGCTGCGCTACCTGCTCGAGCTGTTCGGCGGGCTGTGGCCCGGCGACGAGGCCCGGGACATGGTGCGGGCGCTGAAGGCGCTGCAGGACGTGCTCGGCACGCACCAGGACCGGGAGGTCCAGGCCGACGCCCTCCGCGCCCTGGCCCCCGACCTCGCCGGGGTCGAGGGCGGGCCGGACGCGCTGCTGGCGCTGGGGGCGGTGGTCGAGCGCCTCGGGACCGAGCAGCGGGCCGCCCGCGAGCGCTTCGCCGACCGGTTCGCCGAGTTCGCCTCGCCGTCGCGGCAGGCCCTGGTCGCGGAGACGTTCCGGCCGTGAAGGTCGTCGCCACCTACAACATCAAGGGCGGGGTGGGGAAGACCTCGGCCGCCGTGAACATCGCCGCCCTGGCGGCGGCGGACGGGCTCCGCACCGTGCTCTGGGACCTCGACCCGCAGGCGGCGGCCACGTTCCTGTTCCGCGTCCGGGCCAAGGTGCGCGGCGGCGGGCGCAAGCTGGTCCGGGGCCGGACCGACGTCACCGACCTGCTGCGGGGCACCGACATCGAGGGCCTGGACCTGCTCCCCGCCGACTTCTCCTACCGCCACATGGACCTGGTGCTCGACGGCGCCGGCCGCCGCACCCGCCGCATGGGCCGGGTGCTCGACCCGCTCGCCGAGCACTACGACCTGGCGATCCTCGACTGCCCGCCGTCCATCTCCCTGGTCTCCGAGAGCGTCTTCGACGCCGCCGACGCCCTCCTCGTCCCGCTCATCCCCTCGACGCTGACCGTCCGCACCTTCGAGCAGCTCTCGGCCTTCGTCGAGGACGAGGTCGAGGACCCGCCGGAGGTCGTCGCCTTCTTCTCGATGGTCGACGGTCGCAAGCGGCTCCACCGCGAGGTCGTCGAGCGCCTGTCCACCGACCGCGACGACGTCGCCGCGGCCGCCATCCCCGCCGCCACCGAGGTCGAGCTCATGGGCGTCGAGCGGGCGCCCGTCGTCGTCCACGCGCCCCGCAGCCGTGCGGCCCGCGCCTACCGGGCGCTGTGGGCCGAGGTGCGGTCCCGCCTCGGCATCTGACGCCCCGGCCGGGGGTCCGCCGCCTCAGGCGCCGGCGGGGTCGGCGTCCCGGTCGAGGTCCAGGCTCGCCGAGTTCATGCAGTAGCGCAGGCCCGTCGGCTGGGGGCCGTCCTCGAACACGTGGCCGAGGTGCGAGTCGCAGCGGGCGCAGCGCACCTCGGTGCGGACCATGCCGTGGCTGGTGTCGGTGACGAACCTGACGGCGTCCTCGCGCAGCGGCTTCCAGAAGCTCGGCCAGCCGGTGCCGGAGTCGTACTTCGCCTCGGACGAGAACAGGGCCTGCTTGCAGGCGACGCACCGGTAGATCCCCGGGTCCTTGGTGTCCCAGTAGATGCCGGTGAACGCCCGCTCGGTGCCGCCCCGACGGGCCACCTCGAACTGGAGGGGATCGAGGCGCTCGCGCCAGCCCTCCTCCGTGGTGGGCAGCTCCTCGAGGGGGATCTCCTTCGGGTCGGTCATGGTCCCAGGATGCCAGCCGGCCGGCGGGGGCGCACCAGGCGCCGCGGCACGCCGCCCCGGCGGTCAGCGCAGCGCGCCGAGGAGCCGGTCGACGACCCGGTCGGGGGCGAGGGTCGCCGGGCGGGCCAGCGCCTCGAGGGTCACGAACGCCTCGGTGCCGTGGGCCCGGCCCTGGAGGGTCACGACCGCCGAGCAGGCCTCGCCGTCCTGGCGGACGACGACCTCGAAGATGGCGCAGGCCCGGTCGACGTAGCTGACCGAGCCGACGCGGTGCGCGGCGTCGAGCAGCAGGGCGAAGGCCTCGTCCGGCGGGCAGGACAAGAGCAGCGTGTCGTTGCCGGCCAGGGCCACGCCGACGGTCGGCGGGGGCGGCGGCGCCGGCGGCGCGGGGTCGGGCGCCGCCGGGGTCGGGCCCGGTGGGGGCGCGCCCCGGCCGCCGGCCCGGCGGGCCCGGCTGAGCACGGCGTAGGCCTCGTTGAGGCGCGCCGCGGCCGCGGCGGCCCCGCCGTTGAGGTCGGGGTGGACGGCCCGGATGCGGCGCCGGTAGGCCGAGCGCACCGCCGGCCACGGGTCGTCCGCGCCGACCCCCAGCACGGCCCGGGCCTCGGCGACGTCCATGCCGACGTCCTACCCCGGCGAGAGGAAGGCCGCCAGCAGGGCCCGGTAGTGGGCGGGGTCGTGGCTGCCGGCGTGCTCGCGGGCGGCGTGCATGGCGAGCTGCGGCATGCCGACGTCGACGGTCGTGATGCCGAGGCGGGCGGCGGTGATCGGCCCGATCGTCGAGCCGCAGGGCAGGTCGCTGCGCATGGCGAACCGCTGCAGCGGCACCTTGGCCTGCTCGGCGGCCAGTGCCACCAGGGCGACGCCGGGGGCGTCGGTCGCGTAGCGGACGTTGGCGTTGACCTTCACGACCGGGCCCCCGTTCAGGGCGATGCGGTGCTGGGGGTCGTGGCGGTCGGCGTGGTTGGGGTGAGTGGCGTGGGCCATGTCGGCCGACAGGCAGGCCGAGCGGGCGAGCGACCGGTGGAAGGCCTCGCGGTCGCCGCCCCGGGCGAGCACCGAGCGCTCCAGGACCGTGGGCAGCATCGACGAGGCCGCGCCCCGGTCGGAGGTCGAGCCCACCTCCTCGTGGTCGAACAGGCAGATCACCGGGATCTGCCCCTCGCTCGCCGTCGGGGCCACCTCGGTCAGCGCCTCGACCGCCGCCCAGCACGAGGCCAGGTTGTCGAGCCGCGACGACCCGATGAGCTCGTGGTCCCGGCCGACCAGCGACCCCGGGGTCAGGTCGTGGAGCATGAGGTCCCACCCGAGGACGTCGTCGGGGTCGACCCCCAGCTCCTCGGCGACGAAGGCCACGAGGCCGCCCCCGTCCTCGGACGGTGCGCCGCCGGGCGGCTCGACACCCCAGATCGGGGTGAGGTGGGTCTGGGGGTCCACCTTCAGCCCGGCGGTGTTGACCTCGCGGTCGAGGTGGATGGCGAGCTGCGGGATGGTGCAGACGGCCCGGTCGACCCGCAGCAGCCGGACCATGGCGCCGCTGCCGTTGCGGCGGACCGCCACCCGCCCCGACAGGCCCAGGTCGCGGTCGAGCCAGCTGGCGAGCAGGGCCCCGCCGTAGACCTCGACCCCGAGCTGGCGCGCGCCCGCCCGCACGAGGTCGGGCTGGGGCTTGATGCGCAGGTTGGGGCTGTCGGTGTGGGCGCCGACGATCCGGAAGCCGTCGTGGGGCTGGTGCCCCGAGCCCGTGACCCAGGCGATGAGCGTCCCGCCCCGGACGACGAACCACCGGCCCGGCTCGCCCGGCCACGGCGCGTCCTCGGCCAGCCGGGTGAAGCCCGCCTCGGTGAGCAGGGCGGCGGCCGTGGCGCAGGCGTGGTACGGCGACGGGGAGGCGTCGCAGAACGCCAGCAGCCGGCGGGCGGCGTCGAGGTCGATGGGGCGCGCGGTCACGGCCGCACGACTCTAGCGGCCACCTCCCGCGAGCCGACCAGCCCGATCGCCGACTTGGCGGCGGCCGGCCCGGCACCGCAGGATTCCCCCGTGGCAGGGCTGCCCCGCGTCGACCTCGTGATCGTCCACCGGGACAAGCCCGACGCGGTGCTGCGGACCGTCGAGCGCTTCCTGGCCCAGAGCCTGGTGCCCCGCATCGCCGTGGTCGACAACGGCTCGCCGGCGGCGACGCTCGACCGGCTGCGGGCCGAGCTGCCCGCGGGGGTCGAGCTGATCGAGGCCGGGTCGAACACCGGCTTCGGGCCGGCGGCCAACATCGGGTTCCGCTGGTTCCTCCGCCACGACCCGGCGCCCTGGCTGGCGGTGTGCCCGCACGACGCCCACCCGCTGCCCGGGTGCCTCGAGCGGCTCGTGGCGGTGGCCGGAGCGCAGGAGCGGGCCGGGCTGGCGTCGGCGGACGTCGGCGACGCCCTGACGCCGGTCATCGACCGGTACTTCGGCGCCATCCCCGCGCCCGCCACGGTGACCGACGGCTGGGAGCCGGCCGGCTACCCCCACGGCACGCTCATGCTCGCCCGCCGCGAGTGCCTGGAGTCGGTCGGCCTGTTCGACGAGCGCTACTTCGCCTACTGCGAGGAGGCCGAGCTGGCCATCCGGGCCAAGCGCGCCGGGTGGCAGGTGGGGGTCGTGCGGGGCGCCGAGGTGCGCAACACCGACGTGGGCTCCCGGGCGGACGTCGTCGACTACCTGCAGCTGCGGAACACGCTGCTCATGGTGCGGGAGCACTCGGGTCGCTACCACGCGACCATCCGCCTGCTGATCGCCGTGTGGGACCTGCTCGCCGGCCTGGTCTCCCCCGGGCGGCGGGGGCCGTACTGGGCGCCCCGGGCCCGGCTCCTCGCCATCGCCCACCACCTGCGCCGGCGCTACGGCCCGCCGCCGGAGGCGCTCTTCGGCGAGCCGGGCACCCGGCCCTCCTCGGCGGCGGCCACCTCGGGGCGCACCCGCACGAGGTAGAAGCCCGAGACCGCGACGCCGACGACCAGCGCCATCGCCCCGAGCAGGATCGCCGCCATCCACACGACCCGGCGGCGCCCGGCGAGCGCCCACGCCCACTCGGGCCGATGGGCGGCGTCGAGCAGCGCCCACGCGGTGAGGGCGAGGGGGAGGGCGGCCAGCAGGACCAGCCCGGACGTCGCGGCGGCCTGGTTCGAGACGATGGAGGCAGCCTACGACCCGCCCGGCCGGGCGTGCGCGTGCCCGGCCGCCGTCCGTCGTGCCGTGGCCGCCGGCCCCGGGCTCAGCCCGGCTCGTCCGGCAGGGCGCGCACCCGGCGCAGGCGGTTGCGGGCGTCCTCGAACCCCGGCAGCGGCGGCTGCAGGGTCAGGCCCAGCTCGGTGACCCGGTCGCCGACCAGCGACTCGACCTCGGCCCAGTCCCGTGCCCGCGGGCCGTCGACGTCCCGGTTGTAGGGCTGGTCGAAGACGATGACGTGGGCGCCGGTCGAGCGCAGCGCGGCGACGTTGTGCGGCGCGTCCTCGACGTAGCAGTCCGCCTCGACCTGGGGCTTGGCCCCGAGGAAGCAGAGGTCGCGGTAGGGGATGCCCGACGCGTCGAGCCAGGCCACCGTGTCGGCGACCGCCGTGGCGTGCCCCCAGTTCACGTACAGCCGGTGGGTGATGATGCGGATCCAGACCCCGGCGTCCGACAGGCGCCACAGCGCCTCGGCGGCGCCCGGCATGACCGGCATGGTGCGGAAGATGCGGTGCTCCAGCACCGCGGCCCGGTGGTGCTGCTCGAACTCCTCCGGGGACAGGCCCCACTCCCGGAAGTCCCAGGACCGCTCGAGCGGCAGCGACTCGGGGTCGACGCCGGTGCGCTCGGCCACGACCGTGCGCAGGGCCGCGGTGTAGTCGCCGACCACGCCGTCGAGGTCGACGCCGAGGATGAAGCCCTTCACGGTGCCGGAGGGGTCAGTCGGCATCGGTGCGTCGAGCCTGCCACACGCGGTCGACGATCACGTCCGCGAGGAGGAGCAGGACGGCCAGCCACCCCGCGGGGTGGGGGCGACGCATCTCGATGGGCCAGTCGAAGCTCGGCTCGGGGCCGTGGCGGGCCTGGATGTAGAGGACGTAGGCCGCGGCCAGCGCCAGGGCGAGGGGGCTGGCCAGCAGCAGGTAGCGCCGGAACGTCTCGTGGCGGCACCCGATCCCGGCGGCGACGCCGACGACGAGGCCGACGAGCGGCCCGGCGAGCACGTAGCCGAGCACCCCGACGCCGATGCCGGTCACGATCGCCTGCCGGAGCGTCGGCAGCGCGCCCTCGTAGTGGAAGGCCAGCACCCGGGAGTAGGGCTCGGCCAGCGACGACGGCGCGTGCACGAGCGGCCGGGGGCGGCGGAGGAGCAGCAGCAGGCACAGGGCCGCCGAGCCGGCCGAGACGGCCAGGGCGACGTCGACCCGCTGCTGGGGGGTGAACCGCAGCTCGACCTCGAACGACTCGGCCCGTGGCGTGATCCGCCAGCCGTTGGCGAACCCGTCGACCAGCTCCGGCTCGCCCAGCTCCTCGCCGTCGCGGACGGACGCCGTCCACCCGAGGTTGTGGCTCTGGCCCAGCACCAGCCAGAAGGGCTCGTCGGGCGTGGCGCCGGTGACCCGGACCGTGAGGCGGTCGTGGTCCTGGTCCAGCACGTCGACGGTCGGCCCGGGCGTGACCGGGCCGCCGCCCTCGCGGGGCCGGCCGCCGTCGGCGGCGACGGCCTCGGCCACCAGCGTGCCGGCGCCCGCCGGCGAGGCCTCCCCGCCGGCCGCCGAGCGCAGCACGAGCTGGTCGATGTCGAGGCCCGTCTCCTCGCCGGCGGTGGTCTCGATCTCGTGGTCACCGCCCGACAGCGCCACCGGCGCGTCGTCGCACGTCGTGAGCGGCAGCGCGTGCCCGGCCAGGGCGTCGGCCGTGCGGCCGGTGATGCGGACGGGCACCGGCTCGCCGTCGATCGCCACGAGGTCGGTGCGGCAGCCGGTGTCGATGACCTCGGGCAGCGCCGGCACCGGGTCGGCCGGCAGGCCGATCTCGGCGATGGCCACCGGCTGGGCCACCTCCCGGTCGCTCACCCAGTCGTTGGTCAGGACCTCCCGCACCTGGGTGACCCGCAGCCGCACCCGGGACCCGGTGACGGGCTCCGGCAGCTCGAGCTCGACCTCGGCCGTCGCGCCCTGGCGGTCGCCGTCCTCGACCGGCGGGACCGGCACCCGGCCGACGACCTCGCCGTCGACCCAGACCTCGAGCTCGGTGGGCACCGAGTGGTAGCCGTCGGCCAGCAGCGTCACCGGCAGGCGGTCGACGGTCACCGGCTCGGTCAGCACGACCTCGACCCACTGGCCGACGGGCTCGGCCCGCACCGTCGTCCACGCGGTCCCGGGGTCGCCGTCGAAGGCGGCGGCGGCCGTGTGGACGTCGCCGGTGAGGCGGGCGCTGGACCGCGCCCAGGTGACCGAGCCGTCGTGGGGGCGGCCGAGCAGCTCGTCGATGACGGCCGCCCTGTCCCGGCGGTAGAGGCGGGCCTCGCCGTCGAGCCGGAAGGAGCGGGCGGTGGGCAGCGAGACCAGGCGGGTGATCCGCTCCTCCTCGTCGAGCCGGGTGACGTCGGTGGGGTCCTGGCGCTGCCGGGTCACCAGCACGGTGAGCGGGTTGTCGAGCGACGCGGCACCGGCGGCGTCGAGCAGGTCGGTGGGCAGCGCGATCGTCTCGACCTGCCGGGGCGGGTCGTCGCCGATGGCGATCTCGGCGAACCCGACGCTGCTCAGCCCGGCGTAGCGGGGCCGCTCGCCGGCGCTGTCGGCCAGGATCTCGATCGACAGCGTCTCGAAGGTGCGCTCGGGGAACCGGATGGTCTGCCCGGGGACGTCGCGGGACTCCTGGCCCAGCTCGACGTCGAGGGCGTCGCCCCCGTCGAACCGCAGGCGGACCTCGGTGATGAAGCGGTTGCGGGTGCCGGTCGTCGCCTGGGTGAGGGTGATGTGGTCGGTCGTCACCGGCTCGGTGAGCGTCAGCTCGATGCGCTCGCCCCGGGCGTCGGCGAAGGCCGCGGTGCGCCAGGCGGTCTCGGGGTCGCCGTCGACCGCCAGCGACGGCCGCTCCTCGGAGGTGAAGGTGATCGTGTTGCCGTAGCTGGTGGCGTCGGCCACGACGTCGCCCCGCTGGACGGCGACGGTGCGCGTCGTGTCGTCGGCGTCGGGGAAGACCGGCAGGCGGTTGTCGCTGTGGTCCTCCCGCAGGGGGTCCTGGCCGGCGCGCTCGGTGTAGCCGCGGGTGTGGCGCACGGTCGTCCAGCGCTCGCCCCGGCGGCGGTTCGAGTCGGTCACCAGCAGCACCGCGCCGTCGTCGAGCGCGGCCCGGATCTCGTCCTCGTCGAGCGACGCGGAGTAGCGGATCAGCTCGGTGCCGTCGATCAGCCCGGCGCCCGCCGCCTCGACCAGGCCGGCGCCGTCGCCGGCGACGAGCAGCGGGTGGTCGTCGGCGTGGGTGGCGACGATCGGGAGCGGGTCCTCGACGGGGAACACGGCCAGCTCGGGCGGGTGGGGGAGCTCGGGGTCGGTCTGCAGCAGCAGCTCGTCCTCGAGCTGGACGTCCTCGATCGTCTCGTTCGGCCGGCCCGGGCCGAACGGCACCGGGTCGCCCAGCCCCGGCGCGGCGGTGACCAGCGCCCAGAAGTTCCGGGGCCGGGGCGTGTTGTAGCGCTCGTACTGGAGGTCGCTCTGGACGAGGACGTCGCCGGCCCGCAGGAGGCGGGCGATCGGGGCGAAGCTGGCGGGGACGGCGGTGCGCTCCTGCAGGCGCAGGTCGAACGCGTTGAGCAGGTTGGCCGAGGGCGGCGACCCGTAGGGGATCAGCTCGCGCTGGACCGACGGCCGGTCGACCAGGCCGGGCAGGATCGGGTCGACCGTGTTGCCCCACCGGTAGCTGGCGAAGTCGGTGCCGGGCACGACGAGGACGCGGGTGCCGTGGTCGCCGGCGTCGAGGTGCGCGGCCGCCTCCCGCCAGTACTCCGGCACCTCCTCCGGGCGCCGCAGGTTCTCGGGCACGAAGCGCCCGAGCCACAGCGGGGGCAGCGCGGCGACGGCGAGGACGGGGATGCCGACGGCGAGGGGCAGCGCCGTGCGGGGCCAGCGCCGGGCCACGCTCGTGACGCCAGCGCCGAGCAGCACGGCGAGGCCCAGCACGACGAGGGGCACGGCCCGGGGCAGGCTGCGCATCGACAGCCCGACGTCGGAGAGGAGGAACGCCTTGAGCAGCATCGGCCACGGGGGGCCGTTCTCCCACGGGTAGGCGCCGACGGCCAGCGCCACGCCGACGGCGACGAGCAGGACGAAGTAGGCCCGGTGGCGCCACCGGGCGACGACCCCGCCGGCCAGGCCGAGGAAGGGGATGAGGTAGGTGACCGCGATGAGCGGCAGGACCTGCGTGTAGTCGACGCTCGGCTCGATCCACGGGCCGAGGCGGTCGGTGCCGTAGAAGAACCAGTAGCCGAGGCCCCGCAGGACCTCGTGGCTGACCGAGACCTTCGCCACGGTCTCCGCCGTCTCGGTGTAGCGGAGGATCTCGATGCCGTTCGTGCCCTGCACCGTCAGGCCGGCGATCCACCAGGCCGACACCGGCACGGTGAGCACGCCGATGCGCAGGGCGGCGGCGATCGCCGTGCGCAGCGGGATCTCGCGGGCGACCCACACCGCGTGCGCCAGCCACAGGACCGGCGCGACGCCGACGAGCAGCAGGGCGGTGGCGTTGACGCTGCCGCAGGTGGCGACCGTGAGCGCGAAGGCCGCCGGGTAGCGCCATCCGCGGGTGCGGGCCGTCCGCACGGTGAGCGCCACCAGCCAGGGCAGCGCCACGTAGGGCAGGAGGATCGCGGACAGCCGGGCGACCAGCGTGAGCAGGTAGGGCGTCAGCGCGTAGACGAAGGTCGCGGCGGGCACGCCGGGCCCGCTCCAGCCGAGCGTGCGGACCAGGTAGACGACCCCGGCGCCGGCGCCGAAGATGATCGTGCCCCACCACAGGCGCTGGGCGGCCCAGTCGGGGACGCCCAGCTGCTCGAACACCCAGTAGAACGGCCCCATCGGCCACAGGTAGCCGATGTTCTGGTGGGTGACGGTGCCGAGCCCGATCGTCGGGTCCCACATCGACCACGCCCGGCTCATGAGCTTCGCCGGGTCGAGGTAGAGGTAGGTCTTCGTGTCGGCGCTCACCCACCCCCGCTGGGTGAGCAGCAGCGGCACGTAGGCGACGAGGGCCAGGGCCCCGAGGAGGCGCACGGTCGGCCGCCCCGTGAACGCGAGCCGGCGTGGCCGGTCGCTCGCCGGCCGGGCGGCCGCGCGGGGGCGGGCCTCGGACGCGACCGCCAGCGCGGGCCGCCAGCGGGCCGCGAGCTGCCCCAGGCGGGCGCGTCGGGTGCTCATCGCCGGGCGCGGCGTCGAGTCACCTCGTCGGCGACCACGCGCATGAGCTGCGTGGCGGTGTTGCTCCAGGTGAGCTGGCCGGCCCACTCGAGCGCACCCCGGCTCAGCCGGGCCCGCAGCTCGGGGTCGCCGAGCACCCGGGCCATGGCGTCGCCGAGGCTGACCGGGTCGCCGTCGGCCAGCAGACCGGACTCGCCGTCGCGCACGGCGTCGGCGTGGCCGGCGATGCGGGTGGCGACCGCCGGGGTGCCGCAGGCGGCGGCCTCGGTGAGCGTCATGCCCCAGCCCTCGCGGGCCGACGCCGAGGCGACGATCCACGCCTGCCGGTACAGCTCGACGAGCTCGTCGTCGCTCAGCCGGCCCCGGAGGGTGACCCAGTCGGCGGCGTCCAGCTCGTCGATCACCGACTCGACGAGCGGCCGCTCGTAGCCCTCGCCCACGATGTGCAGCTGCAGGCCCGGCACCTGGCGGCGGGCGTGGTGGGCCGCCCGCACGAGCATGTCGTAGCGCTTGACCGGGGCCAGGCGCCCGACGGCCACGACCAGCGGCTCGGGGGCGCGCTCGCCGCCCGGGGAGAAGCGGGGGTCGATGCCCGGGTGGACGACCGTCACCCGGTCCTCCCGGAAGCCGAGCTCCTCGACCAGCTCGCGCTTGGACGACTCGGACAGCGTGGCGATCGCCGAGGTGCGGTAGAGCGGCGGGGCGATCCGGCGCTCGAAGAAGGCGCCGATGCGGCCGAGGGTGTCGCCGAGGACCATGTTCCACATCTCGGCGTGGACGTGGTGCAGCAGGATCACCCGGGGGCCGCGGTTCCACAGCGGGCTCAGGAACGGCATGCCGTTCCAGATCTCGACGAGGACGTCCCGCGGCCCGGTGCGGCGGAAGATCTCGGCCAGCGCCGCCCGGGGGAAGACCATGTGCCGACCGGCCCGGCGGATGACCTTGTAGCCGTCGCGCACCGCCTCGGTGGGCTGGCCCTGGGCCCACGACGTGCGCATCGTGATGTCGAGGCCCGCGGCCGCCCACAGCTTGGCCACCTCGGCGATGTGGACCTCGGAGCCGCCCGCCTCGACGTCCTCGAGGTCGCGCCAGGCGAGGACGTGGACGCGGCGTACCCCGGCCGAGGCCGCCAGGTCACCGATCTTGGCGACGGGGTCGGCGGTGTCGGGCGCGGCGTCGGTCACAGGCGGTCCTCCCCATCCCCAGTGTCGGCGTCCCGGGTGCCGCAGCGGCCGCTGCGCCTGCGATCGGTTCGGGTCATGCGAGCGTGCCGTCGGGACTCGGGTGCCGGATCGGCCGTATGCTACGGACTTCCGCGCCAGCGCACCAACGATCGGGGGAGGTGCGCGCCGACCGGTGGAGACGACCGTGCCGAGCAACGACGACAGCTCCGTGACCACCCTCGACCGTGCCCTCGAGGGCGTCGAGGGGTGGTTCAGCCCCGACCAGGTGGCCCGGGTCGCCGCCCGCGCCGCCGAGGTGCCGCCGACCGGCCGCATCGTCGAGATCGGCAGCTTCCGGGGCCGGTCGATGGTGGCCATGGCCCTCTCGGCGCCGGAGGGCGCCGAGCTGGTGGCCATCGACCCCCACGCCGGCAACGACCGGGGGCCCCAGGAGATCGAGGGCTACGAGGAGGAGGCCGAGATCGACGCCAAGGTCTTCCTCGCCAACCTCGAGCGGGCCGGCGTGCGCGACCGGGTCCGGTACGTGCGCAAGTTCAGCCACGAGGCGCTCGACGACGTCGAGGGCCCGATCGACCTGCTGCACATCGACGGCGCCCACCGCTACGGCCCGGCGAGCGACGACATCGTGCGCTGGGGCGCCAAGGTGGCCGACGGCGGCACGCTGCTGATCCACGACTCGTTCTCCTCGGTCGGGGTCACGCTCGCCATCCTCACCAAGCTGCTGCTCTCGCCGCGCTGGCGGTACGTGGGGCGCAGCCGGTCGCTGGCCGAGTACCGGCGCGAGCCGGTCCGCGGCGCCGAGCGGGTGGCCAACGTCGCCCGCCAGCTGGCGCAGCTGCCCTGGTTCGCCCGCAACGTCCTGGTCAAGGCGCTCATCGTCGCCAAGCTGCCCGGCGTGACCCGGCTGCTGGGCCACACCGGCGACACCTGGCCCTACTGAGCGACCGGCGCCGGCGCCCGCGGCGGAGCCGGCCGGGTGACGGTCGGCCCGTGCGGGGTCGGTGCTCGCCGGCGCCCCGGCTACTGGCGGCCGGCGCCGTCCGCGAGCTCGGCAGCCGGCGCGCCGCCGTCGGCACCCCCGGCGCCGGCGCCGTCGGTGGCCGCGGCCTCGGTGCCGGCCGGCTCCGCACCCGGCGCGCCGTCGGGGTCGGCCGGCCGCGCCCCGTCCGGCGGCGGGGTGGGCGCGGGGCCGGTCACGCCGCCCTCCGGGGCCCGGACCCGGGCCTGCCGCACCGACCGCCGGCGCAGGACCCGGTCGCGCAGGCCCCACCAGGTGACGAGCGACATCGCCTCGCCGATGATGTGCCACGACATCTTCGACTCGCCGCGGACGCGGTCGTTGAAGGTGATCGGCACCTCGACGATGCGGGCGCCCAGCCGCTGGGCCCGGTACGACAGCTCGAGCTGGAAGCCGTAGCCGGTCGCCTTCGTGGCGCCGGTCTCGACGGCCCGCAGGATGTCGGCCCGGTAGGCGCGGAACCCGGCCGTGGCGTCGCGCACGCCGAGGCCGAGCACCGTCGACGCGTAGAGGTTGCCGGCCCGGGACAGGAGCTGGCGCACGAGCGGCCAGTTGGCGGTGGCGCCGCCGGGCACGTAGCGGGAGCCGATGGCGACGTCCGCCCCCTTGCGCACCTCCTCGAGCAGCGCCGGCAGGCGGTCCGGCGGGTGGGACAGGTCGGCGTCCATCTGGACGATGACGTCGTAGCCCCGCTCGAACGCGTGCTTGAACCCGGCTCGGTAGGCGCCGCCGAGGCCCCCCTTGCCGGGCCGGTCGAGCACCTCGATGTGGCCCAGCCGCTCGGCCGCCGCCCGCGCCAGGTCCGCCGTGCCGTCCGGGCTCGCGTCGTCGACGACCAGGATGTCGACCTCGGGGGCCACGGCCCGGACCTGGCCGAGCACGTCCTCGATGTTCTCGGCCTCGCAGTAGGTCGGGATGATGACGAGCGTTCTCATGTCGGACCCCAGGCGTCGAGCGGTCGGCCAACCGTAGCCCGCGCCCCACCGTCCCGTCCTCGATCACCACCGAGCGCGGCGGCTGCCGGGCGGCACCCGGCCGGGCGGGCGAGCGGGGGACGGGGGCGGCGCTCACGCGCCACCCTCGCCGTCGTCGCAACGGACGTAGAGCTCGAAGATCGGGCGGCCCGGGCCGGCGGCGAAGGAGTTGTCGCCGTAGTCGTCGTACATGCAGAACAGCTCGTCGAGCACCCGGTTGGGCTCCTCCGAGCCGCGCTCCATCGACGAGTTCGGCTCGTGCCAGTTGTCGTACATCGTCGAGAGGATGACGACGTCGGCCTCCCGCAGCTCGTCGGCCAGGCCCGAGTCCGGGGCGTTGGCCACGCCCGGGTCCATCTCGATGTAGCGGGTGCCCGGCTCGAGCTGGGGGAGCAGGTAGTAGAGGTAGGACTCGCTGTAGGGCGTGACGGCGAGGTCGCCGGGGCCCACGATCAGCCGGTCGCCCGGCTCGGTCAGCCGCTCGATGTCGGCGAACATCTCCTCGGCCGCCACGGCGACGTCGGCCCGCCCGTAGTAGAAGCTCCGGCCCCGGTGGTCGACGGAGTAGAACTCCCGCCGGTAGTCGAAGCTCTGCCCCACGTAGTCGGCGTACCACCGGTAGGTGAAGTGGGGGAAGAGCAGCATCGCGGCGAACGGCGCCCACACGACCGTCCGGGCCACCAGCGGCCGAGCCCCCGCCAGCCGTGACGCCTCGGCCAGGAAGGCCGGCAGGAGGCCGAGGGTCACGCAGCCCACCCACGACATGTGGGCGGTGTCGGCCCGTTGCACGGTCTGGGGCAGGATGCCGACCGCGAACAGGGCGAGGGCGACCAGGCGCCAGCCGTGCGGGCTGCCCCGGCGCTTGGCCCACAGCGCGATGGCGAGCAGCGCGGCGGCCGCGGCGAAGACCGTGCAGCAGAACAGGAAGATCTGCATCGGCTGCTCGGCCGCCGGCAGCGGCCACGGGAACTTCCGGAACGCGAAGGCCCGGTTGAGGAAGCTGGCGTAGTCGTCGCGCGGCGGCGGGAACGGCAGGCTCCGGCCGTCGCGCAGCTCGAACACCGGCTCGAGGACCATGCCCCGGACGGCGTTGCCCGGGCCGGCCATCGCCAGGTGGACGAGGTAGGGGCTGACGCCGATCGCGGCGCCGACGGCGAGGCGCACCCGCCCCCGGCGGTCGAGCGCCCAGAGGAACAGCGCGCCGAGTGCCAGGCCGAGCGCCACGACGAGGTCGGGCCGGTAGAGCAGCGCCGCGCCCGCCAGCAGGCCCGCGCCCGTCAGCAGCCGGCCCGACCGCTCGACGTCCAGCGCCCGGGTGGCGAGCGCGACCGCCCACAGGCCGAGGGCGACGCCGCCCACCCAGGCCAGGGCGGTCACCCCGATCGGCGGGATGATGACGACGGCGGTGACCGTCCCGCACAGCGCCGCGACGTACCGGCCCCACCGCCAGCCGATGGCGGTCGTGGCGCTGATGACGCCGACGAGCTGCAGGAAGCCGACCACCCGCTCGGTCCACATCGACACGCCGAAGACCTTGAAGAAGCCGGCGATCACCCACAGGCTCCCCGGCCCGTAGAGGTGGAGGAAGTCGCGGTTCGGGACGTCCCCCTCGAGCAGGCGCTCGGGGAAGACGATCATGAACCCCTCCTCCATGGGCGGCCCCGGGGCCCGGAAGACACCCCGGAGGGGGAGGGCGACGGCGACGCCGACGACGACCGTGGGCACGACCCAGGGGTTGTCCCGCAGCCACCGCCGGATCCCGCCGGGGCGGCCCGCCCGACCACCGCCGTCCGCCGCGTCGCCGGGCCCGTCGTCGCCGGCCGGGGTCCCCTCGTCACCCGCCGCCGGCGGCCTCACCGTGCCGGTGCCCACCGCGCGGCCCTCCTCGCCGGCGTCGGTCCCGGGTGCCGGGCCCGCCTCGGGCGGGGCGGCACCGGCGTCGGGCGCGCCGGTGCCCGGATCGGGCCGCTCGTCGGGGGCCATCAGGCGGCCACCTCCGCGGGGAGGCCGACCGGGCGCCATCCGGCGAACATCCGCCGGCGGGGGTCCTTGAACGACAGGGCGGGCCGCTCGACCAGCAGGTACGAGAGCCCCGCCGCGACGACGCTGCCGGCGACCGTGACGACCAGCGCGGTCGGCAGCGACCCGGTGAACACCGGCAGGCCGCGGACGTCGCGGTAGATCTCGAACACCCCCTCGTGCCAGAGGTAGATCCCGTAGGAGACCAGCCCCAGCGTGACCATCGGCCGGCTCGCCAGCCAGCGCAGCGACCGGGGAAGCGTCGCGCCTGCGAGGGCCACCGGCAAGACGAGCAGGAAGCCGACGCCGGCGTAGAGCAGCTCCTTGGCCATCGACGTGCCGGGCTCGCTCGCCCCGACCTGGAACCCGAGGTCGAGCTGGGTCGACACCGCCCAGAAGCACGCCGCCGCGCCGGCCCAGCAGACCAGCGGGTGGCGGCGGGCCCACTCGAGCGCGGCGAGCGGCCGGTCCCGGCGCGCCGACCACTCGACGGCGAGCGCCAGCGCCATGCCCGGCACGAACATGTGGAAGTTGGCGGGCAGCCAGTGGACCCGGGGGTCGATGACCCCCTGGGTGACGTCGCTCGTGTCGACCGTGTGCACCCAGTAGCGGAACGCGAGGGCGCCGGCGGCCGCGGCCGTGAGCACGAGCGCCTCCACCCGGACCGCCCGCCGCGCCGCCAGCCGCCGCGCCAGCCAGGCGGCCCCGGCCGCCCACAGGGGCAGGAGCAGGTAGAACGCGACCTCGTTGGTGAGCGTCCACGCCTGCTGGAGCCCGCCGAGGGCGGTGTGCTCCGAGTAGCTCTGCAGCAGGCCGTAGAACACGACGAAGTCCCACAGGCCCTGCACCTCGTCCCGGCCCCGCACGTCGAGGCCGACGGCCAGCACGGTGAGCGCCAGCCAGTAGGCGGGGTAGATGCGCAGGAAGCGGTTGCGCAGGTAGGGCCGGACGGCGGGCCCCGCCCGGCCGTCGAGCCGGCGGGCGACGAAGGGGCGGTAGAGGAGGAAGCCCGACAGCACGAAGAACAGGGCGACGCCGACGTCGAGGCGGGCCAGGTAGTGGCCGCGGGGGTCGGTGGTGGTGAAGCCGACCTTCAGCGCCACGTGGGTGACGAGCACGCCCAGGGCGGCGACGGCCCGCAGCCCGTCGAACCCGGCGTACCGGCCGCCGGTCGACGAGCCGAGGCCGCCCGGGTCGTCGCCCGCGCCGTTGCCCTCGGGCGCCCCGGGCGCGGGCGCCGCCGCGGCGCCGGCCCGCCGGCGGGCGCGCCACCGGGCGAGGCGGCGCTGGGCACCGGTGAGCCCGGCGTCGACGGTGACCGCGGCCGGCACCATGAGCGCCAGCTCGGCGGGGAGGCGGAAGCGGGTGTTGCCGTAGACGACGGCGACGGTGGCGACGACGCTGACGACGATCGCCACGAGCGGGAAGACCGGCCGCCCGGCCCGCCGGAGGCCGACCAGGCCGAGGCCGCCGCCCACGGCGATGCCGTACCAGAGGAGGAGGCCGGCCTCCCCCAGCCCCCGCTCGCGGGTCTCGACCGACCAGTCGAGGAAGACCTGCTCCTGCGGCTGGTAGAGGCCGAAGGTGCGGCCCACCCGGGCGGCGACGACGTAGGGCACCCGGTCGGCGTGGTCGCGGGCGTACTCGAGCGCGATGCGCCGGAAGCCGACCCCCTGGGCCGAGGCGTCGCCCTCGGGTACGAGGTGCTCGGTCGCCTGGATGCAGGCCAGCGACCAGTAGCCGACCTGGTCGTCGTAGTAGACCTCCTCGCAGTTGGCCGTGCCGAGGGTCTGGTCGAACTGGGCGGAGAGCGTGACCGGCTCCTGGAAGCGGGCGAGGTTGTAGCCCACCCAGGGGGCGACGACGACGGCGGCCGTGGCCCCCGCGGCGGCGAGCTGCCCGAGGAGGGCCCGGGTGTCGGCGCGGGCGCCGCCCGCCCGCCGCCGCCACCACACGAGCGGCAGGGCGATCATCGGGCCGAGCAGGATCGCCTCGGACCGGGCCAGGGCGGCGACCCCGACGGTCAGGCCGAACAGGACGGCGGCGCCCGGCGTGCCCCGGTCCCACCACCGGTAGGCGGCGACCAGCAGGACGGCCGTGGTCGAGACGACCATCGTCTCGGACACGACCATCGCGTCGAAGTAGAAGAGGTTCGGGCTGACCGCGGCGAGCGCGGCGACGATCAGCCCGACCCGCTCGCCGGCGATGCGGCGCCCGGCCGCCCCCATGGCCGCCACCCCGGCCGTGCCCAGCAGGCAGGCGACGACCTGGTGCTGGAAGAAGGAGCGGAACCCGAGCCAGGAGAAGCCGGCCAGGAAGGTCAGGAACGCCGGCGGGTGGTCGGCCCCCGGGTGGCGGACGTCGAAGAGCAGGTACTGGTACGGGTGGACGTAGCCCTCGCCGTCGGCCAGCAGGTTGGCGCCCCGGTGGTAGTACCAGGGGTCGCCGATCGGGGTCCACGGCGTGCGCCACCCGAGCAGGTACGTCAGCCGGACGGCCAGCGCGGCGGCCGTGATCCCGGCCAGCCACCACCAGAACCGCCGGACCGGGCGGAGGCCCGGGTCGGCCGCCGCGGCGCCGTCGGCGCCGGGCTCGCCCCGCGCCTCGCCGCGCCGGCCGTCGACGTCCGGGGTGGCGTTGTTGTCGGGACTCGTCGCGGTCGTGGTCATCGGCGTGCCGGTGCCCCCCGGCGGTCGGCGTCGAGCTCGTCGACCCGATCGGTCGGCCTGGGCACCTTAGTGCCGGTCGTGGCCCCGACGAGCGGTCGGTCGGCCGCGGCCCGCCGGGGCGGGCGGGCACCGTCTGCGCTGGTCGCGCTGGCTACTGTGATCGCCCGTGCCCGACGCGCTCCGAGACCGGGGGAGGCGAGCGCTCCCGCCCCTGCCGCCCCTGTCGCGCCGCGCCCGCTGGGCGCTGGGGGCGATCGTCGGCGTGGGGGCGGTGCTGCGGGTGCTGTGGGCCCTGCGGGCCGAGCCGCCGACCGAGCTGCGGGACCCGGTCCTCTACTCGATCCTCGCCGAACACCTCGCGAACGGCGACGGCTACACCTACGGCGACCAGCCCGACCAGGGCGTCACCGCCTACTACCCGCCCGGCTACCCGCTCGCCCTCGCCGCCGTGCTGTGGACGGTGCGGCTGGTCGCCGACGCCAGCGCCTTCGACGTGGCCGTCTGGCTGAACGTCGTGCTGTCGCTGGCGACGATCGTGCTCGTCTTCGCGCTCGGGCGGCGCCTGGCCGGGGTCGGGGTCGGGCTGGTCGCCGCGGCCTGCTGGGCGCTGTGGCCCAACCTCGTCTTCCACAGCGGCGTCGTCCTGACCGAGACGCTCTTCCTCTTCCTCCTCGTCCTCGCCCTCCTGCTGGCGCTCGGCGCCCCGGAGGCCGCCGCCCGCCCCGGGGTCGCCCGGCTGGTGGCGGTCGGTGTCGTGTTCGGGCTGGCCCTGCTCGTCCGGCCGGTCTCCGCCGTGCTCGGGCCCGTGTTCGTCGTGCTGTGGTGGCGCGCGGGGGCGCGGGCGGCGCTGTGGCGGCTCGCGCTCCTCGGCGCGGTGACCGTCGCCGTGCTCGTGCCGTGGTCGGTCCGGAGCACGCTGGCCATGGACGCGCCCGTGCTGCTCTCGCTGAACGTCGGCGACAACCTCTGCATCGGGCACAACCCCGACGCCGACGGCGGCTTCGGCGACCTCGGCGAGCACTGCTACGCCGCCAGCGAGCTGCGCCGTCCCGAGGCCGAGACCCGGCGCAACTCGGAGAACGTCGACCGGGCGCTGACCTACATCCGCGAGAACCCGGGTACGACCCTGCGGCGCACGGTGAGCAAGGCGCGCATCACGCTCGAGGACGACAGCGACGGTCTGGCGGCGTCCGAGGACTACGGCGCCCGGCCGATCGTGTCGAGCGGCACCCGGGACGCGCTGCGCCGGGTGGCCAACGGCTGGTACGCGGCGGTCTGCGTCGCCGCGGTCGGGGGTGCCGTGGTCGCGGTCCGCCGGCGGGACCCGGCGCCGCGGTTCCTGTTCCTCGTCGTCGGCGGGCTGGCCCAGCTCGTCTCGCCGTTGCTGACCTTCGGCGACCCCCGGTTCAAGATGCCGCTCTACCCGACCCTCGCGGTCTGCGCCGCCGTCGGGGTGGTGTGGGCCTGGGAGCGGTGGCGCCGCCCGGCGCCCGCCGAGCCGGCCGCCGGCGGCGACCCCGCGCCCGTCCCGGCGGCGGCCGCCCGCGGCTGAGGTCCGCCGGTCGCGGGCGCGACCGGCGCCGGCCCGCGTGCGGGCGGCACGCCGGTGCCGGCGGGTGCCCGGCGGTCAGCGCTTGCGGGGCAGGACGGGCGCGTCGCGCCCGGTGCCACGGGGCGTCGGGGAGGGGTCGTCGCGGACGGGGCCCTCCTCGTGGTACTCGTCCTCGACGTTCACCGCCCAGATGTCGTGGTCGGTGCCCTTGACGATGTTCTCCACCGTCAGCATGGCGGTGTACATCGAGTGGTCCTGGTTGTTGTAGCGGTGCATCCCGTTGCGGCCCACGGGGTGCACGTTGGGTGCGTTCTCCTCCAGCCAGGCCCGCAGCACCGCGACGTTGCGCTGGTAGGCGTCGTCGTAGACGGGGTAGGCCTTCGGCATCCGCACGACGTAGCCGGCCTCGACGTCGCGGGCGTTGACCAGCCCCAGCTGCTCGAGCTCGCGCTTGCCCCGCTCGATCAGCTCCTCGTCGGGCGCCGACCACCACTCGTCGCCCTCCTCGACCGTGTACTCCAGGCCGAGGACGTTGCGGCCGTCCCGCACCATGTAGGGCGACCACGACCCGAAGTTCTGGACCCGCATGGTCTTCACCTCGGGGGCGTGGATGTAGATCCAGTTGTCCTGCCACGGCACCCTGTCGGCCGGGACGACGAGGGCGATCGACAGGAAGTCGCGGAAGCGCAGGTCGTCGGCGGCCGCCTGGACCTCGGGCGGGACCGGCGGGTCCATGGCCTTCAGCAGCTGCGAGAAGGGCATGGACGAGATGACGTGGTCGGCCGGGTACTCGGTCGTGACGCCGTCGGACTCGGCGACGACGGCCACCGCCCGGCCGTCGCGGTGGCGGATGGCCGTCACCGGCGTCCTCATGATGACCTTGGTGCCGGCCGCCTCGACGAGGTCGCGGCACCGCTCCCACATCATCCCCGGGCCGTACTTCGGGTACTGGAACTGCTCGATCAGGCTGGTGACCTGCTTCTTGCGGTCGCGCCGGCCGAACAGGCGGGTGCGGACCGGCTCCCACACCGCCTGCCACAGCGACATGCCCTTGATGCGCTGGGCGCCCCAGTCGGCCCCGATCTCCGACGGCGGCACGCCCCAGACCTTCTCGCTGTAGGTCTTGAAGAAGTGCTCGTAGAGGCGCCAGCCGTAGTTGGCGGCGACGTAGCCCTCGAGCGTCGACATGTCCTTGGGCGGCCGCACCCGCACCCACAGGTACGAGGCCACGCAGCGCACCGCCTCGGCGGGGCCGAGGTTGCGCAGGGCGTTCAGCGGCTTGATGGGGTAGTCGTAGAACTTGCCCTTGTAGTAGATGCGGCTCGACCGGGGGCGCAGCAGGAACTCGTCGTCGTCGAGGATCTCGTGCCAGAAGGCCTCGACGCGGCCCACCTTGGTGAAGAAGCGGTGGCCGCCGATGTCGAACCGCCAGCCGTCGCGCTGCACGGTGCGGCTGATGCCCCCGACGACGTCGTCCGCCTCGAGCACGGTCGAGGTGATGCCCAGGCGCGACAGCTCGTACGCCGCGGTGAGACCGGCGGGGCCGGCGCCGATGATGACGATGCTGCCCGCCCTGGTCGCGTCGCCGCCCGAGCTGCCGGTCCCGTCGTCGGGCCCGGGCGTGGTGCTGTCGTGGTCGGTCACGTGACGTGCTCCCTGAGCGCTGCGGACGTGATCCGCCACAATACCGAACCCCGGCCGTGGCGCAGCCACTCGCCGCGACCGGGGTCGCGGGCCGGCCGGGGCCGGTTGCGGGGCACCCCGGGAGGCGTTGCTACGCTCCGCCGCTCATGGCCCGGGTCGTCGCCGATGAGCAGGCCGAGCACGTCGTGGCGCCCACGGGCGGCAGCCCTCGGGTTCGCCTGCCGGCGTGGGCCGCGCCGGCGGCGGTCGGGCTCGCCGTCGCGCTGGGCGTGGTGCTGCGCTTCGTCCAGCGCTCGCCCCTCTGGCTCGACGAGGCCCTGAGCGTCAACATCGCCAGCCTCCCGGTCGGCGACGTCTTCGAGGCGCTGCGCCACGACGGGCACCCGCCGCTCTACTACCTGCTGCTCCACTACTGGATCGAGCTGTTCGGCGACGGGGACGTCGCGGTGCGGGCGCTGTCGGGCGTGCTCTCGGTGGCGTCGCTGCCCCTCGCCGGGGTCGCGGGCCACCGGCTGGCCGGGGCCGCGGGCGCCCGGTGGGCGGTGGTGGTCACGGCGCTGTCGCCCTACGCCGTGCGCTACGCCACCGAGACCCGCATGTACTCGCTGGTCATGCTGCTCGTGCTCGTCGGCTACCTGCTGGTGGTCGACGCGCTCGAGCGGCCCACGGCCCCCCGCCTCGCCGGCATCTGGCTGGTGAGCGGGCTCCTGCTGCTCACCCACTACTGGGCCTTCTACCTGGTCGCCGGCGTGCTCGTCGCGCTGGCCCTGCGGGCCTGGCGGGAGCCGGCGACCCGGCCGGCGACGGTGCGCACGGCGGCGGCGGTCGTCGCCGGCGGCGTCCTGTTCCTGCCCTGGCTCGGCAGCTTCCTCTACCAGTCGGCGCACACCGGGACGCCCTGGGGCGAGCCGTTCCGCCCGACGGCGCTCGTGCAGACGGTCCTCATGGACCTCGGCGGCGGCAACGTCACCGAGGCCAACCTGTACGGCACCGTCGTCGTCGTGCTGGTGCTCGTGGCCCTGTTCGCCGTGCGCTCGTCGGGGACCCAGCTGGTCCTCGACCTGCGGACGGCGCCGACGGTGCGCCACGAGCTGCTGGTCGTCGGCCTGGTCCTCGCCATCGGCGCCGTGGCCGGCCTCGCGCTCGACGCCACCTTCCAGAGCCGCTACGCGGCGGTGGTCGTGCCGCTCGTGCTCGTCGTCGTCGCCGTCGGCGTCGTCCGGGTGCCGGGCTGGGGCCGGGTGGTGGTGGCCACCGTGCTGCTGGGCCTCAGCCTGTTCGGGCTCGTGTGGGTCAACTACTACCAGCGCACCCAGTCCGCCGAGGTGGCGGCGGCGGTGGCGGAGCGGGCCCGGCCGGGCGACGTCGTCGTCTACTGCCCCGACCAGCTCGGCCCGGCGTACTCCCGGGAGATGCCCGACGGCCTGGTCGAGCTGACGTACCCCACGCTCGGCAGCCCGGCGCGGGTCGACTGGGTCGACTACGCCGAGCGCAACGCCGCCGCCGACCCGGCGGAGATCGCGGCCGAGGTCCGGGAGCGGGCGGCCGGGCACGCGATCTTCCTGGTCTGGATGTCCGACTACGCGACCTACGGCACCCAGTGCCAGGACCTGATCACCGAGCTCGGCCTGACGGAGGACCTGGTCGTGATGGACCGCGACCGGTTCTACGAGCCCGCCTACCTCCACTGGGCCCCGGCCGGGCCGGCGGGCGGCCGCTGAGGGGCGCCCGCCCTCAGCCGGCGACCGCCCGGAGGCTCGGCTGGGCGACCGGCTCGCGGCGCCGGACGGCCAGCAGGTCGGCGGTGCGGAAGCTGGCCATCCGCGTGCTCCACGAGTCGATGACCTCGCGGCCCTCGCCACGCCGGAAGAACGTGGTCATCGGGCCCTCTTGCTGGTAGGCGTCGGCCCCGTCGACCACCTCGACGGTGCCGTCCCGCAGGGTCACCTCGAAGGTCGGCATGGCCTCACCGTACGGCCGCCGGGGTGTGGGGGACGAGAGGGCCAACCCTGTGGATTTCGCGAGTTGTCCACAAGCCCCGGCATCCGCGGCCACGGCCGGCCCGCCTGCCAACCTGGGCGCCATGGACCCGTTGACCTTCACCTGCCCTCGCTGCGGCGAGACCGTCGCCGCCCGGTTCTACGGCCCCTGCGACGCCTGCCGGGAGGCGCTGCGGGCCGAGGTGGCGGGCGAGGCGCGGGACGTCGAGGTCGCCGCCTACGAGCCGAAGATGAACGTCACGCCCAACGCCGTGGCCCTCAAGGAGTGACCGGAGGGGGACCGGTCCCATGTCGAACGCGTGACGATCGTCACGCGTTTGCGCGACTCCGGCCGGCGTAGGAAACTGCCGCCCGCACCGGTTCGCCGCCGTTCCGTGTCGCTGGGGGCACCGTCGGTCGCCCGAGCCCGACCCGCGGCGCGCCTGCGCGGCCACGCCGGGGCAGCCACGGGAAGGGGCTCGGGGCGCCGCTCCGATGCCGGAGGAGAGACGGAGCCGACGGTGTTTCGACGCATCCCGATCAGGGCGAAGGTCGCGGCGGCGCTCGCGGTGCCGCTGCTCGGGCTCGTGACCGCGGCCACGGTCGGCGCCTCGGCCACGACGGCCTCCGCCCGGCACGCGGCGGACCAGGCCGAGCTGGCCCTGGCCTCCCTCGGCCACGCCGGGCTCGTGACCGCCCTGCAGGACGAGCGCGACCTCGCGCTCGTCGACATGCTCGGCCTCCGGGAGGGCATCGTGCTCGAGGTCGAGGACCACGCCACGGCCCGGCGGCGCACCACGCTGGCCGCGTCCGAGCTGCGGCGGGCCCTCGACGGCCAGGACGCCGAGGTCCGCGAGCACTACACGGCGGCCCTGGCCCGCCTCGGCGAGCTGGACGGCCTCCGCGCCCGGGTCGACGGCGGCGAGCCGGGCGCCGCGCTCGAGGCGTTCACCGGCTACACCTCGATCATCGCCGACCTGTTCGCCGCCCACGACCGCTTCGCGCTCGGCATCGACGACCCCGACCTCCGCCGGGGCGACGACCTCGTCCACGGCTCGGCGCTGGCCGCCGACCTGGCCGCCCAGCTCGTCGCCGAGCTGCTGCACGTCGGCACCGGTCCCGGCGGCGTCGACCGGGTCGACGAGGTGGCGCGCCTGTCCGGCCTGCGCGACGCGCTCGAGCGGGCCCACGCCGCGCTCGCCACCCGCGGCACCGGCGACCACGCGGCGGCGGTCGACGCGCTCCTCGGCAACCCGCGGGTCACCGGCCTGCCCGCGCTGGCCCGGTCCGCCGTCGAGTCGGGCGGCCCCGTCGACCCCGCCGCGGTGCTGGCCGCGGCGCCGCTCGGCCCCCAGGGCGGGCACGTGCCGTTCCGGGAGGTCGTGGTCGCGCAGGTCGAGGAGCGCGCCGACGAGCTGCGGGCCGGCGCCGCCGCCCGGCGCCGCCTGTTCATCGGCGGGGCGCTGGCGCTCGTCGCCGTGGCGATCCTCGTGGCGTGGCTGGTGAGCCGGTCGATCACCCGCCCGCTGCGGGAGCTGAGCATCCGGGCGCGGCAGATCGCGTCGTACCGACTCCCGTGCGCCGTGCAGGACGCGCTCGACGCGCCGCCCGGCGAGCCGGCGCCGACCGAGCCCGACGCCATCGAGGTCCCCGCCCGCGACGAGGTCCGCGAGGTCGCCGACGCGTTCAACGACGTCCAGGTGGCCGCCATCACCCTGGCCGCCGAGCAGGCCGTGCTGCGGCGGAACGTCGCCGAGTCGCACCTCGACCTCGGGCGGCGCATGCAGAACCTGCTCGGGCGCCTGCTCGACGCGCTCCGCGACCTCCAGGCCGGGGAGGACGACCCCGACCGGCAGCGGCGCCTGTTCCGGGTGACCCACCTGGCGACGAGGCTGCGGCGCAACGCGGAGTCGCTGCTCGTCCTGGCCGGGGCCGAGCCCGCCGTCGGGTGGCACCCGCCGGTCCCGGTCGACGAGGTCGTCCAGGGTGCGCTGGGGGAGGTCGAGCAGTTCGACCGGGTGGTGGTCCGCCCCCTCGAGCCGGTGGCGCTCGTGGGCGGTGCCGCCGGCGACGTCACCCACCTGCTCGCCGAGCTGATCGAGAACGGGCTGCGCCACTCGCCGCCCCGCGAGCTGGTCGAGGTCAGCGGGCGGCGGCAGGGCGACGCCTACGAGGTCGTGGTCGTCGACCACGGGCTCGGCATGGCGGCCGACGAGCTGGAGCGGGCCAACCGGCGCCTCGCCGGCGCCGAGCCGTTCGCGACCACGTCGGCCAAGCACCTCGGTCACCACGTCGTCGCCGTCCTCGCCGCCCGCCACGGCATCGGCGTGCGGCTCACCGGCGACGTCGTCGCCGGGATCACCGCGCACGTGACGCTGCCGCCCGCGATCCTGGCCGAGGTCGAGGCCGCGGTGGCACGGCCGGCCGGGGTCGGGGGCCCCACGGCGGCGGGCGCGCCCGCCCTCCCGGGCGCCCCGGCGGCACCGGTCCACGAGCCGGTCGGGCACCACCCGGTGCCCGCCGCGCCGGTCGCGACCGGGGCGGCGGCCGGCGGCGTGCCGGAGCGGACCCCGAGCGGCCTGGTCCGGCGGGTGCCGGGGGCGGCCCGCCGTGGCCCGACGGCACGCGCCGTCGCCCCGGCTGCACCGCAGGGGGCGGGTGGGCCATCATCGGTCGCGACCGGCGCCGAGGGGCTCCGCCGGTTCCTCTCGGACCTCTCCGCCGGCGTGGACCGCAGCCTCGCGGCGCAGGGGCCGGGCACCGACGGCGACGACGGATGACGGACGGGGGAGCGAGGATGGCCACCGAGGACGCCCGCAACTTCAACTGGTTGCTCAACTCCTTCGTCGAGGAGACGGCCGGCGTCCACGACGCGGTCGCGGTGTCCTCCGACGGCGTGCTCCTGGCGCGGTCGAGCTCGCTCGACCACGAGGCCGGGGAGCAGCTGTGCGCCATCATCGCCGGCTGCACCAGCCTGGCCCGGGCCGCGGACCAGGCCGTCGACGGCGCCGGCGTCGAGCGGGTCATCATCGCCATGCGGGAGGGCTTCCTCTTCGTGAGCGCGATCGCGGACGGCAGCTGCCTCGGGGTCGTGGCCAGCCGCGACTGCGACGTCGGCTCGGTCGGCTACCAGACGACCGAGCTCGTGAACCGGGTCGGCACCCTGCTGACGCCCGCCCTGCGGGCCGAGCTGCAGCAGCTGGCGTCCTCGGGCTGACGGCCCCGCCGCCGCTCGTCCCGGTGTCCTCGACGTCGTCGTGCGCGGCCGAGCGACGCCGGCACGGCGGCCGGCACGCCCGCCGGAGCGGTGTGCCGGAGCCGCCGGGCCCGCGGTGCGCGCTCACCGTGGCGGGGTTAGCGTGGGTGGCGTGGACGGCACCGGTTCGACGGTGGTCGCGACCCGGTACTGGCACGAGCTGCCCGACGGTCGGGTGCAGTGCGACGTCTGCCCCCGGGCCTGCAAGCTGCGGCCGGGCCAGCGGGGCGTCTGCTTCGTCCGCGGCCGGCCGGAGCGGGGCGAGGGCGAGGAGGAGCCCGGCGTCGTCCTGCTGACCTACGGGCGGTCGTCCGGCTTCTGCGTCGACCCGATCGAGAAGAAGCCCCTCAACCACTTCCTGCCCGGCACGTCCGTCCTGTCCTTCGGCACGGCGGGGTGCAACCTCGCCTGCCGCTTCTGCCAGAACTGGGACATCTCCAAGTCGAAGGAGATCGACACGCTGGCCGACGCCGCCTCGCCCGAGGCGATCGCGGACGCCGCCCGCCGGGCCGGCTGCCGCAGCGTGGCCTTCACCTACAACGACCCGACGATCTTCTTCGAGTACGCGCAGGACGTCGCCGACGCCTGCCACGAGGTGGGCCTCGCCGCCGTCGCGGTGACCGCCGGCTACATGTGCCCGGAGCCCCGCCGGGAGTTCTACGGGCACCTCGACGCGCTGAACGTCGACCTCAAGGGCTTCACCGACGACTTCTACCGGCACGTCTGCGGCGGGCGGCTCGAACCGGTCCTCGAGACGCTCGAGTACCTGCGCCACGAGACCGACCTGTGGTTCGAGATCACGACGCTGCTGATCCCGGGGCGCAACGACGGCGACGCCGAGCTCGACCAGCTCACCGGGTGGGTCGCCGAGCACCTCGGGCCCGACGTCCCGCTGCACTTCACCGCCTTCCACCCCGACTTCAAGATGACCGACGTCCCCCGCACGCCGCCCGAGACGCTGACCCGGGCCCGGGCCTGGGGGCTGCGCAACGGGCTGCGCCACGTCTACACCGGCAACGTGCACGACCGCGAGGGCTCGAGCACCTGGTGCCCGGGCTGCGGTGCGCTGCTCATCGAGCGCGACTGGTACGAGCTCGGCCGCTGGCACCTCACCGACTACGGGCGGTGCCGGACCTGCGGCCACCGCCTCCCCGGCCGCTTCGAGGGCCGGCCCGGCACGTGGGGGCGGCGGCGCGTCCCCGTCCGGATCGCCGTCGCCTCGTCCTGACGGGGGGCCGGCGCGCCGTGACCTCGGACGCTGCCGCCCGTCCCGGCGCCGGTGCCACCCGGCCGCCCGCCGTCGCCGGCCTGTTCTACCCGGCCGACGCCGACGACCTGCGCGCCGCCGTCGACCGGGCGCTGGCCGCCGCGCCGGTCGTCGAGCCCGACGGCCGGCCCCGGGCGGTCATCGCACCCCACGCCGGCTACCGCTACTCGGGCGCCACCGCCGGCGCGGCCTACCGTGCCGTCGCCGCGGACGCCGGGTGGGTCGAGCGGGTGGCGGTCGTGGGCCCGGCCCACCGGGTGCCGGTCGGCGGCGTCGGCGTCGGCGCCACGACCGCCGCCCGGTGGGAGACGCCGCTCGGCCCGGTGGACGTCGACGTCGACGCGGTCGGCGACCTGGTGGCCTGCGGGCTGGCGGTGCCCGCCGACGAGGCCCACGCCCCCGAGCACAGCGTCGAGGTGCACCTGCCGTTCCTGCAGCGGGTGCTCCCGGGCCGGCCCGTCGTCCCGCTCGTCGTCGGCCGGGCCCCGCACGTCCGGGTGGCCGCCGCGCTCGAGCGCCTGTGGGACGACCGCACGCTCGTCGTCGTGTCCTCCGACCTCAGCCACTACCTCGACGAGGCCACGGCCCGGGCGCGCGACGAGCGCACCCGGCGGGCCATCCTCGAGGGGCGGCACGGCGACATCGGCCCCTACGACGCCTGCGGCTGCGTCGCCATCGGCGGCCTGCTCGTGGCGGCCCGCCCCCGCCGGCTCGTGGCCCGCACGCTGGCGATGACGACCTCGGCGGCGGCCTCCGGTGACACCTCCCGGGTCGTCGGCTACGGCAGCTTCGCCCTCGCCCCCGCCGGGCGGCCGGAGCCCCGGGAGGCGCACTGGCTGCTCGCCCGGGCCCGGAGCGCCATCGCCCACGAGCTGGCGACGGGGGAGCCCGACCCGCTCGACGACGACGACGTGCCCGAGCGCCTGCGGTCGCCCGGGTGCTCGTTCGTGACCCTCGAGCGGGAGGGCGAGCTGGCGGGCTGCATCGGCACGCTCCAGCCGTCGCGGCCGCTGTGGCGCGACGTGGCCCGCAACGCCCGGGGCGCCGCCTTCGCCGACCCCCGCTTCCCGCAGCTGGCGGCGGGCGACCTCGACCGGACGGCCGTGAAGGTGGCCCTGCTCTCCGCCCTCGAGCCGCTGCCCGCCACCCGCGTCGACCTGCTCGCCGCGCTGCGCCCCGGGACCGACGGCCTGGTGCTCGCGTCCGGCGAGCGGCGGGCGGCGTTCCTGCCCTCGGTGTGGCGGACCCTGGTCACGCCCGAGCGCTTCGTGTCCGCCCTCCTGGCCAAGGCGGGCCTCGACGGCGGGGTCTGGCCGAGCGACCTGCGGGCGTGGCGCTACACGACGACCGACTTCGTCGGCTGACGGCCCGCCCCGGGCGGGGTCGGGCCACGCGACGGGGGAGGGGGCGGCGCGACCCGGGCGCTCAGCCGCCCGCCCGGTCGGGGGCGGGGCGGCCCGGCGCCTCGCCGGCCACCGCCCGGGCCCAGGCGTAGTCGGCCTTGCCGGCGGGGGAGCGCTGCACCCGGTCGACCCAGACGAAGGCCTTCGGCACCTTGTACCCGGCGAGGGACGCCCGGCAGTGGGCCCGCAGCTCGTCGTCGGCCGGCGGCGCGACGCCGGGCCGGGCGGCCAGGACGGCCACGACCTCCTGCCCCCAGCGCTCGCTGGGCCGGCCGGTGACGATCGCGTCGGCCACCGCCGGGTGGTCGGTCAGCACCTGCTCGACCTCCTCGGCGAACACCTTCTCGCCGCCGGTGTTGATGGTCACCGAGTCCCGCCCGAGCAGCTCGAGGGTGCCGTCGTGCCGCAGGCGCACCCGGTCGCCGGCCACGGCGTGGCGCACGCCGTCGACGACGGGGAACGTCGCCGCGGTCTTCTCGGGGTCGCCCAGGTAGCCGAGCGGCACCCGACCGGCCTGGGCGAGCCAGCCGACCTCGTCGTCGCCCGGCGCCAGGCGGCGGCGCCGGTCGGCCGACAGCACGACCGTCGTGGCCTCGGGGCGGAAGCGGGCGGACCCGTCGCCCACCGCCTGCCGGCCCGACTCCGACGACCCGAGCACGTCGATGATGCGCAGCCCGGGCACGTGCTCCCGCAGCCGCTGCGCCACCGCCGGCGACAGCACGGCGCCCCCGGACAGGAGGACCCGCAGCCGGGACAGGTCGTAGGCGCCGGTGTCGAGCTCGTCGAGCAGCGGGCGGGCGAAGGGGTCGCCGACGATCTGCAGCGACGTGACCCGCTCCCGCTCGCAGGTGCGCAGCACGTCCGCGGGGTCGAAGCGGGTGGGGTCGTCCTGCACGACGACCGTCCCGCCGGCGATCCAGGCCGACAGGGCGTTCCAGTGGGCGGCGCCGTGCATGAACGGCGCCGAGGGCAGGACCCGCAGGTCGGTGCGCCGCCGGGCGGCCGCCACCAGCTCGTCGACCGTGCCCCGCACGCCCAGCGCGGTGGCGAGGAAGTCGCCCTGGCGCCACAGCGTGCCCTTGGGCCGGCCGGTCGTGCCGCCGGTGTAGAGGACGTAGCGGTCGTCGGGGCTGAGGTCGCGGGGCGGCCGGGGCGTCGCCGCGGCGAGCGCCTCCTCGTACCAGCGGGCCCCGGGCAGCAGCGGCGCGCCGGAGCCGTCGTCGACCTGCAGCAGCAGGCGGACCTGCGGGAGCTCGGGTAGGACCTCGGCCAGGGTGGCGGCGAAGGCGCCGTGGTAGACGACCGCGACCGCCCCGCTGTCCCGCAGCACGTGGGCCAGCTCGCCGGCGACGTACCGGTAGTTGACGTTGACGCTCGCGGCCCGCGCCTTCCAGGCGCCGATCATGCCCTCGAGGTACTCGTGGCCGTTGTGGAGGTAGAGCGCGACGTGGTCGTGCGGCGACTCCCACGGGGCGACCTCCGTGGGCGGGCGGCGCAGGCCGATGCCGGCGTCGGCCAGCACGGCGGCCAGCCGGCGGGTGCGGTCGGTCACCTCGGCCCAGGTGCGGGTGATCCCGCCCGCCACCAGGCAGTCGCGGTCGCCGACCGCGGCCGCGACGGCCTCGTGCAGGGCGGCGCAGTTGTGGTCGGCGATGGGGGCGGCGGGGTCGCTCACGGCGTCCGGCGCTGCAGGAGCAGGCTCTGCACGGCGCGCCCCAGCCGTCCCTTCTCGTCGTAGACCGCGCTCTCGGCCATCCCCATCCCCTGGTCGCTCGGCACGGTCACGGCGTCCAGGCCGATCCACTCGCCGGCCGGCGGCCGGGCGAGGTGCAGCGTCAGGTCGGGGTTCAGGAAGATCCAGTCGGCGAAGGGCAGCACCCACGAGATGCCGTTGGAGAAGTCGGCCGCCGCCGCGACGCGCTGGACCCCGCTCGGCTCCTCGTCGCCGACGACCGGCCGGCGGAGGCGGAACCAGGCCCGCGCCGGGCCCGGGCGGTCGGCGCCGCCGTCGACGAAGCGGATCTCCATCCCGGTGCGGTGGAAGGCCGGGAGGTCGTCCTCGAAGGCGAAGGGCCGCGGCTCGCCGGCGTCGGGGCCGGGGTCGAGGCGGTGGTCGACGCCCTCGCCGGTCGGCAGCTCGGTGTGGCGGACCGCGACCGCGTGGGCCCGCACGACCTCGACGTCGAGGTCGCCGGCGCTGACCGACGCGGTGATGCCGAGGACGCGGCGCCCGGGCCGGGGGACGCTGAGGTCGATGGCCAGCGGCTCGAGCGGCACGGGCCGCATCAGCTCGACGGTGAGCCGGGTGAGGCAGAACTCGTCGCCCGCCTGGCGCTCGACGGCCCGGGCGACCAGCGCGGCCACCGCGCCACCGTGCTGGTGCCGCGGGTCCCAGGGGCCACGGGTGTGCTCGGAGGGCAGGAAGTAGCCGCCGCGCGGCGTGAACAGCGGCTCGTCTGACATCGGGCCGAGCGTAGTTCTCCGGGCGGCGGGGGCTGGAACGCCGGGCGGGCGTCAGGCGGCCCGCTTCTCGACCACCGTGACCCGGCGCATCACGTCGCCGGGGGTGATCCGGTCGGCGACGTCGAGGCCGGCGGTGACGTACCCGAAGAGGTTGTAGGCCTTGTCGAGCTTGGTCCGGCAGTCGTCGATGCAGATGAAGAACTGCGAGCCGTTGGTGTCCGGCCCGGCGTTGGCCATGGCGACGGCGCCGTGGGTGTACTCGCCCCGCACGGGCTCGTCGGGGAACGTGTAGCCGGGGCCGCCCCGCCCGGTGCCCTCCGGGTCGCCGCCCTGGATGACGAAGTCCGGCACGACGCGGTGGAAGGTGGTGCCGTCGTAGAAGCCCCGGCGGGCCAGGGCGACGAAGTTGTTCACCGTCATGGGCGCGAGCTTCGGGTCGAGCTCCATGACGATGTCGCCCTTGTCGGTGGTGATGGTGACCTCGTAGGTCGCGTCGTCGTCGATCTCGTGGGCGGGGGGCGATGCCATGGCCGTACCCTAGTGGCGATGGGGGAGCCTCTCGACGCCCGTGAGCGGGCGGCGCTCTGCGACCTCTTCCTCGAGGTCGGGCCCGGGGCGCCGACGCTGTGCGAGGGCTGGTCGACGCTGGACCTCGCCGCCCACCTGGTGCTGCGCGAGCGCGACCCGCGGACCCCGCTCGTCATCCTGGGCGGCGAGCGGTTCGCGGGCCTCGGGCGCCGCCTGATGGACGGGGCCCGGTCCCGGGGCTACGAGGCCCTGGTCGAACGGCTGCGGGCGGGCCCGCCGCTCGTGCCGTGGCGGGTGCCGGGCCTGCGCACGCTGCTCAACGCCAACGAGTGGTTCGTGCACCACGAGGACGTGCGCCGGGCCGTCGGCCGGGGTCCCCGCACCGACCCCGAGCTCGACGACTTCGCGTGGACGACGGTGCGCCGGCTCGGCCCGCTCATGCTGCGGCGGGCCCGGGTGCGGGCGGCGCTCGTCGCCCCCGGCCGCGGCGACGTCCCGGCCCGGGGCGGTGGGCCCGCCGTGCGGGTGACCGGCGACCCGCAGGAGCTCGTGCTCGTGCTCTACGGCCGGCGGGGCGCGGCCCGCGTCGAGGTCGACGGCCCGCCGGAGGCGGTCGAGGCGTTCGAGCGGGGCCGGTTCGGGATCTGACCCGGGGCCCGGGCGGCCCTCAGGCGTCCGAGCCGTCGCCGTCGGAGCCGTCGCCGTCGGCTCGCTCGGACCCCGCGGCGCGCGCCGACTGATCGGCGTGCCCGTCGCCGTCCGCGGCCGCCGGCGCCCCGGCGCCGTCCCCACCCTCGCCGACCAGCGGGAAGTGGCAGGCGACGAACTGGTCGGGGCCGACCGCCCGCATCTCGGGCTCCTCCGCGGCGCACCGCTCCCGGGCGCGCGGGCAGCGGGTGCGGAACCGGCAGCCGCTCGGCGGGTCGAGCGGCGAGGGCAGGTCCCCGCCGAGCACGTCCTCGTCGTCGGGCCGGACCGCGGGGTCGGGCACCGGGATCGAGGCCAGCAGCGCGGCCGTGTACGGGTGGGCCGGCGACTCGTAGATGGCGTCGGGGTCGCCGACCTCGCACAGCTTGCCCAGGTACATCACCGCCACCCGGGTCGACACGTGCCGGACGACCGCGAGGTCGTGGGCGATGAAGACGAGGGTGAGGTCGTAGCGCTCCTTGAGGTCGTCGAGCAGGTTCAGGATCTGGGCCTGCACCGACACGTCGAGCGCGGACACCGGCTCGTCGCAGATGATCAGCTCGGGCTCCAGCATGAGGGCCCGGGCGATCGAGATGCGCTGGCACTGGCCCCCGGAGAACTGGTGGGGGCGCTTGTCCATCGCGACGTCCGGGTCGAGGCCGACGGCGTCGAGCGCCTCCCGCACCTTGGCCAGCTGCTCGGACCGGTCGCCCCGCCGCCAGATGCGCAGGGGCTCGGCCAGGATGTCGCCCACCTTCCGGCGCGGGTTCAGCGACGAGATCGGGTCCTGGAAGATGAGCTGCAGGCGGGTGCGGACGTCGCGCAGCTTCTTGCCGGACAGGCCGGTCAGCTCGGTGCCCTCGAAGCGCACCGACCCGCTGGTGGGGCGGGGGAGCTGGATGATGGCCTTGCCGGTCGTCGACTTGCCGCAGCCCGACTCGCCGACCAGGCCCAGGGTCTCGCCCCGCCGGACGTCGATCGACACGCCGGACACGGCGTGCACCTTCCGGCGGCCCGCGGGGAACTCGACGACCAGGTCCTGGACGCGCAGCAGCGTCTCGTCCTCGGGGCGCAGGTGGGCGGTGCCGGTGCCGGCCATCAGCGGGCTCCTGTGGGGGTCGGGGTGTCGGTGCGGTCGGCGGCGCCGTCGCGGCGGGGCTCGACGCCGACCGGGTACCAGCAGCGGTAGACGTGGCCCGGCTCGCTCTCCCGCAGCGGCGGGGCCTCGCGGTGGCAGCGCTCCTGCGCGTACGGGCACCGGGGCGCGAACCGGCAGCCGGGCGGCGGGTCGATCAGGCTCGGCGGACGGCCGGGGATGGCCTTCAGCCGGGTCCGCCGCGGCTCGTCGAGCTTGGGGATCGAGGCGAGCAGCGCCTCGGTGTAGGGCATGCGGACGTTGGCGAACAGCGTCGCCGTCGGCGCCTTCTCGACGATCTGCCCGGCGTACATGACGGCGATGTCGTCGGCCCGACCCGCCACGACGCCGAGGTCGTGGGTGACGAGCACCATCGCCATGTTGCGCTCGCGCTGCTGGCGGGCGAGCAGGTTGAGGATCTGCGCCTGCACGGTGACGTCGAGCGCGGTGGTGGGCTCGTCGGCGAACAGCAGCTTCGGGCCGCAGGCGAGCGCGACGGCGATCATGATGCGCTGGCGCATGCCGCCCGACAGCTCGTGCGGGTACTGCTTCATGCGCCGCTCGGGCTCGGGGATGCCGACCGAGCGCAGCAGGGCGAGCGCGTTCTCGTTCGCGGTGCGCCGGTCGAGGCCCAGGTGGAACCGCAGGCCCTCGGTGATCTGCCGGCCGATGCGGATGACCGGGTTGAGGGCCGTCATCGGGTCCTGGAACACCATGGCCATGTCGGCGCCCCAGAGCTTGCGCCGCTCGGCGGGCGGGAGCGAGGAGATCTCGCGGCCGTCGTAGACGATGCTGCCCTCGCAGGTGACGTTGCGCTTGGGCAGCAGGCCCATGATCGAGCGGCTGAGCACCGACTTGCCGGAGCCCGACTCGCCGACGATGCCGAGCGTGCGCCCCCGGTCGAGGGTGAGCGACACGCCGTCGACGGCCCGGACCGTGCCGGCCGGCGTGCGGAACCGGGTCCGCAGGTCGGTGACCTCGAGGAGGGTCTCGGACTCGGTGGGCGCCGTCACAGGCCTCCCTCCCTGACGTCGAAGCGGGCCCTGACCACGTCGCCCAGGTAGTTGAGCGCCATCACGGTCAGGAAGGTGGCGATCGAGGGCACGGCCACGATGTGCGGAGCCCGGGCCAGGTCGGAGCGGCCGTCCGCGATCATGTTCCCCCACGAGGGGACGTCGCGGACCCCGACGCCGAGCAGGGCCAGGCTGCCCTCGGCGACGATGGCGACGGCGATGCCCAGCAGCGCGATCGACGCCATCGCCGGCAGCACGTTGGGCAGCACCTCGCGGACCATGATCCGCAGGTGGCTGGCGCCGAGCACCTCGGCCGCCCTGACGAACTCCCGCTCGGACCAGGACAGGGTGCTGGCCCGGGCGATGCGGCCGATGAGCGGCACGGTGACGATGGCCAGCGCCAGGATGATGACGTTCGTCTTCCGCGTGTCGGACACGTCCTGCTCGGCGCTGGCGAACACGGCCACCAGCGACAGCGCCAGCACGAGCGCCGGGATCGACAGCAGGACGTTGAACAGCATCGAGACGACGGTGTCGACCCTGCCCCGGAAGTAGCCGGCGACGAGGCCGAGCACGCCCCCGACGACGGAGCCGAGCCCGACGGCGCCGACGCTGATCCACAGCGACGTGCGGGCGCCGAAGATCACCCGGGAGAGCATGTCCCGGCCGTTGCCGTCGCCGCCGAGGAGGTGGCCGGGCTGCACGGGCCCGACCCGGACGATCTCCAGGTAGCTGCGGTCGGGGTCGGGCAGCGGCAGCCACGAGGCGAGGAGGGCCGCCAGCGTGATGCCGACGAGCCACACGATCGAGACCCACCCGAGCACCCCGAGCTTGCGGGTCGGGGCGGCCTCGACCTCCTCGACCAGCGCGTCCACCGTCGTGGGCTCGGTCGGGGCCTCGGTCTCGGCCGGCGTGCCGGCGGCCGGCTCGGCGTCCGTGGCCACGGGGTCGTCAGTTGCGGGCTCGGGCATGGCGGATCCGGGGGTCGACGACGGCGTACAGGATGTCGACGGCGAAGTTGACGACGACGTAGAGGATGGCGAGCACGGCGACGAAGCTCTGGAGGGCCACGTACTGGCGCTCGAAGATCGCCTGGCTGATGGCCGTGCCCATGCCGGGGATGCTGAAGATCACCTCGACGACGACGGCGCCGCCGATGAGCGTCCCGACGTTCATGCCGGCGACGGTGAGCAGCGTCAGGCTCGACGGCCGCAGGGCGTGGCGCCACAGCACCCGCTGGTCGGAGATGCCCTTCGACCGGGCCATCTGGATGAAGTCCTCCTGCAGCGTCGCCACCATGTCGCTGCGGAGCAGCCGCATGTAGACGGCGATCTGCCCGGCGGCCAGCGTGAGGGACGGCAGCACCATGCGCCGCACGTGCTCGACGGGGTCCTCGCCGAAGGGCACGTAGCCCGAGGGCGGCACCCAGTTGAGCCAGACGCCGATGTAGTAGGCGAGGGCGAGGCCGAGCACGAAGGTCGGCACCGCCATGAGGGCGAACGCCCCGGTGTTGGTCACCTTGTCGAAGAGGCTGCCCGCCCGGTAGGCGGTGAGGACGCCCAGCGGGATGGCGACGACCAGGGCCAGCACCTGGGAGTACACCATGAGCTGCAGGGACACCGGCAGCGCCTCGGCGAGGCGGTTGCTGACGGGGTCGCGCCCCGACACCCGGAAGTAGTCGCCGAAGTGCTCGCCGCGCTCGTCGCCGAAGACGAAGTCCCTCAGCCAGCTGGCGTAGCGGACGTGCAGCGGCTCGTCGAGGTTGAGGTCCTCGCGCACCTGCGCCTTGAGCGCGTCGGCCTCCTCGGACTCGGCCAGCGGTACGAGCGTGTCCACCGGGTCGCCGGGCACCATGCTGATGAGCAGCGCGGTGAACAGCGTGACCAGGAAGAGGACGACAGCGAGCGACAGGAACCGCTTGCCCAGCTCACGTGCGAGGGTCACGGCTCACTGCTCCTTCCACATGTAGGCCATGTCGTGACCGAGGGCGAGGCCCGTGAAGTCGGGGCTGCCGTCCGGTGGGCGGGCGCCGACGACGCCGTGGAAGTCGGGGTCCATCGGCACCGCCCAGCGGGTCCAGGTCGACCACAGGTAGTAGCCACGCTCGGCGAGCACCCGGTTCAGCTCCTGGTAGATCTCCCGCCGCCGCTCGGGGTCGGCGGTCACGCGGCCCTCGTCGAGGAGTCGGTTCACGTCGGGGTCGTCGTAGCCCGAGAAGTTGACCGGGTTCCCCTCGCCGTACCACCAGACGTAGTTGTTGTCGGGGTCGAGGCTCGGGAAGTTCCGGAACGCCATCAGCTCGAAGTTCTTGCCGATCGCCTCGCTGATCAGCGAGGACTGGTCGAGCGTGGCGATGGAGACGTCCATGCCGGCGTCCTCGAACATCTGGGCGGCCAGCTCGACCGACCGGAGCGTGTCCGGCTCGGGCGTGGCGGTGATCGTGAACCTCAGGGGCTCGCCGGTCTCCTCCTCGTACTGCCGGACCAGCTCGCGGGCCTTCTCCATGTCGCCCCGCGGCATGCCGGTGTCCTCGAGGTAACCGATCGAGCCGGGGGCGAAGGGCCCGTTGGCGATCTCGGCGATGCCCTTGCTCTGGATCTCGTTGGCCAGCTCGATCTGCAGGGCGTGGGCGATGGCCGAGCGGGCGGTCTGGTTGTCGAACGGCGGCTTCGTCGCGTTGGTCATGAGGAACGAGACCTCGGCGAAGTCCGCCGACTCGGCGAGGTTGACCTGCTCGGCCTCGTCGAGCGCCCGCATCTCGTCGATGGTCAGCGGCGTCGAGGTGTGGAAGGCGTCGAGCTCGCCCGACTTCAGGCCGTTGATGCGCTGCTGCTGCTCGATGACGGGCCGGAACTCGATCTCGTCCAGGTAGGGGAGCTGGCGGCCCTCGGCGTCGGTGCGCCAGTAGTCCTCGTTGCGGACCACCGTGAGGTGGTCGTTGACCTTCCACTCCTCGAGCTTGAACGGCCCGGTGCCGATGAGGTTGCTCGCGCAGGTCTCCGGGTCGTCGAGCTGGGCCTGGGCGACGATGCCGAGGCGCCCGCTGGACCAGAGGAACGAGGGGAGCGACGGCCAGGGCCGCTTGGTGGTGATCTGCAGCGTCAGCTCGTCGACGACGCTGACCGTGTCGATGTCGGCGAGGACGAACTGGAACAGCAGCGAGGTCCGGCCCGGGTACTGCCCGCGGTAGGCGTCGAGGTTGTTCTTCACCACCTCGGCGGTGAGCGGGCTGCCGTCGTGGAACCGGATGCCGGGACGCAGCCGGATGGTCCAGACCGTGTAGTCCGGGTCCGGGGTCACCGACTCGGCGAGGAACGGCACGAACTCGCCGTCGCCGTTGGGCACGGTGAGCGTGTCGTAGATGGTCCGGGCGACCTGGATGCCGGAGATGGCGAGCTGGCCCTCGGGGAGGCACCAGCCGTTGGTCGTCTCGGCCTCGAGCCCGTAGACCATCTTCCCGCCGTACTGCGGCGGGCCGGCGTCGGCGTCGTCGTCGTCGCCCCCGGACACCTGGGTGGCGCCCGTCTCGACGCTGGCGCACGCGGAGGCGACGAGGGCGAGGGCGCTCAGCGCCAGCAGCCAGCGCTGCCGGCGCCGCCGCCGTCCGCCACCTGTGCGACAGATGCCCGTACGTTGCACGCGTCTCGACCCCGTCCTCGTCGTGGGATCCCCAGGGGTGACCGTCGTCACGTCCCTCCAGCGGCGGTGACCGTACGGGTGGCGTTGGACAGATGTCAACACGAGCCGCGGCGTTTGTTACCCAACCGTCACTACGGGTCCCGGGCGACGTCGGCGGCCACGATCCCTTGCCGCCGGGCGTCCGGAGGCGCAGGCTGGTCGTGAGGCGCGCACGGAGGTCCGACGATGGCGAGTACCCGCGCACCCGAGCGGTCCGGCGAGATCGGTCCCGTCCGGCGGGAGATCATCTTCGAGCCGCTGCCCGACCGGCCCGCGCCGCAGGAGCCCCGGCCCGCGGAGCCGGCTCCGGCGACCGAGCCCCAGCGAGGTGAGCCGGCGCCCGCGCGATGAGCCAGATCTCCGACGCGTGCGGCGGCGGTGACGGCGCCCGGGCGTTGGTGCCCGGCACGCTGCGGGGGTACCGCACCTGGCGCCTGCTGCGCCGGGCGCCGGAGGACGGCGCGCTGCCCCTCACCTCGGTGACGCGCGGGGTCCGCTGGGCGCCGACGCTGACGGCCGAGTGCGCGCCGCTCGAGCCGGGGGTCGACGGGCTGCCCGAGGGCGCCGGCGCGCACCGGGCGCCGACGGCCGGCTGCCGGTGCGGCATCTACGGCTGGTACGACCCCCACGACGCCGACATCCTGCGGGCCCGGGTCTTCGGCGTCGTCCAGGCGTCCGGGCTCGTCGTCATGGGGGAGCGGGGCTTCCGGGCCGAGCGGGCGACGATCGCCGCGGTCGTCACCCGCAACCGGCGCCTGGCCCGGGCCTGCGAGCGGGCCGGGGTGGCGGTCTACCGGCGCAAGCGGGACCTGCTCGCCGACTTCCCGCCCGAGGACCTGACCGCGCTCCTCGGGCCGCGGCCGGCCCCCGCCGACGGCCACCACCCGGTGACGCCGCCCCAGCGGTTGTCGGCCTTCGACGGCGTCGTGCTGGCGGCGATGCTCGCCCGCCTCGCCGTCATCGTCCTGGCGGTCGTGACCCTGCCCCCGCTGCCGGCGGTCATGGCCGCGGCGGCCGCCCACGCCGGCGTGCTGGCCTTCCTGGCCGCCCGGGCCGCCCGCTGACCCGGCCCCCTCCCGCGGCTCCGGGCCCGCCGGGCCCGCCGGCCGTCAGCGGCGCCGCGCCAGGGTCAGGCCGTCGAAGGCGGGCAGGACGACGCAGTCGACCCGCTCGTCCGCCGCCACGGCGTCGTTGAAGGCCCGCAGGGCCCGGGTCGCCTCGTCCTCGGTGTCGGCGTCGAGGATCCGGCCCGACCACAGGACGTTGTCGGCCAGCAGCACCCCACCCGGCCGCACCCGGGGGACCAGCTCCTCCCAGTAGTCGAGGTAGCCGCCCTTGTCGGCGTCGATGAAGGCGAGGTCGAAGGCCGGCTCGGCCGGCAGCGCCCGCAGCGTCTCCAGCGCGGGTCCCAGCCGCAGCTCGATGCGGTCGGCGAGGCCGGCCCGCGCCCAGGCCTCCCGGGCGATCGCCGTCCACTCCTCGCTGCGGTCGCAGCAGATCAGCCGGCCGCCGGGCGCCAGGCCCCGGGCGATGCACAGCGCGGAGTAGCCGGTGAACGTGCCCACCTCGATCGCCCGGGTGGCGCCGACCAGGCGGGCGAGGAAGGTGAGGAGCTGGCCCTGGTCGGGGCCGATCTGCATCCCGGCCACGTCGCCGAGGGCCCGCGTGCGGGCCCGGAGCTCGGCCGCCACCTCGTCGTCCGGCCAGCTGCCCCGGGCGACCGCGTAGTCGATCAGCTCGGCCGTGACCGGGAGGATCCGGGCGTCGGTCATGACCCGACGCTACTGCCACCGCCCGGGCGGGCGGCCGGGTCACAGCTCGAGCGACCGGGCGATGATCTCCTTCATGATCTCGGTCGTGCCCCCGTAGATGCGGGTGACCCGGGCATCCGCGTAGGCGCGGGCCACCGGGTACTCCGCCATGTAGCCGTAGCCGCCGTGCAGCTGCACGCAGACGTCGACCACCCGGCCCTGCAGCTCGGTGCACCACCACTTGGCCATCGAGGCCTCGGCGGTCGTCAGCTCGCCGGCGTTGAGGGCGAGGACGCAGCGGTCGATGAAGGTCTGGCCGATCTCGATCTCGGTGGCCACCTCGGCGAGCCGGAAGCGGGTGTTCTGGAAGCTGCCGATGGTCTGGCCGAACGCCGTGCGCTCCCGGACGTAGGCCAGGGTCTCCTCGAAGGCGGCCCGGGCGGCGGCCACGCCGGTGGCGGCGATGGAGAGCCGCTCCTGGGGCAGGTTCTCCACGAGGTAGCGGAAGCCCTCGCCCTCCTCGCCCAGGCGGTTGGCGACGGGCACCCGGACGTCGGTGAAGAACAGCTCGGCCGTGTCCTGGGCGTGGAGGCCGATCTTCTCCAGGTTGCGGCCCCGCTCGAACCCCGGCATGCCCCGCTCGAGGACGAGCAGGGAGATGCCGCGGTGGCGCTGCGACGGGTCGGTCTTCACCGCGGTGATGACGAGGTCGGCGTTGATGCCGTTGGTGATGAAGGTCTTCGACCCGTTGACGACGTAGTGGTCGCCGTCGCGCACCGCCGTCGTCGCCATCGAGGCCAGGTCCGACCCGATGCCGGGCTCGGTCATGGCGATGGCGGTGATCAGCTCGCCCGACGCGATGCCCGGCAGCCAGCGGGCCTTCTGCTCCTCGGTGCACAGCGACAGGAAGTAGGGCAGGCAGATGTCGTTGTGCAGCGTCCAGCCCAGGCCGGCGGCGTTCACCTTGGCCCGCTGGATCTCCTCGGCGATGACGAGGTTGTAGCGGAAGTCGTCGACCCCGCCGCCGCCGTACTCGGTGGGGACGGCCATGCCGAGGAACCCGTGGGCGCCGGCGCCGGTGAACAGCGACCGGTCGACGATGCCCTGCCGCTCCCAGCGGTCGTTGTGGGGGACGACCTCGTTCTCGATGAACCGTCGGACGCTCTCGCGGAACAGCTCGTGCTCGTCGGTGAACAGCGTGCGGCGCACCGGGCGACGGTACCGCGCGCCGGCAGACGTCCGATCGGCGCACGACGGCGGTAGGGTTGCCGACGAAGGTGACGGAAAATCGGGGCGCGGACATGACCGAGGCGAGGGCCCACGACGATCCGGCCGGGCCCGACACGCCGCCCAAGCGGGGCCCGGGGCGGCCACGATCGCAGCCGCTCGAGATGCAGCGGCGGGCCGTGCTCGACGCCGCGCTCCCCGTGTTCGCCAACCAGGGCTACCACGGCGCGACGATCGAGACGATCGCCCGGGGCTGCGGCATCCCGCGCCCGACCGTCTACGAGATCTTCGGCGGCAAGGACGCGCTGTTCGCCGCCGTGCTCGACGACGCCGCCGAGCGGGTCTACGGCCGGCTCTCCGCCAGCTTCGCCGAGTCCGGCGACATGCCGCTGCGCGAGTTCCTCCGCCACAGCTTCACCGCGGTGTTCGACCTGTTCGAGCGGGACCGCGACGCGGTCATGCTCCTGCTCAACGCCGAGCACAGCGAGGACCCGCCGCACCCGGCCCCCTCCGAGGTCCGCCGGCGGCTGCTGCACGACGTCGCCGCGCTCACCCGGTCGCGCTGGGAGGCGCTGGGCGTCGAGGTCGGCGACGCCGCCGAGGTCGTCGCGCTCCTCGTCTTCCGCATGGCCGAGGGCCTGGCGCTCCGGCGGGCCAACGACCCGACCTGGGACCGCGAGGCGCTGATCGACCTGCTCACCGAGTTCACCTTCGGCGGCATCGACCGGCTCTGGTCGCAGGCCCTCGACGTGCTGGTCGCCGCGGGCCGCCGCCACCGCCCCGGGGCGGCCGGGGCGTGACGGCGCGCCGCGTCGCCGTCGTGGTGGCCGGCGGCGGGCCGCCCGCGGTCACCCGGGAGCAGCTCGGCGACCTGGGCGACCGCCCGGTGGTCGTCGCCGCCGACGAGGGGCTCCAGCACGCCGAGGCCCTCGGGCTGCGGGTCGACCTCGTGGTCGGCGACATGGACTCGGTCGACCCGGGCGCGCTGGCCGCCGCGGACGCCGCCGGGGTGCCGCTGCAGCGCCACCCCGCGGCCAAGGACGCCACCGACCTCGAGCTCGCCCTCGACGCCGCGCTGGCGGCGGAGGTCGACCGGGTGGTCGTCGTCACCGGCACCGGCGACCGGCTGGACCACACGATGGCGGTCGCGCTCACCGTGTCCGCCCCCGACCGGGTGGCGGCCGCCGCCGTCGAGGCGTGGATCGGCCCGGCGCACGTGTGGGTGGTGGCCGGCGAGGCGTCGCTCGCCGGGCGGCCCGGCGAGCTGCTCAGCCTGCTGCCCGCCCACGGCCCGGCCGTGGGGGTCACGACCAGCGGGCTGCTGTACCCGCTGGCCGACGAGGACCTGCCCGCCGGCATCGGCCGGGGCGTGAGCAACGAGTGGGTCGAGGAGGTCGCGACCGTCCGGGTGCGCTCGGGCATCCTGCTCGCGGTGGCGCCCGGCGCCGCGGACGGCGCCCGGGCACCCCGCTGAGCCCCGGTTGGGGCGGCCCGGGGCGAGGTGCCACGATCGCCCCGTGGACGTGACGGCCGACCTCGTGGCTCCCTGCACCCCCGACGAGCTGTTCAGGTGGGTCGACGACCTGGGCCGCTACCCGCAGTGGCTGGAGATCGTCCCGCGGGTGCGCCCGGTCGACCCCCACCCCGACGACCCCGGGCCGGCGTGGTCGGTCGACCTCCGGGGCCGGCTGGGCCCCTTCGCCCGGTCCAAGCGGCTGCGCATGGTGCGGACCGTCCACGAGCCGGGGCGGGTCCGCTTCGAGCGGGCCGAGCGCGACGGCCGCCGCCACGCCCCCTGGGTGCTGACCGCCGAGGTCGGCCCGACCGAGGGCGGCAGCCGGCTGGAGGTGCACCTGCACTACGGCGGCAGCCTGGTCGGCCCGCTGATCGAGCGGCTGCTCAGCGACGAGATCGAGCGCTCACGCCCACGCCTGCTCGCCCTCGTCGGCGCGTGAGCCGCCGGCGGGGCCGTGCGGGGCCCGCGCCGCCCAGCGCCCGTCGCGCCGGTCGAGCACGAGCGGGACGCCGAACAGGCGCCCGAGCGCCTCGGCCGTGAGCACCGCGTCCAGCGGCCCTGCGGCCAGCGCCCGCCCGCCCCGCAGCAGCAGCGCGTGCGTGAAGCCGGGCGGGATCTCCTCGACGTGGTGGGTCACGAGCACGGTCGGCGGGGTGGCCGGGTCGCGCGCGAGCTCGGTCAGGCGGGCCACCAGCTGCTCGCGGCCGCCGAGGTCGAGGCCGGCCGTCGGCTCGTCGAGCAGGACGAGGCCGGGGTCGCCCCAGAGCGAGCGGGCCAGCAGCACCCGCTGGCGCTCCCCGGAGGACAGCGTGCCGAACCGGCGGTCGGCCAGGTGGGCGGTGCCGGTGCGGGACAGCAGCTCGCGGGCCCGGGCGCGGTCGTCGGGGCCGTAGGTGTGCCACCAGGTCTCGAGGGCGGCCTCCCGGGCCGACATGACGACGTCGAGGGCCGGGACGTCGGGGCGCAGCATGTCGGCCAGCGCCGGGCTGACCAGCCCGATGCGGCGCCGCAGCCGCCGCACGTCCACCCGCCCCAGCTCGTGGCCCAGCACCTCGACCCGCCCGGCGGTGGGGTGGAGGTGGAGCGACGCCAACCGCAGCAGCGTCGTCTTGCCGGCGCCGTTGGGGCCGAGCACGACCCAGCGCTCGCCGGGCCGCACGGTCCAGTCGAGCCCGTCGAGCAGCACCACCGGCTCGCCGTCGCCGGCGGCGACGACGCGGACGGCCTCGAGGCGGAGGACGGGATCGGGCAGCACGCCCGGCCACGCTAGGGACCGGGGCCGGCCGGCCGGAAGCCGGCCGGGGGCGGGGGCGCGTTTGGACCCCCACGGGCCGGCCCCCGCTACGGTGACGCCGTGCGCATCGGCATCCTCGGTGGAACTGGTCCGGCGGGCAGGGCGCTGGCGGCCCGGCTCGCGTCGGTGGGCTTCGACGTGGTCGTCGGCTCCCGGTCGAAGTACCGGGCGATGGAGGTCGTCGACAACCTGCTGGAGCAGTGGTCCGACCGCCGCCTCACCATCGGTGCGGGCGACAACGCGACGGCGGCCGACGCCGACCTCGTCGTCATCGCCACGCCGTGGGACGGCGCCACCCAGACCGCCGTGTCGGTCGAGGACCGGCTGCGGGGCAAGGTCGTGGTCTCGATGGCCAACGCCCTGACCAAGCTGGGCAAGGAGTTCCAGCCGCTGGTGCCGCCCCGGGGGTCGGTGGCGGCGAGCGTGCAGGCGGCCGTGCCCCACTGCAAGGTGGCGGCCGCGCTCCACCACGTGCCCGCCAAGGAGCTGGGCGACCTCCGGCACCCGATCGAGAGCGACGTCCTCATCTGCTCCGACCACGAGTCGGCCGTCGAGATCACGAGCGACGTCATCGCCAAGATCCCGAACATGCGGCCGCTCAACGCCGGCGAGCTGGCGATGGCGACGCCCATCGAGTCGTTCACGGCGGTGCTGCTGCAGCTCAACATGCACTACAAGACGCGCGTCGCGGTGAAGCTCACGGGCATCCCCGAGCCGGACGGCGGTGGCGGGGGCCGCACCGACGGGTCCGGCGGGTCGGGGGAGGAGGCGAGCCCCGCGGCGTCGGGCACCGCGGCGTCCGAGGTGGGCGAGACGGCGTGACCCGCGACCGTGCCCGGGGTGCTGGGCCGATGCGATTGCACGACACGGCGCGGGGCGAGGTCGTCCCGTTCACGCCCGGCCGGGTCGTCACCATGTACACCTGCGGCATCACGCCCTACGACGCGACGCACGTCGGGCACGCGGCCACCTACCTGACCTACGACGTCCTGCAGCGGCGGCTGCGCGACCGGGGCCACGAGACCCGGTGCGTCCGCAACGTCACCGACGTCGACGACGACATCCTCCGCAAGGCGCGCGAGCTGGGCGTCCACTACCTCGACCTGGCGGCCGCCGAGACGGCCCGCTTCCAGGACGACATGCGGGCCCTCGGCCTGCTGCCGGCCTGGAGCGAGCCCCGCGCCACCTCGGCCATCGCCGACATCCGGGGCTTCATCGGCATGGTGCTCGACCGGGGCTACGCCTACCGCAGCGGCGGCGCCGTCTACTTCGACGTGTCGCGGTTCGAGCGATTCGGCCAGCTCAGCCACCTGGGCCGCGACGAGATGCTCAAGCTCGCCGCCGAGCGGGGCGGCAACGTCGACGACCCGAACAAGGACGACCCGCTCGACTTCGTCCTCTGGCAGCCCTCGGCCGAGGACGAGCCGTCGTGGGAGTCGCTGTGGGGACCGGGCCGCCCGGGCTGGCACATCGAGTGCTCGGCCCTCGCCCTGCGGGAGCTCGGCACGACCATCGACCTCCACGGCGGGGGCGCCGACCTCATCTTCCCGCACCACGAGTGCGAGGCGGCCCAGTCCGAGGCGGCGACCGGCGAGCCGTTCGTCCGCCACTGGATGCACCAGGCGATGGTGCGCTACCGGGGCGAGAAGATGTCGAAGTCGCTCGGCAACCTCGTCTTCGTCTCCGACCTGCGCCGGGAGTGGGACCCCCGGGCCATCCGCCTGGCGGTGCTGGCCCACCACTACCGGGTCGAGTGGGAGTGGGACGACGGGGTCATGCCGGCCGCCGCCGAGCGGCTCGAGCGCTGGCAGGCGGTGTCTCGCGGCGACGGCGACGCCGCGCTCGACGCCGTGCGGGCGGCGCTGGACGACGACCTGGACACGCCGGCCGCGCTGGCGGCGATCGACGAGGCGGTCGAGGCCGGCCGCGACGTCACGGCCGCGGCGGCGCTGCTCGGCGTCGACCTGCGCCCCGACCGGCCCACCTGACCCCGGACCGTGGTCGGCCACCCGCGTCGGGTGGGATCCACCCGTCGCGCCGGCCCCGGGTCGGCGTAGGCTCCCGGCATGACCGAGGGGGACGTCGACGACGTCCGGCGCTACGGGCGGCTGTACCCGATCGCCCGGGCGGTGCTGACGCCGCTGTTCCGGGCGTGCTGGCGCATCCGCGTCGAGGGCCTCGACCACGTGCCCCGGCAGGGGCCGGCGATCCTGTGCCCCAACCACACCTCGGTCATCGACTCGTTCCTCATGCCCTCGGTCCTGCCCCGGCGGATCACCTTCGTGGGCAAGTCCGAGTACCTGGACGACTGGAAGACGCGGTACCTGTTCCCCGCGCTGGGGATGATCCCGATCGACCGGCGGGGCGGCGACGCCAGCCGCCGGGCCCTCGAGGCGGCGACGAGGGTGCTCGAGCGGGGCGAGCTGTTCGGCATCTACCCCGAGGGCACCCGCAGCCGAGACGGCCGCCTGCACAAGGGCCACACCGGCGCCGCCCGGCTGGCGCTGCGCACCGGGGCGCCGCTCGTCCCGGTCGGCATCATCGGCACCCGCGACATCCAGCCGCCGGGGGCCCGGGTGCCCCGCCCGTTCGCGGCCTGCATCATCCGCTTCGGCCGGCCGATCGACGTCACCCGCCACCGCCACCGGGTCGACGACCGCCTGCTCCTGCGCCAGATCACCGACGAGCTGATGTACGAGGTGCGGGAGCTGACGGGCCAGGAGTACGTCGACGAGTACGCCACCCGCCGGCCCGAGTCGCTGCCGCCCCAGCCCACCGCGGTCGTGGCCGGCAGCGACGGGGGCCGCGGCGCCTCGGCCGCGCTGCAGGGCTCGTCCGCCCCCTGAGCAGGCGGGGGAGCGGTCGCGCGCCGGTCCCCGGGCGGGCCGTCGGGGGTCGCCGCCGAGCGCCCGATCCAGGTTCCGGCGGGGGCCGTGGGGTCGGTAACCTCGGCGCCCATGGCCGAGATCAGAGTGACGCTGCCCGACGGTTCCACGCGCACGGTGGAGCAGGGCGCGACCGCGCTCGACTTGGCCCGCAGCATCGGTCCCCGCCTGGCCCGCGACGCCGTCATCGCCGAGATCAACGGCGAGGAGCGCGACCTCGCCACCGAGCTGCACGACGGCGACCGCGTCGCCATCGTCACGGCCGACAGCGAACGCGGCCTCTACACGATCCGCCACTCGACCGCCCACGTCCTCGCCCAGGCGGTGCTCGACCTCTTCCCGGGGGCCACCTTCGGCATCGGCCCGCCGGTCGAGGACGGCTTCTACTACGACTTCGAGCTGCCCGGGGGCGCGACGTTCGAGCCCGAGGACCTCGAGCGCATCGAGGCCCGCATGCGGGAGATCATCGCCGAGCGGCAGCCGTTCGTGCGCGACGAGCTGCCCGCCGACGAGGCCCGCAAGATCTTCGCCGACCACCCCTACAAGCTCGAGATCATCGACGACGCCTCGACCGACCCCATGTCGGGCACCGGGGACCGGGGCGAGGTCCGCACCTACGAGAACCCGCCGGCGAAGCCCAAGGAGCACCCGCCGTTCCACGGCCGGCCGGGGTTCATCGACCTGTGCCGGGGCCCCCACGTCCCCGACACGGGCACGCACCTCGGGCACTTCAAGCTCATGCGCGTCGCCGGCGCCTACTGGCGGGGCGACGAGACCAAGCCGCAGCTCCAGCGCATCTACGGCACGGCCTGGCACAGCCGCGCCGCCCTCGAGGAGCACCTCCACCGGCTGGAGGAGGCGGCCCGGCGCGACCACCGCAAGCTGGGCGTCGAGCTCGACCTGTTCCACTTCCCGCCGCTCGTCGGCAGCGGGCTGCCCGTCTACCACCCGAAGGGCGGCCTGGTCCGGAAGCTGATGGAAGACTACAGCCGGGCCGAGCACGAGCGGGCGGGCTACCAGTTCGTCTACACGCCGCACATCGCGAAGGCCGACCTCTTCGCCATCAGCGGCCACCTCGACTGGTACGCCGAGGGGATGTACCCCCCGATGGAGCTCGACGAGGGGCAGGCGTACTACCCCAAGCCGATGAACTGCCCCATGCACATGCTCATCTACGGGGCCCGCCAACGGTCCTACCGCGAGCTGCCGCTGCGGCTGTTCGAGTTCGGCACGGTCTACCGCTACGAGAAGTCCGGCGTCGTCCACGGCCTGCTCCGGGCCCGGGGCTTCACGCAGGACGACTCGCACATCTTCTGCACCAAGGAGCAGCTCGGCGACGAGCTGGAGAGCCTGCTCGCCTTCGTGCTCCGGCTGCTGCGCGACTACGGCTTCGACGAGTTCGAGGCCGAGCTGGCCACCCGGCCCGACAAGTTCGTCGGCGACCCGGACGACTGGGACGACGCCGAGGCCCAGCTGCGGCGGGCCGTCGAGGCCGCGGGCATCCCGTACGTCGTGGCCGAGGGCGAGGGCGCCTTCTACGCGCCGAAGATCGACGTCCACGTGCGGGACGCCATCGGCCGGCGCTGGCAGCTGTCGACGCTGCAGGTCGACTTCCAGTTCGCCGACCGCTTCGACCTCACCTACGTGGGCCCGGACAACCAGCGGCACCGGCCGTGCATCATCCACCGGGCGCTGTTCGGGTCGTTCGACCGCTTCTTCGGCGTGCTGCTCGAGCACACGGCCGGCGCCCTGCCGGCCTGGCTGGCCCCGGTGCAGGCCCAGGTCCTGCCCGTGCGCTCCGACCACGAGGAGCACGCCCGCCGGCTGGTCGAGCGCCTGCGGGCCGAGGGCTTCCGGGCCGAGGCCACCGACGCCGACGAGCCCCTCGGCGCCCGCATCCGCCGGGCCAAGCTCGACAAGGTCCCGCACGTGCTCGTGGTCGGCGACGACGACGTGGCCAACGACACCGTCGGCGACAACCCCCGGGGCGGCGAGGTCGAGCGCGACCTGCCGGTCGCCACGTTCATCGAGCGGCTCCGGGCCGAGATCGAGTCGCACGCCCCATGACGGCATCGGACGCGTGCTCCGCCGAGGGCCGGCCGGCCGAGGGCGGCGAGGGAAAGGAGGCGGCCCGCCGGGCCATGGACCGCATGTGGGCCGGGTGGCGCGCGGAGTACGTGGCCGCCGCGGGCAACGGCGCGCTGGCCGGCGAGGGGTCGATCTTCCGCCGCATCCTCGACTCGGGCCTGCCCGACGAGGAGACCCACGTCGTGTGGCGGGGGGAGCTCACCTTCGCCATCCTCAACGCCTACCCCTACACGAGCGGCCACCTGCTGGTGATGCCCTACCGCGAGGTGGCCGAGCTCGAGGACCTCACCGACGACGAGGCGGTCGAGCTGTGGGCGGCCGTGCGCGACGCGGTCGTGGCGATCAAGCGGGCCTACTCGCCCCACGGCATCAACATCGGCATGAACCTGGGCGAGGCCGCGGGGGCCGGGGTGCCGTCCCACCTGCACGTCCACGTGCTGCCCCGGTGGGGCGCGGACTCGAACTTCATGACCGCGGTCGCCGAGACCCGGGTCCTGCCCGAGGC
>Ga0207873_1000047_pt1 | contig 112076 bp, 102 predicted proteins | sample BGWIniCompost_FD_187373 | JGI IMG/M metagenome (GOLD analysis project Ga0207873, IMG submission 187373) | Cellulose adapted compost microbial communities from Newby Island Compost Facility, Milpitas, CA, USA - BGW Initial Compost (SPAdes)... ... | reverse complement strand
CACGCGCGGAACTTATTCTGAAATCAAGCCGTATACACGATAAAATCTGTCAAGAACGGTGAACTCTGCGCGGCGCGGCGAGGAGGCGCGAAGCAATGTTCAGCAGGCGTTATCAGATCATGACCGAGCAGTGGATCGAGGCGCGCCGCCGGGAGCGAAGGCGGCGGCTTCGCATCGCCGGGTATATCGCCCTGGCACTCCTCGTCATCGCTGCCGGCGTGGCGGCCTACTTCCAGTTCCGACCTGATCCGCCCCCACCGAACAACTACGTCAGCACGATTGACGTCACCGGGCAGGACCGCCCTTACCATGTGCACCTCCCGCCGAGCTACGACAACCGGACGCCGCTGCCCGTCGTCATGGTGTTCCACGGCTACGGGCAGACGCCGGAGGGCATCCGCGAGATGACCGGCTTTGACGATGCTGCCGACGCCCACAATTTCATCGTCGTGTACCCGGCGGGCTTCCTGCGCGTGTGGGAGGTGGAGAACGTCAATCTGCACCAGGCGGATGACATAGAGTTCATCGAGGCGCTGATCGAGCGGCTGGATGAGGAACTGGCTATCGACCGCTCGCGCATCTACGCGACCGGTTTTTCTAACGGCGCGATGTTCACCCAGCGGCTTGCGTGCATGATGCCGGGCCACTTTGCCGCCTTCGCCGGGGTGGGGGGTGCGCTCCCGCGTACGCTGGCGGCGGGCGATTGCGAGCCAGAAGAACCAGCGCCCATGCTGCTTGTCAACGGCACGCGTGACCCGAGCACCCGCTATGAAGGCACGTTCGACTGGCTGGAGAGCGTACCCGACACGGTCGACTTCTGGGTGCAGGCCAACGGCTGCGACGCCGAGGCAGCCGTTGACGACCTCCCCGACCGGGGTGATGGCGACAGTACGTCCGTTACACGCCTGAGCTACGGCGGCTGCGAGGGGGGCGCGGACGTCGTACTGTACCGCATCGAGGATGGCGGGCACCAGTGGCCCGGCGGCGGGATGCTCCTGGAGCGGCGGTACGGGCGGATGACCACCGACCTGCCCGCGACCGAGATGATCTGGGCGTTCTTTGCCGAGCACGCGCGGGCCGAGTAACGCCTGCTTTTCCCCACCTGTGCCGCCCGCCCTCCTGTCACCCGGCGTGGTGCTGTGACCTCTCGCACGCCTTGTGCGTATAGATAGATGCGGCTGTTTCGCGTATGCACACATAGAGGACGGAGAAGAAATGATGTGGCTGTTGGGTTCGATCATTATTGGCCTGCTGGCAGGCGCGATTGCGGGGCGCATCGTCGAAGGTCGCGGCTTTGGCTGCCTGGGTAATATCATCATTGGTGTCATCGGTGCGGTTATCGGCGGGTTCCTGTTCAATCAGCTTGGGCTTGGCCCCGGCGAAGGCTTCCTCGGCGAGTTGATCGTCGCGACGGTGGGCGCGGTGGTGCTGCTGCTCGTGGTGAACCTCATCACCGGCAAGTAGGCCCGCATCAGATTTGCATAAAAATGCCCGCGCCGCCGTGCGTCCCCTGCCTGCAGATGCGGTATAATAGGCGCACGTTCAGGTCGACCGGGTGGTCGCGGTCCGGCGCACTATGCGCCGGGCTGAGGAAAGTCCGCGCTCCACAGAGCACGGTGCTGGCTAACAGCCAGGCGGGGAAACCCGACGGAATAGTGCAACAGAGAGGCAGATTGCCGTCTTCGGGGCTCGCCCCGGAGTTGCGGCGAGGGTGAAACGGTGCGGTAAGAGCGCACCAGCGCGCGTGGTGACACGCGCGGCTAGGCAAACCCCACCGGGAGCAAGGCCAAGCAGGGACGAGGTGTTGCTCGCACCGCTATCAGTCCCGGGTAGGCTGCTAGAGATGCGTGGTAACACGCATTCGAGATAGATGACCACCCAGGGGGCATATCGCCCCTGGACAGAACGCGGCTTACAGGTTGGCCTGAGCGTAACAATATGCGACCTGTTTCTCACCAGCGCGCCACAGCCCGGCGCGCTGGTGTTTCGCCCGGTGCAACGGTAGAATTGCCAGGGTGCGTATGGGCCGGGCTGACTGGCCCGATTTCTTACTGGAATCAAGAGAAGGTTGTTCGACGTGAAGAGATTGTTGTTGGTTGGACTGGTGGCAGTACTCTCGGCGGCTGTTGCTGGCTGTGACGACGTCAGCATGGACGATGGCGTCGCGGCGGATGGCCTTGACAGCCTGCCGACGTATACGCCGTACCCTACGTACACCCCGTACCCGACGTACACGCCATACCCGACCTCGTCGCCGACCTTCCTTCCGTCGGATACGCCCTCACTCCAACCGCCTGCCTTAACGCCGGAAGAGGGCGCAGAGAATAGCGATGATGGCGATGATGGCGGTGACGACCTTGCCACGCCGCCGATCACTGCTGCGCCTGATGGCGAGGACGGTACGCCGCCTGCGCTGCGGGGGCAGCTTGCCTTTGGCTCGAACCTGCGCAGCGGGCCCGGCCTGGCCTATGAGGTGCTGGCTCAGGCGGAAGCGGGCACCATGCTCGACATCCTCGCGCGTGACGTGCTCGGGCGCTGGCTGTTGGTGCGCACCGACGACGGTGTCGAGGCGTGGGCTGCGCTGGTCCAGTTCCAGCAGCCGCTTGACATCCTGAGCGTGCCCGTTGCCGAGAACATTCCCCAGCCGCCCGACGAGGGCACTGCCGAACCCGGGGAGGACTCGCCGGAGCCGGGCGAGGAGGCTGTCGCCTTTGAGCTGCCGGTCGGCGGCGAGGTTCAGTGTAAGGCCCTCACGCGCCCGGTGCAGGAGCCGTTCGCGCCGCCGGCTGCCGACCAGCAGTATGTGCCCTACGACGAAGAGCTGGCGGGGGAGCGGCCCGGTCCGATGCCTGCCTACCAGATCAGCCGGGCGCAGGTGCCCGCTTCCATCGAGTTGAGCATCGACGGCAACACGACCCCCGCTGACTGCGACGGGGGCTCGGGGCTGTGCGCCAGCCTGAGCTTCCTGCTGTGCGCGAATGCCGCGCCGGGAGCCAGCGCAGACGAGTTCGTGCACCGGCAGCCGATCAGCGTGATTGTGGGTAATCAGGTGGGCGCCGAATTTGAACCGGCGGCAGTGGCGGAGTTCCTCACCGCGTTCCAGATTGTCGAGGAGTAGGGGAGCGGCGCGCTAGTCCCCGCTTGCATCCATCTCGTTCTCGTAAGCGATGCGCACCTCGACCCGCTCCCGGCCCGGCACCACCACGTCGATCAGCAGCATGCCATCCTCGACGCGGTAGGGGTACTCCTGCCCGTTCACCAGCACGCTCTTGATCGGCACGTTGAGCGTCTCTTCCTTCATAAAGTGGTAGGTGTGCGGCGTGCTGTTCGGGTTGTTGAGGAGCGCCGCCGGGGTGAACATCTGCACGTCAAAGCTGCCGTCGTCGTTCAGACGCTGGCGGTAGGCGCGGCGGAGCACGTCGCCCAGCCCGCGCCATTCCAACTCGCCGGGCAGCGAGTTGACCCGGTCCGCAATCAGGTTGAACTCGTCCATCCCCGTTGTGAACAGATCACCGTCGAGCGGGTCCGCCCAGAACAGCGCGGGCCGGTCGATGAACAGGTCAAACACCGCATCCTGCACCACCGGGTCGGGGTTGGTGAAGCGGGTCACGTGCTGCCGCCGCGTGACGACCGGGAAGTTCGCGTAGGACAGCGACGCCATGCTCATGCCCTCGTCCCACTGCCCGGTACGCGACGCACCGAGCGGTACCGACTGCGCGTTGACGGTGGCGAGGTAGTTCATCCGCTTGAGCACAACGAGCGTGTCTTCCGGCGAGATACCCTCCGGGAAGACCATCACCCGCTCGAACGGCACGCCTGACTCGATCTGGTGAGTCAGCATCCGCTGCAGCCCTTCGAGGATCGCCGCCTCCTGCTCCGCGAAGGGGCGCGCGGGGTGCGGATAAAGTTCCGGAACTGCCGGGCCGCCGGTCGCCCCGCTCCCCGTCGAGGGCACTTCGTAGTAGTAGAACTCATACCCGCTGCCGGTGTTGCCATACTGCACGAGCGAGAAATAGCCGGGGTTCGCCGTGATCAGCGCGGCGATCTCCGGCGATGTGCTTGGATACCGGGCAGGCGCGAAGGCGATGGTCGAGAAGAAGTGATGGCTCTCCATCTGCCGGAGCAGGACGTGGAAGTCGAAATTATCGACGTCGGGCCGCAGAGGGATGTTGTCGAGCGTCAGGTTGGCGTAGTTGACGGGGTTATGCCAGACCTCGTCGCCCAGCTCGGCCCGCATCGCAATCATGATCGGGATGATGGTAGTGAAGTTCTCTGTGCGGTAGTAGAGCCGCCGCAGCGGCTGCTCCATGAGGCTGCCCGCACTTGAGCCGGAGTGCACGTAGACGATGCCCCGGCCATAGGGCGCCTGCGCAAAGATCGGGTAGGTCAGGTCGCGGTCGTCCGTCGAGACGATCAGCGGGATGGCCTCGCCCCGGCTGCTGACGACAAGCTCAAGATCGTCCTGTATCAGCCTGTCGGTCGGCTGGATGTCCAGACCGCTGAACTCCCGCGTCACCTCGACCGCCCGCGTTGTGACGGTCCAGTTTCGAACCGAGTCCTGCACAGGGCGCGCCCCGAGTATCTCCCCACGCGTAAGCTGGCTGAGCACATTGCTGCTCGTCGACTCGTTGATGTTGTAGATGAGCAGGCTGCTGAGGTCCTCCGAGATGGGGAACTGGAGGGTCAGGATTTCGTTGTACGTCAGGCGGGAGAGGTTCGCCGCGCTGATGCCGATAAGCTTGTAGGGCCGGCCCTTCGGGTCGAGCAGATCGGCAGGCAGGAAGTCCGGCTGGTTGAGGTCGAACGCCGCGCACAGCAGGCCGTAGTACTCGGCAATGAGGCAGAAGTTGGCGTCAAACGGGGTGGGGTTCTGCGGGTCGTACAGCAGCAGGACGTCAGGCAGGTCGGTGCCACGCGGGGCGGGAGTCAGCCCGGGGGCGCTGCGTACCGGGCTGGCCTCAGGCGTCTCGGTTGCCTGAACCTCCTCATCCTCGGATGAAGGCAGCGCGGCGGCGGTTGCCTCGCCTGCCGCGAGGATGGACGATGACGGGCCGGGCGCTTCCTGCTGGAAGAACGGCAGCTTCAGGCCGCCTGTCATGGTGCTGACCACCACTACGCCCAGCACGATGGCGAAAGCAAGAGATAGGAGGACCTGCTTCTTGTTCATTCAGGAAGATACCTCTGGCCGGGCGCAAGTGTGTACGCGATCGATCAAGGTCTGGGTAAGAGACGAAGACTTGGCGGAATGGTGGTGCGGGCGTTGACCAGGGTTAAGCCTGTAAAGAAACCTGTCACACCAGAGCTCGGCACCAGTACGTGCCCAAGTATAGGAAGCGCATGGCAGTTTCGCAAGGATGTGAGTGACGTCGGAGCGGGCACACATAGCGGATCTTAACACTGTCATATCCTTCCGACTAGGGTGGGGGCGGGTCTGAGACCCGCCCCCACCGGCGATTAAGTCAAGCGAAGACAAAGACCTGCGTGTGGGTATGCCGCTTTCTTTACACCATCCCCCGGTCCCTTCCCCCGCTAGCAGGGAAGGGGGTGACGAGACGCTGAAAGCGTCTCGTCAGGAGTGGGGTAGGGAACATTTCACCCGCGCCGGGCGTAATGATTATTGAAGGCTGTACGGGTGTCGAGTTTCCTTGCGCCACAACTGGCAGGACTTATAATGAACCGTAATGTAAGGTCTTTATCGGCATTTTGGAAAGTAGCAAGCATGAATTTTGACCCGCTATCCACCCTACTCAGCAACCTCCCCACACACGACGACGAGTGGGCTTTGTACCAGCTTTTCACCCGCTTCATCTTCGACACACTCGTGCGCGATGTCGTTCGCGGGCATTATGAATACCACCACCCATCGCATGTTACGCTGCATCTGGAGAACGGGCAGGCAGCTCTGTTTGTGCGCGAGGGCGGGCGCACGTTCCTCCATCAAGACGATGCACTTTATGATTGGCTGATCGAGTTCCTCACCGGGGACTTCCTCAACCTCCCAACCAAGGACATTTCCACCGTCTACCTCGATGGTCCGACGGGCGGGGCACAGCCTTATCTTTACATTCTCGGTGATGGCCTGCAGGTCGCGACCGGGGAACCAGCGCACAAGGGAAAGCTGCTCTAGAAAAATGTTCAAACTGAACGTTCGGCCTATTCGGATCGGCCTGTGGGCGCTGATGGCGCTTGTGCTGAGCCTGACCGGGTGCAACCTGCCCGGCCTCGGTCAGCAGGCGTCGCCGGGGGGTGAAACCCCGGCTGCCGCGCCCAGCCCCACGGTCAACGTCGCCGAGCTGCCTCCAACGGCCCCACAGGTCGTCGCGCAGCGGCCCTATCCGGGCGAGGAGCTGCCGCTTGACGGCAGCATTGACGTGTATTTTGACCAGCCGATGAACAGGGCCAGCGTCGAGAGCGCGCTGTCAATTGAGCCCGTCCTTGACGTGAACGTGATGTGGGTGGACGACTCGACGCTGCGGATCGTGCCTGCCGAGGGGGAACTGTCTCGCGCCGAGCGCTACCGGCTGCTGATCAGCGAGGAGGCAGAGGCCGCGAATGGCCTTGCGCTTGAAGCCCCGGCGGAGATCGAGGTGCAGACGGTGGGGTTCCTCCAGGTGGGGGAGGTCGTGCCTGCGCCCGGTGCGACCGGCGTCAGCGCGGGGTCGGTGATCACGGTGTTCTTCAACAGGCCGGTCGTGCCGCTGGGCATCCCCGGTGATGGGGAGGATCTGCCGCACCCGCTCACCATCTCCCCGGAAGTCGAGGGCGAGGGCGAGTGGGTCAACACCAGCATCTACCAGTGGCGGCCCGCCGAGCCGCTTGAGGGCAACCAGACGTACACGGTGACGGTCAACGCCGGGCTGGAGGACCAGACCGGCGGCGTGCTGGAGGAGCCGTTCACCTGGGAGTTCACGACGTTACCGCCGGACGTGATCGCCGTGCAGCCTGCGGAGCCGATGACGCCGCTTGACGCGCCGGTCGTCGTCGAGTTCAACCAGCCGGTGGATCGTAACGCCGCACAGCAAGCCTTCTCGCTGGTAGATGGCAGCGGCCAGCCGGTGCCGGGCTCCTTCACCTGGAACGAGGACGGCACCGAGATGACCTTCCAGCCGTCCGGGCTGCTCGCGCTTGGCACTGACTACCGGGCCACGGTGAGCGCCGAGGCACTGCCCGGCTTTACGCGGGACGCGGAATGGTCCTTCCAGACCGTGCCTGCGCTGGCTGTCGTCAACACCGACCCGCGCCCCGGGGAGAGCAACGCAAACAGCTTTATGGGGCTGACCATCTACTTCTCCGCGCCGGTAGATGAGGACACGCTTGACGAGGATCTGCTCGTCGTCGAGCCTGCACTGCCCGCCGGGGCGACCTTCTTCTACAGCACCTTCGACCATACCTGGAATATCAGTGCGACCCTCGACCCGTCTACCACCTACACCGTGACGCTGCTGCCGGGCGTTGCCGACCCGTACGGCAACACCATCGATGAGCCGTACACGTGGACTTTTACGACGGCCCAGCTTGATCCGCTCGTGCAGTTCAATACGCAGGGGATGTTCGGGCTGTACGACGCCAGCCGCACCACCGAGCTGTTCGTCATCCATCGCAACACGAGCCGTATCGACTTTCAGTTGGCGAGCGTGCCGCTGGAGGATTTTGGCCGCCTGACCGGCCCCAACAGCTACGAAGTGTTCGACTCCTACGAGCCTGCGCCGGAGAACGTGCTGCGCACGTGGTCGATCGCGACGCCGGGCGAGCTGAACGAGCGCACCTACGTGCGCGTCCCGGTTGTGTCCGAGGCGGGCGGGTCGCTGGAGCCGGGCATCTACCTGCTTAGCGCTGACGCCCCGGAAACCGCGCGCTTCCGGCACTTTATGATCGTGGCGACCGCCAACCTGACGCTTAAGACGAGCTTCGACGAGTCGCTCGTGTGGCTGACCGACCTGCAGGATGGCCAGCCGGTCGAGGGCGTGGATGTGCGCATCTACGATAGTGAATTCAACCAGGTTAGCACGGCCCGCACGGATGCGGACGGCGTCGCCGCCATCGACGACGTGAGCGTCGACAACCTGTGGGACCCGCAGTATGCCATCGCCGAGGGCAATGGACATTTCGCGGTTGCGCTCAGCCAGTGGGACGAGGGTATCCAGCCCTGGCAGTTTGGCGCCATCCCCACGATTTTCAACAGGGAGGCGTACAGCCTGTACCTCTACACCGACCGTCCGATCTATCGGCCCGGGCAGGAGGTGTACTTCAAGGGGGTGCTGCGAGCCAAGGATGATGTGACGTACAGTCTGCCGCCCCAGTCCAGCGTCGATGTGATCGCGCGCAACGACCAGGGCGACACCATCCTTGAGGACAGCCTGGCGCTCAACGAGTTCGGCACGTTCAACGGGCAGTTTGTGCTTGACGAGGAAGCCGGGCTTGGCTTCTACGTTATCGAAGTGACCATTGGCGATCTGACGTCCGTCCTGGGCTTCCAGGTGGCGGAGTACCGCGCGCCGGAGTTCACCGTCACGGTCGAGCCGGAGACCGATCAGGTACTGGCGGGCGAGGAGATCGAGGTCACGGTTGATGCCGAGTTCTTCTTCGGCGGGCCGGTGAGCGACGCCGAGGTGGAGTGGACCGTCCTCTCCGACGCGTATTTCTTCCAGCCCCGCGTGCCGGGCAATTTCAGCTTTGTCGAGCCGGACCCGGATGAAGAGCTGTCGACGGACTTCATCCCCGGTTTTGGTGTGACCATCGCCGACGGCACGGGGCGCACGGACGAGAACGGTGAGTTCACCTTCAGCATCCCGGCCAGCATCGAGGATTCGGAAACGAGCCGCCGCTTCACCATCGAAGCCGTCGTGACGGACATCAACGAGCAGGCTGTCGCCGGGCGGGCCGAAGTCATCGTGCACAAGGGTGAGGTTTACGTCGGCGTCGAGCCGGAAGTGTACGTGGCGGGCGCGGGGCAGCCGTTCTCGGCGACCGTGCTGGCGCTCGACTGGGACGCCGAGCCTGTCGCCGGGCAGGAAGTGACGGTCGAACTCGTGGAGCAGCGCTGGTTCAGCGTGCAGGAAGAGGACGAGTTCGGGCGCACGCAGTGGACGTGGAACCTCGAAGAGAACGTGATCGGCGAGCCGGAGACGGTGACGACCGACGCGGATGGCAAGGCGGAAGTTACGTTCACCGCGCCGGAGGGCGGCTCGTACCGGGTGCGGGCCACTGTGACCGATGCGCAGGGCAACACGCAGCGCGGCGGCACGTTCGTCTGGGTCAGCGGCGAGGACTTCGTGACATGGCGGCAGATGAACAACGACCGTATCGACCTTGTCGCCGACCGGGCGAGCTATCAGCCCGGTGACATAGCGGAAATCCTCATCGCCTCGCCCTTCCAGGGCAACGACGTGCAGGCGCTGATCACCGTCGAGCGTGGCAGCATCCTCTCGCATGAGGTCATCACCCTGCCGAGCAACTCCTACGTCTACGAACTGCCGCTTGACGGAATCCACGCGCCGAACGTGTATGTCTCAGTCGTAATCGTCAAGGGCGTGGACGACACGAACACGACGCCTGCTTTCAAGGTCGGGCTTGTCCGGCTGGAGGTCGAGCCGGTCGAGCAGACGCTGGAACTGCAGGTCACGCCGGACCGCTCGACAGTCGGCCCGGGCGAGGAGGTGACATACACCATCCGTGCCGCCGACTTTGAGGGCAACCCGGTTGATGCGGAAGTGTCGCTGGCGCTGGTGGACCTCGCGACGCTCTCGCTGGTGCAGCCGAACAGCGGCCCCATCGCCGAGCACTTCTACGGTGATGCGGCCATCGGCGTGAGGACTGCCGTACCGCTCGCCAACCTCGTTGACCGTCTCAATCAGACGCTGTTCGACATGGGCAAGGGCGGTGGCGGTGGCGGTGGCGAGGCCTTCTTCGAAATCCGTGAGGAGTTCCGCGACACCGCCTACTGGGAGGCGACGGTCCGCACCGGCGAGGATGGTATCGCGCAGGTGAGCATCACCCTGCCGGACAACCTCACCACGTGGCGCATGGACGCCCGCGCGGTGACGGCGGATACGCTCGTCGGGCAGCAGCAGGTGGACCTCGTCGCAACGCGCCCGTTGCTCGTGCGGCCCAACACGCCGCGCTTCTTCGTCGCCGGGGACGAGGCGACGGTGTCCGCCGTGGTGAACAACAACACCGACGAGGCCATCGACGCCAGCGTGCGGCTTGACGCGGCGGGCGTGAGCGTTATGGGCACCGAGCCGGTCCAGCAGGTGAGTATCCCTGCGGGCGGGCGCGTCGAGGTGGCGTGGGATATCACCATCGACCCGGCGGCGGAGTGGGTGGACCTGACCTTCTCGGCGGAGGGCGGCGGGCTGTCCGACGCGTCGAAGCCGCCGCTCGGCGACCCCAACCGCGACCGGATGCTGCCTGTCTACCGCTACGACGTGCCGGAGACGGTCGGCACTGCCGGGCAGCTTGCCGAGGCGGGCTCGCGCACCGAGGGCATCGTGCTCCCGCCGACCTACGACGTGGAGCAGGGCCGGGTACTGGTCCGCATCGACCCGTCGCTGGCGGCGGCGTCGGTCGATGCACTCGACTACCTGGAGCAGCTTCCGTACGAGAGCACGGAGGTGACCGTCAGCCGCTTCCTGCCCAATGCGCTGACGCTCAACGCGCTGCGCGAGCTTGACATTGAGGACCAGGAGCTTGAGACGAAGCTGCGGCAGGAGGTCCGGCGCGGTCTGCAGCGCCTGTACGCCCAGCAGCACGTCGACGGCGGCTGGGGCTGGTTCGTCAACAACAACTCGGACCCGACCGTGACGGCCTACGTCGTGCAGGGGCTTCTGGCCGCTCAGGATGCAGGCTACGGCATCGAGCAGCGGGTGCTGGACGACGCGCTGGCCTATCTGCGTGGCTCGCTCCGTCCGCTTGACCGGCTGAGCGTGCAGTCGGCGCGGCACACGCAGGCGTACATCCTCTACGTGCTCGCCGAAGCGGGCGTGCCGGATGCCAGCCGCACCGTGCAGCTTTACGAGGGCCGTCAGGGGATGCAGCACTGGGCGCAGGCGTTGATCGCGCAGGCGCTGTGGCTCATCGACCCGGAGGATGACCGGCTCGACAACCTCCAGTCCGACCTCACCAATGCCGCCATCGTCAGCGCGACGGGCGCGCACTGGGAGGAAGAAACCGACGACATCCGCAACTGGAACACCGACACCCGCTCGACGGCCATCATCCTCGCCACGTACGCCCGCATCTGGCCGGAGAGCGATCTCGTGCCGAACATCGTGCGCTGGCTGATGATTGCCCGTGAAGCCGGGCACTGGGAGACGACGCAGGAAACCGCCTGGTCGCTCATCGGCCTGACCCGCTGGATGGCGGTTTCCGGCGAACTGGACGCCAGCTATCGCTGGTCGTTCGAGTTCAACGGGCAGCCGATGGCGGACGGCGAGGTCAGCCGGAGCAATGTGCGTGAGGCGCAACAGATCAGCATCGACGTGGCCGACCTGCTGCAGGACGAGGTGAACCGCCTGACGTTCGAGCGCACCGCCGGGGATGGCCGCCTGTACTACAGCGCCCATCTGACAGCCTACCTGCCTGTCGAGGAGGTGGAGCCGCTCAGCCGGGGCGTGATCGTCAGCCGCCGCTATCTCGATGAGAACGGCAACCCGGTGACGGGCGGCACGGTCGGTGATGTGGTGACGGTGGAACTGACCATCGTCGCGCCGAACGACCTGTACTACGTCGTCGTGGAGGACCCGTACCCGGCGGGCGCGGAGGCGGTCAACCTGGCGCTTGAGACGGAGAGCATACTCGGCGAGCGCCCGACGCTCCAGCCGGAGAACCCGCTTGAGCGCGGTTGGGGCTGGTGGTACTTTGCGGAGACCGACCTGCGCGACGAGAAGGCCGTGATGTTCGCGGATGTGCTGCCTGCGGGCACGTACCAGTACACCTACCAGCTCCGGCTGGGGCTGCCGGGTGAATACCGGGTGATCCCGCCGACCGCGCGTCAGTTCTACCTGCCGGAGGTCTATGGGCGGGGCGCGGGCAGCGTGTTTACCATCACGGGGGAGTAACGACGAGGCCGCTACGAAGCCGCAGTGAAGCCGCCGCGACTGAACGTCGCGGCTCCCATCTGCTCGATCAGGGGCCGACAGCCGCGATGTTTAATCGCAGAGGAGGCTGAACCCCCTTTGCCGGTGCTTTGTGCTTGGAGGGGGTTCACCCATTCACCGATCATGCGGCAGGGCATTCTGCGGATGCTGCTATGCGATGCGTCATTCCGGACGATGCTTAGCCGAGCAAAGGAGTGACCCATGCAGATCCAGACCACGACGTACCCGGTCGAGATCATGACCGCCGACTACCAGGCCGCGGGGACGTTCGCGCCGCGCGGCAACCCGGCCATGTTCATAAACGACGAGTCCGTGCAGACCTTCACGCTGCAGGATGCGACCTTCACGCCGCTGATGCCGGGCGCGCATATCGGCACGGTGAAGGCGTCCCCGCTCTTCGTGCCGAAGCCACACACGCACATCATGCTCATCGGCGACCTCAAGCCGGAAGACGCCCTGCTGTTGCCCAAGCCACTGACGCTGGTGTGCTTCACTGACACCTACGCCGTGCGCGGCACCTTCCACATAGGCACGGAGACGCAGCCTGCCGACCTGCTGACCGAGGTGGCGGGGACGTTCCTCGCCGCGACGGATGCTGAGATCTACTCGCTGCGCCCGCTGGGGCAGGCGATCAGCGGTGCGGCGGACCTGCTGTTCATCAACAAGCACGCGCTGCGGGGCTATCACCTGGCGGAGTAGGGCACTCACCCCGTCGCCAGCACCTCCGCGAAGGCGGACAGGGCTGCCGTGCCGCCGGTGTGCCAGAACAGCACCCGCTCGCCCGGCTGGAACGCGCCGCGCCGGATGAGGTCGATCAGCCCGCCGAGCGCCCGCCCCGTGTAGACCGGGTCCACGAGCAGCCCTTCATAGCGGGCCGCCAGCCGGATCGCCTCACGCTCCAGGTCACCGATGACGGCGTAGCCTCCGCCGAGGTAGTCGTCGTTCACGACGATACCGGCTTCGCTCAGCCCCGGCTCGACGCCGAGCACGCGCGCCGCCTCGTCGATCACCCCGGCGATGTGCGCGCGGATGGTTTCGGCGGGGTCCGCGATGCTGATGCCGATCAGCCGGGGCGGCTGCTCGTAGGCGAGCGCTGCGCCGAGCACCATCCCCGCGTGCATCCCGCCGCTGGAGGTCGCAAACACGTGCGTGCTGAACGGCTCCATCCCGGCGGTCTGCTCTGCAATCTCGTACATGGCCGTCACATAGCCCATCGCGCCGTACGCGTTCGAGCCGCCATAGGGGATGACGTACGGCTTGCGCCCCTCCGCCTGCAGCGCCTCGCCGACCGCCTCGATGGTCTCCGCGTAGGGCGCGGGCTCGTCCGTCCAGTGGATGATCGCACCGACAAGCTGGTTGATGAGCAGGTTGCCCTGCGCAACGGCGGGCGGCCCACCCGCCGGGCGGCCTAACACAAGGTGCGGCTCCAGCCCGAGCTTGCGGGCGGCGGCTGCGGTTTGTCGGGCGTGGTTGGACTGGATCGCCCCGGCAGTGATGACCGCGTCCGCACCGGCCTCCAGCGCCTGCGCCATCAGGAATTCCAGCTTGCGCGTCTTGTTGCCGCCGGTCGCCAGCCCGGTCAGGTCATCGCGCTTGACGTAGATCTCCGGCCCGCCGAGGTAGCGGCTCAGGTTGGGCAGATGCTCGATCGGGGTAGGCAGGTGGGCGAGGCGTACGCGCGGCAGCACATCGGTTGGGATGGGTCGGGTCATGGGTTGGCTCGCTTTCTGTGCAGGTTAATAAGCATGCCGGATGTATCTATGGATCAGCCCGCCGCGACTGAACGTCGCGGCTTTCGTTTGGTTGGGAATACCGCCCTATCAATAGACGACCTCAACAATTGTGGGGCTTTGCCGAACCCCCTCCTGAACGGCAGCCAAAGGCTGCCGTTCAGCCTCCCCCTTGCAGGGGGAGGTGCAAGCCGGAGGCTTGCATGGTGGGGGGTCTAGCCCCAGCACGGTGAAGGGGGGTTCGCTATCCCACCCCCACCAGTCGCGCCAGGGCAACGATCAGCATGCCGGTGATCACCGCGCCGAACATGCTGCGCGTCCGCCAGGCGACGAGCAGCGTGGGGATGGCCGCCCACAGGAACAGGTTGCCCGCGCTCAGGTCAAGCCGCCCTTCCTGCACGACGAGCGAGGGCAGCAGCAGCGCCGAGAGCACGGCGACAGGCACGTAGCGCAGCCACACGGCGACAGGCTCCGGCAGCTTGCGCTGTGAGAGGGCGAGCATCGGCAGCGCCCTCGGAATGTACGTCACGACCGCCATGCCCACGATGATCAGGAAGACCGTCGTTTGATCCATGTCTCCACCCCCAGCCCGACGGTCGCGCCGATCACCGTCGCCGCAATCACCGACCACTGGTCCAGCCCGGCGAGCAGCAGCACGACAGAGAGCAGGCCTGTCAGCACGGCAACCCCCACCTGTATCCGGTCTTTAATTTGCATGAGCAGCAGGGCGATGAACATCGCGGGCAGGGCGTAGTCAAGCGCGAGCGGCCTGACATCCTGAATGACCTGCCCGGCAGCGATACCCAGCCACGTGCCGAGCACCCACACGATTTGCGCGGTGAGGTTCAGCCCGAACGCGACGCCCTTATCAAGCTGTGGTGCGGGGTCGGCGGCGTGCACGGCGAACGTCTCGTCGGTGAGTTCGTAGGCGAAGGCGGCGATCTCGCCCCGGCGCCAGCCCTTCAGCTTGGGCGAGATGGCCGCTGAGAGCAGCAGGTGCCGCAGATTGACGATGAAGGTCGTGATGACGATGGTCAGGCTGGGTGCGCCTGCGCCGAACAACCCCACGGCGATAAGCTGCGCGGACCCTGCATATACCAGCAGCGACATCGCCAGGGTGTTGAAGGTCGAAAGCCCGGCCTTCTGCGCGAGCACGCCCATTGCAAACGCGATCGGCGTGTAGCCGAGCACAAGCGGCATCGCCCGGCGGACGCCGGTCAGCCAGGCGCTTCTCGTTGTTGTCCCCTCAATGGTTGCCATTTCACTATACGCTGTTGTTCCATCCTCTGGCGTGTGATGGGGTTATGCCTCCCCCGGGCCGCCGTGCCGCAGGCGCTGGCGGGCGGCCCAGCGCATCGCGCCGATCAGCGCGGGCTTGACCCGCGTGTACAGCGCATACAGCCGCTTGTTAGCCGGGTAGTCCCATGCGCCGATGCGCCTCACGACCGTCCCCCCAAAGCCGGACTTGAAGCGGTACACCCCGGCAAGCGGGTCATTCTCGTCGTCGAAGTCGTCGGGCGCGCCCCACATATCGTACACAGCCATCCCCTGCGACTTAGCCCAGCGAATTGCTTCCCACTGGAGCGCATAGGTCGGCATGCGGTTGCGCTCCTCGTTTGACGACGCGCCGTAGAAGTACCAGGCCCGCTTGCCATGTCCGAAGATGATCACATGGGCCAGCGGCGTGCCCTTGTACTCCGCGATGATGGGTTGCGCCAGCCCCGCCCGCATAAAGTCCCCCCAGGCTTTGCGATAGTACTCCAGCGGGCGGATCACGAAGTCGTCGCGGCGGGCCGTTTCCTTATACAGTTCATACAGCAGGTCAAGGTCGTCGGCATCGCCGAAGCGCACCTCGACATCCTTACGCGCCGCGAGACGGATGTTGTAGCGCGTCTTGGGCTTCATGTCCATCAGGATGTCCTGTTCATCGCGGCGCAGGTCGATGACGACCGAGTTGCGGAACTGCACCTGCTCGGCGGAGAAGCGCAGGCCCGCCTTCTCCCACTCCTGCTGGATGGTGTAGCCAAGCGGCAGCGTCTTGGCGTCGGGGGCGCCGGGCTCGCCGACGCCGATCACGACGTCAGGGTCGATCTTGATGAAGATCGCGCCGTGCTCCTCGGCGTAGCGTTTCAACTCGGCAAGGACGGACTGGCGAACGTCCTCGTCGGTGTAGTCGAGCACCGGGCCCTTCGGGACGTACATCACGCGGAGCGGGCCTTCCTGCCGGGTCAGAACCTGTGCCATGCCGACAGCCTCGCCGTGGTTGAAAAAGGCGAGGCGGTGGGGCTTCCACCCGGTTGTCTCCGCCTTGAACTCGCCCCATTCCCAGGTCTGGAGGACGTGCGAGGTCGGCATCTTGGCGAGCGATGCGTTCCAGATATTGCGGTCGGTGATGGTTTTCGTGAGTAGTTGCATGGGGATAAGTGTAACAACCGCGTGGTGAATGTCCAATGGTGCGTTGGGGCACAGCCAAACCCCACCCCTGACGAGCCACCTTCGGTATCTCGCCGTGCAGTTGGCCTAACCAACTGCCAGAGAGAAATCGCCCTGCGATTTCTCTACCTCCCCTTTGCAAGGGGGAGGTCAACCGGGCTCTGCCCGGTTGGGTGGGGGGGCCAACGGTCGCCGCCAGCGGGGCGCGGTCAAATCCTGCTCACTCCAAATCGCGGTCCGGGGAGCGCCAGGGGCGGGTGCGCCGGCTTGAGCGGCGCAGGGGGTGGTGCAGGTGCTCGATGCGCTGGAGCAGCCGCTCGTACCCGCTGTGGTCCGGCGTGACGACGAAGACCTGCGACCGGCCCAGCCCGTACGTCAGGCCGACCGGCATCAGCAGGCGCATCCCCGGCACGTAGACCGCGTGGACCTCATCCCAGCCGTGCAGCAGGGTCAGGCGGGTGTGCCCCGGCGGGGGCAGATGCCACACCGTTGAGTGGCGCAGCGCATCCCAGGGAACGCGCATCACCCAGGGGCCAAGCACGTGCAGTTCGATGCCGTCGCGGGTGGCGGCGATGTCCGCCGAGGTGATAAGCGCGGCGAGCACGGGGATGCCGCCCGCGACGATCAGCGGCAGGCCGAGCAGCAGCAGCACCGTGATGAACCAGCTTCGCCCGAAGCCGACCGCGCACAGGGTGAGCGGAATGCCGAGATAGATCAGCAGGAGCGCGGCACGCAGCACCATCGCGCCGAGCCGCCCCTCGGGCCGGTAGCGAAACCACTCCACGCCGTACTCGCTCACGCGTGCCCCCCGGAGTTTCGCGAATGTCTCATGCTTCTCCTGCCTTCTGGCCGGATGCGCCGCGCGGCTAACCTAACCCCCTCAGCCGGATCGCGACGTCGTAGGCGCGGCCCAGTAGCGGCCTGTAAATACGGTCCCACGCGCCGACCGCGCGCACGACCTCTCCGCCGAACCCTCGCTTGAAGCCGTACACGCCCCACAGCCCGTCCTGCCGGTGCTGGAACTCCGCCTCAAGCTGCTCCTCGGGCGCGTCGGGGATGCCCCACATATCATACACCGTGCAGCCCCTGGCGCGGGCCCAGTTCATCGCCTCCCACTGGAGCGCATAGGTCGGCATGCGGTTGCGCTCCTCGTTCGACGACGCCCCATAGAAGTACCAGGCCGTGCGTCCAAAGGCGAACACGAACAGCCCGGCCACATCCTTCCCATCGTAGGACGCCATCAGCAGGGCGGCGTGCTCCGGCGCGAACAGCTCGTAGGCCTTGCGGTAGTATGCCTCGCTGTGTACGCCGAAGTCGTTGCGCTCGCCGGTGACGTTCGCCAGCCGGGCATAGGTTGCCACATCCTCAACGCCGCACTCACGCACCTTGATATTCTTGCGGTAGGCGACGCGCACCTTGCGGCGGCACGTCCCGCTCATGCGCATGAGTACTTCATCGTCGCCTTCCGGGTCGCCCTGCACATCGCTAATGTCGATCAGGATGGTGCGTGGCGGTTGCACGGTCTGCGGTGACTCGCGGAAGCCGAGCGCGGTGAGCCGCTCCCGCATCTCGACCGTGTCGCGCTCGTCCGGCTCGACTTTCAGCAGGATCGCGCCCTGCCGCCGCGCCCGCTCGTCAATCGCGGAGAGCAGCGCCTGCACCGTTGCACCGTCCGACCAGTCCACGACAGGTCCGCGCGGAATGTAGGCGATAGACCCCAGACCCAGGGGCAGGGGGCGGAACAGCACCAGCGCGCCCGCGCAGATGCGCCCGCCGTCGGCCAGCGCAACGAGTTCGGCCCGCCAGCCGAACGCCTCTTTCAGCGCGCCCCAGCGCGATGTTTGCAGGATATGCCCGTTCTGCTCTTCGACGAAGCGGTCCCAGACGTCCGGGGTGGGTTGGATGATCTCGGTTGCCATGCGCTCTCCTTCTATGGCCTGCTGCCCCATTATAGACGGCCCCGACTCATCTTCACAGTATGCGGCGCGGCGATCCAATAAAAAGAGCGGCCTGCCCGCCGCTCTTACCTGCCTGCTGTGCCGGACTCATGCCCACTTGGCGAGCGTGCCGGTCAGGTACTCGACCATCGCCTCGACGTCGGCGTTCGGGTCGCTGAGGCACTGCGCCGCGTAGACGCGCATCACGTCCAGCCCGGCCTGCTGCACGGCGGCGCGGATCGCTGCTAGCTGCTGCACGATCTCCTGGCAGTCGCGCCCGTCGTCCAGCATGCGCTGCACGCCGCGCACCTGCCCCTCGATGCGCCGCAGCCGGTTGCGGATGCGGTCACGGGCTTCAGGCGATTCAACTTTCATGCGGTGCCCCCCTTTCACCCGGTCGGTGTTTGACCGGGGCTGTCAAAAATCGTAGGGGCGCTCACGGCGCCCCTCAGCGTGAGGGCCCTCAGCCAACCGGCCCGCAGTTGGTCGTGGTTCGCCCGCCCGATGGGCTGGAGCCGCCGGAGATACCGCCGATAAGGGACATGCGGCGCCGCCCGTGCTTGTTGCCGCAGTTCGGGCATTGCTGGCGCTCGTCGGCCTGGCTGAAGCTCACGCGTTTCTGGAAGTCCTGCCCGCACTGTGGGCACTGGTATTCGTAGATGGGCATGATAACCGATCCTCCCTGTGTGCGGAATACTCAGGGGGAGTATAGAGCAGAAGCGGCGCGGCTGTCAAGAGGCTGCAATACGGTTAGCTGCCGCGGTTGGAACCCCTTCCTGAACCGCAGCCTGCGGCTGCGGTTCTTCCTCCCCCTTGCAAGGGGGAGGAGCGACCTGGAAGGTCGCAGGTGGGGTTCAGGATGGAGTGGAAAGGACGCCAGCACATTTGTCAAGTTTGTCCGGTGATGGCTAGGCTATAGGGAGTGAGGTATCACCAGCACTTCCTGACTGGGTTGACTTGCGCCGAGACTGTGGTTACGATTGCCGTAGAGTCCTGCTAGCTAGGAGTTTCCGGGCTATGAGAACTGCGCGCACTGCGCTGCTGATCACCACACTGCTGATCCTCGCCGCGCTGATGGCGGGCTGCACACTTCCCGGCTCCGAGGAGCCGCCCGACCTCAGCGAGCTTGTCTCACCGACGCCACAGGAGGAAGAAGGCCTCACGCCGGAAGTGATCGAGGTGACGCCGCTTGGCGAGCGGCCAGGCGCGCCGGAAACCCCAATCGGGCTGGACATCGAAGCACAGGAGCTTGGCGAGCCGACCGAGGCGCCGGAGGCCGAAGCGGAGGCGGTTGAGGAGGAAGAGCCGCCCGCCGAGGCCGTTCAGCCGACCGTAACGCCCGCGCCCGCCGCGCCTGCCGAGGAGGAGCCTGCTGAGGACATCCCCGCTGCCGGGGCGATTCTCTTTGTGCGCGAGGGGCAGATCTACCGGGTGAGCGCGCCCGGCGCTGAGGCGGAGCCGCTGACGGCTCTCCCCGAAGGCTCGGTCATCCGCGATCTGACCGTCTCGCCTGCGGGGCAGGCTGCGGCCTTCACCATCAACGGCACGCAGGTGGCGCTGCTCGACCTTGCAAGCGGTGAGATGACGATCCTTGACGAGAGCCCGCCCGATGTGGTGAGCCACCTCGCCTGGGCGCCTGCCGGCGACCTGCTGTACTACCAGAAGGTGACCACCAACCCTGAGAACATCCCCGCGGCGCAGGCCGTCGGGCTGTGGCAGATGATCTACGAGGCGCCGGCTGACCTGTCGTTGGAACCTGCGCCCATCACCGCTGTGCCGGAGACATCCGGCAGCGAGGTCGCGCTGCGCTTTGTGCTGCCCGGCGACCGCCGCCTGCTGCTGACCGAGCACCAGCTTGGCGAGGGCGGGCTGAGCCGCGTGCTGCTGTTCGACCGGGGGCTGCTCCCGCAGCCGCTTGAGGCTTTCCCGTCGATTGGCGTGCTCGATCTCTCGCCGGATGCCTCGCGCCTGCTGTTTGTGGACCAGTCCGGGCTGGTTGAGTCCGGGGCGGATGCGCCCGTGCCGCTCTATGTGGTCACGCTTGGTGCGGATGGTGCGCTGTCCGGCGTGCAGCCGGTGGCGACGGATGAAGCGGCCTATAGCGATGCGGCCTTTGGGCCGGACGGCCAGCGGATCGTTGCGCTGCGGGCAGGCGTGCCTCTCGATGTGAGCCAGAGTGTGGACGTGGTGCTGCTGACCCCCGGGGCTGACGGCAGCTACGCCCAGACCGTGCTCGGTGGGGAGGGCGCGTACACGCACACGGCTGTCGCGTGGTATGGCGCCGACGCCGTGGTGGTGCAGCGCGTGCCGCTCGATGGCGGCGAGCCGGAGATCTGGCTGCTGCCTCTCGACGGCTCGGCGGGGATGCCGCTGGGGGTAGGCGAGCAGCCTGTCGTCGTGCCGCAGGTCGCCGGGTAGCAGGCGGCGAGATCGGCGGTTTGCCGCACGAGAACCGATTTGTATTAATTCGGACAAAGTCTGTTGCCTTATGATTCGGGCAATGTTATACTGTCTAAGCGCCAGACTTCACAAACCCTTTCTGTAAAAGAAACCGGTTCGGGAGTCGTGCCTCGGATCGCCACACACCGGACGCTGACTGCTAAAGGAGCATTACTCGAGTGAGTGAGTGGACATTCATCGCGGTACTCGCTGTATTCTCTTTGCTGATTCCCGCCGCACCGATCGTCCTGGGGCGTCTGCTCGGGCCGAACCGGCCAAATGCCTTGAAGAATGCAACCTATGAGTGCGGCGTTGAAACCGTCGGTGATACGTGGGTTCAGTTTAAGATCCAGTACTACATCTTCGCACTCGTTTTCCTCGTCTTCGACATCGAGGTCGTGTTCCTGTTCCCCTGGGCTGTGGCCTATAACCGGCTGCCGCTGTTTGGCGCGGTTGAGGGCGTTATCTTTATTCTCCTACTCTCTATGGCACTGATTTACGCGTGGCGTAAAGGTGCCCTTGAGTGGGCGTAATCTGAAATAAGCGCTGATAACCGGGGCCGGTTATCGGCGTTTTTGTGACCCGCGGGGTGGGGCGATGGCCGTATGCCCACCTGGCGACCGCTCAGAGAAGGCTGTCCCGTCGCGTTGGTGCTCCTGCCTGGCTTCATGGCGCTAACGCGGTGCGTGTGAGGAGAATACTCTGCTATGCTTGATATCTTCACCCTGATTGGTGACTGGATCACCGGCCTCCTGGAGAGCATTGGCGCCGGCCCGGTGGTGATTGACCTGGTGTTTGGCTTCATCGGGTCGTTTATCATCATCAACTTCCTGCTCATCATGGCGCTGGTCATCATCTGGATCGAGCGCAAGCTGATCGGGCGCATCCAGGCCCGCATCGGCCCGAACCGCGTCGGCCCCTGGGGCATCTTCCAGAACGTCGCCGACGTGCTCAAGCTGATGACCAAGGAGATCATCATCCCGACCGGCGCGGACCTCATCCCCTTCATGCTGGCCCCGATCATCTCCGTGGCCTCGGTGTTCCTCATCTGGGCGGTTGTCCCGTTTGCCCGCACCGCCGTCGGCACGACCGTGACGGTCGGCGTGCTGTACATCGTGGCGGTCAGCTCGCTGAGCATCCTCTCCGTGCTGCTGGCAGGCTGGAGCAGCAACAACAAGTATGCGCTGCTCGGGGCCTTTCGCGCGGTGGCGATGCTCGTCAGCTACGAGGTGCCGATCATCCTGATGCTGCTCATCCCGGTGATGCTCGCCGGGACGATGGACGTGCTGCAGATCGTCGAGCAGCAGGGCATCTGGTATGTGTTCATGGCGCCGCTCGCCACGCTGATCTTCTTCGTGGCCAGCCACGCGGAGGCGGCGCGCTCGCCGTTTGATACGCTGGAGGCGGAGTCGGAGATCGTCGCCGGGTTCCACATTGAGTACAGCGGCATGGCGTTTGCCATGTTCTACCTTGCCGAGTTCCTGCACTCGTTCACGGTCGGCGCGCTGGTGGCGACCTTCTTCCTCGGCGGCTGGCGCGGGCCGTTCGCCGCGGAAGTGCCTGTGCTCGGCGTGATCTACTTCTTTATCAAGACGTTTGCCGTTTACTTCATTAACATCTGGGCGCGCGGTACGCTGCCCCGCCTGCGCATCGACCAGGTGATGGACTTCTGCTGGAAGTTCCTCATCCCGCTGTCGCTGGTGCTGGTCATGCTGATGGTTCTCGCAGATAAGGTTGCCGCCGCAGTCTTCCCGGGCTACGCCGCAGTTGGCGGGTTTGTGGATCTGCTGCCTCGTGCCGCCGTTCTGCTGATCGTCAATGTGCTGGTTGGGGCGGCAGCCGTTGGCTGGGTCATCCGCCAGGGCCGCCGTGAGCGTGAACGGCTGGCGGCGATGGAGATTGCCCCGATCGAGCGCCCGGCTGCCGGCGCTGCCAAGTAAGAGTTGGAGCTACCTGCATGGAAATCACGCCCCTGACCATCACGTTTGGCATTTTCGCTATCTTCGCGCTGGGTGGCGGTCTTGGCGTTGTGCTCAGCCGCAACCTGCTGCACGCCGCACTGTACCTGATCCTGTCGCTGTTCGGCATCGCCGGGTTGTTCATCACACTGGAGGCGCCGTTCCTGGCGATCGTACAGGTACTCGTGTACATCGGCGCGATCTCCATCCTGATCACGATCACCATCATGGTCACGCGCCGGGTGATGGGTGTGACGGACTCAGTGAACAACCAGTGGCCGGTTGCCGCCATCGGCGCGCTGTTCACGTTCGGCGCTATCGTGTTCGTGCTCGTGTCGAACTTCCACGGGCGGGTGGCGGCTGGAGACGTCCCGGCGGACATGATCGAGCGCATTGGCCTTGCCTTTGCCAGCCCGCAGGGCTACTTGCTCCCGTTTGAGGTCGCCTCCCTGCTGCTGCTAGCCGCGTTGATTGGCGCTATTGTCGTCGCGCGGGAGTGACCGGATTCTGAGAGACTGCGGAGAACTGCGATGATCCCCCTCCACTGGTACCTGATCGTTGCCGGGGCGCTGTTCTGCCTGGGGCTGTACGGCATTCTCGCCCGGCGTAATGCGGTTGCTATCCTGATGAGCATCGAGTTGGTGCTCAACTCCGTGAACCTGAACCTTGTTGCGTTCTGGCGCTATCTCGCGCCGGAGACGGTCAACGGGCAGATGTTCGCCATTATCGTGTTTGCGGTTGCCGCGGCGGAGGCTGCGGTCGGCCTCGGGCTGATCATCTCGATCTACCGCAACCGCCAGACCGTGATCGTCGAAGATATCAACCTGCTGAAGTGGTAACGGGCCAACACCGAGGTAGCACATGAATCTTGAACTGTTCGTCTGGTTGATACCTCTCCCGCCGCTGCTCGCCTTCTTTATCATTCTGCTCTTCACGCGGGGGAACAAGCGCCTGAGCGACATCGTCGCCATTGCGTCTATCGTGCTGACGTGGGTGCTTTCGCTCGTCGTGTTCTTCAGCGTGCTTGGCATCGAGCACTTCGGCGAGACGGTGATCGAGAGCGCGGTGACGTGGCTGCCGCTCGGGCCAACCGCCGAGACGAGCTTCCGCATGGGCGTGCTGGTCGACCCGCTGACGGCGGTGCTGCTGTTCTTCGTGCCGCTGACCGCCACGATGATCTTCATCTACAGCTCGGGCTATATGGCCTCCGGGCACTACTGGACGGCGGTCATCCCTTCCGAGGAGCACGAGTCGCCTGAGGCGCACGGGGCGGAAGCCCACGCCGCCGAGTCGGATAACGGGCACGGGCATGACGCCGAGGTGCTTGTGGACGACTTCGGCCAGAAGGTGACGCGTTTCGACGCGACCGCGTGGAAGGCCCGCTTCATGGCCTTCATCTCGCTGTTTGCGGCGGGGATGCTCATCCTCACGGTTGCCGACAACCTGCTCGCGCTGTTCGCGGGCTGGGAGATCATGGGCTTCTGCTCGTACGCGCTGATCAGTTTCTGGCACAACCGCGTGTACCCCAACCAGCCGAAGCGCATCACGCCGAACATTGCGGGCATCAAGGCGTTCATGACGACCCGCGCGGCGGACGTAGTGATGCTGCTTGGCATCGTGTGGCTGTGGAGCTACACCGGCACGCTGAACTTCCGTGAGATCCTGTACGACCCGGAGACGCTCGCCGCGCTGGCGAACCCGGCCTTCCCGAACCTGGGCATCGGCCTGTCGGTCGGCGGGGCGATTGGCCTGCTGCTCTTCGCGGGCACGGTCGGCAAGAGCGCGCAGTTCCCGCTGCACACCTGGCTGCCCGACGCAATGGAAGGCCCGACGCCGGTCAGCGCCATGATCCACGCCGCGACGATGGTGTCGGCGGGCGTGTACATGATCATCCGCATGTTCCCGCTGCTCACCGTCGGGTTTGATGGGCACACCTTCACGCCGACGATGATCGTGATTGCGACCATCGGCGCGTTCACGGCGCTGTTCGCTGCGACGATTGCCCTGGCCCAGCGCGACATCAAGAAGGTGCTGGCCTACTCGACGATCAGCCAGCTTGGCTACATGGTGGCCGCCGTCGGCATCGGCGCGTATGTCGCAGCCGCCTTCCACCTGATGACGCACGCCATCTTCAAGGCGCTGCTGTTCATGGGCTCCGGCTCGGTCATCCACGCGATGGAGCACGGCGAGGAGCACGCGCACGAGCACGGGCACCACTTCCCGCTCGACTTCGACGCGCAGGACATGTTCAACATGGGCGGCCTGTGGCGGCGCATCCCGGCTACGGCGTGGACGTTCCTGATCGGCGGGCTGGCGCTCGCTGGCTTCCCGTTCGTGACGGCGGGCTTCTGGTCGAAGGACGAGATCCTCGCCGACGCCTGGGCGCACGCGCCGATTGTGTTCGTCGTGCTGGCGATTGCCGCCTTCCTGACCGCGTTCTACACGATGCGGCAGATCGGCCTGACGTTTGCGGGCGAGCCGCGCACGGCTGCGGCAGAGGAGGCCACGCAGACGGACTGGCGCATGAACCTGCCGCTCATCGTGCTGGCGTTCTTCTCCATCATCGCGGGCTGGATCGGCATCCCGGTGGGCTTCCTCGGGCTGGATGGCATCTTCAGGGCCAACCGGTTCCATGACTTTGTCGCGGGCAGCCTGCTGGAGCACCCGGAGACGCTCCAGTTCAACTGGATCCCGCTGATTACGTCGATTGTGGTCGCGCTCGCCGGGCTGGGCCTCGGCTGGCTGATGTATGTCCGGCGTCCGCTGCGGGCGGGCGAGGAAGACCCGCTGCTGCGCGTCCTCGGCCCCTTCTACAACCTGTTTGCAAACAAGTACTACATCGACGAGGCGTACGACTTCCTGTTCGTGCGGCCCTCGCAGTGGTTTGCGCGGAACGTGTCCTACCTGCTCATCGACCGGGGCATCATCGACGGGATCATCCACTTTATCGCCCGCTCGACGGAGTGGTGGGCGCTGCGCAACAAGGACTTTGACACTTACGTCGTCAACGGCGGCGCGGATGAAGTGGTCGAAGGGATCGGCGGGCTGAGCAACGCGTTCAAGTATGTTCAGTCGGGCCGCCTGCAGCAGTACCTCGCCGTCGTGCTGACGGGCGTGCTGATGCTGGCCGGTATCTTTATCTGGGCGATCTTCCTGCGGTGATCGCCGGCGGGCGTTCGTCCGCGGAAAGAGGTAGTTGAGCGAAACATCGCCTCGTCACCATCTGCCATAGGGCTATATGCCATGTGCCAGCCGAGGTGACTGCTGAGGAGAGACAGAGTTAAATGGCCTTTGGCGAGTTCATCAACGAGTACATGCTCACGCTCATCACGTTCGTCCCGGTGCTCGGCGCGCTGATCCTGATGATCCTGCCGACGCGGCGGAACGACGTCTTTCGCTGGGTGGCGCTGATCTTCAGCCTGATCCCGCTCGCGCTGTCGGTTGCGGCGTGGATCATGTTCCAGCAGAACCCGTGCAACGCGCTCACGCTCAGCGCGTGCTTCGAGCAGAAGGTGATGTGGTTCCCGCTGCTGAACGCCAGCTACCACGTCGGCGTGGACGGCATCAGCCTGACGATGGTGCTGCTGACCGCGCTGCTCACGCCGCTGGCGATCATCATGTCCTGGAACATCGAGGATCGCGTCCGGGTGTATATGGCGCTGTTCCTGCTGCTCGAGATGGGCATGATGGGCGTGTTCGTCGCGCTGGACCTGCTCCTGTTCTTCGTGTTCTGGGAGTTCGGCCTCGTGCCGATGTACTTCCTGATCAACATCTGGGGCAGCGCGAACCGGCGCTACGCGAGCTTCAAGTTCTTCATCTACACGATGGCCGGGTCGCTGGGTCTGCTGCTCAGCATCCAGCTCATCGGCCTGGTGACGGGTACGTTCGACCTCACCGAGATCATGGCGGTCTGGCCGCAGATCGAGCAGAGCGTGCCGGTCTTTGCCGGGGTGAGCATGTCCGTCATCAAGAGCGTGGCGTTCTGGCTGTTCACGCTGGCCTTCGCCATCAAGGTGCCGGTCTGGCCGTTCCATACCTGGCTGCCCGACGCGCACACCGAGGCCCCGACCGCCGGTTCGATGTTGCTGGCGGGCGTGCTGCTGAAGCTCGGTGCGTATGGCTTCCTCCGGCTGGTGCTGCCGCTCTTCCCGTACGAGGCGCGCTACTTCTCGCCGGTGCTGGGCATCCTGGCGGTGGCGGCGATTGTGCTCGGTGCGTACTCCTCGTTCGGCCAGACCGACTTCAAGCGGCTGGTCGCCTACAGCTCGGTTAACCACATGGGCTGGGTGGTGCTCGGCATTGCGGTCGCGGCGTTTGTGGGGATAGGCGGCGCGTACTCTGGCGAGCAGAACCAGCTCAACGCCATCATTGCGGTGAACGGTGCGGTGCTCCAGATGTTCAACCACGGCATCAGCGCCGCTGCGATGTTTGCCATCGTCGGCATGCTGTACGACCGGCTGCATACCCGCGACCTGCGCGAGATGGGCGGGCTGTGGGTCGTCGCGCCGGTGTATGGCGGTATCATGATCTTCTCGTCGATGGCCTCGCTCGGCCTGCCGGGCCTGAACGGCTTTGTCAGCGAGGTGATGGTCGCTCGCGGCGTGTTCCCGGTGGACCCGCTCTTCACGGTTCTGACGGCGATCAGCATGCTCGGCCTGCTGTTTACCGGGGCTTACATTCTGAAGGCCATCCGTCACGTGCTGCACGGCCCGTTGAACGGCGAGGCGGTGGCGCGGGCACACGGCGCGTCGCTTGAAATCAGCCTGCGCGAAGTGATCGCGATTGCGCCGCTCCTGGTGCTCATGCTGGTGATCGGTGTTTTCCCGACCTGGATCGTCGGTGTGATCAACGCAACCGTTACCCAGTTGTGGGGCCTGGGCCTGTAGGGCGTCACGGTATGGAAACCCGGATGCGTTCTCACCCGGCAATATGGATCTGCCCGGCTGCACCTGAGCGGTCCCGGATTACCTGTCACATGAAGGGCTAGCAAGCATATGGACTTTCCTTTCCTGACGCTCATCACCTTCATCCCCGTCGTGGCAGCGGTGATCATCCTCCTGCTGCCAAGCGATGTGGGGCTGGACCCGTCGAAAGATGCGGCGCTGATCAAGCGGCGGCGCGAGAGGGTCCGAGTGATCTCCGCCGTGGCGACGGCGATCAGCCTGCTGCTGTCGCTGTACGTCTACATCGGCGTGTTCAACGCGGTCGAGGCGGGCGCGCAAGAGCTGTTCTACTTCGAGGATGGCCGCTGGAACTGGGTTCCGAGCCTTGGCATTGGCTACCACATGGGGGTAGACGGCGTCAGCGCGCCGATGCTCCTGCTGACGGGGCTGGCCTCCTTCACGGGCGTGCTGATCTCCTGGGGGATTGAGGACCGCGTGCGCGAGTTCTTCGCCTTCTTCCTGCTGCTTGTAGCAGGGGTGTACGGTGTGTTCGTCGCGCTCGACGTCTTCCTGCTGTTCTTCTTCTATGAGCTGGCCATCTTCCCGATGTACCTGCTCATCGCCACCTGGGGCTGGAAGGTCACGCGGGAGTACGCGTCGATGAAGCTGACGCTGTACATCCTCATTGGGTCGATTGTGGCGCTCGTCGGCGTGATCGCGATGTACTTCGTCGCGCAGGACGCCGGGCTGGAGATGACCTTCGACCTGGTGGACTTCATGCGGGCACGGGATGCCGGCGCGTACGATGTCGAGTTCCAGCTTCCGTTCGGGCTGGGGCTGGCCAGCTTCGCGAAGATCTGGTTCCCGTTCATCTTCCTGGGCTTCGGCATCCTGGCCGGTGTGTTCCCCTTCCATAACTGGAGCCCCGACGGCCACGTGGCAGCACCGACCGCCGTGTCGATGATCCACGCGGGCGTGCTGATGAAGCTCGGCGCGTACGCGGCGCTCCGCATCGGGGTGATGCTGCTGCCGGAGGGCGCGCGTACCCACCTGCCGTGGATTGTGCTGCTGACGCTCATCAATGTGGTGTACGGCTCACTCATTGCGATGGTCCAGCGCGACTTCAAGTACGTCATCGGCTTCTCGTCGGTGTCGCACATGGGCCTCGTGAGCATGGGCTGGGCGACGATGAACGTCATCGGCATGACGGGCGCGGGCCTGCAGATGTTCAGCCACGGCGTGATGACGGCACTCTTCTTCGCCGCCGTCGGCATGGTGTACGACCGGGCGCACACGCGAGACATCCCCTCGCTGGGCGGCTTTGCGCAGAAAATGCCGCTCGTCGCTGCGGCGTTCATCCTGGGTGGCTTCGTCAGCATGGGCATGCCGATGCTGTCCGGCTTCGTCGCGGAATTCCCGATCTTCGTCGGGCTGTGGCAGGCGTCGCAGACGCTCCAGCTTCCGAGCGGCGTCCCGGCGACCTACTACGCGGTCATCGCGATCGTCGCTGTGGTTGGTATCGTCGTGACGGCGGCCTACGTCCTGCGCGTTGTGCAGCGGGTGTTCTTCGGCGAGTTTGAGGCTGAGAAGTGGCACGGCGAGATCACCGATGTGACGCTGAAAGATAAGTTTGCACTTGGCCTGCTGTCGCTCTGGCTCATCCTCGTGGGCGTGTACCCCGCGATCATGCAGCCGATGGTGACCGCTGGTATAGAACCTATCGCACGCCTCCTGGGAGGTGCCTGAGTGTTTACTGAGCCGGTATCCTTCACTGATGTGATCATCCCGATCTTGCCTGAGGTCGGCCTGACCCTGCTGCTCATCCTCGTCGTCGTGCTCGACCTGGCCTTCCGCCCGGTGCGCCGCCGCGCCGTCGGCGTCGTCACCGGCGTCGGGATGCTCGTCATCCTCGCGGTGAACGTGGCCGTCGGGCTGACGTTCGTACGCGATGAGGCATTCGCCGAGCCGGTGCTGGGCGGGATGATCCATTTCGACATGGTGTCGGTCATCTTCCACTCGGTGGTGCTGCTCGCCGGCGCGCTGACCAGCCTGATCTCGGTGGACTTGCCCGGCGTGGCCCGCAAGGGCGAGTTCTACGCCATCCTGATCGTTGCAACGCTGGGCCTGAGCCTGATGACCACCGCCAGCGACCTGGTTATGCTGTTCCTGTCGCTGGAGACGGCGTCGATCAGCCTGTACGTGCTGGCGGGCTTCCTGCGGGAGACACGTCAGAGCACCGAGGCGGGCATCAAGTACTTCCTGTTTGGCGCGGCGTCGGCGGGTGTGTTCCTGTACGGTCTGAGCCTGCTATTCGGCTTCACCGGCACGACGAACATCTATGACATGGCGGAGCCGCTCGGCGCGCTGATCAGCGGCAATGCGGAAGGCATGTTTGGCCTGATTATCGCGCTGCTGTTCATGCTCGTCGGCTTCGGCTTCAAGATCTCCGCCGTACCGTTCCACTTCTGGACGCCGGACGTGTACGAGGGCGCGCCGACCTCCGTCACCGCTTTTGTGAGCACCGCCAGCAAGGCGGCGAGCTTTGCGCTGCTCGTGCGCGTGTTTGCCATCGTGTGGCCTGCCGAGGCCGCCCCGTACTGGACGGGCCTGCTGGCCGCCATCGCCGTGCTGACGATGTCGCTCGGCAACCTGCTGGCGCTCGTGCAAACGAACATCAAGCGGCTTCTGGCCTACTCGTCGATTGCACAGGCGGGCTACACGCTCATCGGCGTGGTTGCGCTGACGGAGACCGAGCTGGGTCTGGCGGCGGTGGCCTTCTACCTGCTGATGTACGTGCTGACGAACATCCTGGCGTTCACCGTCATCATCGCGGTCAGCAACACGACCGGCTCCGACCAGATCGCGGACTTCGCCGGTTTGAGCCGTCGCAAGCCGTATCTCGCGCTGGCGATGGTGCTGGCGCTGCTCAGTCTGGGCGGTGTGCCGCCGCTCGCGGGGTTCTTCGGCAAGTTCTTCCTGTTCGCGGCGGCGGTGCGTGCGGGCTACGTGTGGCTTGCGATTGTCGGCGTGCTGAACTCGATCCTGGCGCTGTACTACTACCTCACCGTCATCAAGGTGATGTATGTAGATCCGCAGGTGGACGACGCGCCGGTGTTCCTCCGCCCGGCGTCGAGCGCGGTGGTGTGGATCACGGCGATCGGTGTGCTGGTGATGGGCACCATCGCCGGGCCGTGGTGGAACTGGGCGCTCGACGCCGCGACGACGTTCGCGGCGGTGCTGCCGTGACGCTGGAAGGGGGCTGCGCTGGCACAATCTTCAAGGTCTTTTAGTGCGGAATGACTTTGATTAGTATCAGCTTTTGTGATACTATTCGCGAGTTGGGTAGCAACTTACCGAGCCACTGGAATGGATCCAAACAATCGGCCCGCGCAATCGACAGGGGGTCTGGTCACACTGGGGACCAGCGTCACTGGCTCCGGCTGTCTGACGGCTATTCTCCTCATCGGCGCTATCTTTCTGGGCCGCCAGTTGGATGCGTGGTTCGGTACAGCGCCCTGGATTCTTCTGGCGTTGATCTTCACAAGTATTCCGCTCAGCTTGTTCATGATGGTGCACTCCGCGCTCTCTGCCGCGCGCACGGCTCAGGAGCAGTATGAGAGACGCCAGCGTGAGCGGGATGCCGGGGAGTTTTCCGACCGGGCGCGCTGAGCCTAAGCCTGTCGTACGTATCTAGCCATGGGAGGACGCTCGTTGAAAGGACTTCTTTCACTACTCCTGATACTGGGGATTGCCGCCCTCGTGTGCGTGGCGCCGACCGTGCTCCTGCCGCGACTGGATATCCCCGTGGCCTTCCCACATGTGCAGGTGCCACCGGAGCCGATCTTCACGGAGCCGCTGTTCACCATCGGCAGCTATGAGTTCTACCTGGTGAACACGCTCCCCTCGATCCTGCTCGCCGACATCGTCCTGCTGCTGCTGGCGTGGTCCGCTGGGCGCAAGGCCAAGCGGCGCATGGAGCAGTACCAGGCGAATCCAAACGCCGTCGACGAGAAGGGCCAGGATATGATGGTTCCTTCCGGGTGGTGGAATGCCTTTGAGGCCCTTCTGGAGTACTTCTACAACCTGATCCGGACGGTTGTTGGCCCGCAGTGGGTGAGATCGGTGTTCCCGCTCGTCATGACGATCTTCCTCTTCGTCCTGACGGTGAACCTGCTGCACTTCTTCCCGTTCGTCGACAACGTCGGCATTCTGCACTGCGCGCAGCCGGGTGTCGCCAAGGGCTTCCCCGTGACGGAGATCGGCAACACGGGCATCTACCGCTTCACCTTCACCGAGGAGGTGGGCGCGATTGGCGCGACGCCGACCTACGACCCGGAGCTGTGTGAGGCAGCCCATCACGGGGAATTGGAAGAGGGGCAGGAAATTCTCTACGTGCTGGCTCCGTTCCTGCGGACCGGTACAACGGACATGAACCTGCCGCTGGCGATCGCGCTGACGGCTATCACGGCGGTGCAGATCTTCGGCGTCCGGGCGCTCGGCGCGAGCTACTTCACCAAGTTCGTGAACCTGCCTGCGCTCTCGCAAGGGGGGCTTGGCTACGTACAGTTCGGCGTTGGCTTCCTGGAGATCGTGTCCGAACTGGCGAAGATCCTATCGTTCACTCTCCGTCTCTTCGGCAATATCTTCGCCGGTATGGTGCTGCTCTTCGTGATCATGTTCTTGATCCCGATCGGTGTGCCGCTCCTCTTCTTCATCCTGGAGGTCCTGATCGGGTTCATCCAGGCGCTGGTGTTCGCGCTGCTGACGCTGAGCTTCATCTCGGTAGCGATGGTCGGGCACGGCAGTCACGATGACGACCATGGAGCGCATGCCGGCGCGCACGCCTAGCCGGACGTCGGCGAGACGCTCGCCTGAACTTGTTCGCATCCCTGACAGAACCAGTTTTTAGACTGTCAAAAATTCTAGGAGGAGTTTTAACACGATGGAACTTGAAGCCGCACGCGCAATCGCCGCTGGCATCGCAATGGGTATTGGCGCTCTCGGGCCGGGCCTGGGGATTGGTATCCTGTCTTTCGGCGCCATGCAGTCGATTGGCCGCAACCCGGAAGCGACCAACCTGATCCAGACGAACCTGATTCTCGCCATCGCGCTCACTGAGGCTATTGCGATCTACGCGCTGGTTGTTGCGCTGGTTCTCATCTTCGTGGGTGTGGCGTAGACTGGTCAGCAGACTGAGCATACCGTTACGGTACAGGAGAGAAGACCATTGGCAGAAGCACTTGACTCCCTGGGGATAAATGTCGGCCTGCTGATCGCGTACGTCATCAACCTCATCCTGATGCTGGTGCTGCTGCGCGTGTTTGCCTACAAGCCCATCCTCAACATGCTTGAGCAGCGCCGCGAGCGTATCGCCGAGGGCATCAACAATGCCCGCCGCGCCGAGGAAGCGCTGGCAAGCGCCAACGCGGATCGAGAGGCGATTTTGGATGAGGCTCGAGCCGAGGCGCAGCGCCTGATTGCCGAGGCCCGGACGCGTGCGCAGGAAGCCGCCAACCAGATCGAGCAGGAAGCCCGCGCTGAGGCCCGCCGCATCGTCGAGGAGGCCCGCCGCGAGGCTCAGGCCGAGAAGGAACTGGCCCTGGCCGACATGCGCAGCCAGATCGTCTCGCTGAGCATTGCTGCCGCCAGCCATCTGGTTGGCCAGGTGGCAAGCGAGGACCGGCAGCAGCAGATGGTGGACGAGTTCTTCACTGCGCTGCCGCCTGAGGCACAGGGGCTTACCCCGCCGCTGGAGGTCGTGACGGCTGTTCCGCTTACCGACGCGGAGAAGGCCCGCATCCGGCAGTCTCTCGGCACCGAGGATGTGACGTTCGTCACCGACCCGTCGATCCTGGGTGGCGTGATTGTTCGCGGCGAGAGCGAGCAGATCGACGCGAGCTACCGCTCTCAGCTTGCCGACATGCGCGAGCAGCTTGTCTGACGCTCGCCGGTCAACAACCTGAATTGCGTGCGCACGGCCAGCCGACAGACGGTTTGGCCGTTTGCGCATTTTGGCCCCCGGAAGCGGGGGCTTTGCGTCGGTTGGTCGTCTTGGTTTTGTGCTCGATTTCGAGTAATCTATGCCCTGATAGTACGAACCCTGAAACCTCTTCCCCATCACGGATGCGCCAAGAACGATGAAACTTTCCGACCTGCTTAAACACGTCCCTGGTATCCTGGCCCGTCCGGAGGCCGACCCCGACATCATCGCGCCGATCGTTGAAGATTCGCGCGCCGTTGAGCCCGGCGGCATCTTCGTCGCGCGGGTCGGCGGCTCGGCGGATGGCCACCGCTTCATCCCCGACGCCGTTGCGCGCGGCGTGGCGGCGGTCGTCGGCGAGCGCCCGCCCGCCGAGATCAGCGCCCCGGTTCCGTACGTACAGGTTGAGGATGCCGCACTGGCGCTGGCGGTGCTCGCTGCTGCACGTGCGGGCTTCCCCTCTCGCCGCCTCACGATGATCGGCGTGACGGGCACGGATGGAAAGACCACGACCTCCATGCTCATCCATAGCATCATGCGGGCGGCGGGCCTTGCCGCCGGGATGATCACGACGATCAGCGCGGAGCTTGGCGACGAGTCGCTGGACACCGGCCTGCACGTCACCACACCTACCGCGCCGGAGGTGCAGGGCTACCTCGCGCGGATGGTCGAGGCGGGCCTGACCCACTGCGTGCTGGAGGCGACCTCGCACGGGCTGGCGCAGCACCGGGTCAGCGCGGTGGACTTCGATGTGGCGGTTGTCACGAACATCCAGCACGAGCATTTGGACTTTCACGGAAGCTGGGAGGCGTACCGCGACGCGAAGGCGCGCCTATTCCACCACGTGGCGACGAGCACGCGCAAGCCCGGCGTGCCCAAGCTGGCCGTCATCAACCTGGACGACAAGCCGAGCGCGGGCGTGCTGCTCGATATCCCCGCTGACCGGCACCTGACCTATTCGCTCGACCCGGCGAGCGGCGCGACCGTGCGGGCCGGTGAGGTCGTCTACGGTCCGGACTCGACCCGCGTGACCATCCACCTGCCGGATGATGGTATGGTGAATGTTAGCTCGGCGCTCATCGGCGAGTACAACGTCTCGAACATCCTCGCCGCCATCACCGCCGCCTACGGCCTCGGCCTGCCCGTTGAGGCTATCCGGCAGGGCGTCGAGGCGGTCAAGGCCATTCCAGGGCGCATGGAGCGCATCGACGAGGGGCAGGACTTCATTGCCGTGGTGGACTTCGCCCACACGCCGAACGCGTTGCGCCGCGCGCTGGAAGCGGCCCGGCTGATGATCCCACCCGAGGGCAGGGTGATCGTGGCCTTTGGCAGCGCGGGCCTGCGCGACCCGGAGAAGCGGGCCATGATGGGACGTATCGCCGCCGAGCTGGCCGACTTTACCGTGCTCACCGCCGAGGACCCTCGCACCGAGTCGCTCGACGACATCCTTGCCGCGAGTGCTGAGGCGGCGCGGGAAGCGGGCGGCGTCGAGGGCGAGACGTTCTGGCGCGTGCCGGACCGGGGTGAGGCACTGCACTTCGCGGTCAAGTTGGCGCGCCCCGGCGACATCGTGCTTGCCTGTGGCAAGGGCCACGAACAGAGCATGTGCTTCGGCACGACGGAATACCCCTGGGACGACCGTGAGGCGCTCCGCGCCGCGCTGCGCGGGCAGCCGCTTCGCACGCTGCCTACCGCTCGCGGCTTATAGCTGCTCCAGATCAGTTCTTTGAACTCTGCGACCGGCAGGGAATACCCGTACGGGCTGCTGTGGGGTAGGGGAACAAAAGGCCCCGGCCTGTGACGGGCCGGGGCTAACAACTTGAATGAGAACGGATGGCGGCAGGCCGCTCCGTGCTAGAATGTGAAGAATGCGCTCGCGACGGCAACGAGACTGAAAATGAACAGACCCATAAACGCCACGCTCGCAATCAAGCCGGTCTGCTCGATCCTGTCGCTAGTGCTCCGATCTTCCATGACGACTTTCCTCCTGCCATTAATACCACTGAGCGTCGGTCGTAAGGTGGAACTGAAGACAGTCCGTGTGAAGTAACAACCACCATCTTGCACTGATAATAACGTACAAGCAGGGCAGAAAGTTTCACGCCGGGTGGGTATTCCTGGGAAATTAACGAAAAATTTATAATTGGACCGGGGTGACCGGCACGCTTGCCGCTCGCTACCCGGCAGGGTACAATCGCGCGCAATGACAGACCTGGGGATCATCATCGTCAACTGGAACACCCGCGACTACCTCCGCCGCTGTTTGACAAGCGTCTTTGCGAGCGAAGGCGAGTTCAGCTACCGCGTTGTCGTCGTCGACAACGGCTCTGGGGACGGCAGCGCCGAGATGGTCGCGGAGGCCTTCCCACAGGTCGAGTTGATCAGCGGGCATGGCAATGTCGGCTACCCGAAGGGCAACAACCTCGGGCTGCGGGCGCTGGGCTACGCTGACGAGCCCGGCTGCACTTCGCCCGATGCCCCGCGCTATGCCCTGCTGCTCAACCCGGATACTGAACTACCGCCACGGGCGCTCGCGGATATGATCGCGTACATGGACGCGCACCCGGAGGTCGGTGTTGCCGGGCCGAAGCTCGTTCTGCCGGATGGCTCGCTCGACCTTGCCTGCCGCCGCAGCATCCCGACGGTCGAGGTGTCGTTCTGGCACGTCACGAAGATGGGCAAGCTGTTCCCGAAGAGCCGCCGCTTCGCCCGCTACAACCTGACCTTCCTCGACGAGAACGAGGAGGCGGAGGTCGGGTCGGTCGTCGGTGCATTCATGATGCTCCGGCGCGAGGCTATCGACCAGACCGGCCTGCTGGACGAGTCGTTCTTCATGTACGGCGAGGACCTCGACTGGTGCAAGCGCATCGGCGAGGCAGGCTGGAAGGTGATGTACTACCCCGGGGTAGAGGTTCTGCACGTGAAGCGGGCGGCAAGCCGCCAGAGCAAACGTGCCAAACTGGAGTTTGTTCGGGCTTTCCTGATCTTTTACCGCAAGCACTATCGCCGCGAGACGGCGCTGCTCCCGCATCTGGCCGTGATGCTGGGCATTGCGCTGTGGGGCGGCCCCAAGCTGTGGCCCGAGGTGTTCAGGGGCGGCAGCGCCGGAGCGCTTGAGGATCAAGGGAGGTTGAGTTCGGTATGAGTCGGCAGCGTGTACGCACGCTCTACATCGTATCGAAGATTGCGCTGGACGCTCTCATGACGCTGGCTGCGTTCGTGATTGCCTTCCAACTGCGCCGTTTGCTTCCCTTCCCGTCGCAGCTTCAGAACGCGCCGGGCTTCGCTGTGTACGTGCCGATGATGGTGGTGCAGGTCATCAGCGTGCTGGCGGTGTTCTACTTCAACAAGCTGTATCACGTCACGCGGGCAAGCTCCCGGCTGGATGAACTGTCGTCCATTATCGGCGCGGTGAGCATCGGGACGATGATCTCGGTCGCCATCTCCGCCCTGACGTTCAAGAACACGATCTTCGAGCTGGACTTCCCCCGTGCGATGGTGTTGTATGCCTGGCTGCTGAGTGTGGTGCTCATCGCGATCGGGCGTGAGTCCCACCGGCGGCTGTGGCACCGGCTGCGCATGCACGGCTTCGGGCGGGACCGGGTGCTGGTCGTCGGCTCGGGCGAATCGGCGCGGGCTATCATCCAGAAGATCCAGTGGTCGCCGTACCTGGGCTATGAGCTTGTTGGCGTGGTGAACGGGCACGAGCCGCCCGGCGAAGTAGCCGGCGTGCAGGTGCTTGGCAAGGCGGATGACCTGCCTGCGATTATCGAGAAGTACGACATTCAGGAAGTGATTATCGCGCCGCCGGAGGGCACGTCGCGCCATGAGATCGTGCGCCTCGTCAGCCTGTCGCAGCGCGGGAGTGTCGCGATCAAGATCTTCCCCGACATGTTCGAGTTCGTGACGACCGGCGTCAGCATCGACGACCTGGGCGGGCTGCCGCTGCTCAACGTGCGCGACATCCAGCTTCGCGGCTGGCGGCTGAGCCTCAAACGCGCGATGGACCTCATCGGTGCCAGTATCGGGCTGGTGCTGCTCTCGCCCTTCATGCTGCTGATGGCGCTGCTCATCAAGCTCGACTCACCCGGCCCGGTCTTCTACTACCAGGAGCGCATGGGCCTTGATGGTCGCCCGTTCCAGATGTTCAAGTTCCGCTCGATGCGGCAGGATGCGGAAGAGGACGGCCCCGGCTGGACCACCAAAGACGACCCCCGCCGCACGCGGATCGGGGCGCTGCTGCGCTCCAAGAACATTGACGAACTGCCCCAGTTGATCAACGTGCTGCTGGGCGACATGAGCCTCGTCGGGCCGCGCCCTGAGCGCCCGATTTACGTCGAGAAGTTCCGCAACAGCATCCCGCGCTACATGGAGCGCCACCGCGAGAAAGCCGGGATGACGGGCTGGGCGCAGGTCAACGGGCTGCGCGGCGATACCTCAATTGCCGAGCGCACCAAATACGACCTCTGGTACGTCGAGAACTGGTCACTCTGGCTTGACATCAAGATCATCGTGCGAACTATCGTGCAGACGCTCTTTGGCAATGCCGAGGGGAACGCCTACTAGCGCCCCTCGGCTTGCTCTGCACGCCGTTCCTGCAGCTCCTCCTCGATAGTCTTGCGCCTGAGCAGGTGATGCGTAATCCAGTGCCAGAAGCGCTTCAAGCGGCTTGGTGAGAAGTGCTCCGTGAAGCTCCTGGCCGCTTCCTCGGTGCTGACATCGGGCCCGAGGTGCTCCCGCAGGAAGTACTGGTGCTCGATGATCCAGATGTACAGGTCGCCCTCCGTGCGGCCAGGGAACTCGTTGAGCACGCCGCTCTGACGGATGACTTTCACGACGGGCAGGTAGACCTTGTCGTACCAGTGTACGGCGGCTTCCTCGGTGCTGAACTCGCGCTTCCACTCCTGCGACTGCATGTAGCGATGATACTCGATGTGCTCAAGCAGCAGGTGGTAGCCGCCGGGAATGGTTAGCTCGATGGACATGCCGGGGCGCGCCTCGTCGAGCCTCGTCGTTTCGAGAAAGTTCGCCTTCTCGCCGATCACCTCGATATCGTCCGGGTCCATGTCCGGCGTGAGCGGGACGCGCACCCGGCACTCCTGCACCTCTGCGTCGATGAACTCGCGGCCAAGCTCGCGTGCCACGCTGACGCGGTGGTTGCCGTCCACGACGAAGTAGACCTCCCCGACCTTGTAGAGCGTCACAGGCGGGAGGTTGATATCCGAATAGTACGCCTCGCCGATGCGCCGCCAGCGTGCGGATGTCTCAGACTGGGTGGGTAGGAAGGCCCGGTCAAAATCACGGTAGCGGTTGACACTGCCGACGATCTTGTCGAGCGGCACGGAGGTCATGCCCCGGTAGTTGGGCATCCCGGCCCGGACTTTATGTCGCACCTCGTCGTAGGGCAGCAGTTCGTTCGAGTGCCCCTGGAGCGCAGAAAGCACCCCTCGCAGGAACGCCTTGCGGCGAGCACGCTGGTAGATGTCGTTTGCGAATGCCGATGCGTCGGGTCTACTGCTCATTATCTTGTCCCAAATTCCAGTAAATCACTCGTCTTGGGTACACGTTTATTACCGTTGTTTGCCCGTATCGGGTTTCAACCTGTACGCCGCGCCGGTAGATATGGACATGCCCGTGCAGCAGGTATGTCGGCTTGAATATTTGCATGAACGTCAGCAGGCTCTTGAAGCCCCTGTGCGCCCGGTCTTCCTCATCATGGATGCCGTAGGGCGGCGAGTGTGTCACGAGTATGTCGAGATACCGCCCGTGCCGCAGCCGGTTCCACAGCAGACGCGGCGCGAGGCGTAGAATGCGTCGCTGCATCTCCGCCTCGGTGTACTGGTGTATGGCACCCGGTTGATATTGTATCGATCCACCCAGCCCTGCTACCAGTAAATCCCCGAACTGGACGACCCGATCCTCCAGCGAGATACAGCCCGATGGCGCGTTGATCACGCGGCCACTCGCGAGGATCTGCTCCTTGTCGTGGTTGCCGTACACATAGGCAACGGGCACGGGGAGCATGGTCACCACGTATTCGAGGTAGTAGTAGGGCAGGTCGCCGCAGCCAATGATTAGATCGACATCGCCATACAGCTCCTTGATCTGCGCCGAGTAGACCGTGCGCTCGACTTTGTCGCTGAGTGCCAGTATTTTCACCGATTTGTTCCTACCCGGTAGAGGCGGAGCCTGTCGTTGCCGTTAGGAGTATAACATACCGGGCAAACAGCCGGCGGGGATCAAAAGCGGGCAGCCTGTTTGCCCAGACTGCCCGCTGAAAGCTCTCGTGATAGACCGGTTGGCCCCTCATCTCGCAGACCACTGAAGGTGGTCTGCACAGTGGGGTTGAAGCCCTAGTAGAGCCGGACCTCCATGTTGGCCAGCTTCCTGCGGACGCCCTCGATGTCGGCCAGGCGGCGGTCGATCACATCGATGACGGCCTGCTTCGCGGCCTCGCTGAGGGCGCCGTTCTTCGAGCGCACAGTGGCCGTTGCAACGAGCGGGCGGTCGAGCGGCTTGCCGATCTGGCTGAGGATGTAGACCTGCGCCTCGCCCACCTCGTCAACGCTCTCGACGATGTCCTGGGCGGCGAGCAGCGCCAGCACGTTGTAGAGCTTGCCGACGTGGCTGATCGGGTTCTTGCCCGGCGCAGCCTCCAGCGAGGCGGCGCGGAACGGCGCGATCACGCCGTTGACCCGGTTGCCGCGCCCGACGGCGCCGTCGTCGCCCATCTCGGCGCTCGTGCCGGTCAGCGTGAGGTAGACGGCGCCGTTCTCCACATCGTCTGCCGTGTTGACCTCGACGCGTACGCTGTGCTCAGGCGCGAGCGTCTCGGCAAAAGCCTGAATCGCCGCCTGCACCGCGCCCTTGACCTCGACGTACTCCGCCGCGTCGCTGATGCGTGTTGCGATGAACGGAATGGCGCACGTCAGGGTGATGTCGCGCCCCTGGCGCATCCCCATTACCTTGACATCCTCGCCGATGGGGAACTGGTCGATGAGCACGCCGGTGATGTGCTCGCACGTCTCGTAGACAGCGTTCTCAAGGACGGAGCGGGGCCAGTGCGACGCGCCGAAGCTGGTGTCGTTGGCGGTGATCTCGTGGACGGCGTGCATCAGCTCGCTGGAGCCCTTGCCCGCGTAGCTGTCGATCACGCAGTGCTTGTCCGGGTCGAGGTACCGCATTGTCTCACGAATGTGGGCTTTGGCGGCGTTGATGGCGATGGCATCCATCGGGATGCGGCGGCCATCGGGGGTGACGGGCGTGCCGCGCCCGGCGATCTGGATGCGGATGGGCTTGACCAGCGTGGCCTGGCCGTAGGTCACATCGACATCGCCCGCGACAAGCTGCACCTTGTCAAAGTTGTGGTGCAGCGCGTAGCCGACGTTTTCCAGGCACCACTTTGTGTACTCAACGGAGATCCGCTCCGCGATACCGTCGCACAGGCTGTCCGGGTGGCCGATTCCCTTGCGTTCGACGATCTCAACAGGCCGGTCTTCGATCCACTGCCCGAGGGCTTCCGACACGACGATGTTGCGGTCAGACATAATCTTGTTTCATGCCTCCTGCATGTGATGGCCCGTCATAGGAACCAGAAGCGCCTCTCCACAGAGAAGAGGCGCGCAGCAGCAGGCTATGCGTCTCTTCTCATCTTCCAGAGTTTTACAGAATTGCTCTGCCGGACTTGGCACCGTTCCCTTGGGAGGCGTGCGCCCCGCCGCAGGAGGTTGCCGAGGCTTCAAAGGGCCGGTCCCTCCACCTCTCTGGATGAGAAGACGTCTTTGGTTTGACGGCTTAGATTGTTAAAAGTCTTTGTGCCAGTGTACCGCGTGGGGGCGATCCTGTCAACAGGGGCGTAGGGGTGCTGCAGGCAACTCGGGCGCGGACCCCCCGTGAGCCAGGCGTGCCGCCCCTCTGGTATGATCGAAGTGTGCAAACGGCAGCGAGCGAGCGAAAGGAGCTGCGATGGACAGCGCGCAGTTCGGCGTGATCCTGAGACTGCTGATCGCCGCCGCGCTGGGCGGGGTGGTGGGGCTGGAGCGCCAGCTTCGGGAGAAGCCCGCCGGGCCGCAGGCCGGGCTGTGGGCCGGCTTGCGGGCACATATGCTCACCGCGCTGGCAGCGGCGCTGTTTATGACCCTCGGTGGGGCTGCCCTCCGGTATTACGATGCGGCGCTGCCCGGCGCGCCGCTCGCCGCCGACCCCACACGGGTTTTCAGCGCAATCATCGTTGGCGTCAGCCTGATCACAGCGGGGGCGGTCCTGCGCGGACGTGAGGCGTGGCCGATGCGCTCGCTGGCAACCGGCGTATCGTTGCTTATTACGGCAGGGGTCGGGAGCGCCGTCGGGCTGGAGCAGTACATTATCGCCGGTGGGGCCGCGCTGCTTGCCCTGGTTGTGAACCTCGCCGCCGGGTGGTTGGAGCGCCGTGCGCCCCACGACGACCACCCTGTCGAGGAGATTGGCGAGGAGGAGGAGCCGCTCAGGGAGTTGTAGCCGCTCACTACTGCCGGAGCACCTACCTCGGTGCGGCCAGCACCCTGGCGAGTCCGTCCACGCGTACGACCCACTTGATTCAGAACCAGCCTCGTCGCCGGTGTGCGTGCAGAGTAGCATCGACCGCGCCTCTGCGAGCGGGACTTCTACCCCCTTTCGCAAACGGCGATTCTGGGGTAACGTTAGCCGTTGTCACCACCGCAAACAGAAAGGCAGCGTCATGACCAGGACCGTCTCCGTATACGGCGGCGGGTCGCCAAAGCCGGGCGAACCTGCCTACCAGCAAGCCTATGAGCTTGGCAAGCTGCTCGCCGAGGCCGGTTATATCGTCATGACCGGCGGCTATTCCGGCACGATGGAGGCCACCAGCCGGGGCGCGAAGGAAGCCGGCGGCTATGTGATCGGCGTGACGGTAGGGCTGTTCGAGCGAGCCGGTCTCTCGCCGAACCCTTACATCGACGAGATCATCCAATATGATGAGCTGTCCGAGCGCCTGCTGCACGTCGTCAAGCGGGGTGATGCGGCTATCGCGCTGCCGGGCGGCATTGGCACGCTCAGCGAAGTGGCGCTGACCTGGAGCCTGCTGCAAACCGGCGAGATCTCTCCGCGTCCGTTCATCCTGCTTGGCGAACAGTGGGCGGACCTGCTGCACACGCTCTACGGGTGGGGCGCGTACATCCGCGACACCGATATGTCGCTCTGGCAGATCGCCCGCACCCCTGAGCAGGCTGTAACACTGTTGAGGAACTGGGAATAATTATCCTATGCTCGCTGTTGAATCTCTGACCCGTCGCTTCCGCAAGCTGATGCCCGCGCTGGCGCTCGCCGGTGCGGTGACTCTCGTGGGCTGCGGCCCGCGCGGCGCGCAGACGCCGGAGGCTAACCCGCCTGCCGCTGCCGCCGCCTCGCCGACGCCCGGCGCAACCGTGACCGAGGCCGTCACCGCGGCCCCGACCGAAACCCCGCCGCCCACGCTCACGCCGACCCCGACCCCCGGCCCGGGCCTTGATGAACTGCTCCTAACGCCGCAGGCGGCCTACACCAACGCCGACCTCGAAGGTGCGGCGGAAGGCTACGCCGAACTCGCGACGCTGTATCCGCAGGCGGCGGAGCCGTGGATTGGGCAGGCCGAGGTCGCGCTGCGTGAGGGCGACGCGGATGCCGCCCTGGAATACCTCCAGGCCGCCGTGAGCGCGGAGCCGGGCGACTTCGAGGCGTGGCGGCTGCTGGCCGTCCTCTACGAGCAGCGCGAGGACTACGAGCAGGCGGCGCAGGCTTACGGCGAGATGATCGGCATCGCGCCGGACGACCCGAACCTGTATGTGGCGCGGGCGATGGCGCGGGCGCGCATCGGGCAGAGCGCCGAAGCCGCTGCTGACCTGCTGCGGGCGCAGACGCTGGACCCGTACCGCGATTATGCCTGGCTGAACGTCGCCGGGGCGGCCTACGGAAGCCGCTCCTATGAGACGGCGATTGAGATCCTCAACGCGGGCATCGAGGCGCACCCGTCCTCGACGGACCTGCTGCTGCTGCGCGGGCGGGCGCTGCTGACCGTCGGCAACGCCGAGGCGGCGCTCGCCGACTTCGATGCCGCCGCAGCCGTCGACGGCCAGAGCCTTGCCGCCCACTACGGGCGCGGCGCGGCGCTCGATGCGCTGGGCCGCGCGGACGAGGCTATCACCGCCTTCCAGCACGCAGGCGAGCTGGGCGCTACCGCCGGGGCGGGCAGCCTGTCGGAGGCTTTCGAGGCGATGGCGCAGGCGGCACGCATCATGGCGCGCACCAACCCCAGCGCTGCTTATGCCTACCTGCAGGAGCGCTCCATCACCTACGGGCAGCCGCCGGAGATCCTGCTGGGCTATGCGCTCATCGAGCGGGAGCGCGGCAACGCGACCGCCGCGCTTGACAGCCTCAACCGGCTGATCGAGACGTACAGCTACCTGCCCGCCTACTACTGGCGGGGCAAGATCAACGCGGAGATCGGCAACAGCGGCCCTGCCAGAAACGATCTGAACGAGTATCTGAAGATCTCGCAGGCCGGGCCGGAGGCAGAGGACGCTTACGCGGTGCTGGAGTCGATCGGGGGGTAGGGCGCGGGCGCTTGTCCTGCCCGGTTGATGCTGCTCTCCCGGCATGGTAGGATCATGGTGCTGCCGGGGTAAGAAATTGCCCGGCAGCGACATCAACATCTACAGATACACCATCCAAGAGATTTGTCAGACAGGAGTTATTGACGAATGGCGAAACCTTTCCCGGTGACAGACGAGACATTTGAGAGCAAGGTGCTTGACTCAGACGGGCTCGTCCTGGTTGATTTCTGGGCCGAGTGGTGCGGCCCCTGCAAGATGATCGCCCCGATTGTGGACGAGCTGGCTGAGGAGTATGAAGGCAAGCTCGCGGTGGCCAAGCTCGACGCGGATGAGAACCCGAACACGATGCAGGCTTACGGCATCCTCGGCATCCCCACGTTGATCCTGTTCAAGAATGGCGAGGCGGTCGAGCGCATCACCGGCTATCTGCCGAAGGACCGTCTGATTGAGCGCATTGCCCCGCACCTGAGCTAGCTATCTGGTTGCCGGCTGGATGGAGGGCAGGTGGAGGATTAAGCGATCCTCGCCTGCCCTCTTTGCGTTTGGCTGTCCACACAGGAGGTCCTCCATGCCCGATGCGTTCACCTTCCACTCCATTGGCGTGATCCGCACGCCGTACCATGACCGGGAAGGCATGCCGATCCAGTCCGCGCGCTCGGAGGCGGCGGGCACGATCGAGATCGACCCGCAGTATGCGGCGGGGCTGGCCGATATTGAGTCGTTCTCGCACCTGATCCTCATCTACGTGTTCGACCGCTCGCCGGGGCCGGAACTCACCGTGCGACCCTTCCTCGACGACACCGAGCACGGCATCTTCGCGACCCGCCACCCTGACCGGCCCAACCCCATCGGGCTGTCGGTAGTGGAGCTTGAGCGGCGCGAGGGGAACGTGCTGCACGTACGCGGCGTGGATATGCTCGACCGCACCCCGCTTCTGGACGTCAAGCCCTACGTGCCGCAGTTTGATCACCACCCGGCCACGCGAACCGGCTGGCTGGCCGGGCAGGAGCAGTCCCGCCCCTGGCGCTCCCGATTTGATGGCTGACCGGGAACTTTTCTCCCGCTCCCGTCGTTAGTATTTCCAGGGCTGCGCAGCCGCCGGCTCTACCCGCACGCCTGCTGCCCGCAGCCTCTGGTGCCGGACTAGCCCTAATTTCCTAGTCTGGCTACAATACATAACGTTACCCCGGTCAGACCTTTGTCATAACGACCACTATTCAGGGAGTTGAGGTTGACTATGATCAGAAAGCGTCTTTATTTCCTCGGGCGGTTGGGCGTGATCGCGCTCGTTCTTGCCCTCACGCTGCCGCTGATGACCGCGCAGGCAGGGACGGCAGACGCCCAGACGGTCACCGTGACCCCGACCGTCAACCTGCGGATCCGGTCCGGCCCGGGCACGAACTTCGCGCAGGTCGGGCTGATCCCTGCCGGGGCAACGGTCCCTGCGCTGGGCCGCAACGAGGCCTCGAACTGGGTCTTTATCGAATATGATGGTACGCGCGGCTGGGTCGCGGCGTGGTACACGAATATCGGTGGCTCGCTGGCCAGCGTCCCCGTGACCTCCGAGGAAGGTGTCGCATCGCCAGCCCAGGATACGGGCGTCCGGGCGACGACGACCGTCAACCTGCGCATCCGGCGCGGGCCGGGCACCAACTTCGAGTTCATCGCGCTGGCGCCTCAGGGCTCGGTGCTGCCGGTGCTGAGCCGCACCGCCGACTCGTCCTGGCTGTACATTGACCGGAACGGCACGCGCGGCTGGGTGGCCGGGTGGTACACCAATGTTGCCGGTGACCTGAACGCCGTGCCGGTGGCGGGTAGCGACCAGCCGACGACGCCTACTACGCCGTCTCAGCCATCTCCGCAGCCGCCCGCGCAGGGTGGCGTGACGGCGACCACCGCCGTGAACCTCAACATGCGCCAGGGCCCGGGCACCAATCACCCTGTCCTCGGATGGGTTCCGGTCGGGGAGAGGGTTGCCGTGCTGGGGCGCAACGCCGATAACTCGTGGATTTTCGGCGAGTACAACGGCAAGCAAGGCTGGATGGCTGGCTGGTACCTGAACGTCTCCGGCGACCTGAACAGCGTCCCAGTGACCTCCGGCGGCGCGCCCACGCAGCCTGTGGCTCCGCCGCCGAGCGGCGGCACTGGCGGGTTTGCGCTTGGCGGCCAGGTCCAGGGTATGTATCACCCTGACCTGATGCGCAGCGCCGGCATGACCTGGGCAAAGTACCAGCACAAGTGGACGCCGGGACAGGATCCTTCCGTCGTGGCGGGCATGATCAATGAGGCGCACGCCCACGGCTTCAGGGTGCTGATCAGCGTCACTGGCCCACTGTACCCGTCCTCTATCGACTTCAACTCCTACACCGAGTTCCTGCGGGGCGTGGCCCTGCTGGGGGCGGACGCGATTGAGGTCTGGAACGAGATGAACCTCAACCGTGAGTGGCCCTCCGGCCAGGTGAACCCGGCCAGCTACGTGAACAACATGCTGGCACCCGCTTACGCCAAGATCAAGGCGGCGAACCCGAACACGCTCGTGATCGCCGGTGCGCTCGCGCCGACGGGTGTGAACATCGGTAACGATATCATGAGTGACGACCGCTACCTCGCCGGGATGCGCGACGCGGGTGCGGCTCGCTACATGGACTGCCTCGGCGTCCATCACAATGCGGGCGCGACCTCGCCGGACGCGACGACCGGCCACCCGGCAGCGCCGGGCGGCGGCCACTACTCGTGGTACTTCGACCCGACCTTCAACCTGTACGCGGGCACGTTCCCCAACACGCCGCTCTGCTACACCGAGCTGGGCTACCTGTCCGGTGACGGCTACGGCGCAATCCCGGCGAACTTCTCGTGGGCGCGCGATACCAGCGTCTCCGAGCACGCTCAGTGGCTGGGCCGCGCGGTGCAGAAGCTGCGCCAGTCCGGTCGCGTGCGGCTGGCCATCATCTTCAACGTGGACTTCACGCACTGGAGTGATGACCCACAGGCCGGTTACGCCATCCTGCGGCCCGACGGTAGTTGCCCGGCGTGCGGTCCGCTGGCGAATGCGGTTCGCTAGAAACAACTGAATCACCGCTTATCAGGGCGGGACGCCATTCGGCGCCCCGCTTTGCTTTACGATCTGTGCGCATCTGTGTCATCTGTGGGCTCACCCCATTCATGGACAACCGGGGAGAAGAACGCCGCGACTGAACGTCGCGGCTCCTCGTCCGCGCAGCTATAGCTCTCTACCGCTCTTGCCGCTGCTGTACCCATTCGCTAGCATCTATTTGAGATTGTGATCCTGCGCAGTGCAAGGAGCTGAGAATGGGATGCATGAGGTCGGTGCTGCGCTTCCTGCTGACGCCTGTAGCGGCGCTGGCCGGAACCGTCGCCGGGAACCTGATCCGCGTGGGGCTGCTGGTCGATCCGGAGGAGGTGCCGCGCACCGAGGAGGGCGACCTGATCATCACCGGCATCGTAACCAATGCTGCGGTTGCGACGCTCGCCGGCTGGATGGCGGGCACGACCGTCGGCGCGTTCATCGGGGCGGCGTTACTCACCATGGTCGTCGGCGAGCGCTTCGACCGCAGGCTGCTCCCTCATGTGTCCGGCCAGCCGTCGCAGAACCTGCCGCCTTCTGCGTAGCCGCATCACTGCGTTCGAGAAGTCATGGCTTTAGCTGAATAGCGTCCTCAACATCCGGTCATCAGGAGAAACAAGACATCATGCGCTACGCAATTCAATCCCCCCGCTACTGGCTGCCGGACTGGGCCAACCACGCTGTGTTCTACCATCTCTACCCGCTCGGCTTTCTCGACGCGCCGCCGCAGAACGACCTCGAGGCGCAGCCTGTACCCCGGCTCGCCGGCCTGCGCGACTGGTACGATCACCTGGAGCGCCTCGGCGTGACGGCGATCTATTTAGGCCCGGTGTTTGAAAGCGGCTCTCACGGCTACGATACGGTGGACTACTTTGCCATCGACCGGCGGCTGGGGGATATGGCGCTCTTCCGGCAGATCCTCGACGAACTGCACGGGCGCGGGCTGCGCGTCATCCTCGACGGTGTGTTCAACCACACCGGGCGGGGTTTCTTTGCGTTTCAGGACATCCTCAAAAACGGGCGGAACTCGCAATACCAGTCCTGGTATCATATCAACTGGGCAGGCAACAGCAGCTACGGCGATGGCTTCGCGTATGAGAGCTGGGAGGGACACGAGGCGTTGCCGAAGCTCAACCTCGCCAACCCGGACGTGCGCAGCTACCTCTTCGAAGTTGCGCGGATGTGGCTCGTGGATGTCGGCATCGACGGCTGGCGTCTCGACGTGGCCTATGAACTCCCCATCGACTTCCTGTGGGAGTTCCGGCGCACGTGCAAGGAGGTGCGCCCGGACTGCTTCCTGCTCGGCGAGACGATTCGCGGCGACTACCGCACCTGGGTCGCGCCGGACCTGCTCGACGCCGGGACGGACTACCAGCTTTACGAGTCGCTTGTGCGCTCGTTTAACGACGGTAACTTCGCCGACCTGCGTGCCGGGCTCGACCGCGCGCGCCATGTGGACTATGGCCTGTACAAGGAGCTTGCGCTCGTCAACTTCCTCAGCAACCACGACGTGACCCGCATCCGCTCGCGGCTGAAGGACGAGCGTCACGTGTACCCGGCGCTGATCCTGCTGCTGACCACGCCGGGCATCCCGGCGCTGTACTATGGCGATGAGGTGGGGATGCGCGGGCGTAAGGAGGACGGCGACCCGGCGCTGCGTCGCCCGATGCCGCAGCCCGCCGACTGGCCTGAGTACGGAGCGGACATCTTGCGCGAAACGCTGAGGCTCGTCAGGCTGCGCCATGAGCATCACGTCTTTGCCGACGGGCGCTATGCCTCACTGTACGGGCAGGGGCCGCACTTCGCCTTTCTGCGGGCGCACACACGTGAGATCGCGGTTGTTGCGATCAACGCGGACGACGCGCCTGTCTCGTTGACGCTCCCCGTGCGTGAGCAGGGCATTGTCGATGGCACGGTGCTGCACGATGTGCTCAACCCACATCTGCCTGGCGCTACCGTTGAGGGTGGGCAACTCGTCGTGGACGAGGTTCCACCGAACTGGGGGCGGGTTCTCGTCGCGAGTTGGTAGCCTGCTACAAGCAAATCCCCGGTATTTAGATAATTCTAATAAGACTGCCTTGACAACTTCCCTGCCAATTTGGTATACATATATACAGTTAATGTGTTAACTAATTCTGGAAGGGGGAAGCTATGGCAGGCACCGCGAGCGCGAGCATCCAGCGTGAATATCGTGACAGCGTGCTGGCCTGGCTTCATCTGGTCCGGGTGCACAGCCGCATCGTGCGAGAGGAGCAGGCGCTGCTCTCGCGCTTCGGGCTGACCCCGGCACAGTTCGACGTGCTCAGCCATCTGGCAACATCACCGGGGCTGAGCCAGACCGAGCTGGCCGAGCGGCTCATTGTGACGAAGGGAAACGTCGGCGGGCTGGTCGACCGGCTTGAACGTGACGGGCTCGTTGAGCGCCGCGCCAAACCCGGCGACCGGCGCTCCAACCAGCTTTACCTGACGGATGCCGGCTGTCGTGCGTTTGCCACCGCAGCGCCGGAGCTTGAGGCGCATCTTGCGGCCCAGTTCGAGGGGCTGGGCGCGAAGGACCTCTGCGAGCTTCGCAGACTGCTGGCACAGCTTGATCGTGAGCTGCGCCGGAAGGAGCAGTACGAAGCCAGCGTCGAGGTGTAGCGCACCGGAGCCACAGGCACGATCGATTTTCAACACATAATCAGCTATTAGGAGGAAACACGCATGAAGTGGCAGATTGACCCCGCACACTCACTGATCGAGTTCAAGGTCCGGCATATGATGATCAGCAACGTCCGTGGCCGGTTCGAGAAGTTTACCGGCACCATCGATTTCGACCCGGAGAAGCCCGAGCAGACGAGTGTCGACATCACCATCGACGCAGCCAGCATCAACACGTTTGAGGCCCAGCGTGACGCGCACCTGCGCTCCGCAGATTTTCTGGATGTTGAAAACTACCCTGAACTCACCTTCCGCAGCAAGCGTGTCGAGTTGATCGATGACCACCACGCCAAGCTGTATGGCGACCTGACCATCCGGGGCAAGGCGCGCGAAGTTCAGCTTGATGTTGAGCACAGCGGCGTCGCCAAGAGCCCGTGGGGGACCTACAGCGCGGGCTTCACGGCGGAGACGACCATCAACCGCAAGGACTGGGGTCTGGAGTGGAACCAGTTGCTTGAGACCGGTGGCGTCCTGGTCGGCGACGAAATCCGCATTAACATCGAGCTGGAGCTGATCCGGCAGGAGCAGGAGGCGCCTGAAGCAGAGGCGGCGAACTAGCAGCAGACGCTGGTTCGCAAGAGACCAGGGGCGGCATCCCCTGGCCTCTTGACCCTCATGCAGGGGCGACCGGACAATCTCGAAGGCCTGCGTCGCCCCTGCACATCCAGTATTTTACACGATAACGGTAAATCACCGCACGCGGCACAACGCCGAGTCGGTACGTCAGGGAAAAGCAGCGAGCCCGGTCTGTCACCGGGCTCGTCGTTTTGAACGGGTAGGAAGACTTAGCCGCGTCGATCGGCTTCCTTGATCAGCTCGACAAGCTCCTGCCACTCCTCGCGGAACAGGTGCACCGTGAAGGTGCCGAACTCCAGGTTGTAGACCGGCTCACCGTCATCGTCCTGGCCCAGCAGTACGGCGAAGTTCTCCGTCTCTGCCAGCAGCACCAGCGGCATATCCTCGTTCGGGTCTTCGTAGGCCATCGTGACTCCTTTGTGCGCTATCTCGTGTTATTCCATTATAGTCAAATGTGCGGCAGGCAGGCGCTCACAGGCGGAGCGGGCGCTCGAACAGCCACAGCGCCGCGTCGTCGTCCCACTCCGGCTCGAAGCCCGCGTACTGCGTGACCCGCTCCAGCCCCACACCGACGGGCATCTTCCAGGCGGCTACCTCGTGCCCGCGATACGCGGCGAGGCCGCGCAGGGCGCGCAGCATGGCCTGAAGTGTCGTGTCGTCCGGCGCGTACACGGCACCGATCTGGAGGCTGTTCTCATCGTAGCTCAACCGGGCGTCGAGCGACCTGAGGAACACGATAGCCAGCCCGTGCAGCTCGCCGAACTGTCGCCAGCCGAGCACCTGCACGTAGTCGCTTTGCAGGTACGACGCCAGCCGGTCGCTCGTCAGGTAGTACAGCGTCCAGTCCAGCTCGACGAAGCGGTTGACGCGGTACATCGGCGAGCGCCTCAGGTAGCGGTCAATCATATCGATGTTCTGCGGCTGGAGCAGCCTGAAGTTGCGGTAGTCGCCCGCTTTGGCGGGTGCGACCATCTTACGATAGCTCGCCGTGTGGCGCATCCCAAAGGCATAGGCGAGCTTCTTACTGGCCTCATTCTCGCTGAAGAGCGCCAGCCGCAGCATGCCGTCGCCGTACTTCTCGAACCACTCGATCAGATGGGCGGTCAGGCCGTGAGCGATGCCCTGTCGACGGTGCTCAGGCGCCACGCGCAGCCCTTCGAGCCACCACTCTGCCGGCCCGAGGCGCGTGATCTTTGCCAGGCCGATCACCTGCCCGTCCCTCTCTGCGACGACCAGTCGCCCGGTTCGCTCCTCGGCCCAGTGCTGCCACAGCGTCTCGGTGATGTAGTCCTCGCCGCCCCACGTCTGCTCGACAATAGGGGCGACCTGGGGCCAGTCTTCGGTGCGCCCGGGCCGGTACAGGATATCATGCGTGGGGTTGGAGTTGTTGTGCATGAATCTCTTGTTGCGCCTCGTCTGGTGTGCTTGTGTCTAGCTCTGTTTGCCGCTCTGGGTGTCGGTCTTACGCGCGCCGCGGCGCGACCTGTTGCTAAATTCCCGCCGGAGCCGGTTGATCGCCGCGCGCCCCGGCATGGCCTCTCTCACAGGGGGTGGGCCGGTCTCCAGCAGAGCGACGGCCTGCTCCCGCTCGGCGCTTGGCGCGGAGGGCGGCCCGACCATCGGGAACGGGTCAAGGTCGAACAGCCGCGCATAGATGTAGCGGCCCAGCACGCGCAGCGATGAGATCGTCGGCGCTGCGAGCGCCACGCCGAGCACGCTGCCCACCGGACCAGCGACGATGCTGCCTGCCGTCGCCCCGACGATAATGCCAATAATTACGACGAGCGGGTGCAGGTGAACCCGCCGCCCAATGATGCGCGGGATCAGGAAGTTCAGGTCGAACTGAGTGTAGGCGATGTGAAAGCCGACCACAATGAGGAAGAACACGAATTCGGACACCGGCAGCGTCGATGAGCCCTCGATCAGCGCCAGGATGCTGGCGGTGATCAACCAGATTGCATGCCCGACACTCGGCAGGAACTCCAGCAGCCCGCCGAGTATGCCCAGCAGCAGTGGCTGTGGCAGCCCCAGGATCGCGCTGGCGACCGTCAGCAGCACGCTCACGACGAACATGAGAATGAGCTGCCCGCGCAGGAAAGCCGACCAGATTGCATCGATCTCGCGTATGAGCAGCCGGACGTCCTCCTGGTAGTCGGGCGGCACCAGCCCTGCAAACCACGCCTTGAACTTCGCCCCGTCTTTTGTCAGGTAGAAGGCGACGAGGAAGGTGAAGATGACGAGCAGCAGCACCTCGGCGGCGCTGAACACAAGTGTCAGCGAGGCGGGCGCAGCCGACGTGACCAGCCCGGTAATCGCCGCCGCGACCTCGTTGACGAGGTCCTCGACGACCAGATTGAAGCCGAGAATCTCGACCGTGTCGGCGCTGATCTCCTCCAGGTAGCCGGCAAAGCGGACCATCTCGCTCTGCAGGAAGGTGACCTGCCCGACGACCCAGGGCACGAGCGACGCGGGCAGCGGGAGCACGATAAGCAGCAGCGCCAGGTAGATGAGCGCCGTTGCCAGGCCTCGCGGGATGCGTGGGTCTGCCGAAATCCACTTGACGACCGGCGTCAGCAGGTAGGCCATCAGCGAGCCGATGACGAGGGGGATCAACGCGATGCGGAACAGGTAGAGGGCCAGCCCGGCGAGGATAGTCAGCATCACGGCGACGACCACCTTCGTCGTCGTGCTCCATCCGCGATGCCGGCTCGGCGGCGGTGATGCGGGCGTATCGCTCTGCGTCTGCGGCACGTTCTGGCGCTCTGTTGACACGGGCCTGTTAACCTCGCTCGGGATGCTGGATATCACGTTTTGCCCGCGCGTATGCCAGATGGAGATCTTGCCCCGCGCGTGTCGTCATTCTAGCGAAACGCGGATTCGGCGGCAAGCAGCGCAGATACGCCAAGTGCAGAGGCGATCAGTGAAGCCGGGTTGCGATGACGGCGAAGCGGTACTCGTAATCGTCAAGTTCGTCGCTCCAGCCGGAGCACGTCAGCAGGGTCAGCCGCTCGTCATTGGTAGGGAAGGCGATCTGGACGTTGGTCGGGGAGATTTTCTTCGCCTCCTGCACAACGTAGATGAGCGTTTCGTCGCCGCGCTCGATGAAAATGCGGTCGCCGGGCTGGAGTGCTTCGAGGTCCTTAAACGGCCCCCAGCCTGCGTCGGGGATGGTGACATGCCCGGCGAGCACGGTGTTGCCGGGGCTGCCGGGATAGGCGGTCCCGGCGAGGTGGGCGACCTGATCTGTCAGCTTGGCGATGTCCCAGTGGTTGCCGACGAGCGGCGCTTCGATCATCGTGGTGTCCACCGCAATGCGGGGGATGAGCAGCCGGGTTTCGACAACCTCGCCCGTCTCGTCCACGACGGTGACAGGCTCCGGCTCGGCCTCCGCCTGCTGTCGCAGGTACTGGCGGTAGGCGAACACCGCCAGCCCGATCCCCAGCACGCCGACCAGCGACCAGCGCATCAGCCGCCTGCGGACGAGATCGGCGGTGTACACGTCGTAGCCGAACGCTCGCCGGTGTGACCACACCTGCCGGGCGCGGAGGAGCAGGATCAGGCTGATGCCCAGCATCAGGCCGATTGCCAGCCCGAGGGTTTCGGTCGAACCCGGTTTGAATTGCTCGATGATCGCGCGCAGTATTTCCATGATGATCAATCAGGGCCCAGCGCAGGAAGGGGAGGGGCCTGGGCCGCAGGCTCAGAATAGTGGATGCTGTCGCTCTACGGGTGCTTACAGATTATAGTGAAGTCTCCGGCAGTCTGTCTAGATGGAATGTGTGGCCAGACTTTTCGCTGTGGAGGCGACCCCGGAACTCCCATCGTGTATTAGGTGCCCCTCATCCCCGCACCGTTGCGCCGGGGTGAGAGGGGAACAAAAAGCGCCGGGTATCCCGGCGCTCCTCCGCTTTTCGATCTGGAGCTAGCGTCGTTCGCGACCGCCGCGATTGCCGCTACGACCGCCGCGACGCTCGCGGTCACGGTCCCGATCGCGGTCGCGATCACGTTCGCGCTCACGACCACCCCGGCTGCCCGCGCTAACGCCCCGGTCGGCGGCCTGCGCTTCTTCGAGCGTCCAGCCCTCGAGCACGGCCTGGCGGCTCAGACGGATCTTCCCGCTGGGATCGATGTCGGTGACCATGACCATGATCTCGTCGCCGACGTTGGCGACGTCCGTGGTCTTGTCGATGCGATAGGTGTCGAGCTGGCTGATGTGGACCAGCCCGTCCTGACCGGGGAGGATCTCGACGAACGCGCCGTAGTTCTCCACACGAACCACCTTGCCTGTGTAGATGCGCCCGACTTCAACCTCCTCCGTCAGCGCCTGGATGCGAGCCTTAGCGGCTGCAGCGCCCTCGAGGTTAGGCGACGCAATGTAGATCGTGCCGTCCTCCTCGATGTCGATCCGCGTGTTCGTCTCCGACTGGATGCTGCGGATTGTCTCGCCGCCCTTGCCGATGACATTGCGGATCTTCTCCGGGTCGATGTTCATGATGATGATGCGCGGCGCGTTCGGGTTGAGCTCCGCACGCGGCGCGGGGATGACCGCCAGCATCGCCTCGAGGATCTTCATCCGAGCCTCGCGGGCCTGCTGCAGGGCCTGTGCCATGATCTCGCGCGGCAGGCTCTTGATCTTGATGTCCATCTGGAGCATGGTGATGCCTTCGCTCGTCCCGGCGACCTTGAAGTCCATATCGCCGAGGTGGTCCTCCATGCCCTGGATGTCGGTCAGGATGGCGTACTTTTCCTCGTCGGTGATGAGGCCCATCGCCACGCCCGCCACCGGGCGCTTGATCGGCACACCGCCGTCCATCAGCGCCAGCGTGCTCGCGCAGATGGCCGCCTGCGAGGTCGAGCCGTTCGAGCTGAGGACCTCGCTCACCACACGCATGGTGTAGGGGAACTCATCCTCATCGGGCAGGACGGGCTTCAGCGCGTACTCACCAAGCATTCCGTGGCCGATCTCACGGCGCTTGGGCCCCCGCAGGAACCACGTCTCGCCGGTTGAGAAGGGCGGGAAGTTGTAGTGATGCAGGTAGCGCTTTGATCCGACCGGCTCCAGCCCGTCGAACTCCTGCGCGTCGCGCGGGGTGCCGAGCGTCAGCACGCTCATAACCTGCGTCTGCCCGCGCTGGAACAGGCCGCTGCCATGCACGCGCGGGATGATGCCAACCGCCGCGTGCAGCTCACGGATGTCCGTATAGCCGCGCCCGTCGGGGCGCACGCCCTCGTACAGGATGCGCCGCCGGACTTCCTTCTTGACCGCCTCGTCAATCGCGCGCTCGACCTGCGCCAGCCGGCGGGCCAGTTCTTCCTCTTCGGTGTCGTCGGTGTACTCGACGCCTATCTGCTCGCGCAGGTCCTCAAGCTCGGCCTTGCGCTCGTCGCGGTCGTAGTACTGGCTCAGGATGTTGGCGACCCGCTCCCGTACGTCGGCCTCGATCTGCGCCCGAAGGGCCTCGTTGATGTCAACCGACTCGTAGGGCTTCTTTTCCTTGCCGACTTCCTGACGCATCAGCTCCTGGATGGTGATCAGGGGCTGGAGCTTCTCGTGGGCGAACTCGAGCGCGTCCACCATCTGCTCGTCGGGGATCTCGTTGGCCGAACACTCGACCATCAGGATGCCGTCGCGGTTGCCCGCCACGCGCAGGTCGAGGTCCGACTCTTCGAGTTCCGCATAGGTCGGGTTGATGACGAACTCGCCGTTGATGCGGCCCACGCGCACCGCGCCAATGGGGCCATCCCAGGGAATGTCGGAAATGTGCAGCGCGGCGCTCGCCGCGTTGATGGCGAGGATGTCGTGCTGGTGCTCCTGGTCATGCGAGAGGGCGTAGAGGATGACCTGAACCTCATTGCGCAGCGTCTTGGGGAAGAGCGGGCGCAGCGGGCGGTCCGTCATGCGGGCCACGAGGATGGCCTCGGTGGTGGGGCGGCCTTCCCGGCGGAACCAGCTTCCGGGGATGCGCCCGACGGCGTATAGCCGCTCCTCGAAGTCCACACTCAACGGCAGGAAGTCGATGCCGTCACGCGCCTTGGGCGACATGGTTGCCGTGCCCATCACCATCGTGTCGCCCTCGCGGACGGTCACGGCGCCGCCTGCCTGCATGGCAAGATGCCCGGTCTCAAAGAACAGTTCGCGGTTGCCAACTGTTACTTTGTACCGTCTAATGTTGTCCATAGACATAAGCGTTCTTTGCCTCCTTGCTGAATCGCCTAGAGGCTCAGGGACTGGAAACCGCCATCAAGGGGCACATGAAACAGCCTTGCGGTCCGGCGGGAGGCAAGGCTGTCACGCGCACTTGATTTCGCTTTCCAATTCCTGCTCCTCTAGGCCAGCCAATCCAGTAAAATTTACTGCTATGAGTGTACACGCACTTGACAAAAACACCAACTTCGTTCAATGATGAACGAGACTCACAGCACGTGAGCGTTGAAACGGGCTGGAGTATGAACGGGGGGAGGATGCAACTGTACCGCGTCAATTACGATGAGATCGCGGCGGAGTATGACCGTCGCTACCAGGCAAGCCCGATGAAGCCGGTAGGGTCGGCGCTGAAGACGGTGCTTGGCGGGCTGGGAGCGGCGCGAGTGTTGGAGGTCGGCTGCGGCACCGGCCACTGGTTGGCCGAACTTGCCGCGCCGAGGCGTGAGATGTTTGGGCTGGACGCGTCGATGGGGATGCTGCGCACAGCTCAGGCCAAGGTAGCCTCGTCCGCTTGCCTGACCCACGGGCGGGCAGAGAATTTGCCATTTCGAGCGGCCTCATTCGAGTTTGTGTATGTCGTAAACGCCCTGCATCATTTTGAGGACCGACAGCGCTTCATCAGCGAGGCGCGCCGGGTGCTCACGCCGGGTGGTGCGCTTGCCATCATCGGCATGACGCCGCCCCGTCGCGAAGACTGGTATGTTTACGAGTACTTCGACGGCACGTATGAGATCGACACAGCACGCTTTGCCTCGCGGGAGACGCTGCGCGAATGGCTGACAGCGGCGGGCTTCGTGCGGGTCGAGTCGCGCGTTATTCATGAGATTAACGAGGAGCGGGTTGGCCGGGCGGTGCTCGACGATGTGTTCATCGAGAAACGTTCGACCTCGCAGCTTGCGCTGATCAGCGACGAGGCGTACCAGACAGGTATCCGGCGGATCAGGGCCGCGGTTGCGCGGGCGGAAGCGACGGGCAGACCTGTCACGTTCCGCTCGCGGCTGCAGATCGTGATGCTCCTCGCGCACGTGCCAATGTACTGAGGTAACAAAAGGGGCGGCGAGTTGTCTCGCCGCCCCTCGTGCAGCCGATTGCGGAGTTTAGTGGCGCAGGCCGAGCCGCTGGATCAGCGCCAGGTAGGCCTCAGGATCCTTGCTGCGCAGGTAGCGCAGCAGGCGGCGGCGCTGCCCGACCAGCTTCAGCAGGCCACGGCGGGTATGCTGGTCGTGCTTGTGCTCGCGCAGGTGCTCGATCAGGCGATTAATGCGGCTGGTCAGGAGCGCAATCTGCACCTGAGACGACCCGGTATCGCCCTCGTGCGTTCCAAACTCTTCAAAAATCTTCTGCTTTTCTTCTTTGGTGAGAGCCACTTTTGTTCATCTCCCTGTAAGTCGCCAGGTGGGCAGGAGATGCGCCCACCGGTCGAAGGTTTCATAACGCGGGGAAGTATAGCGCGCGGGGCCCGGCGCTGCAAAAGCTGGTACTGTTTATCCCTAGTATCGCCATGCCCGACCCTCGTATATAATGGGGCGGACCGTCGGCGCAGTCTGCACTGCGCCCATTCTCGTATCTGCACCTGCGCGGGGCTGCCATGCCGTCAGACAAAGAGACCCGGTATCTGGACGAGGAGACGTTCATCGTCTCCCAGCAGGAAGATCGCATCAACACGATCTTCGAGCGCTTTCTCATGTACTACACGCCGTTCGGCTTCCAGACGCGCGTGGATGACGTTGTCTACCATGCGCTGCCGTATAAGCCCGGCCCCGATGATAACCTGCTGCTGCGCGAGCCGTGGCGCGTCCGGCTGGAACTGTACGTTCAGCAGAAGCCGATGCACCTCGGGCTGGACCTGTACGGCGACGTGGTGCTGGGGCGGGGCAAAAGCAAGCCGGGCCTGATCGTTGTCGACCTTGACGAGTACAACGCGCTTGAGCTGGGCGTGTCGCGCCAGCACCTCCTGCTGCGCCCGACCGCCCGCCATCTGTTCGCCATCGATCAGGGCAGCACCAACGGTACGACCATCAACAGCATGCCGCTGGGGCGCGGGATGGCGCGGGCGCTGGCCGACGAAGACCTGATTAACCTGGGCAACATGGTTCTGATGATACACATCGTCAAACGGCCCAACCCCGAGACGGCGGGCACCACCAGCCCGCTCAAAATGCTGAGCGAGCAGGCGTTAGCCGGGAATGCGTCGCCACAGAACGGGCCTGACGAGCAGAAGCCAGAGTCCGAGTAGCCTCAGCCCGCCTGCGTGCTATCCGCCCTCCACCTCGATACCGCAGGCCTCCAGCCACGCCTGTGATGACTCCGCCATGCCGTCCAGTAGCGACAGCATCTCCGCGAGCATGGCCGATACGCTCTCATCCCCGGCGCTCTCACCGCCCCCTGAGGACATCTCGTCAAACTCCGCTAGCGAGAACCCGCCGCTGACGTGCCACACCGCGAACTGAAGCCCGAGGACCCGGTCGAATTCGGTGATCATGTCCTGCGGGAGGTCCTTTTGGGCGAGGCACTCGGCGAACTGCTGGAGATTGGGGTCGGGTACCATGCCGCCGAAGGTGTACTCGGCGCCCTCCTGCGGGGCGCTCGCATCCGCGTCGATGCAGGCGACGTACGGGTCGAGGGTTGCCGTGCCCCCGGCGGGAACGACCGCGCTGGCCTCCTGTATCACCATCATGCGCTGCTGCCCGCTGCCTGCGGGTGGCGCGAAGGTGCAGCCCGGCACAACACGAACGCGCGTGTCCTCGTCGTGGGGGTTCTCCACGACAAGCTGCATAATCCCCTTGCCGGTGATGCCGCCGCCGGTGGACACCACATCCACGATGTTAACCGGCAGGGCGCACGGGTCCTGCGTCGGTGTGACGGTTGGGACGATCTGCGGGTTGGCTACCGGTGGGGCGGCTGCAACCCCGCCCGATGTGGGCTGGCCCTCCTGCCCAACTGACCCACACGCGGCCAGCAGCAGGGCGGCCAGGCTGAGCAACACGGCGCAGGCGTAGAGACGCCGATGGGAGAGTGATCGGAGCGGCATACTGTCTGGATTCCTCGATGAAAGCGATAATGGAGCCGATGATCAAATGACAGTATGCCAGGATTTGTGAACAACGCAACAGGTAAAGTCAGCAGACGCGCGACACGCTTCGAGGAGAGAAAAGGCGGGAGCGGCCCTGTTCCCCACTACCACTACCGGAATTTGCTGACGCCCTACCGCCAGGTCGGGCTGATGCTTCAAGCCGCTCCCACTATGCTTAACTGTAGCAGCGGCGGGCTAAAAAAGTCCTCAACGGAGGCTAAACAAAAGCTAACTTTCGCGCCCGGTGGGCAGGGTCAGTTGGTCCTGCAGGGCCAGCCAGGCCCGCACGACGACGGGCGCGGGGTCGGGCAGGTGCTCGCCGTCCGGCCCGCTCGTGTAAACACCATTACCATGGCGGATCTCGGCTCGCCAGCCGACCCCCGGTATGCGCCGCAGCATCAGCTCCGCATCTGCCGCCTCGACCAGCCCCAGCGCGCTGTCCAGCCGGGTGCTGAAGCTGGGGACTTCCATCCAGGCGTCGCGCTCGGCGTTGTACGTGCCCTCCACTGAGCCGTCCGGGCGGATAAGTTGGTAGCGCACCTGCCGCCCCGGCACGATGCGCCGCACCGACCAGCCAAGCCGCTCGGCAACAGCGCGGTTGAGGTCCGGGCCGGGCTCCAGTTCTTGCCAGTGCATGAGTTCCCCCCTCATCTGACCACCGTAGGCCGCTTCTGTCTCTATTCTACAGCAAGAGCGGCGCTGCAATCATGCGGGCCGCTCTGCCGCGCCTTTAGTCGCAACTCTCACGCCGATCCTGTTATAATGATTGCGGTTCCTTCACCCCACCAGAGGAGGCTGGCAAACCCCATGAGTGAGCGCAAGATCCGTGTCCTAGTCGCCAAGCCCGGGCTTGACGGGCACGATCGCGGGGCGAAGGTGATCGCCCGCGCCCTCCGCGATGCAGGCATGGAAGTCATTTACACCGGCCTGCGCCAGACGCCCGAAATGATCGCCGAAGCCGCCCTGCAGGAAGATGTCGATGTCGTCGGCCTGAGCATCCTTTCCGGCGCGCACATGGAACTCGTGCCGCGTGTGATTCAACTGCTGCGCGAGAACGGCATGGACGATGTGACGGTGATCGTCGGCGGCATCATCCCCGACGATGACATCCCCGCACTGAAAGCCGCCGGTGTGACCGAGGTGTTTGGACCCGGCGCCCTCACATCTGATATTGTCGAGGTAATCCACAGCGCAGTCGGCAACGGCGGGCATGGCAATTCGAGGGCGTAAGGGGATTGTGGATGATGGGCTTACAGCCAGCGGGTGACGGCAGCGCCACCCGCGCAACCGTCAGGCAGGGGGGTGATGGTGGCTGAGACACATACCCTCGCCGCCGCCATCGTGGGCGGCAACCGCCGCGCACTCGCGCGGGCCATCACACTGGTTGAAAACCACACTCCAGAGGCGGGGCCGCTCCTCGCCGCACTCTACCCGCACACCGGCCAGGCGCACCTCGTTGGTGTGACCGGCGCGCCGGGAACTGGCAAGAGCACGCTCGTTAACCAGATCGCGCTGCATCTGCGGCAGCGCGGGAAGACCGTGGGCGTGATTGCCGTCGACCCGACAAGCCCGTTCTCCGGCGGCGCGATCCTCGGCGACCGCATCCGCATGCGCGACCTGGCTGGCGACCCCGGCATTTTCATCCGCAGCATGGCGACGCGTGGAAGCCTCGGCGGGCTGGCGCGGGCGGCATCCGATGTGGTGACCGTGCTCGATGCCGCCGGGTTTGACGTGATCATTATCGAGACGGTCGGTGCGGGGCAGTCGGAGGTCGACGTGGCGAGCCTGGCTCACACCGTCGTTGTCGTGGAGGCGCCGGGCCTGGGCGACGACGTGCAGGCTATCAAGGCGGGTATTCTGGAGATCGCCGACGTGCTCGTCGTCAACAAGGCGGATGACCCGCGCGCGAGAGACACCGTCCGCGCGCTGCGTGCCATGCTCAACCTGTCGAATGGCAGCATCGGCGCGGCCCGGCGTTTGAACATCTTTACACCGCTCGTGAAGGCCCTTCCCGCACCGTTCCCGGAAGAGCCAGTAGCAGATGGCTGGAAGGTCCCGATTGAGCAGACGGTCGCCCTCAGCGGTGAAGGGCTCCCGGCGCTCATCGCACAACTGGACGCACACCTGGATTACCTGACCACAAGCGGGGAGCTTGAACGCCGCCGGTGGGCGCGCGCTCTTGCCGAGCTTGACGCCTCTCTGCGTGACGTGCTCCTCGCCGATCTGCTCGAACATCTGATGCCCGACCGGCTGGCCAGCCTTATCGATCGCATTATGGCGCGCGAGATCATGCCCCGTCAGGCGGCTTCTCTCCTTGCGGAGGAGGCTGCGGGCGGCAGGCAGGCCAGTCGTTCAAACGCATAGTGAGGAGGCTGACTCATATGACGCGCGTACCCGGCATGTATGGTGAGATCAAGCTGATCGCCGGCAGTGCTTGCCCCGAACTCGCAACCGAGATTTCCGACTACCTGACCCGCACCACCGGTCAGTACGTCCCGCTGCTGGATGCGTCCATCGAGAAGTTCCCGAATGACAACATCTTCGTCCAGTTGAACGAGAGCGTGCGCGGGCAGGATGTGTACATCATCCAGACGACCGGAGCGCCGGTCAACGACAACCTGATGGAGCTGTTCATCACGCTCGACGCAGTGCGGCGGGACTCGGCGGGTCGCATCACGGCGGTGATCCCGTACATGGCCTATTCGCGCACCGACAAGAAAGACCTGCCGCGTACGCCGATCACCGCGCGGCTGATCGCGGATATGATCCAGATTGCCGGCGCTGACCGCTACATGACTATCGATCTGCACGCCGGGCAGATCCAGGGTTTCTTCAGCATCCCCGGCGACTCGCTGACCGCCCGCTACCTGATCGTGGACTACATCAGGGAGACGCTGCCGACTGACAACATGGTTGTCACCACTGTCGACCTCGGTTTTGCGAAGGGCGGGCGCAACTGGGCGCGGCTGCTTAACGTGCCGCTGACCTTCATCGAGAAGCGGCGGGTCGGCACGGAGACGCGCGCTCACGCGATCATCGGCAACGTACGTGACAAGGACGTGCTGCTCGTAGACGACGAGATGGACACCGGCGGCTCGATGCTTCAGGCCGTCGAACTCCTTGACGAGTCCGGCGCGCGCGACATCACCGTCGCCTTTACGCACGCAGTGTTCTCGCCGCCGGTGCACGAGCGCCTGCGCCAGATGTCCGAGCGTGTGCGCGAGTTCGTATTCACGAACACCATCCCGGTTCCGCCCGAGCACCGGCTGCCGAACATGACGATCCTGTCGGTGGCGGACCTGCTTGGCGAGGTCATCCGCCGCGCACATGAAGGTGTTTCCGTCGGCGCGCTGTTTGACGAGTAGCTGCCCGGCCTGTATGATGGGGCGGTCGCGGCTCGCCTGTGAAGCGCGACAGACGGGTTACACAGGAGAAGACGACACGCTATGCAACTCAGCACAATTTTTAGCCTCATTGGGTGGATCATCACGGGCGGAATCGCCGGATGGGCAGCCAGCTCGCTGCTCGGCTATGATCGCGGCGGCTGCCTGCTGCACGTGGCTCTCGGCATCATTGGCGCGCTCGTCGGCGGGTTTATCATGGGGCGCTTCATTGTGCCGGGTGGCCTCACCGGCGTGGGCTTTATCGATACGATCATCAACGCGACGGTCGGCGCGGCGATCCTGCTGCTCGTGCTCGAACTGGTGCTGCCGGGGCAGCAGCTTGGCGGCGGGCGCCGCTCGCGGCGCTCGCGGCGTTAAGCAGAAGCAAATGAAGACCGGTCCGAAGGCCGGTCTTTTGATTCAGGAGCTAAGGTGGAGAGATAAAGCGCCGCGACTGTGAACGCCGCGGTTTTCTGGACAATTACCGGGCGGTTTGTGACTTTCCCCCGTAAAGCCTACGCCCCGCCCTCGACCTCGTGGGCGATGAGCCGGAAGTGCTCGACGGGCTCCGGCGCGGCGGCGCTGCAGCTCTTGAGGATTGGCTCAGGGAATGTCTCCGCTGCGACGCGCACCCGGTGCACGGCATCGCCTGCCGTCTCGGCCAGCCGCACCGACCATTCGCCCTCGGCGGTCTGCTCGCTGCCAAGCAGGGCGAACGCGTCAATGGCTATCCGGCCCGTTGCCTCGCGGAGGAAGTGTTCGGCGGCCTGCACCGGCCTGTCGTAAATGGTGCGCCCCCGGTAGCGTGGCAGCAGGACTTCCCCGCGCTCGGTGGCCCGGACGAGCGTATCCAGGTTGCCGGGTTTGACGCGCCCGTAATGCAGCGCCTGCGGCAGCACCAGCAGGATCGGTGCGAAGCGGTGCCCGCCCAGGTGCGTGGTCTGCCAGGCGGAGCCTCCGACCCGCTTCGCCAGCTCGTTGTAGACCTCCAGCCCGTACTTCGCGCAGCAGGCGTCGCGCAGGCTGTTGGTGCAGACGAGGTACAGCGGATCGTGGACCCGGTGCGGCTCAAAGTGTGGATCGCCGCTGAGGATCGCCTCAATGTCGAGGTCGAGCAGGTCGGCGTAGTGGCTCAGTTCAAAGCGGTACAGCGCTGGCCGGGGGAGGTGGGCCAGCGCAACGAAAAATTGGACCGGGCCGGGCGGGTAGGGCGGCGTGCGCTTGATGAACTGGATGCGGGTATGCGGCTGCTCGGCTTCGAGCGCGCTCAGGCGGCGGCGGACGGGCTGCGGCAGGGCGTTCTCCTCGAGCGCCTTTGCACCCCAGCGCCCCGTGTACTCAAGCAATAGCCACACATCGGCGCGGGTAGCGGTGGCAAAGAGCGGCTCACCGGCGGCGCGGCAGGCGTCGGAGCAGAAAGTCGGTGGTGCGGCGGGGGTTGGGCGTTGGCTGGCTGTCATGTCCTGATTTAAGCGCCCAGCCGGGGCGTTTTCAAGCGGGCCTGACACTTGGGCCGCCGCGTATGATCTCCGGCGCCGGTCACGGTGCAGTCCCCTCTGCGAGCTGGTTGCGCATCCAGAGCAGCGCGCGGTCGAGCCGGTAGCCCAGCCCCGGCTCGATCTGCTCATCGGCACGCTGGCGTGTCAGCCGGGCCAGCCGCTCCTCGACAATGGCGCGGGCGGTTTCGTCGTCGCCCGTGCCCAGCGCCTCTGTGAGGCTGGCGATCGCCTCCTCCCACGCGTCCGCTATCTCTCGGTCGAGGTCACGCCCGCGCCGGGCGTCGGCGAGCAGGTCTTCGAGCGCGGAGGCCAGATCCAGTGGCGTCAGGGCAACGGTGTTGGTGGACGGGTAGTCCGTATTGAGCGCGCAGCGGAAGCCGAGGTCGTCCCCGGCGGCGGTCGGGCTGGCCCAGTTGCGCACGTTGCTTACAAGCAGCGGCTGCTGATCCAGCCAGCCGCCGCCACGCGTCACGCGGCGGGTCCCGGTCGCCGGGCCGGTCGGGTCGCTGCGGACGCCGCCGCTCTGGTACGTGTCCTCGGCGAACCAGTCCGCGACCCACTCCCACACGTTGCCCGCCATATCGAGCACGCCGTAGGCGCTTGCACCCTCAGGGTAAGTCCCGACCGGTGCGGGCGCGTTCGCACCGCTCCCGGCGTAGCGCAGCAGGTCGGGGTTTGGCTGCTCGTTGCCCCAGGGGAACAACCGCGCCTCACCCGCCTCAGGGTCCCAGGCGGCAGCCTTCTCCCACTGGGCCTCAGTGGGCAGCCCGATAGGCTCCCCGGTTTCCCGCGCGAGCCACAGGCAGTAGCTGACCGCCTGCGTGTGCTGCACGTACGTCACCGGGTGGCTGGCGAAGTTCGGCGAGTCGTAGAAGCGGCGCGTCACGGGCGGCGTACAGGCGCCATCTTCGACACACAGCGCATACTGCGCGTTGGTGACCTCCGTCAGGTCGATCCAGTAGTCAGAAAGATGCACCTCATGCTGCGGGCGAGCCGCCGACTGCCGGGTCGGGTCGTCTGTGCCCATCAGGAAGGTGCCAGCGGGGATGAAGCGCAGTTCTGCGCCATCGGCCAGCCGGAACGCGCTGCTGCCCACCACGAGCGGCGGGGGCGTCGGGGTAGGCGCAAGGGTCGCCGTTGGCTCGACGACGGGCAGGTCGGTCGGGCTGGGCTCAGGCGTGGGGGAAGGCGGCGGCGTGTTGGTCGGCTCGGACGTGGGGGGAGGGCTGGGCTCGGCGGCGACCTCCGCCTCCGGCTCCCGGCTGGCGAGCCTCGGCCCAAACGGCAGGCTGATCAGCCCGATAGCCTGCAGCAGCATTGCGCCCGCGCCCGCAAACAACAGCAGCACGACGGCAACCACCACAACCCGCGCCAGGGTAACGGGCGAGCGGCGCTTGCGTGCCGGGGGCCGGGTGGGCGGCGGGATGACCTCCGGCGCGGGCTTGCGCTCCGGCGCGACGACCGCATCGCCATCGAGCGCGCGCTCCAGCGCACTGGCGAACGCCATGGCGCTCTCGAACCGCTCCCCCGGCGCTGTCGCAAGCCCCTTCTGGAGCACGGGAGTCACCGCACGGGGCAGGCTGGGCCGGAATATGCGCGGGTCGGGCGCGGTATCGGCGAGGTCGCGCAGGGCGCGGTCAAGGTCTGAGTCCAGGCTGTACGGGCGCTGCCCGGTGAGCAGTTCGTAGGCGATCACGGCCAGCGAGTACACGTCGGCAGCCGGTGTGGCGCTGTGAGCGCCGGTTTGCATCTCCGGGGCGCTGTACTCGCGTGCGCCGAGCGGGTCTTCTGCGCCCCCGTCCCCGGCCAGTAGCGCAAGGCCGAAGTCGGTAACGATCGCCTGGGCGCTGCGCGTGAGCAGGATGCGCTCGGGCGTGAGCGCGCGGTGCATGACGCCCTGCCGGTGCGCCTCGTGGAGCGCAGCGGCAACCTGCCGTACGATAAAAGCGACGTCGTCCAGGGAGAACGTCTGCCCGGTGGCGGCGGCTTCAGCCAGCGCCTCGCTGAGCGGCACGCCGTCAATTTCGCGGCTGACGACGTAGCGCCCGGCCCGGGTCTCGCCGAAGTCGAAAACGCGGGCAATGTTCGGGTGGCGCAGCCCTGCGATGGCCCGCGCCTCGCGCCGGAACTCGAGGAGAAGGTCATCCTCTGGCGCGGGTTCGCGCTTGACGATCTTGACGACGACACGCTGCTCAGGGTCGGCGTCGTAGCCGCTGTAGGTGTCGATGAGCGGGTTGCTGCTGATGAGCTCGTCGATGGTGAAGGGGCCAAGTTGCTGGCCTGTCAGCTCTCCTGACACTGCTCGCCTCGTCGATGGTGATAGCTCATAGGTGTACGTGCGCCAAGTATAGTTGAGCGGGGGCGGCTCTGCCACCCGGCCCGTGCATAATAAACGAGCGAGGCAGCCCTGACGGCTGCCTCGCTCGTGAGAAGAATAGGAGGTGGTCTACAAGGGGAGAAAAGTAGGTTACCACACTGCACCACACAGCCGTCATTATCCGCAGGTGCATTAAGCCCCTGTGAACAGTGTGTTAAGAACAGGTTAAGAATTGCACATCTGTCCAGAATTTTATTGCACATCTGTGCAGAAGGTCGGCGTGCCGTGTTGTGCCCCGGCAAAAAATGCGCCCCGCACGGGGCGGGGCGTCTAGTCAGATCATAGCTGTTTCAGCCTTAGGCCTTCTTCTTCTCACTCGGAAGGAACAGGTTCATCTTGGTGCCGCATACCGGGCACTCACCCTTTGCCTGCCGACGCCCCTGTGCGTTCGTCACCACTTCGGCATCCTTCATGGGGCGCTTGGTCTTACACTTCACGCAGTAGGCAGTGTATTCTTCTTTGCTCATTTGTACCTCCTATTCGGATACACGTAAACACAGCGTACACGAAACACTACACGTATGCAAGCACATTGCACGGGAATTTAGCCCAATTTTACGCATGTGGCATGGTACGGGCTGGCTGTAGGCCGGCATTATGTATTACATGCGGCAATTCTGCCCTTTGCGGGTGAAACTTTACCCCTCCCGCACGGCTGACGATAAAAAGCGCCCTTCTCACTGCTACGCGAGAAGGGCGAGGTGAATCGCGGTAGTCGGGCTACTTCGCCGCCGCACGCTCCGGAGGCAGCTCACCCGCCCGGCGGAGCTTGTTCTCCACCATCTCGGCGGTCTCCTGCATGCTCTCCTCGATGTACGGGAACACGAGCCAGCCGTTGCCAAACCCGAACAGCGCCCCGGTGAGCACCCGCAGGAAGGGCGTGCTCTCGCGGACGGGGTAGGCGTCCAGCCCGAAGGCGTTAAACGGCGGGTTGGCGAAGAGCTGGCTGAAGCCGTCCAGCCCTATCGGGACGATGGCGATCAGCACGTAGGCCCAGAAGGGCAGCTTGGGGACCTTCACACCCGCTCGCTTGAGGAAGATAAACGCCACGCCGGTGAGCGCCAGCGCCGAGTAGATCGCCACGTCGCGCTCGCAGAACGCCACCTTCCAGCCCATGCGCTCGCTGCCCCGGAAGCGCTTCGCGGCGAAGATCAGGTCATCGTCAAGCACGGTCACGTCGATGCCGTCGAAGGCAGGTTCTGCCGCCGCGTAGACCTCAAACGGCTCCAGATGCTCAACGCCCGCACGCGCCCTGGGGTAGGCGGGCTGGTCGCCAAACAGGAACCACGAGCGGAAGGCGAACTGGTGGCAGACCGGGCTGTATACGGTGTAGATGAGATTGGCGACGCCCGTCGCACCCACTTCCATGGCGACCGGCGCCATGAATGGGATCGCGGCGTACAGCCCGACAATCGTACTGAGCACTGCCAGCCAGTGGCGGGTCAGCCACAGGATGCCCTTGTCAAGCGCGATCACGACGCGGCGCTTGCGGCCCGTCGCCTTCTGCTTCTCGCTCGCGCTTTCGAAGCTGGCAGCGGTGATGAGCGCCACCTTCACGTCCTCCCAGTTGATCGGCGCGCTGAAGGTCTCCCCGTCCACGCCGATCACCGGGATGCGCTCCCCATACTCGCGCTCCAGCCGGGGGTCGCTTGCAATGTCCACTTCAATCACGTTCAACGGGATGGCCTGGCCGATGCGCTGCAGCTCAGCCTTTGCCTCGTCACACAGGTGGCAGTCCTCCCGCGTGAACAGCGTCACGTCTACGGTCACTTCTTGCCCCTCTGCCTCAACCTTGGCTCGTTTATGGATTCAATGACCCGCATAGTATAACAGCAAGGGGCACAGCGGGCCTTCCCCATCTGTGCCCCTATACGTGGCCGGATACCTGGATGTCTTAATCACTCACCCCCGCCGACCAGGTTCACCAGCCACCTGTCGATGGCGATGGTGAGGTCGGTGTTGCCCGCGAGCGGAGCCAGCAGGCGCTGCATCGCGCCGCTGAAGACGAGCACACCCACCGCGATCAGCAGCAGGCCGCTCACGATCTCGATGATCCGCATGTACTTCCGCAGGCGGCGGAGCTGGTCGGTGACCCGGTCAAGAAGCAGCGCGGCCAGCATGAACGGGATGCCCAAGCCGATGGCGTAGGCCGTGAGCAGCACTGCTGCCCGCCCCGCCGAGCCGGTGCTCGCGCCGAGCGTGAGCATGGCGGCGAGGATCGGCCCGAGGCAGGGCGACCAGCCCGCCGAGAACGTCACGCCCATGAAGAGCGACCCCAGGTAGCCAAGCTCGTACTTGGGCTGCGACTGGCGGCGCGTGTCGTAATACAGGAACGGGATGCGGATGACGCCCATCGTATGCAGGCCGAGCACGATGATCAGCAGCCCGCCGATGCGCATGATCCAGTCCGTCGCCTGGTTGAACTGCCTGCTGATCTGGCCGATCGTCCCCGCCGTGATGCCCAGCAGCACGAACACAATCGAGAAGCCAAGCACGAAGAACAGCCCGTGCAGCGCGATGATCCAGCGTGAAGGCGTGGCCTGCGCAGCGCTTGCCCCACGGCTCTGCGGCCCGGCGCTCGCCATAGCGAGCGTGCTGCTCGCGGTGTTCGCTGCCTGCCCGGTCAGGTAGCCGATGTAGGCCGGTACGAGGGGCAGCACGCACGGCGAGATAAACGACATGAATCCGGCGAGAAGTGCCAGCGGCAGGGTTACAGCAGATGGATCAATCATAGCGAGTATGTCTCCGGCGCTTGTGCGTCACATGATAGCTGCTTGCCTGAGCCACCTTTTGGATGCGCGCGGGGGCTCCGGCGTTGCAGCCACCCGGTGGGGGCACAGAGAGCACCTGGCTCAGCGCGGCTCGTCGAGCTGCTCGACGCCCGCTTCGGTAAGCTGCTGCTCCAGCCGGTCGATCTGCATGTCGAGGCGGCGGGCGTTACGCGCCAGCACCAGCAGCAGCACCAGGATGACGCCGCTCCACAGGATGGCATTGGCAATCGCGATGATCACGAGCATGTTCATCAGGTTTGAACTCCAGCTAAAAAGTTAACGGCCTCGGACATGTTTTAACGTACTCACACGACATTTTCCAGTTTCGGGCACGCGGTAACAGGGGCGGGTGTCACCCCCGCCCCTGCCGAACATCACAAGCCAGCCTGTGGGCCCTGCTTATGTCAGAACACGACGATACGCGTTGCGATCTCGCGCTCCTCCGGCTCCTTGACGAAGTAGGCTTCGACATCGTGCCCTGTGTAAGGCTCGACCCAGCGGTAGATCCATTTGGCCGCCTCAGGGGTGAGGTTGACGCAGCCGTGTGAGCGCGGCTTCCCGTAGTCGTTGTGCCAGTACGTGCCGTGGAAGGCCACGCCGCTCGCCGTGAAGAAGGTGCACCAGGGCACGCCGGGCAGGTCGTAGCGGTCGTTGGACGACTCGCCGCCCGTCATGCGGCGGGAGGGGCGCTTGTGCCACACGCGGAACTCGCCGCGCGGCGTGAAGAAGTCCAGGCGGCGCCCCTGCTCATCACGGAAGGCCGTGCCAGTTGCGCAGCGCGCCGAGAACACCGGGTGATCGTACTCGTAGCACGTCACCACCTGGTTGTCGAGGTCCACCTCGATGCGCTTCTCCTCAGGCGGCACGTCCGGCGAGATCGGGGCGAACTCGCGCTCATCGATGCGGCGCACGTGCGTGGCCTGCACCCACCACGACGCGCCGGGCTTGGCGTCGTCAAACAGCTTGTACCAGGCGCGCCCGTTTTCCTCGTCCTTACGGTCTATCACGCGGAACACCGCGCCATAGGCGAAGTCGTAGTAGCGGGTGGATTTGAGCTTCGGCTCCCAGTGCTGCCACGAGGTCGGCACGGTGATCTCGCCCCAGAAGCCGTCGCCGATGACCTCTTCCGGCTCGTTGAAGATCTCGTAGCAGGGCACAATCCACGAGGAGTGGATGTACCCCTCGCCAACGTCAAACCATACGTCGTTGTGCTCGTAGCCCCAGCGCAGCGCCTCGTGACGGATCGCGCCGTAGATGGGCACGACATCCGAGTAGTTGACAAGGCGGACGATGGTTTCGTTGTAGCGCCCGGGGTCTTCGACAATGGGGATGCGCCAGGCCTCGGCGCGCCCGAGCAGCGGCGGGTAATTATAAAGCTCGTTGAATGATTGCAGTTCGTCGTACTGAACGCGCACGCGTCCGCCGGGGTTGGCAAGCTGCTCGTCGTCGCTCTCGCCCCCCTCCTGCGCGAGCGCGCGCGGCACGGCACGGCCTGTGATGAGTGAGGCGGCGGTCAGCGCGCCTGCCTTCAGCGCCGTGCGCCGGGAGATGCCCTGATGATGCATGAGCCCTTCCTGTCGTATCCAGTTGGCGTTAGGGTGTGGTAGCTCCCTGATTTTGGCATTCAGGGAGTGGATATGCAACCGGGGTAGCTGTAGACACCGCCGCGAATAAACTTCGCGGCGAAGGGGAGGCGGCAGCGCGACAAGACGCCATGTTCTGTCCTCACTCCTCCTGCCGCACCACGTCCTCGATGAGCAGGTACGCCAGCAGCGCGCTGAGCAGGGCCATCCCCGCACTGACGAACGCCACCACCCGGTAGGCGCTGACAAACGCCCCGTTCACCGCCGTGCCGACCTGCGCCGTCACGGCTGCGGGCAGCCCGTCCGGCGGGCGGGTGTTGCCGAGGTCGCCGGCGCGCTCCATCATCGCGGCCTGGACGCCCTCCGGCAGGTCGAGCGGTGCCAACCGGCCTGCCAGCGCACTCTGAAAGACGAGCAGCATGATCGCGCCGAAGATCGCAATGGCGAGCACGCCCCCGATGCGCGAGATCGCGTTGTTGATGCCGGACGCCGTTCCGGCATGTCGCCCGTCGAGGGCGCTCATCACCGTCGTCGTCAGCGGCGCGACCGTCACGCCCATGCCGATGCCGAGCACCAGGATCGCCGGGAAGTACGTGCGCCAGTAGTCGGCAGGGCCGCCTGTCAGCCCCGGCAGCCCCATCAGGAACAGCGCGACCGTGCAGATGAGCGGCCCGACCGTCAGCGGCAGGCGCGGGCCGACACGCTCCACCAGCCCGCCCGCCCAGCGCGAGAGCGCCGCCAGCATCAGGGTGAACGGCAGGAAGGTCAGCCCGGCAATCGCTTCGCGGTAGCCCTGCGCCTGCACCAGATTGAGCGGCAGGAACACGCTCACGGCGTTCAGTGCGGCGTACAGGAAGAACGTGAGCAGGTTCGCCCCGGCAAAGGTGCGCGAGGCGAACAGCCGGGGCGGCATGAGGGCGTTGGGCGCGCGCGACTCCACGAACAGCGCCGCGACAAGGGCCAGCACGCCCAGCACGAGCGCGCCGACAACCAGGGGATCGGTGATGGCGTTCTGCAGGCCGAGGTCGCCGGCTGTGGTGAAGGCGTACGTCAGGCCCGCCAGCCCGGCGACGATCAGCACCGCCCCGGCGATGTCGAGCGGGCCGCGCAGCGTCTCGTCACGGGTTTCGGGTACGTGGTTGAGCGTGGCCCACAGGGCGAACACGCCCAGCGGCGCGTTGATAAAGAACACACCGCGCCACAGCCCGATGTCGGCAAGCAGCCCGCCGAGCGCAGGGCCGATGACCGTGGTAATGGTTGTAAAGGCCGACCACGTGCCGATGGCCGCGCCACGCCGGTTCGTCGGGAATGTCGCTGTGATGATCGACAGGCTGCCGGGGACCATCAGCGCGCCGCCGACGCCCTGCACGGCCCGCGCTCCGATCAGGAAGCCGGGGGAGGGCGCCAGCCCGCAGGCAACCGAGGCGGCGGTGAACAGCGCAATGCCCAGGCTGAACACACGGCGGCGGCCAAAGCGGTCACCCAGCGCGCCGCCGACGAGCAGCAGCGACGCCAGCATCAGCAGGTAGGCGTTGACAATCCACAGCAGGTCGCGCCCCGTTGCGTTCAGATCGGCCTGGATAGCCGGGAGGGCCACGTTCAGGGCGGTTCCGTCGATGAACGCCATGCTGGAAGCGAGGATCGTCGCCACCAGAACCCAGCGCCCGGTCCCCTCAGAGACGCCATTCGAGAACTGTTGGGTATCGGCTGTCGCCATACACTGCCTCCCTCCATATATGCAGGTGTCCGGGGCAGAACTACGGGTGCCGCCTGTCGCGGCGCGGGCGTGGAGGGTGCCGGGCAGGGGGAGCAGGGGCGATTGCCGCAGGTGGGAATGAGCCGGGCACTCAGCTTAATCATACTGACCGGTGAGGTCAATTGCACGGAGGATGCGGCAGCCGCAAACAAAACCGCCCGGCGAACCGGGCGGGGTGTGGCAAGGGATGATAATAGCAGACCCTAGTCTACGACGATGATCGGCGTGCCGGGGTTGCTCGAACTCCCGGCGGCGGACTCGCTGTAGCTGGCGACCGGCTCGACCCAGCGGTACAGCCACTGCGCGTCCTCCGGGGTGACGTTCAGGCAGCCGTGCGAGCGGGGACGCCCGTAGTCGCCGTGCCACCACGTGCCGTGGCTGGCGTGGCCCATCGTCGTGAAGAAGACGCTGAAGGGCACGCCGGGCAGGTCGAAGAAGTCTTCATCGCCGACGGCATCGCCGCCCATCACCGGGTCGTTGGGGTCGGTGTACATGTGTCGCGACGGCTGCTTGTACACGACGGCATGCTCGCCGGTCGGGGTCGGGAACCCGCCCGCGCCGGACGAGGTCAGTGTCTTGAAGACCAGCTTGCCGTCCTCGAAGCACTCGATGGTCTGTGTGGAGAGCGTCACGACCATTTCTTTGTTCGCGCCGGGGTTAATCGGCTCGAAGTCCTTCTCCGTCAGCTTGCGCATGTGACGCCCCAGCACGTACACCGGTGGCCGGCCCGGCTTGTCGTCGAGGCACTTGTACCAGGCGTTGTTCTCTCTGTCCAGCACGACCTCAACCACGCGGTGGACGCTGCCGTAGTAATGCATCACCGGGATCTGGCGGCCAAAGTACTCGTCGTACACCTGGAGCCCGTTCGGCTCGTTGCGCGGGATGGTGTACGGGACGATCACCTGCCCCCAGAAGCCCGGCTCGCCGTCAATCACGGTGTCGATTTCGGTGACGATCTCCGGCATGCGGTACGGCTTGATCGGCTGCACGCCCGAGGTGTACAGGTAGCCGTTCTCGACGCGATACCACAGCGTGTTGTTCGGGTTGCCGCCTTCCGCATGGATGATCTCCAGCAGCGGCAGCACTGTGTCGACGGGGATGAACTCGACGACCGGCTTGTTAAGCCCCGGCTCGGCCCGGAGAGGATAGCCTGCCCATGTGATCCGGCCCCACAGGTCGAGCTTCGCCGGGCGCGGCTTGACGAACTCAAGCTCGCTCTCGCTCAGCCCATAGGTGAGCGGGCTAGGCGGCTGCTGGGCGGCCCGCACGCTGTTGACAAGAGCGCCCGGCACAGCAAGCCCGGCGGCGGTGGTGGCGGCGGCAGTCAGGAATCCTCGTCTGGTGAGTCGTCTTGGCATACGTCCGGTGTCCCTCACAAACCTTTCTGGCAGCTTCCGTTCAGTTACGTGACAGATTATAGCGAGACGGGGAGAAACGCGCAGTCCTGTTCTGACCCCTGAGTGCCGCGCCCCTAGAAGTCGCTCCAGTCCGCGTCGACGACGTACTTGGTCAAGTAGCTGTGCGGCATCTCGTAGGTGGGGTAGGGCACGAGGCCCTTCTCGGCGCTGAAGTACGTGCGCAGCTTAAGCCCTGGCTCGTCGTCGGGCGAGCGGAAGGGGTCTTTGCCGTCGATCAGCACGGTCGGCGAGCCGACAAAGTCCCATTCCCACGCCTGCTCCTCGCTCTCGCAGAGCCAGTAGATGAACTCGCCTTCCAGCCCCAGGTCGGTCAGCACCTGGTTGACGAGATGAGCGGTCTTCTCCCACGAGGTACAGTCCGCTGTGTAGACGATATCAACCTGCACCTTCATCGGTGCGCTCCCGTTTCTAGTCAGCCTCCACGTGCATTTTGAGCGCCTCGATCAGCATCGGGTAGGTCGGGTAGTCGACCATGCCCTCGGCGCTGAAGTAAGGTCGCAGCCGCAGCCCGGCGGGCGCGTTGGGTATCGGCCACGGGTCGGAGCCGTCGATCCGCACGGTCGGCGAGCCGATAAAGTTCAGCTCGAACGCCTCCCGGTCGCTCTTGACCTCATGGTAGCGCAGGTCTGCCTCCAGGCCGAGCGCGTCGAGCGCCTCACGGACGAGCCGCGCCAGTTCCTGCCAGTCGTTGTCGTCGGCGGTGTACAGGATGTCGATAGTAAGCGCCATAATAAGCCTCTTCGGATTGTCTGATGAGGACAATTGTATGGCCGTTTCGCTCTCGCGCTAGGGCTCGACCGGCTCGACAAGCTGCCACTGCTCGCCGTCGTAGACCATGTGCAGCGTCCTGAGCTGAGGCCAGAGCTGGATCGCCTCAACGACCGCCTCCTCGTCACCCACCAGCGTGATGCGCTGCACCTCGTAGCCCAGCTCGCCGACGCGCTCGATGATGCGCAGATACCCGGCGATTGGCTCGCGGGTGAAGTCCCCATCGGCGAGGGCGGCCTGCGCCGCGCGCAGCAACTGCTCCGCCTCCTGATAGCGCCCCTCGTGCAGCGCCTCGTGCGCGGAGATGAATATGGCTTCCAGCGCGACGTTGTACTTGCTCGACGGCTCGCGCATAAACTCCGCAACCTGCCCGGCGGCGATGGCCTCCTGCGCGGTGGGCAGCGCCTCCTGGTACTGTGCGTAGAGCGCCTGGTACTGGCGGATCGTGTCGAAAAGCAGGATGGTCAGCTCAAGGTCGGTGGTCTGCGCGCCAGGCACGCGCCGCGACAGCCACGCCCGGTACTCACGCTCGATCTGTGCGAGCCCGGCCCCGTACACGCGCCGGAACACGGCGTTGAGCCACTCGCTGTCCGAATCAGCAGCGACGCTTTCCATGCCGTAGGCCCGCATAAAATCTTCCAGCCCGTACCTCTCGATGAGGTAGGCGACCAGCCCGGCGCTCTCCAGGTAGGCGATCTCGTGCTGGTAGCTCCAGAAGTTGTCGGCTAGATCGCGCAGCGGAATGAACTGATCGGTGCTGAGCAGCGCGGCGGCTCGCTCCGGGATGGGCTCGGCCTTATAGTGCCCGCCCGCAATGTAGACAGCCACTCCCTCGGAGAACAGGGGCGGGGTCTGCGGCGTGCCGACAGCCCGCATCGTCCAGTGTGTGGCTTCGTGGCGCAGTGTCGTGTTGAAGTCCAGGTTAGTATAGGCGCGATCTACGTAGCTAAGCACCATATCCTGGCTGACGAACGCGCCGTTGCCCCAGATGTTGTCGAGCAGCGTGATCTGCACGGGCTTGTCCTCTGCCAGCATACCCAGCCGCGCCTCGACTTCGTCAAACGCCATGTCGATGGCCCGGTCAAGCTCCGCGATGTCGCGTTCGGCGGCGGTCCCGGTCAGGTAGCTGATCCGGCAGCAGTTGTTGAGGCGCTGCACCCAGCGCGCGTTGCGCTCGTGGGTCGGGCGGTTCTCCGCCGGTTCAAGGTTGATCTGCGCCCTGAGGGTTTGCGCCTCGCCGCCTTCCTGCGGCAGGCTGATGGTCAGCCGGTGCGCCCCGGCTTCCGCCTCGGCGGTATCCCACGCCCAGCGGAACACGAGCGCGTTCTCGCGGAGCGGGCTCCAGGCCAGGAAAGGCTCGACCTCCAGCACATTGTCATTCACGGCAAGCGTCGCGCCGGGCGGGTCGCCGAGCAGTTCGGCGTTGGCGACCTCCACCTCGACCGTCAGCACGTCGCCGATGTAATGCTGCGGGCCGGGGAACACGCGCACCTCGCCGGTGAGCCAGGGGCCGCTCGGCGTCGGCTCGGCAGTGACGACGGAAGCCGCCGGTGTGGGCAGCACCAGCGGGACGGCGGTCGCTGCCGGAATGCTCGTCGGCGCGGGCCGGGCGGTCGGTGCGACCTGTGCGGCGCTGGTTTCAGGCGTGCCCCACAGCAGATCGCCAATTGCGCTGCACCCGGAGAGGGCCACAGCGAGGAGCAGCACCGCCAGCAGGGCGGCCCGGGTGAGGCGGTGGAGATGGGCGGGGGGCGTGATAGTCGCAGGGTTGGTGTGGGTCACGTGACTTCCTCTGCCAGCAGTTCGTCAAGCAGGGTCTGCTCCTCGGCGGGCGTGCTGATCTCGCCGTCGAGCCAGGCGTTTCGCAGCCGCTGAAGGATCTGCCCGTAGAGCGGGCCGGGTGGCAGGCCGCGCTCGCGGAGGGTGTTGCCGGTCGTCACCGGTTTGATGGTGCGGAGACGGCGGGCGTAATCCAGAATGTGATCGCGTGCGCGGGCGGTCGGGGCGGCGGCCCACAGCGTGACGAGCACGTCGTCCGATGCGCCGCGCAGCAGCCGGTCGAGCACGCTGGGGCGCAGCGGCCCGCTGAGCTCATCCATGCGCCCGCGCAGCCGTGCAACGTGCGCGAGCATGTCCACCGTGCGCCGCCGCACGTGCAGCCGCTTGCACACCTCGCGGATGGCGGGCAGCGGCAGGCGGTAGGTCAGCAGCGCGAAATAGGGCAGTTCCAGGTCGAAGCTGCCGCCAAGCTCAGGCCAGAGCGGGGCCTGCACCGCGTAACGCAGCGCGCGGCAGGCGCTGAGCAGCCAGTCGTCATAGACAAGCTGCGGGTGGATGTGCTCCAGCACGCCGAGATCGGCCAGACGGAAGAACACCCGCTCCGGCTCGTCCTCGTGCAGGATCAACTCGATCTCGTGCTTCAGCCGGTCGCCGGTGACACGGTCGAGCAGGGACACGGCATGGTGGATCAGTTCCTCGGTGCGCGGCTCGATCTTGAAGCGCAGCCGCTGCTCGAAGCGGGCGGCCCGCAGGATGCGCGTCGGGTCGTCCACAAAGCTCAGGCTGTGCAACACGCGGATAACCCCGGCGCGCAGGTCGGCCTCGCCACCGTAGAAGTCCAGAAGCTGCCCGAAATGGCGCGGGTCCAGGCGGATAGCCAGCGTGTTGATCGTGAAATCGCGCCGGTGGATGTCGTGCTTGATGCTGCTGCGCTCGACCTCCGGCAGCACAGTCGGCGCGTTGTAGAACTCGGTGCGGGCGCTGGCGAAATCGATGTGCGCGGGCAGGTCATCAAAGCCGGTCAGGTCTTCGACGCCGAGTTCTTTCGCGATGCGCCGCCATACCGCTGCGTTGAGCAGCCATTTGCCCGTGCCGAAGCGGCTGTGTGAGCGCGTATCGCCGCCAAAGCGGCGCTGCAGCGCGCGTGTCAGCTCAATCGCGTTGCCCTCGACGACAAAATCGACGTCCGTCGTCGGCTGGTTCAGCAGCAGGTCGCGCACAAAGCCGCCGACGACGTACAGGTCGAAGCCCATCTCGTCGGCAGTGCGCCCCAGTTCGTGTACCAGCGCCATCAGCAGGGGCGGCAGCGCCTGCTGCAGAAGCTGGGTGATCTCCGCGCGGCGCGCCGGGGTGGGGGAGGCGTGTCCCATGTGCTTGATGAGGTCGGTGCGGGTGACAACGCCGATGATCTTCCCGGCGTCGTCGGTCACAGGCACCTGCCCCCAGCCGCTTTGCATCATGGTTTGCTGGAGCGTGGCGATCGAGTCGTTGGGCCGCACCGTCACCTGACCGGCATCCATGATCTGGTCGACGCGAATGCCGTCCAGCCCGTGATCCATCGCCCGGTCGACGGCGCGACGGGTCAGCAGCCCGACGACGCGCCCATCCTTCACGATAGGGAAGCCCTCGTAGCCGTAGCGTCGCATCTCACGGTCGGCATCGCGGGCGCGCGCGTCGGGCGGGAGGGTGTGCACGCCCCACGACATCAGGTCGGCGACGGTCAGCGCGGGCTGGATGTGCTCGCGGAGGTAGCGGCGCAGCTCGTCAGCCGCCTGCGCGATTGACCTGTCGCGGATAATCGCGGCAGCGGCGCGGTTATGCCCGCCCCCGCCGAAGTGCTCCGCCACCTGCCCGACGTCAATCGCATCGACGCTGCTGCGGGCCACAAGCTGGACATGCTCGCTCAGGGTGATCAGCAGGAACACCGCGTCAGGGTCGAGCAGGTCGCGCAGCTTGTGTGCCAGCGTGGCGACCTCCTCGGTCATCTCCGGCGCATCGGCAGTGGCGATGACGACGGAGTAGCCCTCCACGTTGATCATCTCGGCGTTTTCCTGTAGCTGCTCCAGCATGGCGATCTGCTCCTCGCTGAGCGGGTGCTGAAGGAACTCCTGCACCACGTCGAGCAGCGCGCCCTGCTCAAGCAGCCAGGCGGCGGCGTAGGCATCGCGGGGGGTGGTGGTGGCGTAGGTCAGCGAGCCGGTGTCCTCGTAGATGCCGAGCAGTAGCAACGTCGCCTCGATGGCGGTCAGCGGGATGTGCTGCTGCTGCAGCCGCTCGACCAGGATCGTCACTGCCGCGCCGGTCTCCTCGACCCACACCTGCCATGACGGGTCGAGGCCGTCGCGCAGCGTGTGGTGATCGATCACCTGGATAACCGTCTCGTCGCTCATGCCGCGCGGCGTCTGGAGCGTTTGCGTATCGACGAGCGTGATGTGACGCACGTCCTCTTTGGGCAAATCCCGGTAGCGCACGAATGGAAGCTCATCCCAGTACAGCGCCATGAAGTGCCGGACGTTCCGGTTAATGCGCTGAGGCAGCACCGGGAGCGCGCTGGGCATGAGCTTATGCGCGGCGAGGCACGAGGCCACCGCGTCAAAATCCGCGTTATCGTGCGTCATGATCAGCTCGGTCATGGCGACGATTGTAGCTAATGCAGGGGTTTCAGGCCAGATAGGGGAAAGCCCCGCCCGTTACCAGCCGAACGGCCCGCTGTAGGGTTGCCCGACGGGGAGCCTCGCCCGCTTGATCACCCCGATGAGGTGGAGTGCCAGCACGATCAGCCCGCCCGCTGCGATCAGGTAGCTCTCGGTGGGGACCCGGCGTTCGAGCACGGCGTTTTGCGGGTCGCCGGGCTGATAGGCCACCTCGACGCTCTGGCCAGGCGCATACCGGGCTGTCACGGCTTCCGCCTCCGCCTGCGCGTTGAAGGTGTGGCCCTCGCGGAATGTTACGGCGTCGTTGGTATACATCTGGCCGTCTACCTCGTAGGTGTAGGTGATGATGGGCTGCCAGCGCGCAATGTCACCGGCCATGCCCGAGACAGTGACCGGCTCCACGCGGGACTCGACAACCTCGCCCGGTGCGGTCGGCCAGCCGGCGCTTTCGGCGAGGCGCATCACCGGCCTGCCACCAATCAGGAGCGCCCCCAGCCCGATCACGCCGACCAGGGCGCTGTACAGCACCAGCCCTATCAGATTGGCGCGGTAAGTTGCCGGGCCGCGATCCGCCTCGGCAAGCTGTCTGTAGCCGCGCTGCCAGATCGCCACGATGATGGCGATATAGGCCACAAGGGCAATCGCCGCCGCGATGAGGAGTATGATCGGCATGTCGTTACCTCCAGTAGCATGCCGGATATCTACTTAGAGTATAACGATTGCCGGTGCGGGGGGAATCAAAAAGGCCCGCCCGTTATGGGCGGACCAGGGCGGGTGGTCGCTACTCGCCACGTGTGCCAAGGGGCTCGAAGCCGCTGCCCTCTTCCGCCGTGTCGCGCTCCCGCGCGCCGCCATAGGTCACACCGCCCGGCTCGGGCATAATGACGGCCAGCACGATGTACAACAGCAGACCGGTCCCGTTCGCCATGGTCAGCAGCACGAATGCCAGCCGGACGAGCACAGGGTCAATATTCAGGTATTCGGCGATGCCGGCGGCGACGCCGGTAAGCATCCGGTCAGTAGCGCTCTTGGTCAGCCTCTTCTGAGCAGTCATGTCTGTCCTACCTCTTTCCATAAGAATGGTCGGTTGAGTTTGCCGCTAAGTGTCTACCTGATTCTACGCAGCTTTGCCCCGAAGGTTGCAAGACGCGGGCGCCGCCGCCGCGCGGAGCCAGGGCCGGGGCGTGGCGCCTGATTCAGGCAAATGGTCAGTCTGGTGTATAATCGGGGGCGTAACTGGTTCCAACTGCGGCAACAGGGGCCGAGATGAACTTTACATCACGAAATTTGCACCTTGACCTGCTGCTCGAAGCCGGAATTGACGGGCTGGAGATCGTCGAGGCGACGCAGCCCGCCCGCAGCTTCCGCGCCGCCGAGCTTCAGCAGGCAGGCCTGCGCATTGAGGATGGGGATGGCACGACGGTAGCGGCGCTCGGCGCGGAGTTCGCGCCGGACCAGTCCGGGCAGCTTCTGGTGCTGGTATTGTCATCCGGCGATGAGCCCGGCCTGATCCGCCCGCTGGCCGAAGCCGTGCTCGCCGGGGCGATCAGCGAGCCAGCCGTCGAGGCGCTCGGCTCCGGCGTGCTGCGCTTCGACCGGGCGCTGACGAGCGCGGACGCCACGCCGGAGGTGTTCGACTGGCTGGCGCGGGCCGTCGTGCGCCTGCTGACGGCGGATGCTGGGTCGCTGTCCGATGAGGCGCTCGCTTCACTGCTGGAGGTCCCCTACGAGCCGCCCCTGCCTGCCGCCGAGCCTGAGCCGGAGCCGGAACCGGAGCCTGTGCAGACTTTCGAGCCGCCCGCCCCGCAGCCCGAGCCGGAACCTGTGCAGGCCGTTGATCAGCCCACTCTGGAGCCGGAGCCTGAACCGGAATCCCAGCCGGAAATGATCGAGCCGGTGGTCGAGCCTGCGGAAGAAGAGCCCGAGGAGGAGCCGGGCGGGCGCTGGCGGCTGTTTAACGGGCAGTGGGCTGAGAAGGAGCCCGAACCTGAGCTTGATGAGGCGCAGCGCGAGCTGTTCCGCGTATTGATGGGGGATGTCGAACCGCCAGAAGACGCACCGCCCGCTGCGCCCGAGCAGGAGCCACCCGCGCCAGAGAAGCGCCCGCTGGACGAGCTTCAGGCCATTGCGCGGGAGGAGATCGGCGACGAGGCCGCCGAGATGCTGACTGAGGAGGATCTGCGGCTGCTCGTCGAGGCGCTGCGCGGGGAGGGCGCCGAGGGGCCGCGCGCCAGCGTTTCCGGCGAGGCGAAGGAGCCGCCGCCCGAACAGAGCGATGAGGCGGGGCTTGCCGAAGATGGCGTGTTTGACACGGACTGGCTTGAGGATTACGAAGCGGTGATTCAGGGCGAGCCGGTGCGCCCCGCCGATGAGTGGGTGGAAGCGCCATCGCCTGCCGGGCCGATGCCCCTGCGTGACGTGGCCCGCCAATCCCAACCGCCCGCTGAGGACGAGCCTGACGAGGTTCCCCCGGCGCATGAGAACACCGACCGGTACGAGTATCCGCCCCCCTCGCAGGTGCGCTCGGATGATGGCCCGCCCAGGACCTACTATCTATGCCTGGAGTGTGGCCGCTATTCGGCGGTCCAGGTAGGCCCGAACAGGTATGAGTGCACCGAGTGCGGCTACGTGATCGAGTATCGCAACACGTCGCCGCCGCGAGAACCAGCCGAGTGGAGAAACCAACCTGAACCCTGAAACAGTGGCAAAAACCGACCGACCGGTCGGTTTTTTGTGGTACAATAGCGCTGACATGTCTCGGATCTTACCCCCTGTTTTCTCAATCAAACGGAGGAGGCTACCTTGCGAGTCGTAGTATGCACGAAAGAGACGCCCGACACCGCGGCGAAAGTCCAGGTGACGCCTGAAGGCATGGTCACCTGGGGGGACGCGCCGCTCGTCATCAACCCCTGGGACGAGTACGCGGTCGAGGAGGCCATCCTGCTGACCGAGCGCGGTGCGACGGGCACGACCGTCATCGGTGCTGGCACGGAGGACACCAAAGAGGCGCTTAAGCACGCGCTGGCGATGGGCATCGATGAGGCGGTGCTCGTTAGCGACCCGGTGCTGCAGGGCGCCGATGCGCTCGTGACCTCGCACGTGCTGGCGAAGGCGATCGAGAAGGTGGGCGACGTCGGGCTGGCGATCTTCGGTAAGATGACGACCGATGGCGGCACCGGCGCGGTCCCGGTGCAGGTCGGGCGCTGGCTCGGCTGGCCGACACTGACTTATGTCTTCAAGATCCGCGAGATCGACTTCGGCGCGGGCACGATCACTGTTGAGCGGCTGCTTGAGGAGGGCAAGCAGATCGTGCAGGCCAAGTTGCCCGCTGTGATCAGCGTGGTGAAGGACATCAACGAGCCGCGCTATCCCTCGTTCATGGGCATCCGCAAGGCATCCCGCGCGCAGATCCCGACGTGGAGCGCGGAGGACATCGGCGTGGACCCGGCGGTGGTGTCGAAGGTCACCTGGCCGGAGGTGCGCGAGCTTCCGCAGCGCGAGGGCGAGTGTGAAATGATTGAAGCGGCGACGGCGGCAGAAGCGGCGGCGCTCCTGGTTGACCGGCTTGTCGAGGAGAAGGTGATATAACGATGAGCGACGTCTGGGTTTGGATCGAGCACAAGGATGGGCAGGCAGCGAGCGTCTCGTGGGAGGCGCTGGGGCTGGCGCGGCGCCTGGCCGATGAGCAGAACGTGAGTGTCGTTGCGCTGGCCTTTGGGCCCAGTGCGGCACAGGCCGCGCAGGAGGCTATCGAGCGCGGGGCGGATAGGGCGCTCGTCTGCGAGGATGCGACGCTGAGCGAGTACCGCGTGGAGCCTTACGCGGGCCTGCTGTCGAAGCTGGCCGCTGAGCGCCAGCCGGGCTTCATCCTCGCCGGGGCGACGACGCGCGGCACCGACATCATGGGCGCGGCGAGCGTGGACCTGCGAGCCGGGCTTCTGGCCGATGTGACCGAGGTCAGCCTGGACGGCGGGCGCGTCCTCGCGACCTCGCCGGTTTACTCCGGCAAGCTGGTAGCGACGGTGACCATCCCCGAGCCGGGTGACACGCCGCAGCTGCTGACCGTTCGCAGCCGCGCCTTTGCCGCAGCCGAGCGTGACGCAAGCCGCAGCGGCGAGGTGGAAACCGTCGAACCGGCGCTGGCTGAGGACGACATCACTGTGAAGGTGGTTGGCTTCGAGCCGGCGGGCAACCAGGTCAGCCTGGCCGATGCCGCTATCATCGTCTCCGGCGGGCGTGGCGTCGGCGGGCCGGAGGGCTTCGAACCCCTGCGCGAGCTGGCGGAGACGCTCGGCGCGGCGATCGGTGCAAGCCGGGCGGTGGTCGATGCGGGCTGGATCCCCTACGAACACCAGGTCGGGCAGACGGGTAAGGTTGTCTCGCCGGACCTTTACATTGCGTGCGGCATCAGCGGCGCGGTCCAGCACCTCGCCGGGATGCGCACCAGCAAGGTGATCGTTGCCATCAACAGCGATCCGGAAGCGCCGATCTTCAAGGTGGCGCATTACGGCATTGTCGGGGATCTGTTTGAGATCGTCCCGGCGCTGAACGAGGCGTTCAAGCAGCGGCTGTCGTAGCGCGCACCGCTTACAGGATACAGGGCCGGGGCTGCAGCCCCGGCCTTTTTGCAATCTTTTTGCAATATGGGAAGAGTCACGTATTACCGGCGGGTGGGTAAACGGGCTAAAATGGACTCAGCGTGGGGCTCACCGACGACATCTGGGGGTGAACATGCCATCCGACCGAGAGATTAAAGTTACCTACGTGGAAGACGAACCGGCCATCGCCGAGCTTCTGAAGAGCGGGCTTGACCTGTTTGGCATTGAAGTCAACCCGATCTACAGCGACGCCGAAGAAGCACTCGAGAAGATCGTCAAGAACCAGCCGCCCCTCAGCGACTGCAACTTGCTTGTTTTTGACATTCGCCTGCCGGGCATGACGGGGCTCGAACTGGCGAGGCGCCTGCGCGAAGCCGGGGAGCGCCGCCCCATCCTGATTGTCTCCGCTTACCAGCCGCCGCCGCGCGCGCAGCTTGAGGAGCTTCAGGCCCATTTCATGCCCAAGCCGTTCGACTTCGCTGGCATTGTCAGCAAGATCCAACAGCTAACGGCCAACTAGCCGGTTCGCCACTGCCGCTATAAAAGCAGCGCCCCCACCGTTTGGCGGGGGCGTTGTCTTTGCGGATGGCCGGTCTTTAGCGGATCGCCTGCTCCGTCTCGGCGTCGAACAGATGCATGTTGTCCGCGTTCATAATGACCTGCATCTGCTGGCCGACGTGGGCCTTGCTGCGCGGGTCGACGCGGGCAATAAACTCATGCTGGCCGGTCTGGAGGTACAGGAAGATCTCGTTGCCCATCAGCTCGGTCACGTCCACACGGGTCTCGACGGGCGCGGGGGTGATGCCGGGTGCGACAAACTCGGAGTCGTAGATGTCCTCCGGGCGCACGCCCAGGATGACACGCTTGCCGGCAGCCTTCTGCCAGGCCTGCTTCTTGCTCTCCGGAACCTTTACGCGGAAGGAGCCGGTATCGACGAACAGGTTGCCGTCTTCCTGCACGAGCGTTGAGTCAAAGAAGTTCATCGACGGGCTGCCGATAAAGCCCGCGACAAATACGTTGTCCGGGTAATCGTACAGGTTCTGCGGCGTGTCGATCTGCTGGAGGATGCCGTCCTTCAACACGGCAATGCGCGAGCCCATCGTCATGGCCTCGGTCTGGTCATGCGTGACGTAGATGAAGGTCGTCTCCAGCCGGTTGTGCAGCCGCTGGATCATCGCGCGCGCCTCAACGCGCAGCTTGGCGTCCAGGTTGGAGAGCGGCTCGTCCATCAGGAAGACCTGCGGCTCGCGGACGATGGCCCGCCCGACCGCCACACGCTGGCGCTGACCGCCGGAGAGCGCCTTCGGCTTGCGGTCCAGCAGATGCTCGATGCCCAGCTCACTGGCTGCCTGGCGCACGCGCCGGTCAATTTCATCCTTGGGTGTGCCGCGCAGCTTCAGGCCGAAGGCCATGTTGTCGTACACCGTCATGTGGGGGTAGAGCGCATAGCTCTGGAAGACCATCGCAATGTCGCGGTCTTTCGGCGGTACGTCGTTCACGACGCGGTCCCCGATGTAAATTTTCCCGTCGGAAATCTCCTCCAGCCCGGCGAGCATCCGTAAGCTGGTGCTCTTGCCGCAGCCAGACGGGCCGACAAACACCAGGAACTCCTTATCGGCGACCTCAATATTGAGGTTGTTCACCGCAATGACGTCACCGTACCGCTTGGTGACATTTTCATACGTTACGCTTGCCATAAGGCCTCCTTGCCTGTCTAATCAACTGGAGCGCTGCAAGCACCCCTCCCGGCTTTTTGGTGGTGCTCTAACTTGAACATGCCAACGGCTGTGGGGGTGAGTTGAGCGCGCTAGCGGCAAACCAAGTGAACCGTATGATAGCGCGTCACCAGAAGTATAGTATGAATAAGGCGCGGGGGTCAAGGAAAGAGTCTGCATCTGTACGGCCCGGCGCAGGTGGGTCATAATAAGGCCATGGACACAGCAGGAACAGCCAGCAGGCGGTCGCTGATCGCCGGTGTTGCGCTCCGGCTGGGCGTTGCGGGTGCGGTCGTGCTGCTGCTCGGGCTCAGCCCGGTGCCGGGCCGCCTCGTCGAGTCGGTGGAGCAGGGCCGGGCGGTGCTGAGCGCCGGAGATAGCGGCGAGGCGGCGGCCCTGTTCCGCGTTGCGGCGGCTTATGAGCCCTGGGTTGACAGGCATCTCGCGGCGGCGGCGCGTGCGGAGCTTGAGGCCGGGCGCTACGTACAGGCGAATGCGCTGCTCGACGAGTTGGCCGCCCGGCGACCGCTCTCCGCCGAGGAGATGCTCTGGCGGGGCGTCGCCTACGACGGGCAGGGGCAGCACGAGCAGGCGCTCGCTGTGTGGGAGCAAGCGTGGGCAGCAGGCTCCGTCAGCGAGGCGAGTATTGAGGCGCTCGCCGCTGCGTATCTCGACGCGGGGGAGTTCGAGATGGCGCGGCTGGCGCTTGAGGAACTGGCCCGGCTCGACACTGTCAAGGCGGATGTGCTCGTGCGCCTCGCGATGCTCCAGGCGCTTGACGACACCGAAGCTGCCAGCGCTACGCTGCACCGGGCCGTAACGCTTGGCTACCCGGAGACGCAGCTCGAGCCGCTCTCCGGGGCGCTGGCACAGGCGGTGGATGATCCGCGCGAGTTGCAACTGCACCGGCTCGGCGTGGCGCTCCTGGAGATAGGCGAGCGCCAGCTTGCCGCCGAGGCTTTTGATCGAGCCGTCCGGTCGAACCCGGCCTATGCGGAACCGCTGGCTTACCTGGCATACACACAGGCACTCCTCGACCAACCCTCGCTCGGTGCGATGCAGCAGGCGCTGTCACTCGCGCCTGAGAGCGCCCGGGTGCATGCGCTCGCCGGGCTGACGTGGCGCGAGATCGGGCGGCCTGCCGAGGCGCGGGCCGAACTGGAGCGCGCGCTGGCGCTTGATCCGTCTAACCCGGCGCTTGCCGTTGAGATCGCCTCGACGCACCGCGCCGAGCGCCAGCTTATCTCCGCCGAGGCGTGGATGCGCGAAGCGGTGAAGCTGTCACAGGGCGATCTTACGTTCCGGCGGCTGCTTGCCGAGTTCTACGTGGACGAGGGATACCGCGTTGGCGATCAGGGGCTGCCGCTCCTGATGACGCTTGCCGAGCAGGCGCCGGGCGACGCCGAGATCCGCGCCGCGCTGGGCTGGGCGCACTTCCTTGTCGGGGATGTCGAGGCGGCGTTCACGCATGTGGACGAGGCGTTGCAGCTTGACGAGAACTCCGTGCGGGCAAACGCTCACAAAGCCGCGCTGCTCGACTCACAGGGGCGACTCGATGAGGCCGCCGTGTATTACCGGCGGGCGCTGGAACTCGACCCTGACGGGCCGTTCGGGGCGCTTGCCCGACGCGCGCTGGAAAGGATTGGAGCACGCATACCATGAACCGGTTCCCTCGCAGTGACCGTTCGCCGGAGGCGCGCCGCCGCCGGTACCTGTTTGGCATCATCCGCTCGCTGATCATCCTTGCGGTCCTGATCGTCCTCGCCGTGGTCCTGGCCCGGCAGTCGGCCAGCCCGGAAGTGCTGAGCCTGACTCCCGCCCGCGCGCTCGACGATGCGTTCCGGCCCGTCGAGCCGGTGGACACGTTCTCTCCCGGCGACACGTTCTTCGTCTCCGCCGAGTTTCGCGACTACAGCCCCGACGCGGAACTCAGCGTGCGCTGGCTGTACGAGGGTGAGGTCATCGCCGAGATACCCATCGAGCCGGATGACGTCATCGACGGCTATGCGCGGCTGACGCTTGCGCCGGACGACCCTGCTGGCTGGCCGCCTGGCGGCTATGTGGTCGACGTGCTTCACGAGGACAACCTGCTGAACCGCGCCGCATTTCGGGTGGCTGCGCCGGGCGAGTGACCCGGTTGCCGCGCCGTTCGGGTGCGTGCTACAATCCCGACCGCACGCCCGACAGGGTGGCACCTGCTTGAACCACCGGCTACGCCGGTCTACCCGGGAGACAGAGAATCGATGAGCCAGCAGCAGCCCACGCACGAGAAACAGCTCCGCTCTCCGCGCCGCTTCCCCTGGTGGATCATCCCGGTTGCGCTGGTGTTGATCGTCGCGTTCGCGGTGGGGTGGTTGTTCCGCTTTCGCATCCAGCGCCTGCTGGAGCCTGCGCCGACGCTCCCGCCTGCGCTTTCCGCGCCGGGCGATGGTGACACAGCGGGCACGGGCGGGCTGCTCTACCAGACGGACTTCGCGGATGACGAGGCGCTCGCGGACTGGGAGCTGTTCGACGACGGGGTGATCGCCGCCGCCGGTGAGGACGGGCAACTGGTCGTTTCGGTGAATGCGCTGATGGACGCGGGCGGCTACTCCGGCCTGAACTACACGCTTGACGATTTCGTGCTGGAGGTCGATGCGACCAAGCTCGACGGGCCGGACAACAACGCGATCTTTGTCGTGTTTCGCATGGTGGACGGGCAGAACTACAACCGCTTCGATATTTCGAGCGACGGCTACTACTCGATCAGCCGGGTGCGCGATGGCGTCCAGTCCGTCGTGAGCGATTGGATGCCCTCGCCCGCCATCAACACCGGCGACGGCACGAACCGGCTGCGCGTTGAGGCGGTTGGCGATACGTTCCGCTTCGCGGTGAACGGCGAGCCGCTGACGCTGTGCGTGTCGTACGAGGAGGGCGTGCAGCCTATCCCTACGACTGAGGAGTGCGTGGGCGGCGAAATGGTCGAGGAGTGGGTGAACGACGACCTCCCGCGCGGTAAGGTGGGGCTGGGCGTGCAGGGGTATACCGGTTTCGACGGCCAGCAGACCACGCCCGCGCAGGCGACGGTCGCATTTGATAACGTGGAGATCACCGCGCCGGGCGGGTGAAGACCCTCCCCGCCGACCCTCCCCGCTAGCGGAGAGGGGATGGGGTGGGGCTGAAACAGCATTCGCTTAAAGACGAGCAGGTCTCCATGTATCAGTCAGTATGGTGAATGTAGAATAAGGTACGATTGACTTCTGGGATTAGCGGAATGACCGAGCAGAACAATCGCGGCAGCCGCCGGGTCTACCTGGATTTCGTCGGCTGCCGGTTGAATCAGGCTGAGATCGAGCGCATGGGGCGGCAGTTTGTTGCGCGCGGCGACGTGCTGACGGACAGCCCGGCAGACGCCGACCTCGTAGTCGTGAACACCTGCGCTGTGACGAACACCGCCGCCCGCAAGAGCCGCCAGCTAATCCGGCAGGTGGGCCGCACCAACGCCCGCGCGGAGATCGTTGCCACCGGCTGCTATGCCGAACTCTCACCGGAGAAGCTGGCGAGCCTGCCAGGGGTGGCGCACGTCGTCGGCAACATGCAGAAAGACCATCTTGTCGCGCTGATCAGCGGCGAGGACACCGGGCCGCTCTACGAGCGGGAGCCGCTGCTGCGCGAGCCGCTGCCGCCGGGCACGCTGGGGCGCACGCGCGCCTTCGTGAAGGTACAGGACGGCTGCGACAACCGCTGCACGTTCTGCGTGACGACGCTCGCGCGCGGGGATGGCCGCAGCCGCGCCCCGGAGGAGGTCATCGAGGAGGTCAATCTGCTCGTTGATATGGGCTATCAGGAAGTGGTGCTGACGGGCGTGCATCTCGGCTCGTACGGCAAGGATCGCGGCGACGGCTTCCGGCTGTTTGAGCTGGTGCGGGCGCTGCTGCTGCGCACGGACGTGCCGCGCCTGCGGCTCTCCTCGCTGGAGCCCTGGGACCTCGAACCGGGCTTCTTCGACCTGTGGGCCGACCCCCGGCTGGGGGCGCACCTGCATCTGCCGCTGCAATCGGGCTGCAACGCGACGCTGCGGCGCATGGCCCGCCGCACCACGCAGGCGTCGTTCGCGGCGATTGTCGAGGCGGCCCGCGCGCGCATCCCTGATCTCGCGCTGACGACGGACATCATCGTGGGCTTCCCCGGCGAGACGGATGAGGAATTCGAGGAGTCGCTGCGCTTCGTGCAGGAGATGGACTTCGCGCGGCTGCACGTCTTCCCATACTCGAAGCGACCCGGCACTGCCGCCGCGCGGATGCCCAACCAGGTGCCGCCGGAGGTCGTCGCCGAGCGCAAGGCGCGGATGCTGGCGCACTCCGACGCGCAGTGGGAGGCATTCCAGGCGCGGCACGTGGGCCGCACCTATGATGTGCTGTGGGAGTCGGCACGCGGGGCAACGCCGGACGGCTTCATCTGGTCCGGGCTGACGGGCAACTACCTGCGCGTTGTGACGACCTCACCCGCCGACCTTGCCAACACCATCACCCCGGCGCGTCTGCTGAAGGTGGGCGACGACGGCGTGCTCGCCGAGGTCGCGTAGCGGGGCAGGCTGGCAGGAGGGGCGGCACAGCCGCCCCTTTTTGATTCCGCCGACAGTTTACGCCGGGTGCAGCCACCGTGTAGAATAAGTGAGGGTCGCTATCCAACCCGCTTATTCCCCATGTATCGCGATGTCTCAACGGAGAGAATGATATGGAACTCAAGACGGTCAGGATCGAGAAGCCGGAGGAGATCAACTTCATCCTCGGGCAGAGCCACTTCATCAAGACGGTCGAGGACATCCACGAGGCGATCGTGCAGACGGTGCCGGGCGTCAAGTTCGGTGTGGCCTTTGCGGAGGCCTCCGGCCCGTGCCTGGTGCGCTGGTCGGGCACGGACGATGAGATGATCGAGCTGGCGAAGAAGAACATTCAGGCCATCGGTGCGGGGCACACGTTCATCGTGTTCCTCGGCAAGGGCGTCTTCCCGATCAACGTGCTGAACATGATCAAGCAGGTGCCGGAGGTGGCGCGCATCTTCTGCGCGACGGCCAACCCCACCGAGGTCATCGTCGCGGAGACCGAGCAGGGACGCGGCGTCCTCGGTGTGGTGGACGGGTTCAGCCCGAAGGGCGTCGAGCAGGAGCCCGACATCCGCCACCGCAAGGAATTCCTGCGCATGATTGGCTACAAGCTCTAGCCGCCGCACACCACCATCGGGAAGGAGCATTGATGGAACAGGGCTGCATCTTCTGCCAGATCATCGCCGGTGAGGCACGGGCCGATAAGGTGTACGAGACGGACGACGTGCTCGCCTTCCGCGACATCAACCCGCAGGCGCCGGTGCACATCCTGCTCGTGCCGAAAAAGCACATTGCCCGGCTTGCGGATGCCGCGCCGGACGATCAGGACGTGATGGGCGCGCTGATGCTCGCCGCAAAAGCGGTCGCCGAGCAGGAGGGCGTTGCCGACGGCTTCCGCCTCGTCACGAACAACGGTCGTCAGGCCGGGCAGAGTGTCTTCCACCTTCACTTTCACCTGATGGGTGGGCGCAGGTTCACCTGGCCGCCGGGGTAGGGGGAGCGTGCTTCCGGCTTGGGCCAGAGATATCTATGATATAATGAGGTTGGAAATCCTCAGGGGCCTCCACATACCCCGCATGTCCCGTTCACCGCGAAAGGAAGTAAGACGGAATGAAGGTTAAGAGTCGCATGACCCCCAGCCCCATCACCATCACGCCTGAGACCACTCACCGTCAGGCGGTTGCGCTGATGGAACAGCACAACATTCGGCGGCTGCCGGTCCTTGACAAAAAGAAGCGGCTGATCGGCATCGTCTCGCAGAGCGACCTGCTCAGCAGCGCGCCTTCGCAGGCGACCACGCTCAGTATGTACGAGATCACCTCGCTCATGGACAAGCTCACCGTGGACAAGATCATGACGACCCCGGTGATTGCCGTGGACGAGAACTGCAGCCTCGCCGGGGCGGCGCGCATCATGCTGGACAACCGCATCGGCGCGCTGCCGGTGATGCGCGACGAGGAACTGGTCGGCATCATCACCGAGACGGACATCTTCAAGGCGTTTGTGGAGGTGATGGGTGGCGGCGAACCGGGCCTCCGCATCGACCTGCGCGTGGCGGACGAGCGCGGCCAGCTTGCGACCATCGCCAAGGCGTTCGCCGACGTGGGCAGCAACATCGTGTCGGTCACCACATTCAGGGGGGAGGACACCTCACACACCATCCTCAGCATCAAGGAGCGTGGGGCGAACGAGGAAGAGCTGCGCCAGGCGCTCGAAAAGCTGGACCGCGTCGAGGTGGTTGAGTTCCGCCCGAGCGGGCGTGACTGCATATTGAAGTTTGGCAAGCGCAAGTAAGAGCACCCGGCTGCGCCCGCCGCTGCGAGGGGCCGCTCAGGACCGCGCGGCCCCTCTTTGTTTTCAGCCCCTGTATCGCTATACTAAAAACATCTGCCCTGTGCCCGGCGGGCGGAGGTTTAACCGTGCCGGGTGGGCAGTATGATGTTTCTGCATGATGCAAGGCAGTAAAGAAAGCGTACGAGAATGAGCCTGAGAGATCAACTGGCTGACGACCTGAAGGAGTCGATGCGCAACCGGGATACGGTGCGGCGCACCGTCATCCGCAATATTATGACCAGTATTACCGAGGCGGAGCAGCGCAAGCGTGTTGAGCTTGTCGACGAGGCGCTGCGTAAGCACAACATCGAGCGCCCCCGCCACGCCCTGACGCCGCAGGAGAAGGAAGAGTACGAGCGGACGATTGACGGTATCCTGCAGAGCGAGAACATCGAAGCGCGCAGCCAGCTTGACGATCAGGAGGTGCTGGGCATTATTCAGAAGCTGGTGAAGCAGCGGCAGGACAGCATCGCCGAGGCGGAGAAGGCAGGCCGCGAGGACATCGTCGCCGACGAGCGCGAGGAACTGGCCATCCTTGAAAGCTACCTGCCGAAGCAGCTTACGCGCGAGGAGATCGAGGCGGAAGTGGCGGCGACCATCGAGGAAGTCGGTGCGACCGGTATGAAGGACATGGGTCGCGTGATGGGCCCGCTCATGGAGAAGCTCAAGGGCCGTGCGGATGGTAAGCTGGTCAGCCAGATCGTGCGCGAGCGGCTGTCGTAAACGAGCACAGCAAAACTAGAGGGCGGAGTCGATGAACGCTCCAGCAAGAAACACCACCGGTACGGCGGACCCACGGGTGCGGTTTGAGCACCTGTGGTCAACGCTGCGGATCATTCTGATCGGGGCGGTGTTTGTGCTGGGTACCACACTCCTGCTGCTGTTCCCCGAGCTGAACCAGGTAGCGATCTACGATCTGCGCGAGGGCGACATCGCGCCGGAGGATATCCGCGCGCCGCATGACATCGCCTTCGTCAGCGTGATCGAGACGGAGGCCCGGCGCGAGCAGGCAGCAGCGAGCGTTCAGGATGTGTACGACCCGCCGGACCCGCGCATCGGGCGCGAGCAGGTGCGGCTCGCCGGGCAGATCATGGACTTCATCGCCGACGTGCGCGAGGATCCGTACGCCGATCCGGAGCTTAAGCAGTCGTATTTGAATGAGATCAGCGCGCTCTCGCTCTCCCCTGAGACGACGATTGCGCTGCTCCAGATGAGCGACAACCAGTTTGAGTTGATCCGCCGCGAGGTGATCAGCCTGCTGCAGGAGACGATGAGCGAGCGGGTGCGGGAGGGCAACCTGGCTGAAGTACGCAGCCGGCTTGAGCTGAAGGTCAGCCCGGAACTGCAGGAGAGCCTCATCCCGACGGCGGTCAGCATTGCCAGCGACCTGATCGTGCCGAACAGCGTGTTGAACGCTGCTGCGACAGAGCAGGCCCGCCGCGAGGCGATCCAGGCCGTCGAGCCGGTTGAACGCACCTACCGCGAGGGTGAGATTGTGGTGCGCGCGGGCGAGCGGCTGACGGAGACGGAAATCGAGGCGCTGCAGGCGCTCGGGCTGACGACGCGCCGCCTGACCTGGCGCGACATTGCCAGCGCGGTGCTGGTCAGCATTGTAAGCGTGGTGCTGCTGGCCGTGTATCTGGGCATCTACCGCAGAACGTGGTTCGGCGACTCGGGCTGGATGCTGCTGATCATCCTGCTGCTCCTGGCGTTTCTTACTGCCGGACAGATCATGATCCCCGGCGGGGGGCAGGCGGCGTACCTGTTCCCGGCGGCGGCGCCGGTGCTGGCGCTCACCGCGCTGGTCGGCGTCGAATTCGCCTCGCTGATGGCGATTGTGCTGGCGCTGCTCGTCGGCTATCTATCCGGCGGCTCGCTGGAGCTTGTGACGTTCGCCGCCGTGAGCAGCCTGATGGCCGCAGGCAGCCTGCGCCGGACGACGCGGCTCAACGCGTACTTCCTGGCAGGGCTGGCGGCGGCGGTGGGCGGCGCGGCGGTGCTGCTCGTCTTCCAACTGCCGGGCAACCCGCAGCCTGCGGAGATCGCCCCGTTACTGCTCCTGGCCGCGATCAACGGGCTACTATCGACCGGTCTGGCGCTGATCATCCTGTTCGTCGTCGGGAACGTGACGGGCATCACGACACCCCTGAAGCTGATCGACCTGCTCCGCCCGGACCACCCGCTGCAGCGGCGGCTCCAGCAGGAGGCGCTCGGCACGTACCAGCACACGCTCTCGGTTGCCAACCTGGCGGAAGCGGCGGCGGAGGCCATCGGCGCGGACAGCTTGCTGACGCGCGTGGGGACGCTGTACCACGACATCGGCAAGATCCGCAACCCCGGCTTCTTCGTTGAAAACCGCACCGAGGGCGCGCCCGATCCGCATGACGGGCTGAGCCCGCTCGCCAGTGCGCGGATTATCCGTGCCCATGTGACGGACGGGCTGGACTTGGCGCGGCGCTACCGGCTGCCACCCCGCGTCGTCGAGTTTATCGCCGAGCACCACGGCACGATGCCCGTCATGTATTTCCTGCACAAGGCTCAGGAAGAAGCTCAGAAGTCGGGTCACGAGATTGATGAGCGTGCCTTCTACTATGACGGGCCCGCGCCGCGCAGCCGCGAAACCGCTATCCTGATGCTGGCGGACGGCTGCGAGAGCGCGACCCGCGCCAACCGGCCCACCACCGGCGAGGAGATCGAGGAGATCGTCGCGCGGATCATCCAGCAGCGGCTGGATTACAAGCAGCTTGACGACTCGAACCTGACGCTGACCGACATCAAGAAGATCCAGGAGTCGATCACGCGGACGCTGAAGGGTATGTACCATCCGCGCGTGCGCTACCCAACCGACAAACAGCCCGACGAACTGGAGGCGGGCGACAAGCGTGCCCTGCCGCCGGGCGCGACCAGCGATGTGGCCGTGCCGGGGGAAGTTTCGCCCACGGTGGCCGCCGAGCAACTCAAGAAGTCGGCGGAGATGGCCGAAGAGGCCAGCGACTTCGAGGAGATCGACATTGTGCCCACGAGCGAGAAGGGCGACTGAGACGATGGCGGAGCAGGCAGGGTACGAGATCTACGTAGTCGGCCCGGACGGGGACGACCTGCCGGAGCTGGAGGCGGACGGCATCCGGCGGGCGGCTCGCCTCGCGCTGGAGGCGGGCGGTGCGGAGCCGCCGTGCGCCATGACGGTGAGCGTCACCACTGCCGAACAGGTCCGCGCGCTGAACCGCGACTTTGCCGGGCTGGACGAGCCGACCGATGTGTTGTCGTTCGGGGCGGAGGACGAGCCTTACGCCGTTGAGCCGGGCGAGCCGCCGTACCTGGGCGACGTGATCATCGCCCGCCCGATCGCTGAGGCACAGGCGCAGGAAGCCGGGCACTCGCTGCTTACCGAACTGCAAATCCTCACCATTCACGGGAGCCTGCACCTGCTGGGCTATGATCATCAGGACGACGCCCAGCAGGCGGAAATGCGGGCCCGTGAGGCTGCCGCGCTGGAGGCGCTGCAATCGACAGAAAGATGACCTCGCCCCACGACCCTCCCAAACCCACCCGTGCTGAGAACCGCATTGCCAGCTTCCGCTATGCCTTCGCCGGGTGGGGCTTTGTGCTGCGCAACACGCCCAACGCGTGGATTCATCTCAGCATCATGCTCGCCGTGATTGCGGTCGGGCTGTGGCTGCGCCTCGACCTGCTGCGCTGGGCGCTGCTCGTGCTGGCGATGGCGCTGGTGTGGGTGTCCGAACTGATCAACACGGCCATTGAGGCGGTAGTGGACCTCGCCAGCCCGGAGCGGCATCCTCTGGCGGGCGCGGCGAAAGACGTAGCCGCCGCGGCGGTGCTCACGGCGGCAGGCTTCTCTGTGATCATCGGTTTGCTGGTGCTTGGGCCGCCACTGCTGGCGCGGCTGAGCCTGTTCTGAGGCTCAGCTCTTCGGCGCGATACCCTGAAGCATCCCCTCGTAGAGCGGGCGCAGGCGCGCCCACTCCTCATCGCCGCCCTCTTCTGACGACGCCGGGCCATGCCCGGTGAGGACCACCGCACGGTCGGGCAGGGCGACCACGCCGACGACGAGCCGCTCGTCAAAGGGCCGCCAGACCCCTTCGCTGATGGCTGCGGTATATCCGCCCGCTACTTCGACCTCGCGGTGTACGGTGAAATCGCCATCCTCGCGGAAGGTCACGAGCAGTTCCTGCAGAATCGTCGCGGCGTCTACGTTTGCCCGGTACTCGATGCCGAGGCGGGGGGCGCTCGTCTCGTCGAGCACGGTGAGTTCCGCCCGCCCGTAGCCCTCGACCTCGCGCACAATGGCGCTGTGATCGTCGGCGGGGGTCAGCTCCCAGCCTTCGGGCGCGCGGATCGCCAGGTTAAGCTCGGCGCTGGTCAGCGTGGGCCATGTTTCGGAACTGGCCGTGCCATCTTCGGCCCCGTCATTAGCGCCGGGTTCGGCGGGCGGGGCGGTTGGCTCAGCCGGGGCGGGTGTCAGCTCTGATGCAGACGTCGCGGGTGGCGGGGTCGGCGCGGCGGGCGTCGCCTGCTGGGCGGCGGGCAGGTTGCAGGCCGCCAGCGTCAGCGCGACCAGCAGGGCAAGGATTGTGGTGAGAGTGTGTTGGTATCTGGACATGCGGGGGATTATACCGCGAGTCGGGGTTGATTCCTGCTGTGGATCAAAAGGTGATCGGACCCACCCCTGCCAGCCGCATCGTTGATTCGCGGTGCGGCCTTAACTACACATCCGTAGGGGCGGCTCTCAGAGCCGCCCCTACCATTAGCTGCACCATTGACGCGCGTGCTGCGCCCCTACAGATAGGGTATTGCAAGTCAAGCCGACTTCCGCTTGCTTAAGCGGTATCCCCCTCCGCCACAGGGATGATGTAGTGGAAGACCGAGCCCTCGCCCGGCGTCGACTCGACCCAGATCTGCCCGCCGTGCTCGGCGATCAGCCCGCGCGTGATGTGCAGGCCAAGCCCGGTGCCCGGCGCCATCTCCTTCGCCGCCTGCGAGCGGAAGAACTTGCTGAACAGTTGGCCAAGCTCCTCCTCCGACATGCCGATGCCGGTGTCGCGTACCCAGTGGTGGATGACGGGCCGTGCCTGCCCGGTTTCCTCATCCTCCCACTCGACAAGCTGCGCGCCGACCTCGATTGCGCCGCCCTCGGGCGTGTACTTGTGCGCGTTGCTGACCAGGTTGGTGAGCACCTGCACCATCCGCGTGTAGTCCGCGTAGATGGGCGGGAGGCCCGGCTCGACGGCGAGCGTTAGCTGCTGGCCCTTCTCCTCGATCTGCCCCTGCAGGGCGCTCAGCGTGTCCTGAACGATATCCTCAACGGAGATGTTCTCCATGTCAAACCGCATGTGGCCTGTCTCGATGCGCGCCATATCCGACAGGTCGGACACGAGGCGCGTCATGCGGTCCACATTGTTGCGGATCGTCGTCAGGAACTGGACCTGCATGTCGGTGACAGGCCCGACCTGCCCGCCGCGCAGCAGGTCGGTGTAGCCCCGGATCGAGGTCATGGGGTTCTTGAGTTCATGCGCCACGAAGGATATGAACTCGGTCTTGGAGCGGTTCGCGTCGCGCACCTCCTGCACCAGCCGCGCATTCTGAATGGCGACGGCGGCGTGCTCGACGAGGCGCTGCGCAAAGTCAAAGTCGGCGGGGGTGAGCATGCCGGGCGTCTCCGCCTCCAGTACGAGCACGCCTGACGGCTGGCCCGCCAGCAGGATCGGCACGGTGATCTGTGCGGCTGCCGGGCGGGCAGTTAGCTGCACGTAGTCGGGGTCACGGTCTGTCTGTTCGACGAACTCCGGCTGCCCGCTGTGCAGTGCGCGCCCGGCAATGCCGGAGTCGAGCGGCAGGGGGCGCTCTGTGTAGGGCGCGAGCCGCGCTTCATCGTAGCCGCGGCTGGTCAGGATGTTCAGCCCGGCGCCGTCGTCGGCGAGCAGCGCAATCATACCGGCGTCCGCGCCGGTCAGACGCATGGCCCAGTCCAGCGTGGTCTGCACGACCTGGTCAAGCTCCAGCGTGCGGTTGAGTTCTCGGTCCACCCGCTGCATGTTCTGAAGCTCGTCCACGCGGCGGGCAAGCTCGGCGTCGGTCTTCTCGTAGAGGCGGGCGTTCTCAATGGCGACGGCGGCCTGTGCAGCGAACGTGGTCAGCAGCGCGGCGTCGTCCTCATCGAAGGGTGCGCCATCGCGCCGGTTGATCAGTTCCAGCGCGCCGATGCTTTCATCCTGAATGAGCAGCGGTACGGCGAGCAGCGCATGGGTGTGGAAGCGCTTGCCTCCGCCCATCCCGGTGTGCCAGCGCGGGTCCTTCACGACGTTGTTGACGATGACGGGCTGCTTGCTCTCGATGGCCTCGCTCACCACGCCAACGCCGAGCGGCAGCCGCGTGCCGACAAGCTCCTGTTCGCCGCCTGCGACGGTGCGGAACACTAGCTCGCCGGTTTCCTCGTCGAGCAGCAGCAGCGAGCCCGCCTCCACGCCGATGATGTCCACCGCGGCCCGCATGATGCGCTCCAGCAGCGTTGGCAGGTCAAGCGTCGAGGAAAGCTCCTTGGCGATGTCGTTGAGCGTTGCAAGCTGGCGGGCGCGCGCCTCGGTCTCGTTGAACAGCCGCGCCTTGTCCAGCGCGGTGGCCGCCTGGTCGGCAATGGCCCAGAAGACCTTGAGCTGGTCCTCGGCAAAGAGCACGCCCGGCTCGTAGGAGGCGACGATCATCACGCCGCCGGTGCGGCTGCCGGTATTGAGCGGCACGCCCATCCAGGCGTAGTGGCGCTCCGGGCGCGGGGTCAGCCCGCGGCGCTCGCACTCGGCGCGGTAATCGGCGGTGCGGATCGGGCGGCCCGTGCGGATGATCTCGGAGGCCAGCCCTTCGTCGTCGGGCCACTCCTCGCCCTCGCGCGTCTCGATGCGCTCGTTGTTCTCCAGGAAGAAGACATAGCGCAGCCGCCGCGCGTCCGGGTCGTGCATCAGGATGTAGAAGTTGGTCGTGTCAATGAGCTTGCTGGTCTGCGCGTAGATCAGCTCAAAGAGCACGTCGGGGTCGGTGGTGAAGTTCACCGCCTGCGCGACCTGGCTGAGCACGTCCAGCTCGCGGACGCGCCGCTCGAGGTCGGTGATGACCTGCGCGCGCTCGACGGCGAGCGACGCCTGCTCGGCGACCGCCTGCACATAGCGCAGGTCTTCCACGGTGAACGGCTCGCCGGAGCGCTTCGGCCCGATGGCGATCCATCCGGCGAGGCGGTCCTGCCCCTGGAGCGCGACGAGGACGGGCGTGCGCAGTATCGCCAGCCGGGCATGGTCCTGCACAAGCTCGGGTGGGAGCGGCTTGTTAGGCTCAAGGAAGAGCACGTCGCGTGTGGTGCTCAGCGCGTGGACCAGCCCGCTCCCCGGCTCGAAGCGCACGCCGGTGTCGGGGCGGCTGCCCTCGCCGCGCGCCTCGAAATCGCCGGTCAGCGGGTCGCGCAGGAAGACGTAAGTATGCGTGGGGATAAGCCCCTCGCGGATCTGCTGCTTGATCAGGCGCACGACCTCGCCCAGCCCGGCGGCGAGCGTAAGCTGGTGGCGGAAGTCCGTCAGCCGCGCCTGATAGTTCCCCTGTGTGCGCAGCAGGCGCGTATCGAGGGCGGCACGCAGCCGGCGGCGGAGCGGGTCAAGCCCCAGCGCGATGCCAAACGCGAGCAGGCTGACGAGCACCGGGTTGGTTGCTGAAAGCGGGGCCTCCAGCACGCCGCTCAGGACGGCGTTCAGCCCGGCAACGATCAGCGCATAGCCGAGCGAAACCGCCGCCGCCAGTACGCCGACCGTCGCCGCGTCCCGCGCGAAGCGGCTGGTGGTCAGCACGCTGTACTGGCTGACGGTGTACGCCACGCTCGCCGGGAAGAGCAGCGTAGAAACCAGCAACCACCCCGTTGGAATTGCCGCGCCGAGCGCACCCGGGATGAACAACACGACACCGGCGAGCAGCCCGGCAAACACCACACGCGCCTGCTCGCGCACGGCAGGCGAGGTGGCAGAGACGCCGCGCCAGAAGAACAGCGCACCGGCGAGCACGGCAGCCAGCACAGCGACGGCGATGGCGGCTGCCCGCCCGGCTGCAACAGGGCCGGCGGCCTGTGCGTAGAGGATGACAGCGAGCGCCGCGAGCGGCGGTACGATTCGCAGCGCCGGGCGACGGGCCAGCAGTGCGGCGGGTGCCGGGAAGATCAGCGCGAAGTACGCCAGACTGCCGCCTGCCCACGGCAGCGCGGCCAGCCAGAAACGGGCCATTAGCGGGGAGGCGTTAAAGACGGGTGTGCTGGCCAGCACCGCCGCCGCTGCGGCACCGAGCGTCAGGAAGGCCGCGCCGATCTCGTGTGTGCGGCGGGCGTAGCCCACCCAGCCACCGAGTGCCAGCATCGCCAGCGCGCTCAGATAGGCGGGCAGGAACGAGCCGACCGGCACGGGCGGCGCTGATCGGGCAGCGGCAAACGGCGCGGCGATCAGCACGACGCCCGCGAATGCCAGCGTGACGATCAGCGCGCCCTGGCTTGCCAGCCGGGAGGCGCCCTGTTCAGGCGGGCGTCGGGTCGATATGGTGCCGGGGGTTTCAGTCGGGGCGGTGGCAGTACTCATATTGGGTTCCTGTTGACGGCGCCTCTCTGCCGCGTTGAGGCAGGGTAGGCGCATAGTACTGTGGTTGAGTCATTCTATCATGGGCCGCGGGCTTGCTGCATCGGGGTGAATACCCCATATTAGATGGAGAGGGCATTGCCACGAGTGTTGACAGCGGCCCATGTCCAGTATAATATGAACCAATGGCACGGGTTAGCAGTCGAAGTGCACGAGTGCTAATGGGGAGTAGGAGATGGTGTTAGAACTTACCAAGCGGCAGGAAACGATCCTCAGCCTGATCATCCGCGAGTACGTCAACGTGCCGACGCCCGTCGGCTCGAAGGCGCTCGTCGAGCGCTATCAGCTTGACGTCAGCCCTGCCACTGTCCGCAACGACATGGCGGTGCTGGAGGAGGCAGGCCTCATCGAATCGCCGCATACCTCCGCAGGCCGTATCCCCACGCAGGAGGGCTACCGCTATTTTGTGCAGCGGCTGCTTGGCGATACCGTCCTCTCCCCGGTGGAAGAGCGAACCATCCGCCACCAGTTCCACCAGGTCAGCCTGGACCTTGAGCAATGGATGCGGTTGGCGGCGTCGGTGCTCGCGAACACCACACGCATCGCGTCACTGGTCACGTCGCCGCGCATTAAGGAAGCGAACTTCAAGCATCTGGAGTTGATCCAGACGCAGGGCCGGATGGTGCTGCTTGTCGTCGTGCTGGAGAACGGCGCGGTTCGCCAGCAGATGCTGTGTCTGGCGGAGCCTGTCAGCCAGGAGACGCTGAGCGCCGTGGCGGCGCGGCTGAACCGCCAGTTCATCGGGCGCAGTGCGGATCGTATCCGCGCGATGGCTCGCCATGCACCCACACTCGACCAGGAGATCATGAACCTCGTCGCGGACGTGCTCGACCGCACCGGGCGTTCGCACCGTATGGTCTTCACGGATGGCCTCGTCAACATCCTCGACCCGCATTACCTGGTGAACAACCTGCAAGTGACCGATGAGCGCCAGCGCGAGGACCTGACGCGCATGCTTGCCGAGGTAGACAGCATCGGCGCGCGGCAGGCGCTGCGCCTGCTGGAGGAGCAGAGCCTGCTTGAAGAGGTCCTGAGTGAGGCGCTTGCCGCCGACACGTATGGCGTGCAGGTGATGATCGCCGGGGAAGGGCGCTGGGAGGAACTGAGCCATACCAGCATGGTCCTCTCACGTTACGGGCACGGCACGGCAACCGGGACGCTCGGCGTGCTCGGCCCGACGCGCCTGCATTATGGCCGCGCCATCTCGGCGGTACGCTACGTCGCCGGGCTGATGACGGACATGCTGATCGAAATTTACGGCGAGCAGGAGCCCCAGGATTAACCCGCCCGGTGCGCCTGTATGAGCTGCGTTAGAAGTGCCGCTCAGACGGGCTAACTCGCCGCCGATCTTACGCGGGTCTAACGTAGTACGGCTAAAATTCACGCGGTAACATCAACCACATGGAATACCTCGAACGCTAACACAAAAGGTGGATCGTGACCGACAACAAACTCGACGGTAAGCGAGACCAACAGGACATGGAACAGACTGTACCGGAGCCTGAAGCCGAGCAGGAGAGCGGCGAGGCAACTGTGCAGGAGGCTGCCGCCGAGGCACAGGCGGAAACTGAGGCCGAGGCCGAAACCGAGGCAGTAGCAGAGGCAGAGGCGGAGACCGAGGCTGAGGCCGAGAGCGAAACCGACCCGGCTAATCTCCGGGCTCTGCTTGAGGAGGCAAGGGCCGAGGCTGCCGAATATCTCGATGGCTGGCAGCGTGCTCGCGCCGAGCTTGCCAACTTCCGCAAGCGCACCGAGCGCGACCGCAGCCAGTGGCAGATCATGCTGCGCGGCGAGGCCATCAACAGCCTGCTGCCGGTGCTGGACGACTTTGACCTCGCGATGGAAAACCTGCCGGACGACCTTAAAGACCATGACTGGGTGGCGGGCATCGTGCTCATCCACCGTAAATTCCAGACGACGCTGCAGGAGCAGGGCGTGCAGGAGATCCCTGCTGCCGGAGAGCCTTTCGACCCGGAGGTTCATGAAGCAGTGATGCGCCGGGCCGACCCGGAGGCCGAGCCCGGCACGGTGATCGAAGTGCTGCGCAAGGGCTACAAGCTCGAGGACCGGGTTATCCGGCCTGCTCTCGTCGTCGTCGCCGAGTGAGGCGGCATGTAACAGGATTGCAAACTACCCGGATGTTCTTTAACACACTTTGTAAAGGGGAGTAATTCAGGTATGGCAAAGATTATTGGCATTGACCTCGGGACGACGAACTCCGTCGCCGCGGTGATGGAGGGCGGTGAGCCGACCGTTATCCCCTCGGCGGAGGGCGGCCGTATCTTCCCGTCCGTCGTCGCCGTTGATAAGAACGGCCAGAGAATTGTAGGCCAGTTAGCGAAGCGCCAGGCCGTCGTCAACCCTGAAAACACCATCTACTCGATCAAGCGCTTCATTGGTCGCCGCTTTGACGACGACGTGGTGCAGCGCGGCATCAAGAGCGTGCCCTACACCGTGACCCGCGCCCCCAACGGTGACGTGCGCGTCAAGATGGGTGGCACCGAGTACTCGCCTCCGGAGATCTCCGCGATGATTCTGCAAAAGATCAAGATGGACGCGGAGGCCTACCTGGGTGAAGAGGTGACCCAGGCGGTCATTACGGTGCCTGCTTACTTCAACGACAGCCAGCGCCAGGCCACCAAGGACGCGGGCCGTATTGCCGGGCTTGAAGTGCTACGCATTATCAACGAGCCGACCGCCTCGTCGCTGGCCTACGGGCTGGATCGCAAGGAAGACCAGACCATCGCCGTGTATGACCTGGGCGGCGGTACGTTCGACATCAGCATTCTGGACGTTGGCGAGGGCGTGTTCGAGGTGCGTGCGACGAACGGCGACACGTTCCTCGGTGGGGACGACTTCGACCAGCGTATTGTGGACTGGATCGCCGACCAGTTCCTTGCCGAGCAGGGCATCGACCTGCGCAACGACCGTCCGGCGCTCCAGCGCCTGCGTGAGGCCGCTGAGAACGCCAAGAAGGAACTCTCGACCAAGCTGGAGACAGAGATCAACCTGCCGTATATCACGGCGGACGCCAGCGGGCCGAAGCACCTGCAGATGACGCTCACGCGCTCCAAGCTGGAGCAACTTGTCGATGACCTGATCCAGCGCACGCTGGAGCCGGTAGATAAGGCCCTGGCCGATGCGGGTATCAGCAAGCGCGATGTGGACGAGGTCATCCTGGTCGGTGGTATGACGCGCATGCCGGCCATCCAGCGGGCGGTGGCCGAGTACTTCGGCAAGGAGCCGCACAAGGGTGTCAATCCCGACGAGGTCGTCGCGCTCGGCGCGGCTATCCAGGCGGGTGTGCTCGGCGGCGAGGTCAAGGACGTGCTGCTGCTCGACGTGACCCCGCTGACGCTGAGCGTTGAGACGCTGGGCGGCGTGGCCACGCCGATCATCGAGCGCAACACGACCATCCCGGTGTCCAAGAGCCAGATCTTCAGCACGGCGGCGGATAACCAGTCGCAGGTGGAGATCCACGTCGTGCAGGGCGAGCGCCCGATGGCGAAGGACAACAAGTCGCTTGGCCGGTTCATCCTGGATGGTATTCCGCCCGCGCCGCGCGGCATCCCGCAGATCGAAGTCACCTTTGACATCGACGCCGATGGCATCCTGAACGTGTCGGCCAAGGACAAGGCGACCGGGCGCGAGCAGAGCATCACCATCACTGCCTCAAGCGGTCTCAGCGAGAGCGAGATCGAGCAGATGATCAAGGAAGCCGAGCGCTACGCCGAGGAAGACCGCAAGCTGCGTGATCTGCAGGAGGCCCGCAATCAGGCCGATAGCACCGTGTACTCTGCCGAGAAGCTCCTGCGGGATTACGGCGACCGCCTGCCGGAGGACGCCAAGAAGCGCACGCAGGAGAAGATCGACGAGGTGCGCAAGACGATGGATTCCAACGACGCAGCTCGCATCCGCAGCGCGACGGATGATCTGATGCGCGAGGTGCAGCAGCTTGGCGCGCAGATGTACCAGTCAGGCAGCACGACTGGTGGCGAGTCAGGCGGTGACCGGGGCGGAGAGGACGTCGTCGAGGGCGAGGTCGTCGAGGAGTAAGCCTCTGCGACCTGCGGATAGGCGGGACATTCACGGCAGGGGCGCAGGGGGACCTGTGCCCCTGTTTTGATCGAGGCGCAGCGCTCGATGTGAGGCTGGGGGATCTGCCAAGAGGTTGGTAGGGGCCGGTCTGAGACCGGCCCATGGGCGGCTGTGATGCGCGATGCTCCGCATCGACCGCATCATTGGAGCCGCCCCTACCAGCGAACCCGGGCGAGCTAAGCACCTTCCCTGTGCAGAAAGGCGCGGACCATGCGGATGATCTGGTCGCGCTGGCGGGGCTCGAACAGGAGAACCGCACCGGCAAACACCAGCGTGACAAACGCGCCCTTGAACAGCAGCGTGATGATGGTGTTGACCTCAAGCATGGCGCCGAGCCAGTATGCCAGGGGGGTGAGGACGACGACCAGCACCAGCGGCAGCCCGTACAGCTCCCACAGCGACGCGCTGACGTGCCGTGCTGCGAGCCGCTGTGAGGCGATGAGCCCCAGCAGCATCATGATGCTCGACGCTGCCGCGGCTCCCTCCGCCCCGTAGAAGTAAATGGTGGGAATGCCCAGGAGGATCAGCACCGCGGCCTGGAGCACCAGCGTCAGGCGGTACGAACCCTCCTGGCGAATGGCGATCAGCAGTTGCGAGTTGTTCTGCCACAGCGGGCGGCCCAGCATGTACAGGGCGAGCAGGCGCAGGATGAGCGGCACTGGCCCCCAGTTCGGGCCGAGCAGCACGGCGACGATCTCGTCCGCCGCGGCAAGGAACACGATGCTTGACCAGGCGACGATGCGCGTGAGCAACCAGGTCGCAAAGGCGTAAACGCGGCTCAAGTAGTCGCGGCCAATCGTCCGTGCGTTGGCGTACATCGTGAGGCCGATACCGCCTATCGTCCCGCCAAACACGTCCATCGGCATCTTGGCGGTGGCATAGGCGCGGGAATAGAAGCCGAGCCGCTGATTGCCGGCAAAGCGCCCAACGAACCAGTCGTCCCCTTCGAACATGATCTTCTGGAGCAGGGCGCTTGTCCAGAGGGTGAGCGCGAAGCCGTACACGTCGCGGGCGACGTCCGGGTCCCAGGCAAGCGAGGGGCGCCAGTTGGTGGCCAGCCATGCGCCAACGCCCACCGTGATTGACGGCAGAATGGCGTCAGCGATGAGTGCGGCCAGTGGGTAGCCCTGCCAGGCAAGGATAACGCTCGCGGCGAAGCCAAGCCCGAAGCCGAGTAGCGTCAGCCGTGTGATGGTTGACTGACGGATGTCCCGATGCAGGATGTATAGGGGCGTCGAGGTGGCGGCGTGGATGATCCGCATACCGAGGATCGCGAAGATCGCCGTCCAGGCGGCGGTGGTCGCCAGGCCGGGCCACGCAAGGTACAGTACTAATGCGATCAGGATGCCCGGCAGCGATGAGATCAACTCGATGACGAACTGGGTGTTCAGCCGGGCGGCGTGACCCTGCGGGTCTGCGATGACTACCTCGCGCAGCTCCAGCCGGAATATCTGCATGAAAGAGGTCCATGCGGTGGCAAGCGCCACGACGCCAAAAATCTCCGGGGCGACGAGGCGCGCGAGGATGGGCATCTTGATCAGCCCGATCGCCATGGAGCCATACTGGGCGATGCCGAGATGCAGCGTCCCGGAGGCGATGCGCTGGAACAGCTTGGCAGGTTGCTCGGTTGTGGATGTCACGTCCGTCTCTTATGGCCTAAATAAATAGGGAGCGATGCTCCCGCGATACGGCCAGATAGTATAGCAGCTATGAGGGTGATGCCACAGGTGGCTTTACCCGGCTCGCTTGCCGGATTGAGCATCTGGCATGGTTCGCTATAATAACTCTTTGAGTTTGCAAACAGTTGATACATCACGCAGACCGATAATGGAATTAGCGGCGTATGGCAGCTAAACGTGATTACTATGAAGTGCTCGGCGTCAGCCGGAACGCCACGCGCGAGGAGATCAAGCGGGCATTCCGGGCCAAGGCGCGCCAGTACCACCCGGATGTTAACAAGGAAGAGGGGGCGCAGGAGAAGTTCAAGGAGATCAACGAGGCCTACGAGGTTTTGAGCGACCCTCAGAAACGCGCTGCCTACGACCGCTTTGGCCATGCCGGTGTTGACCCGACGGCAGCCGCGGACCCGTTCGCCGGGTTCGGCGGCATGGCCGACATCTTCGACGAGTTCTTCGGCGGTGCATTCCGCACGACGCGCCAGTCCTCGCGGCAGGTCCCCCGCCGTGGGGCGGATCTCCAGTACCGGCTGACGGTTGACTTCGCCGAAGCGGTGTTTGGCACCGAGAAGCAGATCGAATTTGAGCAGACCACCACCTGCCCGACGTGCTCCGGCACGCGCGCCGCGCCGGGTACGTCGCCGGAGCGCTGCACCACCTGTGGCGGCACGGGCGAGGTGCGCAGCATCCGCCAGACGTTCCTCGGCCAGATGGTCAACATCACCACCTGCCCGACCTGCAACGGCTCCGGGCAGACCATCCCGCATCCGTGCCCGGAGTGCCGGGGCCGGGGCCAGGTGCGCCGCATGCGCACGCTGAAGGTCAGCATCCCTGCCGGGGTGGATCAGGGCACGCAGATCCGTATCAGCGGTGAGGGCGAACCGGGCGCGAATGGCGGCCCGCCGGGCGATCTGTACATCGCCATCTCGGTGCGCGATCACCCTCTGTTCCGCCGGCACGGGGACGACCTGCGCATCAAGCTCCAGATCAACATTGCGCAGGCTGCGCTCGGGCATACGCTCATGGTGCCTATCCTCACGCCGGAAGGCGAGGGCGAGGCAGAGCTGGTCATCCCTCCGGGAACGCAGCCGGGCGAAATTTTCACGCTCAAGGGGTTAGGAGTTCCTCGCCTCCGTCGTGACGGTACGGCTTCCGGGCGCGGCGACCTGGAGGTGTTGGTCGAGGTGAAGATCCCGCGCAAGCTCACGCCCAAGCAGCAGAAGCTGCTACAGGAGTTGGGCGAGACGCTTGACGAGGCTGTCGTGCCGCCTGCGCAGGATAAGGGCTTCTTTGACCGCGTGCTCGACTGGCTGGGTGGAGAGTAGTCAGGCACGCCCCTCGTTCACGCACAGGAGTAGATCATGATCCTAGAGCGTGTGCAGACACGTGACGTGTGGCGGTATAGTCTTGTGGCGGTGTTGATCGCCGTTATCGTCGCCGCCGTTGCCGTGTACCTACCGGCCCCTGTTGACTGGCGAACCGCGTTTCGCCCGGCCGCCCGGGCAATGTTGCTGACCGGGGACCCGTACCAGGTGGAAGGCTTTTTCAACCCGCCATGGACGGTTCTGCCGATGATCCCGCTCGCATTTTTGCCGGAACAGATCGGTGCAGCGCTCATGTTTGTGGCCGGCCTGGCGGGCTTCGCATTTGCCGCGCATCGGCTTGGCGCTAGCCCCATCGTGCTGGGAGCGTTCATTCTGTCGCCGCCGGTGATGCACTCGCTGCTGAACGGCAACATCGACTGGCTGCCGCTCGTCGGCTTTGTACTCCCGCCGCAGATCGGCCTGTTCTTCATCCTCATCAAGCCGCAGATGGGGTTAGCGGTCGCACTGTTCTGGCTGGTCGAGGCCTGGCGTGAGGGGGGCTTGCGTGAGGTCATACGGGTCTTTGGGCCTGTTGGTGCGGCTCTGGCTCTCAGCTTGGCCCTGTACGGCCTGTGGCCGCTGCGCTCGAGTCAGGAGGTGGGGCTGTGGTGGAACGCCAGTCTCTGGCCAATGTCGATCCCGATCGGTCTTGCGCTGGTCGCCGCGGCGGTGCGTTCGCGGCGCATTGAGTACGCGATGGGCGCTGCGCCATGCCTCTCGCCGTACGTGCTGCTGCATGCCTGGTCGGGCGCACTGGCGGCCATACTGAAACACAGGGTTGAGGCGCTGGCCGCGATTGCCGGGTTGTGGCTGCTCGTCGCGATCCGCGCGTTTGATACCGTGCTAACCTCAGCTCCTTGAGCATGAACTTGAGTCTGGTTTACGGCTGGATCATCTCAAACACGTCAGCGTCACATCCGTACTGGAGGAGAGCTTACCGATGAGTGAATGGGTAGAAGTGTCTGTGGTTGTCGATGGGGAGGGGGCTGAAGCGGTCGCGGAGGCGTTCCACCGGTACGTGCATCAGGGCGTTGTTATCGAGCAGCTTTTCCCCGGCGAGGCCTGGCCCGACGAGCCGCTGCCCACCGGGCCGCTGCGCGTGGCCGGGTACTTCCCCAACGACGACCGCGCCGACGAGACTCGCCGCAAGCTAGAAGAAGCCGTGTATTACCTGGGTCGCCTCTATGAGAACATCCCCCAGCCGGAGTTTTCCATCGTCAAAGAGGAAGATTGGGCGGAGGCGTGGAAGCGCGGCTATCACCCCATCCGCATCGGTGAGCGGATCTTCATCAAGCCAGCCTGGGTGGAGGTCGAGCCTGCGCCGGGCGATGTCGTGATCGAGATGGACCCCGGCATGGCTTTTGGCACGGGCACGCACCCGACGACCCAACTCTGCCTGCGAGCGTGTGAGTGGTTCTGCGTGCCGGGTATCTCGATGGTAGACATCGGTACAGGCTCCGGCGTGCTCGCCATTGCGGCGGCAAAGCTTGGCTGCCATAAAGTGCTTGCACTGGATATTGACCCGGTCGCCGTGCGTGTTGCGCAGGAGAACGTCGAGCGCAACAGCGTTGCAGAGACCGTCACTGTGATGCGCGGTTCGATTGACAGCCTGCAACGCACCGCCCGGCACTTTGACCTCGCAATGGCGAACCTCACCGCGCGCATCATCCTCGAAATGGTCCCGAACGGATTGCAGCACGTCGTCTGGCCCGGCAGCAAGATGGTCTTCTCCGGCATCATTCAGGAGCAGGTTGACGAGGTGATCGCCGCGCTGGAGGGCATCGACCTGGAGGTGCTGGGGCAGCGCCATATTGACGATTGGGTGATGCTCATCACGCAGCGGCGCATTCCATAGGTGTCTGCCTGTGCCGAACCTCCCTCGCCACTCCCCTTACGCCTTACCAGAACCAGCTACCCCCGCCCAGCTTGATGCGCTGCTGCACGAGCTGGATATCTACCCGCCGGGGCCGGTGCAGTATGAACTCGTCAGTGAGTGGGCGGCGAAGCACGTCTGGCGGGTGGATGTGGGCGGCGAGCCGTGGGCCTACGTGCGCAGCCTGCTCGGGCCTGCCGACCTCTTCCCGGAGCGCTGGCGTCATCTGCGGCTGAGCGTGCTGCTGTATGAGGAGGGGGTTGGCCCCGAGGTGCTGGGCCTCAGCGAGGCGAGCAGGGCGCTCGGCGGGCGGGCGGTGATGGTGGAGGCGGCGCTGCGCCCCATCGAGCGTGACGAGCTTGAAGCGCGCGCCGAGGAGGCTATCCAGTTGTTTGCCCGGCTGCACGGCAGCGCCGCGATCCGCCGCGAGTTGAAGGCCGCCAGGACGGGCGACGAGTGGGAGCGCGAGCGACCGCTGCGCCGCCATTTCCGCGAGGCACGGGAGCGCTGGTTCGAGGCGGTGGTGGAGCGCTGGCTGGCGGCAGGGCTGGGCGTGATCAACGACCTGACGGAGGTCGTCGGCGACCTGTTCAACCGCCTGGAGGAGGTTGAGTGCTGCACAGAACCGGTCAACCGCGTCGTGCCGACGCACAACGATCCCAACGCCGGGAACTTCATGCTCGACCCGCAGGGCGAACTGCGGCTCATCGACTTTGAGAACCTCGCGCTGGACAACCCCGTCGCCGATCTTGGCCTGTTCCTGACCTGGTTTGTAGACCCGCCGCGCTACGCCGACATGCTGCAGCACTACCCTCACGCCAGCCCTGAGGCGCTTCTGGAACGGATGGCGGTATGGGTTCCGCTGCGGTACATGGAGATCGCCGCCCACTGGGCGGCACGGCTGACCCGCGCGCGCACAGCACAGGACTGGGATTTTGCGCTGAAGTCGGTCGATGAATGGCTGCGTGGCGCGCTGGAGATCGTGTATGGCGGTGTGATCCCCACTCGCCTCGACGCGAGGCTGCGAGCCGTTACGGCGAGCCTCGCCGGGCGCGGCCCGCTCCCACCGGCTGAGGCGTAAGGGGCGTCACCAATACGAAAAACTGACGCCCCGCCGGTCGCCAGTTTCTCATAGCTTCTATGGTTGCATCGGCAGATAGTCAGCGCCGCCCGGCTCCCTACCGATCCTCAAGCTCGTCTTCCTGGCGCCCGCCCTTCTTATAGCGGTAGGTGATGCGCCCCTTCCCAAGATCATAGGGCGAGAGTTCAACGCGGACGCGGTCCCCGAGCAGGATGCGGATGTAATACTTGCGCATCTTGCCGGAAAGATAAGCCAGGACTTCCTGGTTGTTGTCCAGTTCCACCCGGAACATCATGCCGGGCAGCGCCTCGACAACAGTGCCTTCTACCTCAATTTTGTCTTTAGAACCCATATGGTCCTTTCAGTTTAATAGTGGTGCCGTAATGGTCGACAAGCAGCCGACAAGGAAAACCGAAAGACCGTCGGCGCTTTCGGTTTTCCGTAAACGGCAGTGTATAACTTAGCGTCGGCCCCTCGAGGCGGCGCTAGCCGCGCTCGACCTTGGACTGCCGGCGGCGGATACGCCGGAGCGCCTTCTTCTTCTGAATGCGCCGCAGCTCACTCTTGCTCACGTGCCAGCGCTTGCGACGAACGGTGCTAAGAACGCCGCTCTTCGAAACCTCCTTACGGAAGCGCTTGAGCAGCTGCTCCTGCGATTCGCCGGGACGCAAACTCACTCGAGTCAACCTGTTTCACCTCCTCTCCAACAAACAGCTTCAAATTCACGCAGGCTACGGCTGCGGAAAGATCATCACATCTAGATTGCGTCGGCTTCGGCAACAGGCTCTTCTGCGAGCGGATCGTCGTCCTCGCCGCGCGACTCCTGTTCCCGCTTGCGGCGGTAGTAGCGCTCGCGGTCGGCGTCGGTCAGACCCTTGATGCTCAGGCCCATTCTCTGGCGGCGCGGCTCCAG
>Ga0207873_1000046_pt1 | contig 113756 bp, 100 predicted proteins | sample BGWIniCompost_FD_187373 | JGI IMG/M metagenome (GOLD analysis project Ga0207873, IMG submission 187373) | Cellulose adapted compost microbial communities from Newby Island Compost Facility, Milpitas, CA, USA - BGW Initial Compost (SPAdes)... ... | reverse complement strand
CAAGTGGTTGATTTCAAAATATTTTGTTACTTTTATCTTCATTTTTTGAACGTAACCCACATCAATGAAAAAGCAACTCATCCTCCTCTTCTGTCTGGCTCTGATTTTTGCATCGACAGAAGGCTATAGCCAACTCTCCAAGAAGGAGAAGAAGGAGTGGAAAAAAAAGGCTAAGGAATACGCGCGCAACCCTGCCAATCTGAAACAACTTGAAGAAGACAAACAGGCAGCCGACACACAGGTATCGTCGCTGACGCAGCGGGTCAATCAACTGCAATCGACGATGAGCTCAAAGGATTCCCGCATTGCCGATTTGGAAAACCAACTGGCTCAGGTGCAGAACCAACTGTCCGCGGCAAGGGCTGAATTGGAACAAATGAGCAAGAATCCTAACCCCATGGATTTCTCGAAGGGGATTGTCTTTAAAGTGCAGATTGGTGCTTTCAGGAACAAGGATCTTTCCAAGTACTTCCAGAACAATCCCAATTTTGGAGGCGAACTCAGCGAAGATGGCGGACAACGTTTAACCATCGGTATTTTCCGGGATTACTGGGAAGCAGATACTTTCAAGAAATACATGCGGGAAATGGGCGTAAAAGATGCGTGGATCGTTCCCTATCGCGATGGCACTCGCGTAGAGATCAAAGATGTACTTGAAGGCGTTGTTTCAGATCGGCCGCAGGGCGCGGGATCATGAGCGCTTCAGGATATTGAAATAGGAAAAGGAGCTACACGAGATTTGTGTCGCTCTTTTTTTTTGAAATCACGGGTGCGCGGCACGATTTTTTGTATAATCAGGGTTCCGGTTATTTTTGTGGAATGAGTAAGTTTTTAGTGGTGTGTCTCTGCGCGTTGCTGCTATCCATAGCAGGCTCCGCGCAAGTGAGGGTGGGTACACTCGTCATTAAGCCTAATGAAGTGTACGAGTTGAAGGAATCAGACATCATCGTCGCAGACACACTCATCATGATGGACTCGTCCTGCATCAAGCTTAACCCCCTTAAGCGGGACAATTTTATTCGCGCACAGGTCGCCTATATGGGAAGCGGCAGCCGAATCGACGGCCGCGGAATTGATGGCGCACCGGGAAGGAACGGCCAAAACGGAGACACTGCTACCGGGCCGTGCCGCAATGGGGCTGACGCGCGAGATGGTGGTCGCGGACTGGACGGAGGCAACGGCAACAACCTCTTTCTTTACTTCGAGCAGTTATACCTCACGGGTCACGTACTTGTAGACCTGTCAGGAGGTGTAGGCGGCAGGGGCGGTGATGGTGGACACGGCGGTGGTGGAAGCCCTGGAACTCTCCACTGTAATGGAGGCAACGGCGGAAGCGGCGGAAATGGCGGCGCCGGCGGAAATGGAGGTAACGGCGGAAGGCTTACGATCAACTGCTCACGATGTCCTGATGTTCGCGCCCTTGTCAGCAAGCAGATGACCTTCAGAAGCACCGGCGGCCACTTTGGCTTTGGAGGCCGCCGAGGTTATGCAGGCGCTCCTGGACTTGGACCGAAGAACCGAAATGGTCAGACAGGCGACAGCGGTTACGACGGTCCGAATGGGAAACCCGGGGAAAAGGGTACCCTGAACTTCGAAATCAACTAGCGCTCGTACGCGCTTCCCTTATACCACCAACCCCGTTCCATGAAAAAGAGATGGCGCTACATCAGCAAACCGCCGGAAGAGGCCATACGTGCACTGTCGCGCCAAATCAATGTTAATCCCTACCTGTGCACCGTGCTCATTCAACGGGGCATCGACAACTTTGAATCAGCACGCGATTTCTTCCGTCCTACCCTCGACATGCTGCATGACCCGTTCCTTATGAAAGGTATGAGCGAAGCGGTCGAGCGGTTCAACAACGCGATCAGAAATCAGGAACGCGTTCTTATCTACGGCGACTACGATGTCGATGGAACGACAGCGGTTGCATTGGTATACAGTTACCTCAAGACCTTTTACAATCACTGCGAGATTTATATTCCCGACCGGTACAGCGAAGGGTATGGTGTTTCGCGTGAAGGCATAGAGTGGGCGCACAATAATGGTTTTTCCCTTATCGTGGCACTAGACTGCGGGATCAAGGCGATGGACATGGTGCGGCTTGCGAAGGAATACGGAATAGACTTCGTCATTTGCGACCATCACGTGCCCGGCTCAGTAGTACCCGAAGCCGTTGCAGTGCTTGATCCCAAGCAGGAAGATTGCTGTTATCCATTCAAGGAACTTAGTGGATGCGGACTGGGCTTTAAGTTCATGCAAGCCTATGCTCGGCGCTATCGGGATGAACAGGAAGTGTTCCGTTATCTCGATCTCGTCGCAGTGAGCATTGCATCTGACGTTGTGCCGATCATCGGAGAGAACCGCGTGCTCGCCCACTTTGGAACAAAGAAACTCAACTCCAATCCAACACCCGGACTGAAAGCGTTGATGGATGTTGCAGGAGTGACATCAGTATTGGACGTATCGGGCATTGTCTTCACACTCGGCCCACGAATCAATGCTGCAGGTCGCATCGATCACGCGAGTGCGGCAGTGAAGATGTTAACGGCACGGACTGTCGAAGAAGCTCAGTCGTTCGCCGCAGCGTTGGATGAGAACAACGACATGCGGAGGAAGTATGATTTGAATATCACCGAGGAAGCGCTGAAAATGATCGAAGGCGATGAAACGCATCGCATTGCCAAATCGACGGTTCTCTTCAAGGATACGTGGCACAAGGGTGTAATCGGTATCGTGGCGGCGCGATGCGTGGAGCGATACTACCGGCCTACTATCATACTCACAGCTTCCAACGACAAGCTAACCGGCTCCGCGCGAAGTATACACGGATTCGATCTGTACCAGGCGATCAGTGCCTGCAGTGATTTGCTGGAAAAATTCGGAGGTCACAAATACGCAGCCGGACTGACCCTGGATCCGAATAACTTACCGGCATTCCGGCAAAGATTCGAGGAGGTGGTCGCGGCGAACCTCACGCCCGAAATGCTCATTCCCGTAATTGATATTGACACGGAGGTCCATTTCGACGCGATTACACCGAAATTCGTGAACATCCTGAAGCAGATGGCGCCATTTGGCCCTGAAAACCCCACACCGGTGTTCGTTGCCCACAATGTTTATGTGTTCAATTCGCTTTCCCGGTTCAAGGAAAAGCACATTCGCTTCCTGGCGGGTCAGGAAGGCGCGCAAAACGTCTTCCAGGTTGTTGGCTTCAATCTTGCGGAGTATTATGAAAGACTACAGGCCGGTGGGCGATTTTCCCTGGCATTTCATATCGAGGAAAATACGTATAACGGGACAACGAGCATACAGCTCCGTCTTAAGGATATCAAAGGGATAGAATGATACTGAGAGCAGAACATCTTGTAAAAAAATACAAGACGCGCACCGTAGTGAACGACGTGTCGGTGGAGGTCGGTCAGGGGGAGATCGTGGGATTGCTCGGCCCAAATGGAGCTGGCAAGACTACTTCATTCTACATGATCGTCGGTCTCATCAAACCGAATGAAGGGAGGATTTTTTTGGATGACGAAGAAATCACGGCGCTGCCGATGTATCAGCGTGCGAAGCGGGGAATAGGCTATCTAGCGCAGGAGGCATCGGTGTTCAGAAAGCTCACGGTTGAAGAAAACATAATGTCGGTGTTGGAGCTGCGGGACTATACGAAACAACAACGGCGCGACAAGGTGGAGGCGTTGATCAATGAATTTAGCCTTCAGAAAGTTCGGAACAATCTGGGTATGTCTCTTTCCGGGGGTGAACGTCGACGCACGGAGATCGCTCGTGCGCTTGCAGTGGATCCGAAATTCGTCTTACTGGACGAGCCGTTTGCAGGCGTTGACCCCATTGCTGTTGAGGAAATTCAGTCGATCGTCTCCAAGCTTAAGAGCAAGAACATCGGCATCCTTATTACCGACCACAACGTGGACGAAACCCTCTCCATAACCGACCGAGCCTACCTGATGGTAGATGGCAAATTGTTCAAATCGGGTACTGCGGAAGATCTTGCCAACGATCCGCAGGTCCGGAAAGTCTACCTTGGCCAGAACTTTGAATTGCGACGCGCCAAGGTCATCCAGCAGGGGGACAATCCCTAGCGTCGAATTTGCCAAAAGTCCGCTATTTTTGAGATTGTTGCGATGGGCATTATCAATTCCATACTGACCTGGGTCATGAAAAAGCGCATTCATCAGATTGAGCTTTTCATGAAATACCCTCATGAGGTTCAGGAAGAACTTCTGCGGAAGCTCCTGCAAATGGGCGAACAAACCGAGTTTGGTAAGGCACACGGTTTTCGCGACATCCGCAACTACGAGCAATACCGCGAACGGGTGCCCATTCATACCTACGAGAAAATTTTTCCCTACATCCACCGTGTCATGCGGGGTGAACAAAACGTGCTGTGGCCTACGGAGATAAAATGGTTTTCAAAATCTTCAGGGACCACAAACGCACGGAGTAAGTTTATCCCCGTTTCACAGGAGGCGCTTGAGGATTGTCACTTCAAGGGGGGTAAGGATCTTCTTTCCATTTATGTGAACAACTTCCCTGACACGAGGATTTTCGATGGAAAAGGTCTCGCGGTCGGTGGCAGCCACCAGATCAACGAATATGATCCCAGCGCAAGTTCATATTACGGCGACGTTTCAGCGGTGATCATGCAGAACCTTCCGCACTGGGCGCAGTTCATTCGAACACCTAGTCTTGAGACGGCGCTCATGAGCAATTGGGAAGAAAAAATAGAAAAGATGGCGCGCGAGACAGCGGGCGTCAACGTCACCAACATATCCGGCGTGCCAACGTGGACGCTTCTGCTCATCCAGCGCGTTACAGACATTGCTGGCAAGCAAAACATCACAGAAGTATGGCCACAACTCGAGGTCTTCTTCCATGGTGCTGTTTCATTTGGTCCATACCGTAGCCTGTTCCAGAATCTCATTCCCCGCAGCACAATGCGATACTGGGAAACCTACAATGCGAGTGAAGGTTTCTTCGGAATTCAGGATCGATCAGGAAGCGAGGACTTGCTGCTGATGCTCGACTACGGCATCTTCTACGAGTTCGTTCCCATGGACGAAATCGAAAAAGAAAACCCGCGGGCGATCGGTCTGGATGAAGTGAAGCTGGGAACCAACTACGCGATGATCATCACAACGAACGCTGGCTTGTGGCGATACAACATCGGCGACACCGTGAAGTTCACATCACTCTCTCCGTTCCGCATCAGGATCACAGGCCGCACCAAGCATTTCATCAACGCGTTCGGAGAAGAGGTTATCGTGGAAAATGCGGAAGCAGCCATCACACGCGCCTGTGAACTCACCGGCGCGGAGATCAGCAATTTTACGGCAGCGCCCGTCTTCCTTGAAGAAGGAAAGAAAGGAAGCCACGAATGGATCGTCGAATTCAAAGTAGCGCCTTCCAGTCTCGACGAATTTACGCTCATACTCGATCAGACCCTGCGTGAAATCAACTCGGATTACGACGCCAAGCGTTCGAACGACCTTGCGTTGACACTCCCGCGGCTGCACCGTGTTGAAGAAGGTACGTTCTACAACTGGATGAAACGGCGCGGCAAGCTTGGAGGACAAAACAAAGTGCCTCGGCTTTCGAATTCCCGCGAGTATGTAGACGACATCATGAGTATGGTAAAAGGCGAACTCCCTGCCGAAAAGACGTAAACAACAATGTACTAATGACAAATACAATCAGGCTCACGTCCGCGGACGAGGCGTTGGGGTTGCTAAAGCCCGGGCAAAATGTGTTCATTCACAGCGTGGCGGCAGCACCCAGAGTGTTGATAGAGGCGATGGTTAAGCGTGCAGATAGCCTGAAGGATGTCAAGATCTTTCACCTCCATACCGAAGGCGATGCCCCGTATACCCGCCCTGAATACAAGGGCATATTTCATCACAATGCGTTCTTCATCGGCAGCAACGTACGCAAGGCCATTGCCGAGGGTCGGGGAAGCTATATCCCCGTGTTTCTATCAGAGATCCCGCGGCTGATCCGGCAGGGCATCGTACCCATCGATGTGGCACTCGTCACGGTGTCGCCACCTGATCAACATGGATACTGCTCTCTGGGTACCTCGGTCGATGCAACGCGCGCAGCTATTGAAAATGCCGGCGTGGTGATCGCACAGGTCAACAAGTACATGCCCCGAACTCACGGCGATGCCCAGATACATTATCAGCGGCTCACAAGAATGGTTGAGTACGATGTGCCGCTGTACACTCACGATCCGGGAGTTCCAACGCCTATTGAAGAAGAGATAGGACGTAATGTCGCGTCGCTTGTTGAGGACCGGGCCACGCTTCAGCTCGGCATCGGCAGTATACCCAACGCTGTGCTGGCTTCTCTGCAGAACCACAAGGACCTCGGCGTACACACCGAGATGTTTTCCGATGGTATAATCCCCCTGGTTGAAAAAGGGGTGATCACCGGAAAGTACAAGAAGAAACACCGCGGAAAGATTGTCAGCACGTTCGCCTTAGGAACACAACAGCTGTACGACTTCATGCACGACAATCCCGGATTGGCTATGCTGGAGGTTGACTATACCAATGATACGTCCATTATCAGGCAAAACCCCAAAACTACTGCCATCAACAGCGCAATAGAGGTCGACCTTACGGGCCAGGTCTGCGCCGACAGCATCGGTGAATACATGTATAGCGGCGTGGGAGGCCAGATGGACTTTATGAGAGGCGCTTCATTGTCAGAAGGGGGCAAGCCGATTATTGCCATGCCGTCGGTTACGGCAAAAGGACAGTCGAAGATTGTTTCTCTTCTCCAGCAGGGTGCAGGTGTAGTGACTACCCGAGCCCATGCGCACTACGTCGTTACCGAGTATGGCATTGCGTATCTGTATGGCAAGTCCATTGCGGATCGTGCAAAGGAATTGATCCGCATTGCGCATCCCGATCACCGCGAACGGCTGAACCGCGAGTGCTATGAACGGTTCAAGACATCGCTATAGTCAATCGCGTCGTATCGAACGAAGCCACGAAAGAATGCCGCTTCGACCGGCGCTTGCAAGCGCGTAATCGTCAGAAGCGCGATTGACCTTTTCAATTGTATAGAATGCTGTCGGCAGGGATTGCTGCAGAAACTCGAGCAACTCATCGAGACGCTCACGCTCAAGCACAGTGAACACAACATTTTCCGCGCCGTCGCGGCCATGAGCGTTGAGGGAAGTATAGCGGAAATCCAATTTCGTAAGAAACGTCGTCAGAGGCACGATGTCTTTTCGGGTGATGATCCGGACGATCACCTTTCCGTAGGCAATGCGCTCTTCAATGATCATGCCCACCAGGATACCGACGGCAAATCCGGCCGGATAGGCGACGTAGCACACCCAGTTGTCGAGGTGCTGAAAGATCTGTCGTATCGCCATCAGCCAGATGAACGACTCGAAGAAACCCATTATGGTTGCCGTCGCCTTCCGGCCTCCGAGGACATAAATGATCCGGATGGTATTGATCGATACGTCTGCAATGCGGGCTGCAAAAATCAGCAGCGGCAACAGCACGTAGCGATAGACCTCTTCCGGAATTCCAAGGTTGGAGAGAAAATGAGTTTCCATGTTTGGTCAATTCACCGTTATCCCATTAAATATTCAATAACCTCTTGCAACTTGCCCAGCGCGTTGATCTTAATGCGAGGCTTTTCAAGATCGACGGACTTCTTGTTGTATTTGGAGATGTAAATTTCCTTGAAGCCCAGCTTTTCTGCTTCTGAAATTCGTTGATCAGCGCGTTGTACGGCTCGAAGTTCTCCGCCAAGACCCACTTCGGCCGCAAACGCAACTTTATCAGAGACGGGAATCTCTTGCAGCGACGAGACCAGGGAAACGCACAGGGCGAGGTCGATCGCCGGGTCTTCTACTTTGATGCCGCCCGCCATGTTGACAAAGACATCATAACGACCCATGGGGAAGCCGCATCGTTTTTCCAGCACAGCCAGCAACATGTTTAGACGCTTCTGATCGAATCCGGTTGTAGTACGTTGAGGTGTGCCATAGGCTGCGGGACTTACGAGCGACTGTACTTCTATGAGTAGCGGTCTATTTCCCTCAATAGTGGCTCCGATCGTGATGCCGCTCAGGTTAGGATCCTTTTGTGATATCAGAATTTCAGAAGGGTTCGATACCTGACGCAAGCCGTTGCCGAGCATTTCATAGATGCCCATCTCAGAGGTTGGCCCGAAGCGATTCTTCACTGTCCGCAGGATTCGATACACAAGATGTCGATCTCCTTCAAACTGAAGGACCGTGTCCACCATGTGTTCCAGGACTTTAGGTCCTGCCAGCAAACCGTCTTTCGTTATGTGGCCGATGAGAATGACGGGCGTATCGGATTCCTTGGCAAACTTCAGCAACTCGCCGGCGCATTGTCGCACTTGTCCAATGCTGCCTGCAGCAGAGTCGAGTAGGTCCGAATACAGTGTCTGAATAGAATCGATAACAACAAGGTCTGGTTGAATCGATTCTATGGCCTGAAAAATATTACGCGTTCGTGTTTCCGTGAGGATGTAGCAATCATTTCCGTTGATCCCCATGCGTAATGCCCGCATTTTGATCTGTTGCTCGCTCTCTTCACCGGAGACGTACAGCGTCTTTCTTCCCGATAGCGAGGTTCCGAGTTGCAGCATGAGGGTCGACTTACCAATGCCAGGCTCGCCGCCGATGAGGATAAGTGATCCGGGAACGATCCCACCTCCGAGGACCCGGTTCAGTTCGTTGTCCCTGGTGATCAGGCGTACTTCCGTTCCTTCACCAATTTCGTTGAGTCGTTTCGGTTGCGCTACGCGTTGCGTTCCGCCTGTAGTCGTACGCCAGTCAGTTTTACCTGCATCTTGTTTTTGGACAATTTCTTCCACGAAAGTGTTCCAGGAGCCGCACGCAGGGCACTTGCCGAGCCACTTGGGCGACTCGTAGCCGCATTGCTGACAGAAAAAGAGAGATCGGAGTTTCGCCAAGCGGTTACATTTTAGCCTCAAAGGTATAAAAACCTTACATAAGCCCGTGAGGTCCAGGTTTGTGGGTTTTGGGACAAAGTGTTAATTTACATTATTTGATTTTTCAATTATAAGATCCTGTCATGTTCAAAGCGTATGCTTTGGTAGCGTTGTGTGTGATTTTCAATTTCGTTGAATCATTTGCGCAAAAGCCACCAACCAAATTTGGCGACGTCACACTCGAAGAAGTAAAGATGTCGCAGTATGCACTCGATTCCTCGGCCGCCGCTGTTGTCCTGTACGACTTCGGTGAATCTTACGTGAAGTATACTCAGAACCTGGGCTTTTTCCTTGAGTTTGAGCGCCTCACTCGGATCAAGATTCTGAAAAGCGATGGTTATGACCACGCAAACTTCGAGATTCCGTTGTACACAGGAAGTAGCGAATACCGCGAGAAGATTTCCGGATTAAGGGTCGTTACCTATAACCTCGTGAACGGAAAGATCGCGGAAACGAAAGCATCCAACGACGCGATATTTCAGGAGGCTTACAATGAGAATTATGATGTTATAAAAGTGGCCGCGGCAGATGTGAGGGAAGGGTCAGTAGTCGAGATTACCTATACAATAACCACAAACTACATTCAAAACCTGCAGGATTGGGCCTTTCAGTCGACGATTCCCGTTGTATGGAGCGAATACCGCGTGCACATACCCGACTTCTTCCATTACGAAAAGTACATGCAGGGGTATATACCCGTTGCCACTCACGAAGAAAATTACATTCCGCGGACGATCACATTAAGCCAGGCTGTACGACACTATAGCACACCCAGCACGTTTGACCAAAGCCGCATAGACTATAAGGAGTACTATCTGAGGATTGTGGCCAAGGACGTGCCTGCGTTCAAGGAAGAGCCCTACATCACTACCTACAAGGACTATATCTCAAAGATCAATTTTGAGCTTGCCTATGTAAAATTCCCCAATAGTCAGGTTCAGCAAATTCTTGGTACATGGGACGAGATCAACAAGAAGCTTTGGGAGCATGAAAATGTAGGTGGTGAACTTAAGGGCAATGCCTTTCTTGGCAAGATCGTCGAATCGGCAACTGCGGGAGCACCTACTCCCAATGAAAAGATTGCAGCCATTCACAACTACGTGAAAAACAAGGTCGAGTGGGACGGTCGTAAGCGGATCTTCTCGCAAGGCTCACTCAAGAAGGTACACGATGACGGCAAAGGATCTTCGGCTGATATCAATCTGCTCATGGCATGCATGCTTTCGAAGGCAGGATTGACGGCGTATCCCATCGTACTGAGTACGCGTGATAATGGTTTTGTTCGCGAGACCTTTCCTTTGCTGTCGCAATTCAACTATACAGCGTGTGCTGTACTCGTTGACGGAAAGTACATTGTGCTTGACGCGACCCATAAATCGTTGCCTCCAGGGGTGTTACCACGCAACTGCCTGAACGGAAAGGGTCTTGTTATAAACGGAACGGGAAATTCGTGGATTGACTTAAGCCCAACGACAAAGTCCCGGACGGTCGCGATGGCTGAACTGCATTTCGATGAAGAAGGCGAAGCTGTCTATTCCCTCTCGCGTATGCTCGACGGCTATTACGCGCACGAGAGCCGCGCATCCTACTTGCGCGACGGGGAGGATGCATATGTGAAAACGTTGCTTGCGGATCGTGATTGGGAAATCAGGACGAAGAGTTTTGAAGCCGCTGAAGATATCACCAAGCCATTCGTAGAGAAGTATGAAGTCGCCACCGATGAAGGCGTAGTAAGCACAGGCGACGTTTTGTACATTGATCCCATGCTGTTGAATGCGGAACGGGAGAATCCGTTCAAGCTGGAAAAGCGTGAGTATCCTGTTGATTTCGGTTATCCTTTCGAGAAGACGCTTAATTTCAAAGTCAAGGTACCGCAAGGCTACACAATCGAGGAGGTACCAAAACCCAAAGTCTTTGTGTTGCCCGACAAGTCGGCCCGGTACATTCTCAACACCGCGGTCAACGGAGACGTGATAACGGTGACAAGCATTCTGACAGTCAACAAGGCAATTTATACTCAGCTTGAATACCCTAACCTCAGGGAATTCTACAACCAGGTAGTAGCTTCACAATCCGGACAAATCGTTTTAAAGAAGTTGTGATCCATGAGAGTACTCAGGATACTCGTTTTCATACTCCTGATTCCATCTTTCGCGGGAGCCGCGGATTATGGCTATCCTGTAAAGGACATTCCTGAAGAACTCATGAAGAACGCGAACGTCGTCGTTCGCGAGGACGCCATGACCTTTAAGGTTCTCTCCAGGAGCAGTGCGGTGCTAACCGTGAAATTCGCGGTGACGGTACTCAATAGTAAGGGTTCGCGTTATGCCGTTGAAGCGGTGCATTATAACAAGCTGATAAAGATCAACTACTTCCGGGGAGCCGTCTACAATTCAGCCGGAGTTCAGATCAGAAAGCTCAAGAATAGCGAGATCAAGGATCAAAGTATTAACGATGGCGTTGCATTGTATCGCGATGATCGTGTAAAGATTGCGGACCTTTCATCCGCAACATATCCCTATACCGTCGAGTTTGAATACGAGCAGGAATACAAATACCTGTACGACATACCAGACAGCTGGTTTTCAACGCGTCACCGGTCAACTCAGAAAGCCATCTACAGCCTTGTCTTTCCCCCTGACCTGCAACCGCGATACCGACTGATCAACCTGCAACAGGAACCCGTTCGGGAAACCCTCAAGGATGGCATGGTATCGCTCACCTGGACATTCGAAAATATAAAGGCCGTTGAGCGGGAACCCGATGGTCCTCACCCGGAAGAGCTGTGGCCAGGTATACTGGCTGCACCTACTCACTTTGAGTATGCGGGATACGTTGGCGACATGTCTACATGGACTGAGTATGGAAAATGGTTCGCCCTTCTGGCGAAAGACCGCGATAAGCTCCCGGCGGCTACTAAAGCAAAGGTCGCGGAACTTACGCGAGGATTGACCAGCGACGAAGAAAAGGCAAGGGTCTTATATCAATACCTCCAGAGTAAGACCCGGTATGTAAACATCTCGCTGGGCATCGGGGGACTTCAACCATTCCCCGCTGAAGTAGTCGATCAGACCGGATACGGCGACTGTAAGGCACTCTCAAACTACATGATAGCGCTGCTGAAGGAAGCCGGCGTTAAGGCTCACTATGCGATCATCGCCGCGGGCGATGATGTTCCGCCACTGATCGAAGACTTCCCAAGCCATCAAAGCACCAACCACGTTATTGTAGCTGTGCCTGGAGCGCGCGACACGTTGTGGCTGGAATGCACGAGCCAAACACGACCTTTCGGTTACATGGGAACTTTTACCGGCGACAGAAAGGCGCTACTGATAACTGACGAAGGAGGAAAGCTCGTGAATACCGTGCGTTATCCTGACTCCCTGAACGTTCGGGTACGCAACGCACGGGTCACCATGGATGCTGCAGGAAATGCGAAGGCAACTGTCAAGACATCGTACTCCGGACTTGAATACGATGCCACTGGATTGAGTCACGTCCTGAACGGCCGATTCGATGCCCAGAAGGATTGGGCTCTGGAAAACACAGACATACCAAGCTTCAACCTCCAGAACTTCAGCTTTAGCGAGAAGAAAGAAAAGCTGCCTGCGGCTGTTGTGGATCTAAGCCTTGAGCTGAACAGGCTGGCATCAATAAGCGGCAAGCGATTGTTCCTCGTTCCAAATCTGATGGAGCGTTCACGTTACATTCCTGAGCGCGTGGCCGACAGAAAAACAGATCTCGTGATCGACCGGGGGTTTATTCACATCGATTCGATAGAGTATCAGATTCCAGAGAACCTTTATCCGGAATACTTGCCCGAACCCATTAAGTTAGAAACGATGTTCGGTTCATATGAGGCTACCTGTGCAGTAGAGCAGGGACGACTTGTCTATGTGCGCCGTTTTAATCTTCGGAAAGGAAGGTATCCGGCGGAGAAATACAATGAGTACGTTGAGTTTCGCAGAGCCATCAGTAAAGCTGACAACACGAAACTCGTGCTGATGAACAAGACGTAATCATCGAATTGGCGCGTTGGCTTCGCGCGCCATCACCTTGTACACCATCTTGTCTGCGAGTCCCGGGAAGAGTTTGTTCAACCACACGGCAAGTTTGCCCTGCGCCGTGAGCACGATAAGGCGTTTACGTTTTACGGTCGCCCTGTAAATGTGACGCGCGCATTCTTCGGCAGTCATCATTTTTTCTTCATTGCGTGGCGAGATACCCTGCGGTGTTCCGTCTTTGGTCAGAGAACGCTGACGAATACCGCTCGCTGTAAATCCCGGACAGGCAGTCAGTACATGCACGCCTGACTTCAAAAGTTCGGTACGCAACACTTCAAGAAATCCATTGAGCGCAAACTTCGATGCTGAATATCCTGCCCGCCCGGGCAGCCCTCTAAAGCCCGCGACAGAGCTTATGCCAATTACGGAGCCTTTGTTACGGATGATTTCCGGTAGGCAATACTTTGTGGCGTACAGAACTCCGTAGAAGTTGATATCCATAACCTTCCGGATTACGTTCAGGTCAACTTCCGAGAACAGCGCACGCATGGAAATGCCCGCATTATTGATGAGGACATCGATCCTGCCGAAATGCTTTAACGCCTCTTCCGCCATGAGGCGGTTATCCTCTTCTTTCGACACATCTGCGCGAAAGCCCACCACGTCGATACCCTGTTGTCGAAGTTCAGCAACAGCCTGATTGAGGGAATCGCCATCGCGCCCTGTAATTAATATGTGGCTGCCTCTGCGACCGAATTCGGTAGCCAGTGCTTTTCCTATTCCCGATGAACCTCCGGTGATGATGACGACCTTGTCTCGCATGTGTTGATGTGTTGAAGTGCGCAAGTGTTGAAAGTTGCCCAAGCCCGACAGTTTCAGCTTAAGGCTTGGCGTGTTCCGCCTGAAAAGTGTTGAAAGATAGGAATAAGAAACAAAAGGGATGCAAGGTTTTAATCAAGCATGAGCTCGATGTCCTCACGGGTAAGCTGCTTCATGAAGCTTTCTTCCGTGGTGATAAGGTCTGAAGATAGCTTGAGCTTTTTCTTCTGTAGGGTAAGGATTTTTTCCTCTACGGAGTTCCGGGTGATGAACTTGTAGGTAAACACCTTCTTCTTTTGTCCGATGCGGTGCGCGCGGTCCACAGCCTGAGCCTCGACGGCGGGGTTCCACCAGGGATCAAGGATAAAGACGTAGTCGGCTTCTGTCAGGTTAAGGCCCAAGCCCCCTGCTTTGATGGAGATAAGGAACACTCGGAGATTGGGATCCCGGTTAAATCGCTGAACCTGCTCCTTGCGGTCAATGCTGGATCCGTCGAGATAAGCGTAGTCAATCTTCGCAGACTTGAGGAAATTCTTGACGATGCCGAGGTGCTTTACGAATTGGCTAAACACCAACACCTTGTGCCCTTCCGAAAGCGCGTTTTCCAGCATATGCGTAATATCCTCGAGCTTGCCTGAGTCGCCGGAATATGACTGCTCTACCATACGCGGGTGATTGGCCAGCTGGCGCAGCTTGGTAAGACCTTCCAGGATCATGAAACGGCTGCTGCCAATGCCTTCCTGGTCGATCATGTTGAGAATCTTTCCGCGATAGTACGCCTTGACTTCTTCGTAGAGGCGCTCCTGTTCGGGTGTCATCTCGCAATATTGGATGTGCTCTACCTTCTCCGGAAGTTCGGTAGCCACCTGCGATTTGTGACGGCGAAGGATAAACGGTTTGATGATCGCGTTAAGTCGCTTCGACTTCGCTTCGTCTCCTTTCTTTTCTATCGGATTCTGGTACTCATTCCTGAAGTAGGACTGCGTACCGAGTAATCCCGGGTTGATGAAGCTGATCTGCGACCACAAGTCGAGTGTAGTATTTTCAAGCGGCGTTCCTGTGAGAACGAGTCGATTGCGCGATCGCAACTCTCTAACCGCCTTGGCAATGTTCGATGTCGGATTCTTGATAACCTGCGACTCGTCGAGGATGACGTAGTTGAACGGAAACTGCTTCAGGAGGTCAACGTCGAGTCGTGTAATCCCGTACGACGTGAGCACAAGATCGTAATGCTGGAAACGCTGGATGTCTTTATTACGAAGTGTTCCTGTGTACGTCAGTACCTTCAGCGAGGGAGTAAATTTCGCTGCCTCCATTTCCCAATTGTAAATGAGGGATGTGGGCATGATGAGGAGCGATGTTCCGTTCCCCGCCTCCTTCTCCGATTGCAGAAGCGCCAGGGTTTGCACCGTCTTTCCGAGCCCCATGTCATCGGCAAGACATCCGCCAAGCCGATACTCATTAAGGAAGCGCAGCCAGTTGTATCCGGCCTTTTGATACGGTCGCAACTCTCCCACAAAGCCTTGCGGAACAGGATAATTCTTTATGCCGGAGAACGACGTAAGTGAGCGCAGCCTGTCACTGAGATGAACCTTGGCGAGGTTGCCTTCCTCGAGTTCGCGCACTAGGTTGAGGTGGTGTTTCCTGAGGACAGGTTTTTCATTGCTGCCTTCCGATTCACTAAGCGCAAAGAGATCAGCGTACTTCGTCAACCAAACGTCCGGAATAATTGCGATCTCACCGTTGGGTAGTTTGAACTCTACCTTCTTTCTGAGGATCAGCTTTCGAAGTTCCTTGAACGGAATTTCGAATTCACCAAAGCGAATGGTAGCGTGTATATCGAACCAGTCGATGCTCTCTTTTACCTCGACTTCGATCACGGCCTTCCCGACAAAGTATTTCTTGTCGCGCGCCTCGGGCTGGCTAACCTCAAAGCCGAGGTTGAGTAGGTTGACCCGATTCTCGTTAAGCCATGAGAATGCCTCCGACTTAGGTATCGCGACACGGAAGCCCTTCATCGGAAGGCCAAGCTTTTGCAGTGTGTGGAGGAAATTCTTTTCTGCTTCCGTCTGCCTCGTGATGCGATGGAAAATGTATTCGTCGCCCTGGCGTTCTACCGTAACGCTAACGGGACCCAGGTTGTCGCCGCGAAAGCGATGCTTTCCGTACTTGAAGGACAAATCGAAAAGTATCTTTCCCGATTCGTCGCTCTTGTCTTCAGGTGACTTTCCATAAAGGTCAGGACCCGGTGCCGCGCTGAGTTCAGAAAGGGTCAGTACCGGAAGGGGGTCGTATACGTTTTTGTTTATCTGGAATCCGTTCGCCTCCACGTCATCGAAGCTCGCGATCAGTGGTGCAACGAACCGATTGTAATATGTCTCTTCGACATTCTTGGGAATGACGACGTACTTCTTGGTAAAGAATGGCAGCAACTTTTTGCCGTCGACATACTTTTCAAATCCGTAAAGTTTTCCGTTCAATACCATCCATGCGGGGTCCTTGCATATCAGGTATGCGCTGGAGTTGAGCAAATCGAGTTTCTTGCCCTCATAGTATACTGTGGGATAGTAGTTCGTGTGCTCTTCGGTTCTGACAAAGTGAAACTGAATCGTCGCCCTTTTGTCGAGAACCTCAAGGCGGCGCCAGGTGGGCTCACCGTCGTTGCCCATTTCGAACAGTTTCTTTCCGCGCAGACGCTCCAGGAGCCGGCTGCGCCGGCGCTCCATGTAGTTTTCGATCTCCTCGCGAAGGGCAGGGTTACCCTTTTCTTTGTCGTAAACCTTGGGAAAAAATTCCTCAGGCTTTACAAACTTGTTGTGGAACCGTTTGACAACGGCTTCCTGTTGCATAGAATCCACAATCTCGATCAGTTCGAAGTCGCGGTCGTCCAGCCCGCGGGAGAATTCACGGGCGTTTTTCGTTGAAATATTCTGGTGCTGGAAGGTGAGCTTGCCCTTTTCGTCCAGATGAACCACGTAGGACTCGAAGATAAATCCCAGGTATTCGTGCAGATACAGCGAATAGACGATTTGGAACGGCTGGGAAGCAGACACCTTCATATAAACCGTGGCTTCGGAGGATCAAACGAACCTGCAAAATACATCGAAATGCCGAGCCTTTACGCATTTTTTCGAAATAATTCGTCTGCGTTCGTTAAAGGTGCTGCACGGAGGAAAAGCGGGCGGCCAGGGTAGCCGGCCGGTAGGAAATGAAGAAGGTAATGATGCACATGGTGATAACCACGTACAAAATGTCCTGAAAGACCAATTTTACCGGATAGCCCTCCATTACGGCGGATTCCATACCCATAGACACCAATCCGTACTCGCGTTGTATTACGCATAACGCACCGCCTATTGCAAGCCCGAGGACCGTTCCCATTATGGCAATTAGTCCGCCTTCGAGAAGGAATACATTCCGTATGGTCTTGAGCTGGGCACCCATGGCGGCCAGGATCGAAACGTCGCGCTTCTTGTCCAGCGCCAGCATCATCAGGGTGAAAAAGATGTTGATCGAACCAATACAAAGCAGGAGCGCCAAAGCAAGAAACGCAAACAACTTTTCCATGCGCAAAAGCTTGTAGAGATCCTTATGCTGCTGTTCGCGATTCAGCACACGGAAGTTGTCACCCAAGATTTGTTGCAGGGCAGCCTGTACCCTGTCAGTTTGTTCTTCGTTAACGACCTTGATCTCTAACGATGTTCGACGGTTGCCATAGTCAAGTAAGTCGACTGCAAAATCCAAAGGAACGATGACGTAGTTGTCGTCAAGATTCTGGATGATGGAGAAGACAGCGCCGGGATAAATTCGTCTTTGCGTGTAAGGGCCGGATGGACCAAACGATGAACTCTCCGTGTTTCGGATGTAGTACACATGCATCGCGTGCAGCGTCTCGCCGATGTCAATGGAGAGCGTATTGCGAATGCCCATACCAACAATAGCCAGTGGAACGCCATCGCGATAAAAGGCTACATCGCCAGCGACGATGTTGTTATCGATACGATGCTGGTCGATGAAATTTTCGCTGACACCTTTCAACATTACCAGCTGGTTTGCATCGCGGTATCGAACGTAAGCGTAGTCCTCGACTACCTCGGTGACATACTCAACTCCTTCAACCGCTTTGATCCTGTCGCGCAGCTCGTCCGTTACTTCGAATGATTTCCCTACAAAGGCTTCAATCTTTAGTGGTGGATCGAAAGAGTTGTTGAGCGAACGAAGCAGTTCTTCAAGTCCGTTGAACACAGAAAGCACAACGATGAGTGCGGCCGTGATGACGGCCACAACCAGGATAGAAATTATTGAGATGATGTTGATGAAGTTCTTCTTCCTCCTGGAAAAGAGATAACGTCCGGCGATGAAGAGCGGCAGATTCAAGGCAGGTCACGTTGATTCTTTCGGATCGTCGGAAGCCGGGGGGATGTTGAGGCTCCGGATCAGCGCATCCAGCCGCATTGCCTCTTCTTCGACTTTGTCGACATAGAAAATCAACTCAGGGATAATTCGCACCTGCTTTCCTATCCGGTTGCCGAGATCCCGCCGGATTTCCTTCTTGTGCGATTCAATGCGCTGGAGGATGGCAGCCTTGTCTTGCTGCAGCATCATGCTCACATAAATACGCGCAACGCTCAGGTCAGGACTGACCTGTACGTCGGCAATCGTCACAAAAGCGTTGCCGAGATAACCGCGCTTATCCTGCTGGAAGATCTCGCTGATCTCCTTCTGGATGAGCCGGGCGAATTTTTGCTGGCGTGTTGTCGCTGGCATGACACAAATATATCATATAAACCCCGACACAAAAATTTGGGCAATTCTTTACTTACTTTGCAAAAGGTCCTCTAATTTATGCCGCAAACTCACTTCCGTTGCTTCGCTACTTTCGTATCAATGATCCTTACCGGCTCCTCGGTCTGCTCGTGATCGCGGGAATTCTGTTTATTCCGGCCATCGTTGATTATCCATCCATTAGCGTTCCGGAGTTAATAAGTATACTCATCGGAGAAAAGATCACGGATGGCGCAGCGCCGTTTACAGGCATAGCGGAGACCTCAGGTCCTGTTGCTGCGTGGTTCTACGGCCTCATGGACTTGATCTTTGGACGCAGCCTCCTGGCGCGCCACATAGTGGCGTTTCTCATCATCCTGAGCCAGGCCATTTACCTTGGTTCAATGTTCATCAACCGAAAGGTGTTTTCGGAGAACACGTACGTGCCGTCGCTGCTGTACATCATTTTCATGGCTTTTTCCTACGACACACTGGCGCTGACAGGCGAGTTGTTGGGTCTGGGGTTCCTTCTTCTGGCGTTGAGCAACCTTTTGTCTGAACTTGAGTTCCGCGCCAAGCGCGACGACCGTGTTCTTGCGATGGGTGCGTTTATAGGTCTCGCCTCCCTCTGCAGTTTTGAGTACTGGCTCTTTTATCTCGTGGCAGGTATGATCGTGATCTTATATTCGCGCCGCGATCTGAGAGTTTTCGTTCTGCTTACTACCGGTTTTGCCCTTCCTCACCTGGTGCTGGTAGTCCTCTACTACGTGAGTGATGGACTGACGCCGCTCATACAGTATTTCTATGCGGCGAACCTTTCGTTTGGCACAACCTCACTTATGGCTCCGCGCGGATTGGTTTACCTGAGTCTGATTCCCGCGTTGTTCCTTGCCGCGGCACTCGTTGTGATCAACAGCGATGCACGTTTCTCGAAATACCAGTCGCAGATCTTTCAGGGCATGCTGTTGTGGACGGCGTTCTCAGTTATCTATATTATGCACACCAGTGACAGACGACCCCAAAGTCTGATCGCGCTTGTTCCACCGCTCAGTTATTTTGTTAGCCATCTCTTTCTTCTTATCCGACGTCGGCGCATTGCAGAGTGGAGTTTGTGGGCACTACTGATCGGCGTTTTTCTCGTCAGCACATTCAGCCGGTACGGACGGATTGAGGGAATTGATTACAGCAGACTGCAGGTAAGGGATGATCGCGAAGTAAAAGGCAAGAAGGTGTTGGTACTGACGAACGACGTATCCTGGTATGCAGGAAATACACTGGCCACGCCTTTTCTCGATTGGAAACTGGCAGAACCTGTTTTCACGGGGTTAGACTACTACGAGAATGTGATCGCAATCGATCAGGGGTTCAACGACCGGCCCGATGTTATTATTGACCCCGACCGCAGGATGGACGCTGTCTTCGATCGTATTCCACGCCTAAGGGAGATGTATCGCGAAGAGGGATCCGGACGATACGTTGCGGTGCGGTAGCTATGCGCAGCGCATCTTGTCGACTCTCCTCTGATGCCTGCCCCCTTCAAACTCGGTAGTAAGAAAACGTTCAGACATGGTTGTCGCATCTTCTGTCGTTACGAAGCGTGCAGGGATGCAGAGAATATTCGCATCGTTGTGGAGGCGCGCAAGTGAAGCCAGTTCATCGTTCCAGCAGATCGCGGCGCGAATGTTGGCATGCTTGTTAGCCGTAATAGCAACACCATTTCCGCTGCCGCAAAGGAGTATGCCTTTGCAGGTATCATCCTCTGATACACGCTTTGCTACTGGATGGGCGATGTCAGGGTAATCAGCAGGCGAATCGGAAAGGACGCCAAAGTCTTCGACCACGTATCCTTTCGTGATCAGCCATTCTCTGAGGGACTGCTTCATATGGAAGCCGGCATGGTCGCTTCCGAGTATGATCTTAGGTTTCATCCGTTCTTTGTAATGCTGCGTCACGGGCCTCTGCTTCTGCCTCCTCTTTTGCTTTCGCACGCTCGACGAAACGCGCGATAAATATGCTTAATTCATAGAGGAGGTATAAGGGGACCGCGACAAGAGTCTGACTGATAGGATCCGGAGGTGTTATGACCGCAGCAATTACTAAGATCGCTACAAGGGCATGCCTGCGAACGCTTTTCAGCATGCCAGTGGTCACAATTCCTACCCGAGTAAGGAAGTATACAACCACCGGCAATTGGAACAGCATTCCGCTGCCAAATACCAGGGTGGTTACCGTTCCAACATAGGAAATAATATCGAACTCGTTTTGGATCATGTCGCTAATCTGATACGACGCAAGGAAGTATACGGATACCGGGCACATGACGTAATATCCAAACGATATGCCGAGGAAGAACATGAAGGATATCGCCGCAACGGCGCCACGTGAATACTTTCTTTCGTTGGCGTGCAGGCCCGGCTTAATGAATCGCCATATTTCCCACGCAACATAAGGAAACGACATGATGAGGCCGATGATGAATGAAGACGTGAGCGCCATGGTGAATTGCCCCGTCATCAAGCGGCTTTGGATTTTCATCGGAATTTCTTTCACGCACATGACTTCCTCATAGCCGATGAGGTGTCCCAGATTGCACATGGCACGGAACGTGAGAAAATCAGTCTTGGCAGGAGCGAAAACAACGTTGTCGAAAATTTCCCGGCTGAAGATGAACGCGAGAATCATGAAAACAACGATCGCGATCAAAGATCGGATCACATGCCATCGCAATTCCTCGAGGTGATCGAGGAAAGACATCTCCTTTTCATCATCCTCTTTCATTGTCGCTGACAGTTATGACATCAGGCATACAACGGGAAACGACGCGTCAAACGGACGACTTTCTGTTTTACGCTCTTCAGGTGCTTTTCGTCAGATGGTTTTTGCAATGCTTCATCGATGAGGTCGACGATCTTAACAACGTCTTTTTCTTTCATACCACGCGTCGTCACGGCAGGCGTTCCGATGCGGATGCCTGACGTTACCATGGGCGACTGCGTGTCGAAGGGAACCATATTCTTGTTGACGGTGATCTCGGCACGGACTAAAGCTTCTTCAGCTTGCTTTCCAGTGAGGTTCTTCGACCGCAGATCGATAAGCATGAGGTGATTATCAGTACCGCCGGAGATGACCTCGTAACCGCGTTCAATAAACGCCTTGGCCATTGCCTTTGCATTGCGAACTACCTGCACAACGTAGTCCATATATTCATCCGACAGCGCTTCGTGGAAGGCGACTGCCTTGCCTGCAATAACATGCTCAAGAGGGCCACCCTGCGTTCCCGGAAATACACCTGAGTCGAGTATCGATGTAATCTTTCGAAGTTCACCCTTGGGTGTTTTCAATCCCCATGGATTGTCGAAGTTCTTTCCAACCATGATCATCCCACCACGAGGACCACGCAGCGTCTTGTGTGTGGTAGTGGTGACGATGTGACAATGTTCCATCGGATCGTTAAGCAAACCGCGTGCAATCAGTCCCGCGGGGTGAGCGATGTCTGCCATCAGCAATGCACCGGCACGGTCGGCTGCTTCGCGAAGTTTCTTATAATCCCAGTCGCGGCTGTATGCCGATGCACCGCATATGATGAGTTTCGGTTTTTCGCGTTCGGCGATTTCGATTACGCGGTCGAAGTCGATCATACCCGTCTCTTTCTCGACGCCGTAAAACACGGGCTGGTATAGTTTCCCTGAATAGTTAACAGGAGAGCCGTGTGTGAGGTGACCACCATGGGATAGATCAAATCCCAGAATTTTGTCGCCGGGTTTCAGACATGCCAGCATGACGGCGGCGTTTGCCTGCGCGCCGGAGTGTGGCTGTACATTGGCCCACGTTGCGCCGAACAATTCACACGCCCTGTCGATAGCAAGCTGTTCGATTTCATCTACCACCTGGCATCCGCCGTAGTAACGCTTTCCGGGAAGACCTTCTGCATATTTGTTCGTGAGCACTGAGCCCATGGCCTTCATCACCTGGAGCGAGGTGAAGTTCTCGGAAGCAATCAATTCGATACCGTCTTGCTGACGTTTCTTTTCCTTTTCGATCAGATCAAAAACAACTTTGTCGCGTTTCATTGAGGAGTATAATTAGCGGATGCAGGATTTTTCGGGCGTGGTTTAAACCGGCGGCAAAAATAAGAGATGGCCAAGACAATAGCTAAGGGTTTATCATGGGAATTACCCCCCTCAAAAATCGTTAAGAACGTGCCGTCTTCAGTGCCCGGAGATAGAGTTGAATGGTATTTTCGAGACCCAGGTAGAGGGCATCGCACACGAGTGCATGGCCGATAGATACTTCATCCAGTCTTGGAAGGCTGGCAGCCAGAAATCCAAGGTTGTCGAGATTGAGGTCATGTCCGGCATTGATGCCCAGACCCACTTCCTGTGCGATACGCGCGCTCTCAATGTATGGCTTCACGGCCACCTCTTTGTTGACAGTAAACTCCCGCGCATACGGTTCAGTGTAAAGTTCAATGCGATCCGCTCCCGCCCGCGCGGCGCCTTCCACCATGCGGGGAACGGGATCGACAAACACAGAGACGCGAACGCCCAGCGCGTGGATTTCGGCGATAACGTCGGCCAGGAACGATGCATGCTGCAAGGTATCCCAGCCACTGTTGGAGGTTATGGCATTCGGTGGATCCGGAACCAGTGTAGCCTGGGCCGGCACGGTTTCGCGGATAATGCGCAGGTAGCGCTCATCCGGATAGCCTTCAATGTTGAACTCGGTCTTTACAATGTCTTTTAGTGCTATGGCATCGGCATAGCGGATATGGCGTTCGTCGGGCCTCGGATGTATTGTGATACCCTCGGCGCCAAATTTTTCGCAGTCGACAGCCACCTTCAGCACATCGGGATTATTCCCGCCGCGCGAGTTCCGGAGTGTGGCAAATTTGTTAATATTGACGCTAAGTCGTGTCAAGGGGAGAGGTTTTATCTCGGTTTCAAAGGTACAACAGAAAAATTGATATGAGCTTAAAGGAAAGGATTGATGCCGACATCAAAAAGGCTATGCTGGCGAAGAACAGAGAAGAACTGGACGCCCTGCGCAGCATCAAGTCCATGATCCTGCTGGCCGAAACGGAGAAAGGAAGTACCGGTGACCTCACCGCTGACGCGGAAGCAAAGTTATTGATGAAGGCAGCGAAGCAGCGCCGGGAATCGGCTGATATCTTCCTGGCTCAATCCCGTAAAGATCTTGCCGACCGCGAACTGTTCCAGCTTGAGATCATAAACCGATACCTGCCTCAACAGCTTTCGGAAGATGAGCTGCGGAAGGAACTTCAGCGGATTATTGCCGAAGTGGGTGCCTCAGGTCCAAAGGACATGGGCAAAGTCATGGGTACAGCAACGAAGCAATTGGCAGGCAAGGCCGAAGGCAAGATGATTTCTGCGATCGTGAAGGAATTGCTTTCCGCTTGAGTTGGCCGGACATCATACTGGGAATTATCATCCTTTCCGGAGCCATCAACGGCTACAAGGAGGGTTTCCTGATGACCGTTATTTCGTTGGCCGCAATTGTACTGGGTATACTGGGAGGCTTCGCGTTGCTCGGAAAAGCCATGCTGATGCTGGATTCGAATTTCCAGATCGATCAGAGCATTCTCCCCTATATAGCCTTCGCCGTTGTATTTGTGCTGATCGTGATTCTGGTGTCATGGATCGGTAACCTGCTTCGAGGTATTGTACAACACACGTTCCTAGGTGTCGTTGACCAGGCCTTTGGTGCTATTATCGGGATGGTGAAAACGGCTTTCATGCTCAGCGTGACCCTTTGGATTTTTGATGCCCTGAAAATAGATGTTGCCGATTGGTTTGCCTCATCGTATTTGTATGGTATTATTGAAGGCTTTGCGCCTCTGGTGGCGGGCTGGATTGGGAAATTGATTCCTGCTTTCCGGGGCATCTTTTAGGCGGTGACAACGCATTTTTTGGATGGAATTTGGTATTTTTTGTTTTTTTATCGGGATAACTCCGGAGTAAGATGGGCCTGGTAGTCAAGGAATCGGATCGTTTCAAGTTTGTCGATGAAGGCAGAGGTCCCGTGCTATTGCTGCTGCACGGATTATTTGGAGCATTAAGCAACTGGGAAGGAGTAGTTGAGCGGTTCTCCTCCAACTTCAGGGTTGTCATCCCCATGCTTCCCATCTATGAAATGCCCATCAAAGAGGCTGGTCTGGACGGCCTGACGAAATTCCTGGAAGACTTTGTCAAGTTCATGGACCTGCATGACATCGTCCTCATGGGAAATAGTCTTGGAGGTCATATCGCCCTGATGTATACGCTGCGAAACGGCGACAAGGTTAAGCGACTCATACTGACGGGAAGCTCAGGTTTGTTCGAGGATTCTATGGGGGGATCCTATCCCAAGCGGGGAAATTATGAGTATGTAAAAGAGCGCGTCGCTTACACTTTTTACAGTCCGGACGTGGCCACAAAGGAACTGGTGGACGAGGTCTTCGAGACGACCAGGAATATCCCTAAGTGCATGCGTATTGTGGCTATCGCCAAATCCGCACAGCGAAATAACCTCGCCAATGAAATCAAGGCCATCAAAGTGCCGACACTATTGGTCTGGGGTCTGAATGATACCATTACGCCGGCAATGGTAGCTCATGAATTTGGGCGCCTTATTCCCAATTCGGAGCTGAAATTCATTGACCAATGCTGCCATGCGCCCATGATGGAGCATCCTGAACGGTTTAACGAAATTGTGGAAGGATTTTTGTTAGATTTAAACAGCAGCTCACCTACGCCAACATGATCGCTGAGGACTTGATAAATCATATGATTCCTCCCCTTAAGGGGACGGATGACGCGCACAAGGCGATCGTCTGGATGGAGGAATTTCGCGTCAACCACCTTCCCGTAGTTGAAGACAACAAGCTGCTGGGATTCATCTCTGAAGAAATTATTCTCGAAGCAAACGACATCGAGAACCAGGTCAAATCATTCAAACTGATCGGGCAGCGTTGTCATGTTAGTTTGGATGCCCACTTTTATGATATCCTGAAAGTCGCAGCAGAGAATAAACTCCAACTCGTTGCCGTACTCAATGAAGACCAGACGTACTGCGGTGTGATCACCGTTCAGGATACCCTGACATCATTTGCCCAGACCGCAGCGGTCCAGCTTCCCGGAGGAATTCTTGTGATTTCCCTTCCTCTTGTTGATTACTCACTGGCTGAGATCAGTCGGCTCATCGAAGAGAACCACGCGAAGGTGCTCAGCAGCATAGTGAAGGAAGACCCGCTCGATCCGGGTAAGATCAGGCTTACGCTGAAGATCAACGAACTCGATTTGTCGAGGATCGTTGCTACGCTTGAGCGCTTCGGATACAAGGTCATTGGCCGCTACCAGGAAACCAAACCCATCACAAGCGAAAAAGAGCGCATAGACATGCTCCTGCGCTACCTCGATATTTAGTATCTTGCCCCGGTTTTCCTCCACTTCCGATCAAACTTCCAGCGCATGAGGATTGGTGTACACGGTAAGGACTTTACACGCCAATCAGCACCTTTTATCGAACGCATACTGGAGAGGCTGGCTAAAGAAAAAGTCGAGGTGCTCGTATCATCCCGCTTCCAGAAAAGCCTCCGTCTTGCCCAGTTCCGAAAATTCAAGTATAAAACCTACGAGCCAGGCGAAAGCCTTCGAAAGGTTGACCTGTTCTTCAGTCTTGGTGGCGATGGTACCCTCCTCGAATGTGTGACACATGTTGGTAAAACCGGAATACCCATCTTTGGCATCAACACAGGTCGGCTTGGATTTCTTGCGACCATAGGTCGTGAAGAGATCGACGAGGCAATGGACATGATCTTCCGAAAGGAATATGATATCGATGAGCGTGTGCTTATCAGCCTGCACTCTGATCGTGATTTGTTTGGTGGTTTCGGATACGCACTGAATGACTTCACACTGGTGAAGAAGGACAGTTCATCGATGATAACAGTGCATACTTTTATCGATGGTGAATTTCTGAATTCCTACTGGGCGGATGGTATCATCGTTGCGACACCCACTGGCTCTACCGGGTACTCGCTGAGTTGCGGGGGCCCGCTCGTTTTCCCTGGATCCGAGTGCTTTGTCATAACTCCTGTAAGCCCCCACAATCTTACGGTCCGGCCCATCGTCGTCCCCGACGCCTCCGAGATCACCTTCCGGGTGGAGGGCAGGAGCAAAAAGTTTATCGTGTCCCTGGATTCCCGAATGGAGACTGTCGACGAAACCGTGAAACTGATGGTCAAAAAGGCCAATATCCGGGTCAATTTGGTGCAGTTACGGGGACAACATTACTTCAAAACGCTCCGGCAAAAGTTGAACTGGGGACTGGATGCGAGGAATTAAAAAAATTGCTAAATTTGTAATTTACAGTTCATTGCGTATTCATTTTTTTTCGCCATGAGAACACTTTTCCAGGTGGCTGTCGTGCTCTTCCTCTCCAGCCTCGTTTTTGAAGCCACCGCCCAGATGGATCGGCGCGACATCAAGCGCAATAACATTCGTATGATGACTTTCCGCGGTAAGAAACGCGGGTTCCCCCAAGCCAATCGCTACAATCAGATCGACATCACGCTGAACGCGCTGAATTATTACGGCGACCTTTCGCCTAAGCCAAGCAAGGTCAGCACAGACTTCGGTTTCACCAAGCCTGCTGTTGGTGTCTCCCTCACACAGCGTTTAGGCCCACGGTTCTCTTTGAGAAGTTCGTTCATGTACGGCTCGCTTCAGGGGTCTGATGCGGAGTCAGCAAATCGCAACGACACGGAGAACGGTGTGTTCCGTTACCAACGTAACCTCTCATTCCGAAACCGCATTAAGGAACTGTCAATTGTCGGTGTCTTTGATCTTTACGAGAATCAACACACATACATAAGCCGTGTTCGTTGGACACCCTTTGCTTACATTGGGGTGTCAGTATTTCATCACAACCCGCAGGCCAAGGTGCCTGAAAGAGGTCTGAACGGTGTACCCTTTGAAAATGCCGGCGAATGGGTGGACCTGATCGACCTTGGTACTGAGGGGCAACATGCTACCCTCCAGGAAGGTGATGTTAACTTTGGCATCAAACCCTACAATAATTTTCAGGTTGCTATACCTTTTGGCGTTGGCGTTCGTTTTCGACTAAACGAAGTCATGGACCTTTCGGCGGAGTTCGGGATACGGTATACGTTTACTGACTACCTTGATGACGTGAGTCAAAACTATGTCGACCTGGGTGTGTTTGGCGACAATGAACTGGCCCGTTCATTATCGTATCGAGGATACGAGCTGGGCACTTCCAACACGCATAGCTATGTAGGCCGCGATGGACGTACATACACTGTGATTCCAGGGTATGGCCAGGAGTCTCGCGACAACGTGCGGGGTAACAAGAGCGACACCGACATTTTCACCGTCACCACCGTAAGGCTCAGCTATGTCATCGGCAAGACATTTAATCGCGCTAAATTCCGGTAATGCGGATCATCCTTGTTCTGGGGCTTTCGGTTTGCCTTGCACATGTGTCTTTGGCTCAGCGCTCTGAGATTGGCTTTGGGCTTGGAACGTTCAACTATACTGGCGACCTTGTTCGCACGTATGACTTTTCATTTTCCAAACCAGCGGGCACAGTATTCTATCGCTCCAACCTTTCAAAGGTTGTAAGTTTTCGTGCGGGCGTCACGGCAGGATTTCTTGGAGCAAGTGATCGCAAACCTATCGACGCTTTCGCCGAGCAACGGGACGCATCATTCGATATTTTTCTTTTCGAAGCATCAACGGTCCTGGAGTATCACTTCCTCAACTGGCGCGATGAAAAGTTTCTCCATCGCTTTTCACCCTATATGTTCGGAGGACTCGCGCTGTTTGGTATTTCCGGCAATGACGACAAGCCCGCGGAATACAGCAACGTCCAGCCGTCTGTTCCTCTCGGAGTAGGAGTGAAATACATTCTCAACCCAAAGTGGTACATGGCGCTGGAATTCGGAGTGCGCAAAACGTTCTTCGACTATCTTGATAATGTATCAGACGAAGACACGCGCGTGAAGAATTACCAGTACGCGAACCCGTATGACAAGGACAACTACTTTTTTCTGGGGATTACCCTGACAAGGACCTTCTATGATATCCCCTGCCCTTCCAGCCCATATTAACAGTGTGAGAGTGAGAGTGGGGTTTCGCAATCACTTTCATACTCACACTGAATAATGCCGATCATTCCGGGAAATACGCTAATTTTGCACCCTCTATGGCGTCTTATAAGGAACTTATTGACCAAAACAGGCTGCCTCGTCACATCGCCGTGATCATGGACGGGAACGGCAGATGGGCGAAGCGGAAGGGCGCCATGCGAATCTTTGGGCATAAAAATGCCGTCCAGGCCGTGAGAGAAGTGACTGAGGCCTGTGGTGAGCTTGGAGTGAAATACCTGACGCTGTACGCGTTTTCCACGGAAAACTGGGGTCGACCTAAGGAGGAAGTCGAGGGCCTGATGGAGCTGCTGGTAAGTACCCTGAAACAGGAAATCGACCGCCTTATGGAAAACCAGGTTCGCCTGATCACGGTAGGAGAGCTTTCCGACCTCCCTCCCGAGTGCCAGGAAAACCTCAAATGGGCCATCGAACAAACCCGTAGCAATACGGGCCTGACGCTGAACATCGCACTCAGCTACAGCGGCCGCTGGGAAATCATCCAGGCCGTAAAATCGCTCGTCAGAGACGTTCAAAGCGGCAAGATTGACGAAAAAGACATTTCAGACCGCCTGTTTGAAAACTATTTGCAGGCCCCAGGCATCCCAGATCCGGAGCTCCTCATCCGTACAAGTGGCGAAATGCGAGTCAGCAACTTCCTGCTGTGGCAGATCGCCTATACGGAACTGTACATCACTCCCACATTGTGGCCCGATTTCAGGAAAGAGCACCTGTACGAGGCGGTATGGTCGTATCAGCAGCGCGAGAGGAGATTCGGCAAGACAAGTGAACAATTGAACCCGGTAAGCTAGATGAAGCGATTGCTACTGTTATTGCTCCTCGCCTTGGCGGTGGTGGATTCGCAGGCCCAGTTCCGCAGGAGAGATCGCGCACCTGCATCACCGAGCGATAACCGGCTGAACTACGCTAATCCCAGCGAATACGTCATTGGAGGGATTTCAGTCGAAGGATTGAACATCTTAGATGAGAATGCTATCATCTCCCTGACCGGATTGAGAGTAGGTGATAAAATCAAAATCCCCGGTGACGCCATCTCCGGCGCGATCAGGAAACTCTGGAAGCACGGCCTGGTTGGTGACGTCACTATTTCGGTCGACCGGATCGAAGGCGAGAACGTGTTCCTCAAGATCCTGCTTGCGGAGCGCCCTCGTCTCACGAGCTACTACTTTGTGGGAATTTCCAAAGGCAAGGAAAGCGCGCTCAAGGAAGACATCGATCTCATACGGGGACGGATCGTCACTGACGCGATGATCCGCAATACACAAACTGCCGTTCGAAAGCACTTCGTCAAGAAGGGCTATCTCAACGCAGAAGTGAAAGTTATTCAGGAGGCAGATACCCTCACCCGTGAAGGCGTTCGGCTTCGGATCGTGGTGAACCCGAAATCGAAGGTCAAGATCAACAGCATCGACATCTACGGCAACGAAAACATCCCCGATAGCAAGATCAAGAAGAAGATGAAGGGCACACACGAACGTGCCGGCATCTACCTTCACAGAGCGATCATTTCGGAGTTGCTGGCGCGAAAGCCTGCCGATTACTTGGCAGAGAAAAAGAAGGCGTCGTGGATGGAAGCAAGAGAGTTTCTTAACAAGAACGTCCGACTCAACATCTTCAACACCTCGAAGTACATTCAATCCGATTACGAAGAGGATAAGAAGAAAGTCATCGCCTTCTATAACTCAAGGGGCTATCGCGACGCAGAAATCGTGATGGACACGGTGTACAACCACGACGACCGTACGATCAACCTTGAGATGCAGATTTATGAAGGTCCCAAATACTACTTCCGCAATATTTACTGGACCGGAAACTATATCCATACTGACCGCACACTGAACGCGATTCTGGGTATCAAGAAGGGCGACGTGTATGATCGCGAGCTGCTTCAGAGAAAGATCACATTTAACCCAAAAGGAGCTGACATCAGTGGTCTGTACATGGACGACGGATACCTCTTCTTCCGCATTCAACCTTACGAAGTTGCTATCGCCGGCGATTCTATCGACGTCGAAATGCGCATTACAGAAGGCGAACAGGCAACCATTAATCAGGTTACGATTACTGGCAATGAGCGCACGAGCGATCACGTGATCCGCCGCGAACTTCGTACTGTGCCGGGCAGGAAATTCAGCCGTTCGGACATTATCCGCACGCAGCAATCGCTCGCTCAGCTTGGCTATTTCAACCCTGAGAAGATTTCACAGAATCTCGTGCCGAATCCCGCTAACGGAACAGTTGACATCGAATGGTCTGTCGAAGAACAATCCAACGACCAGATTGAACTTTCTGGTGGTTGGGGTGGATACTATGGCTTTGTAGGTACGCTTGGATTAACGTTCAACAACTTCTCCATACGCAACATACCAGATCGATCCAAGTGGAGGCCGCTGCCTGTCGGCGATGGTCAGCGTCTGTCACTGCGCATGCAGGCAAACGGCAAAGCGTATCAGAACTACGGTTTCTCCTTCACCGAACCCTGGCTGGGTGGACGGAAGCCGCAGTCTTTCTCGGTAAGTTTCAACCACTCCGTGCAACGGGCATTTTACTACGGCTTCCGTGCGGAGGTCAACGACGCGCAGCGCTTGAGTGTACTGAACTTCTCTGTTGGTTTGGGTCGTTTGCTCGAATGGCCCGACAACTACTTCACGTTATCGAACTCGATATCCTATACAAAGTATTCGCTGAGAGATTACCCTGTTGGTATTGGGTTCTCCAACGGAGACGCTAACAGCATCACGTTCAACACGACGCTCTCGCGGAGAAGCACGGGTGACCCGCGCTATCCGACAGAAGGGTCTGAAATCTCACTTAGTGTTTCGTTCACCCCGCCATTCTCATTGTGGCGTAACATTAATTACAATAGCTACGATCCCGAAGATCCGGAGGCGGTGGAAACGTTCAACCAACAAAAGTTCAAGTGGATAGAGTACCACAAGTGGATGTTCGATGCGAAGTACTACATGCCGCTCGATAACAAGAAGAAACTCGTTTTGGAAGCCAAGGCGCACTTTGGGTTTATCGGATCCTACTCGAAGAAGTACGGCATCGGTCCATTCGAGCGGTTCTTCATGGGGGGTGCCGGACTTGCCGGTGGAATTGGCTCATTCGTCCTCGGTCAGGAAATTATTGGTTTGAGGGGCTACGAGGACAACCTGGTTACGCCGCCGCTATACGCCCGCTACGGGCAGGAATCGCCAAAGACCACCCAGGGCGGTATTGTTTATGATAAATTGGGCCTGGAGTTGCGGTATCCCGTAACTACGGGCAATGCCGCTACGATTTACGGGTTCATTTTCACGGAAGCCGGAGGCAACTGGGGTAATTATGAGGACTTTAATCCGTTTAAGCTATATAAATCGGCAGGGGCCGGAGTACGGCTGTTTATGCCGGCTTTCGGGCTGATCGGACTGAATTGGGCGTATGGATTTGACAGGCTGCCGTTTTCGAACGAAATCAGTGGTTCGCAATTCCACTTTACTATCGGCCAACAACTCAGATAGCTATGCGGATTTGTTTTATTGCATTATTTTTCCTCTTTTTCGGCCTGACTTTTGTTAAAGCTCAGAGGTTCGGATACATCGACACGGATTTTATCCTGAACAAAATGCCCGAGTACCGGGAGGCGCAGAGCGAAATAAATATGCTTTCCCAGGGCTGGGAGAAGGAAATCCAGGAAATGTCGAAGGGCATTGAGACGATGTACGCGGAGCTGGAAGCGGAACGCGTGCTGCTGACCGAAGAAATGCGAAACGAGCGCATTGCAGCAATCCGGGCAAAAGAAGATGAGCTAAAACAGTATCAGAATAAAGTATTCGGATTCGAGGGATTGTTCTTCCTCAAGAAAAAGGAACTGGTCAAACCCGTCATGGATAAGGTCTGGGATGCCGTCGAAAAGGTAGCCAAGCAAAACAACCTGGCCATTGTGTTTGACAAGTCGAGCCAGCTGGTCATGATCTATACGGATCCGCGATACGACTATACGGACTTCGTCCTCGACGAACTCGGCCTGGGCGACCCGAATGACGTAATTAAGAACTAAACTTGAACTGCGATAATGAGAAAAGTAACTATTCTGTTGATAATCGGATTGGCAGCGTGTGCATTTTCTGTCCGGGTAAACGCTCAGACGAAAGTAGGATTTGCCGATGTCGACTATATCTTCAACCAAATGCCTGAACAAAAGCAAATTCAAACCGAACTACAGTCGGTTCAGAATGCGCTGAAAAAGCAAATGGATACGAAGGCTGCCGAATTCAGACAAAAGCTGGAAGACTACCAGGCTAATGTCAACAACATGCTGCCAGCTGTCAGAGCAAACACTGAAAGGGAACTTCAGCAATTGCAAACGAACCTTCAGCAACTGCAGGAAGACGCACAAATTACTATTCAACAAAAGCAGGCTGAACTCATGGAGCCTGTCTTTAAGAAGGTGAGCGATGCGATTCAGGCAGTCGCCAAAGAAAATGGTTTTAACCTGATACTGAGTGGTGGCGTGTCCGGACTCGATGTTGTACTCTACGGTGACGAGCAACTCGATGTTTCTGACCTGGTGCTGCGGAAGATGGGAATCACACCGAAGCCCAGAACCGATTCCACCAGCCAAAACTAAACAGGTGAGCAAAGACATTCCGGTACAATAGCCGGCCAAAACCCCGTAATGTCACGGGGTTTTTTCTTGTCTCATTATGATCGCACCCCGAAATCTGAAACGTGGCGACCGTGTGGCGTTGGTAGCACCCGCCGGTAAGATCACCCGGGATGTACTGACCCGGGCCGTTCGCGTCCTCGAAGAGTGGGACCTCAAAGTGACAGTCGGCGATAACGTCATGAGCAAAAGCCACAGCTATCTCTCGGGGTCTGACGAGGAACGATTGGTCGACTTGCAGGAGGCACTCGACAGTCGTAGAGTCAAGGCAATTTTCTGCGCGCGCGGAGGTTACGGCTCTACGCGCATCGTGGACCTGCTTGACCTTACCAAGTTCAAGAAATATCCCAAGTGGATCATCGGCTTTAGCGACATCACGGCGCTCCATATGCTGATGCTCAGAGCGGGAGTTGAAAGCATCCATGCAGCAATGCCATCGCAGTTCAGCGATCCTGCAGCACGACCATCCGTGCAAAGTCTGTATGACGTTCTCTTTCGAAGCCCCCACCCGATAAAGGCGGCACCAGCAAAGAGTAACATTGAAGGTGAAGCATCGGGCATGGTGATTGGTGGAAATCTTTCCATTCTTATGGACGCCATGGGCACATCCATCGAGCCCGAGACAAAGGACCGCATACTCGTCATCGAAGAAGTCGATGAATTCAAATACAAGCTGGACCGAATGATGACGCAGCTCAAGCGGACGGGGAAACTCGACAAGCTTGCAGGACTTGTAGTCGGATATATGACTGCCATTAAAGATTCCAACACACCCTTCGGCGAATCCGTCGAACAAATCATCCTACGTCACGTTCAAGACGCAAACTACCCGGTGGCCTTCGGTATGCCTATTGGCCACGAGCATCCGAATGCAGCGTGGAGACATGGGAGCAGGATGAAACTGGTAGTGACATCTGAGGGATCTGTACTTGTACCTCAGTAGGCAGCAGGGAATTGGCAACTGTCCGTTGCCTACTGCCCACTGAATAACCTAATGAACGCATAAATCCCCAACGCCAGCAGCACCACTCCCGGAATACGCTTCAAAATCCCCTGATGCCTGAACAACGGTGCGATTTTGCCGGCGAGGTAGACGAGAATGCTGAGCAACGTAAGCGCGCCGAGGACTACGCCAACAAGGTACCCGTGAAGTTCGCTGTTGGTATCAAGATCGATCCATCCCTGACTCTTGCAGTATGTTGTCATGGCGATCCAGTAAGGGATGGCCATGGGATTCAGGAGGCCGAGAAGGAGGCCGCGACGGAATCCACTGTTGTTGAAGCGGACGGAAAAGTTACTGGGCTTTGAAGCCGACCAGAGGTTGAATGCGCCCAGGGTCACCATGACGATTCCTGTGATCAATTGGAAGTTGGTAACGATCGCAGGTGACGAGAGAATGAGGGCTGCAAACTTCACGGCAATCCATCCGTAAGGATATTCGATGAGGGCAGCCGCAGCCCCAAAGCGCATCGCGATAGAAAATTTTCTTTCCAGGCCCAGTTGCAGAACAGTGAGGTTGATAGTTCCGGGAGGAACCGAACCAATAAAGCTGAATGCAAAGGCTATGGCGAAAGCTGTAGTCACGCGGTAACTGTAGCTCTGAACTTGCGGTACATCTGGAGTCCTTCCTTAAAGCTCATAAAAGGAACGCCGCGACGGTGGTTTTCTGTGCTGATGCGATACAAATCTTTCCAATGCCTGTACATGGCCTTCATCGCACCTGCCAGCGTGTTCGCTGGATCATAGATATGGGCAGGTTCGGCGCCGCAGCCATTGAGTTCGAGGATTTTGACCCGACCGCGAGCGAGGTCGCGCAAGGATGCGGTCCTGAGGTCAAACCTGCCGAAATAGAAGTCGGGAATCTGGCGGCTGATGCGATCGAAAGAGTCGCATAACTCGTCCGTTATGAGATGATTGCCGTCGAGGAATTTCGTGCCGAGGCAATGGTTTCCAATGGACACTAGTTCGACCGTTTCTCCCTCCTTCAGTATGTTGCTCAGGCGGTCTTTGTATTTTTCTTTCAACACCCGCCATTGGAGTCTTGCCCGCTCGTCTGCCATGATAAGTTCTTCGAATGTTGAATAGCCATCGCCGGTAATGGTCAGCATTTCTTTCATGACTATGGAAGTCACCGCGCCGGAAGGTTCATTCGGATAGCGTCGATAGAATACCCCAAATTCAAGCGGGAGGTCGATCAATTCCTGGATGATAAAATTCGTTCGGATGATAGAGAGGTAGTTGTCGATGTCTTCCTCTGAATAGATGCGCTTCACCATCCATCCTCGCTCACCAATGTCTGGTTTGAAGATGACGGGAAAAGTAAGTTGCAGTTCGCGCATTCGAGCAAGCACGTCTTCCCTCGTTGATGATGCTTGCATTAGCGTCGACTTCGCGACAACGGTTGATGGTATGCTTTGAAGAATTTCAAACTTGGACTCACCAAACATGCCGCCTGTGGGAATGCGCGGATTCGATGCGGAAAAGAACATCAACGAACGCGCCTTTAACGACAGCCACAACCAGTAGAGAAAGAAAGGAAACTGGATAATTCCGAATGGCCAATACTCCCAGCTTTTCAGGCGCACGATAGCGTTGCTCCGAAGCAGGCGTGTGAGGAATCCCACCTTCGCCCTGGAGCGTTGCTTAATGAGCGGCGCCCGCCATTTCCTTGAAACGGATGGTTGATGCTGCAATTCCGAAATCGGAGGGAAGCTGGACATAAGGTGCAATTTCTCTAACGCCAATTTTGATGAGCGCCATGTGGTGCACGGCATGTTCAATGTTGTACACCAACTCGCGCGAAAAGTTGGTCTGTACTGTAACGTATTGCTCCTTCGAGAGATCATACCCTACTTCAAGGGTTAGCGGAGTATTGTCGGTAAGGTCCGACACAAACCGCTTGATCATTTCGACCTTGGACGCTGCAAGCGCTTTGTCGGTTTCAATCTGCTGATCGCGTTCGCGTCTGTCGTAGTTCACAACCCCGCGCCCTACGCCGCGTTGGAGGCAAATGAAAAACTCGAGCGTGTGTCGGATGTGTTGCCCGATGGTCGACATGCCTAGCGTTTCAATGGGCTGAGAAAAGTGTTCGTGCTGGATCTGCCAACATACATCGGCGATTTGTTCCAGAATATGGGTACAAGCCTTTTTAAGATGCATAGGGGGTGATAGAAAAACCAAATATAGAGCAAATTTCAAAATAGCCGCGGAGCAGGGAGTCACCGCTTCGTCCGAATCAGGTTGTCCCAATTGCGGTCAGCAGCGGTGCGAAGCCTGGTCTCGTCTTTGTTCCAGGATTTCAGCGTGTTGTTCCCCCAGAAATTGTAGAACAAGTACAGCCTGCTATCGACAATTTTATAGGTTTCCGGGTCAATTTTGACTTTCTCGCCGGTGTCTCCCATCGCGTAGGCACACCAGCCACCGTATGCAGCTTCGTACTTCCGTGGGTTGGCTTGAAACTCGGCGAGGTTCTCAGTGGTGGAAAACAAGTAGGTCGCGCCGTTGTAGGTATAACGCAATTCCTTCTTCCCTTTGGTCGGGGCGTTGTGAAAGTAACTCACAGGATCATATCCCTCGAGCGCGATGCCGTCCTTGAGGTTTTGGTGTCGGGCTGCATCCGCCTGACACCACACTGATTGTGTGGTGACTATCAGTGCGATGAAGATGATTCCGAAATGTTGGCGTATAGTCATGGATTGGGCACAAGCTTTTTCAGTGCATCCCATACCAAATCCGGCTCGAAGCCTTTGCGTATGAGATAGTCAGCAATCTTGTCCCGCTTAACGAAAATATTCTCCTCTCCGTATTCCCCCTGCTTACGTGATATTAAGTACTCCAGAGTTTTTCCATACTCCTCTTCATCGATCATTTGCAAACCACTCTTGATGCACGCTTGTGTAAGTCCACGCATTTCAAGCTCACGGACGATTTTGAGGCGTCCCCATCGCTTCAAACGGAATTTCCCATGTGCAAACAGTCGCGCAAACCGTTCCTCGTTGAGAAAGCCCTCTTTGATTAATGATACAATAATCTCATCTGCCTCATCACCGGAGACACCGAGCTCTGAAAGCTTTCGTCGAACTTCGGAATGACAACGCTCCTGATATGCGCAATAGCGCATGATCTTTTCCTGAACTTCCGAACGCACCTACTTAGTGTATCCTTTATTCCTGAGAATGCTCGCTACGAACTTGCGTTCATTCTCCGTATTGAAGATACGAAAAGGTAAATGGATGATTTGCGCCTTGTTGACGAAAAGAACGAACGCGTCCTTGTCGATATAGGCAGACTTGATCTGATCCCATTTCAGGGGCATGCCTTCACGGGGACTGACCTTCATGAGAATCTGCTGACTGCTGATCTCGTAGGAATATTTTTGAAACAGTACCTTTCCTTGTTCCAGCTGCGTGACCCCATAGAACTGTATCCACCAGAAGAGCATGTAAAGAAGAAACGCGATGATAGCGCCGATAAACCACCATACACTAGGAATCCAGATAGCCGGGATACACAAGGCCAATGCACACAGCGCGGCGATCCAGCCCTGCTTCTTCATGATATTGCGGAATGCAATCCGGGTGTAGGTCTTAGTATCGAGTTTGTAATTCTTTGTCCGTACGATCATAATGTTGTTTCAGTTTTTGTCGACCCGAATCTTCAGGCTCAGGTCGAGACTCCTGACGCTGTGCGTAAGCGCACCTACGGAGATGTAGTCTACTCCCGTTTGTGCCACTGAGCGAATAGTTTCCATCGTAATGCCACCGCTGGCTTCGGTGGTGCATCGTCCCGCAATAGCCTTTACAGCTTTTGCCATCTCATCGGGCGACATGTTGTCGAGCATGATTACATCAACTTGTCCCGTCTCGGCAGCCTCCACGGCCTGCTCGACGTTTACCACCTCAATCTCAACCTTTAGTTTCTTTCCGGTGGCGCGAATATAATCTTTTGCGCGAAGGATCGCCTCGCGAATCCCACCTGCGAGCGCGACATGATTGTCCTTGAGCATAATCATGTCATACAACCCCAGGCGGTGGTTCTGGCCGCCGCCGATCGATACGGCCCATTTTTCGGGCAGTCGGAAGTTTGGCGTTGTCTTCCGCGTGTCAATGATTTTAGCGTGGGTTCCGGCGGTTGCCTCCACCATGCGCCGGGTGGCGGTTGCAATTCCGCTCATGCGCTGCATGCAGTTCAGCACCAGGCGCTCTGTCGTGAGTATTGAGCGCGCCCGCCCATACACGATAAACGCGATGTCGCCGCGCCGGACAGTCGCGCCGTCAGTAAGCGATACCTTTAAGGAAAGTTCGGGATCGAAATGCTTGAAGATCCGTTGGGCCAGGGCTACGCCGGCCAGAATGCCGTCCTCCTTTACCATGAGATGTGCTGAGGCCGTCTGCCGCTCCCCAACGCAGCAAAGGGTTGAGTGGTCTCCGTCGCCCACGTCCTCCTGCAAAGCCTGCTTAATGAACCGATCGAGGTATTCATCAGTGATATAGTCCGGCGTCATCGTGCAAAAATAGACCGGACGGGCTTACTTTGGATGAGGGGGAATACTTATTCCTTCGAAAAACGAATTTCATGCACAAGCTGCTGCTTGTCAGTGGCCTTGATTTTCATGAAAACGCGGTACGTTTCATCGCCGCTTTTATAGAGGCCTATGGCAAAAGGTTGGCCGCCCTTGGATGATCCCTGGTGAATAATGGTGAACTCGTTGGCAGGATGGTTTCTGAAGAAATCCCGCAAAACGAACTCGGCCTGGGCCTTGCTATACGACTGCAGTTGCTCGTCGATCATAACGTCGACGGTCTGGTTCAGATATTTGGAAAGCTCCTTCGCACTGCCCGCACCAATGGTTTCCCTCACCTGCTCGATGATGTTGCTCTGACCTTGCCCTAAAACCCCTGAAAACGTTGAAAAAAATGCGATCAACGCAAAAAGTGACCTGTTTATGCTCATGATGACAACCTTACTGGGTTAATCGAAAAAATGGGCGAAAACTATGCCATTGTTGGAAATATAGTGAAAAATCTACAGCCCGATCTTCCGCAATCGTTGCAACGCTGCTTCTTTTGGTGAATCCTTCAAAATCAACGACTTATTTCCTTTTCACATGGCTATATTTGCGGCCTTAGACAACGTTTTCCGGTAGCTGGCTAATGAACAGGAAAGTACTACTGATGATCCTCGACGGTTGGGGGATCGCTACCAATAAGGAGGTTTCCGCGGTGGATAAGGCGAATACTCCTTTTATCGACTCGCTGTACCCCCGTTACCCCCACAGCAAACTGGAAGCCTCCGGTCTCGCCGTAGGCCTTCCCGAAGGGCAAATGGGCAATTCAGAGGTGGGCCACATGAACATCGGGGCGGGAAGGGTCGTGTATCAGGACCTCGTGCGGATCAATAAGGCTATCGACGAAAGGCAATTCGATACAAATCCTGTGCTTTCGGAGGCCTTTGAATATGCCAAATCCACCGGCCGGGCATTCCACCTCATTGGACTGGTCTCTGACGGCGGGGTCCATTCCCACATTCGCCACCTGATTGGCGTCCTGGAGGCGGCTCACCGGAAAGGGGTAAGTAATGTGTTTGTTCACGCATTTACTGATGGCAGGGATACCGACCCTAAGAGCGGCCTGGGCTTCCTGGATGAACTTCAGCATGCCATGAAACGCACGACCGGCCAGCTGGCCAGCGTTGTCGGACGGTACTATGCCATGGACCGCGACCACCGCTGGGAACGTGTCCGCCTGGCGTACGACCTGCTTGTTCATGGTAAAGGCGAACCGACACAGGACGTTCGGTCTGCGGTAATGGACTCCTACGCCAAAGGCGTCACAGACGAGTTCATCAAACCCATTGTGGTTACCAATAGCACTGGACACCCGGTAGGCACTATTCGCGATGGCGATGTGGTGTTCTGCTTCAACTTCCGGACGGACCGCGGACGGCAGATCACGGAGGTACTGACTCAAAAAGACATTCCAGACCACGGAATGAAAAAGCTCAGCCTCCGCTACATCACCATGACAATCTACGATGACACCTTTGAAGGCGTGAAGCCGGTGTTCGAAAAGGATAATCTGGATAACACCCTGGGCGAAGTGCTTGCCAAGGCGGGTAAGCGACAAATACGAATCGCAGAGACAGAAAAATATCCACACGTTACTTTCTTTTTTTCAGGAGGCAGGGAAACACCATTCGACGGTGAGAAGCGGATACTGTGTCCTTCACCCAAAGTGCCCACATACGATCTTAAGCCTGAGATGAGTGCGCCGGATATCCGTGACAGCATTATCCCGGAGCTGGAAAGACAATCCGCCGACTTCATTTGCCTGAACTTTGCAAACCCTGACATGGTGGGACACACAGGTGTCTTTGAAGCTGCAGTGAAAGCATGCGAGACGGTTGACCAATGCGCAGGTCGTGTAACGGAAGCTGCACTAGCCAATGGATACACGACGATCATTATCGCGGATCATGGCAACGCTGATATGATGATCAATCCCGATGGTACTCCTAATACAGCGCATACCACCAACCTTGTACCCTGCATTCTGGTAGATAAAGAATATCGTGGTACCATCCGCGATGGGAAACTCGGCGACCTGGCACCGACCATCCTCACGTTGATGGGTATACCGATACCACCACAAATGACCGGGAATGTTCTTGTCACGCCATAGTGGACTGTGGGTTATTGTATTGGCCCTGATCTTGCCGGCGTGCGAACGCAAGGCGCAGCAACGTACGCAGGTGTTCTACAATCTTGACAGTTTGATCAGCGCGCAGGTTCGACGCCTTGTTGAACTCCAACCCGCGCTTGAAAAGGAAGCCGTAATCAATGGTGAATCCGAGAAGGTAGTTTTACACGATCTGGACAGTGCGATGTGGGCACGAGAGCTCGAAATATTTCGGCAACTCGATCTCAACGAGAAAACCCTCAACGCAACACAGTATAGCGGAGAGCAGGGAATTCGCGACGCAACGAGCAACCTGGCCATTATTCAGTATACAGCAACACAGCCTTTGCCCCTCTCGTATGTGCGCATTTATTATCAGGACACTCCGGAAAAGATCAGGCGAATTGAGGGTGAAGTTTCTGAAGAGAATCGATTGTATGCATCCGGTCGTTTCCTCGCAATGGAGTTCGAGGATGTAGACGGCGGGCCTGCCGTAGTCGGCTATGAAATTCGCGGGGCACAGAAAATGATTCTGGGCGATTCAATGAAGTTCGCCATCAAGGGAGCTTTGACCTACGATTGATTGTTTTGTGGAACAGGAAATGACAGAAGCGGAACGGGACACCAAGAAGGGAAAGCTTGGAAAGGAAGGCCTCGCTCAACTATTGGGTGTATTCAAGTTTGCCCTGCCGTACAAATGGATTTTTGCAGCCGGACTTGTTGCGCTGATCCTTTCGAGTTTTACGTTGTTATCATTCCCATACTATGCAGGTCGACTCCTTGACCTGGCAACGGGAAAAACTGATCCGCACTTTACGTCGCTCAATCAGGTGGCGGGCATTCTCGTCCTCGTGTTGTTTGTTCTTGGAGTCTTCTCATTTATTCGTGTATACACCTTTTCCATTGTCAGTGAGCGGGCACTCTCAGACCTGCGCGCGTCGGTGTTCGGCAAGATGATTGCGTTGCCGATGGAATTTTTTGATCGTCACCGGGCAGGAGAACTTACGAGCCGGATCGCATCGGATGTTCAATCGCTCCAGGAAACGTTTACCACTACGCTGGCAGAGTTGCTTCGACAAATCATTACCCTGCTGACAGGAATCGCACTGCTGTTTTATCTCACGCCGAAGCTGACGATGTTCATGCTGACGACGTTCCCTGTGCTCGTGATTCTCGCCCTTGCGTTTGGTAAGTACATCCGAAAGTTGTCGCGCAACACGCAGGACAAACTTGCAACTTCCAATGCGTTGGTTGCAGAAGCGCTTCAGGGAATAGCTGTTGTAAAGGCGTTCACTAGTGAAGCGCTGTTGTTGCTCCGATATCGTAAGGCCCTTCGCGAAGTTGTGCGCGCCGCCGTACGCTCGGCGCGTTACCGGGGATTGCTCATCTCGTTTGTCATCTTCGTTTTGTTCGGAGGCATCGTTGCCGTCGCGTGGTATGGAGCGACGCTTGTGCAGTCAGGTGCGATGTCTGTCGGCGACCTGTTTTCATTCGTCCTGTATACAACGTTTGTCGGAGGATCGATCGCCGGTCTCGGTGACATTTACGCGCAACTGCAGCGTGCGGTGGGCGCATCGGGACGCCTTCTCGAATTGCTGGCTAAAGATGAAGAACCGGGTCGTGGGAAGAAAGACAAGATTCGTTTTGAGGGAAGAGTTGAATTTGAGAACGTTTCATTTTTTTATCCTACCCGACCCGGTGTGCTGGTTACCAACCGGATGAGTTTCTCCATCCATGCCGGCGAAACAGTGGCGCTTGTTGGATCCAGCGGCGCAGGGAAGTCGACTTTAATTAGCCTTCTTCTTCGCTTTTATGAGCCAACCGAAGGATGCATCCGGGTAGATGGGCAACCGGCCTCTTCGTACGAGCTGTCCACGTACCGGGAAAACATCGGTATCGTTCCGCAGGAGGTACTGCTTTTCGGCGGCACGATTTACGAGAATATTGCGTTCGGTAAACCAGGAGCCATGCACGACGAGGTGGTAGAAGCCGCCCGCAAGGCGAATGCGCTGGAGTTTATCGAGGCGTTCCCGGATGGTTTTAACACACTGGTAGGCGACCGCGGCATAGCGCTATCCGGGGGACAGCGTCAGCGCATAGCGATCGCACGTGCCATCCTGAAAGATCCTGCTATCCTCGTCCTCGATGAGGCTACGAGTTCTCTCGACGCAGAGTCTGAATATTTGATACAACAGGCTCTTGAGAAACTGATGGAAGGCAGGACCACCATCGTCATAGCGCACAGGCTGAGCACCATTCGCAAAGCCGATCGCATCCTGGTCATTGACGAGGGCAAACTTGCCGAGGCCGGATCGCACCAGGAACTGGCAATGCGCGATCAGGGCATTTATCAAAATTTGTTGAGACTTCAGTTGCAATAGCATAACTTGACGAAATGAACACTCTGGCTGCGAACAACCTGCTTAAGACCTATAAGCTGCGTTCAACGCCCAACCGGCAGACGATCCTTCACCTTTTTCTGAGAAAGGATCATGCACTCTCGCATGCCGACATCGAAAGCGAGATTGCGGATTCGCTGGACAGAGTCACGGTGTATCGCACATTGAAAACTTTCCTGAACCGTGGACTCATACACAAGGTGCTGGATGATGCCGGGGGGTTGAAGTATGCACTGTGTGTGGGCGACTGCTCTGTTGCGGAACACCACCATAATCACCTTCATTTCAAGTGTGTGCGATGTGGCCAGACGAATTGCCTGGACGTAGAAGTTCCCGAGATACGGCTACCGCGCCATTACAGCGTCGAGGAAATCAACGTGCTGGTTCAGGGCGTGTGTTCGGCGTGTGGAACCGGCCGGTGAGGTCCAAATTGGTTTTCAGAGATTTGAATAATATTTGTAATTTTGTGAGTTTGGGAGGCGGTACTTTGATTATTTTTTGGATTTTTTCGGCACTACAACTGAGGAACTAGCTCCATTGCAACCCATTCTCAACATTGGCCTGTTCACTTTTTTTAACAGCGAGCGTGAGACCGTACTCTTTATCGTCTTCTCAGTGACGATTATTTTGTTCCTGGTCCTGGACCTGGGATTGCTCAACCGGTCTGCACACAAGATATCCACACGCTCTGCCCTATACCAGTCCATCTTTTGGGTTGTCATTTCGACACTTTTTGGTTTGCTGGTACACATCTACGATGAAGGCGGCGCCACCGCCGCGGTGGAGTATTTCTCGGCCTACCTTACGGAAAAGGCGCTGTCGATCGACAACATCTTTGTCATACTTCTTATTCTGAAATATTTCCAGGTCGGCGAGGAATACTATCACAAGGTTCTGTTCTGGGGCATTATCGGTGCTATCGTCTTCCGCGGCGTTTTCATTTTCGTCAGCGCCTACCTGATCCACCGGCTGGAATGGATCCTTTACGTGTTTGGTGTGTTCCTGATCTATTCGGGGATCCGAATCTACTTTGAAGACGGTGATGAGAAGATCGAACCGGAAAAGAATCCGATCATGCGATTCTGCCGGAAGTACCTGCCGATTTCAACCGGTGACCACGGCGGAAAGTTTATCGTTAGGAAACACAACAAGTTGATGTTTACGCCGCTCTTCCTGGTCATTGTGCTGATCGAAACCACGGACATCATATTTGCCGTCGACTCCATTCCCGCCGCGTTTGCTATTACGCAAAATGAGTTTCTGATTTACACGTCAAATATTTTCGCTGTGATGGGACTGCGTGCCATGTTCTTCCTGCTCGCGGGTATCATCGACAGGTTCTACCTCCTGCAAAAAGGATTGTCCATCATTCTTTTCTTCATCGGCGCGAAGATGATGCTGGAGATCGTGAATATTCACGTTAACGTGTATGTGTCGTTCGCTGTCATCATCGCAACCCTTACGCTTGCTATTGTGTTTTCTGTGCTTGTGCCACGCAAGAGCAATGCGTCCGACCTTGATTAGAGGTTTCAACTAACGCCTTCTGCGAAAAGATTCTTAGGAAGAATCTTCAACAAAATCGGCAACGTGAGAAAGCGTTGCGGCAATGACACAATCACAAATGTTGGTATGGTTCGCAGCACCTTGATGAGTTCGGTGCGCATGCGTTCCTTTTCGGATGGCGTGAGCTCATTGGAACGTGCCTTCTTGATGAGGTTCATCACTTCCCGGCTCGATTCCAATTCTTTCAGAATTCGGCCCCGGTTCTTCTCAGCGAGGGATGAAACGCGACTAATGAATTGCTCACTCACTTTCTGGAAATCGGGTTTGTTCTGTAGCCGGGCCAGTTGTTCCCAATGCTCCAGAACGAATCCCTCGACAGCAATCAGACTGTTTTCCAAATCTTCATCCGAGAAGTTCAGATATCGGCAAAGGGAACGAAGAAAAGCGAGCTCTTCATCTTCCAACTTCCTGTCAGCCCAAAGCACCAGGGTCGCAATCTCGAGGAAAAACTTTTTCAGTATCCAGGAGTTTTCCGCAGGAAGGTTCAGCTCCTCGACTAAGATTCCCCTGTCGAAGATCTGCAGTGCCTCCTTTCGCTTGTCTGCCGGAAGGTCTGTGCCTGAAAGGAACAGATCGAACAAACGCTTTTCTTCAAATGAGACTTCCTTGTTTGCATGAGCGGCGGCGGCGATGACCTTTACGATTGAAAATCGCAACTCGTCGCGCTCATATCGGAAGAAGTCGGCAACGATGCGATCCGTATTGGTGTGAATCCACTGTCCAAATATGTATATGTCCAGGAAGAGAAGGCTGTTATGAAAAAAGTACGCCCAGAAGTTTCCTTCAAGATCACTTGTAAGCTCAATGCGCTTTTCAAGAATCTTTTCCGCCAGCTCCATGGGCGTCTTCCGACGACCGAACAACGTAGTAGCAGGCGTCGCCATCTCCGGAAAAATGTTGTTGTAAAAGTTGCCGATGTTTTCAACGGCTTTCATGACGACGTTCGAAAGCTCGTCAGGACTATCCACCGGCGTGTCGTTGAAAACAAGGGAGCTGCTCACAAGACTTTCGGCGAGAAGAATTTTCATCTTGTCCTTTTCGCTCCACTCCTCCATCCCGGGAAAATCCACTTCGCCTACAGTTTGCCCATACATAAGACCTGTTGGCTGGATCACCCGGTACAGCGAGTGCTCGGGATGGGAGCCACGCGATCGTGCAAGGTCCTTTAGTAAGTCCTTTCGAAATTCGAGATAGTTCTTGAGCCAGCCTTTTCCCTGCGGTTTCATTCCATCTTTTTTTCTTGCGCTAATCAATTATTCCTCATGACTTCTGTGCTTCTTGCCAGCCCTTCGTTTCTATCTTTTTGGCGGCTGCTTCAACCTTTGTTTTCAGTGCCTTCTTGAATTTGTCGAGTCGACGTGCCACATCGCGATCAGTTGCTCCGATGATCTGCGCCGCTAAAATACCTGCATTGCGTGCTCCGTTAAGCGCTACGGTGGCAACAGGCACGCCTGCCGGCATTTGCAGGATCGACAAGATCGAATCCCAACCATCGATGGAATTGGAAGACTTTACAGGCACCCCGATCACGGGCAGCGTCGTCACAGAAGCGACCATGCCCGGAAGATGGGCTGCGCCTCCGGCTCCGGCAATGATAGCCTTTAGTCCGCGGCTGCGTGCCGTGCTCGCGTAATCGATCATGCGCATTGGCGTGCGGTGTGCAGAGACAATAGTGAGCTCGAAGGGCACACCGAGTTCCGTGAGCACTTCAGCCGCTTCGCTCATCACAGAAAGATCGGATTGACTTCCCATGATTATACCGACCTGTGGTTTGGACATATCAGGCTATGACTTTTAGTTTCTGCTTTACAAAATCGACCTTTTCGAACAATCTTTCCTGATTGCTATCGACAATCGTCACGTGTCCCATCTTGCGAAAAGGTTTGGTGAGTCTTTTCCCGTATAAATGAATGTGTGCGCCTGGCAATGCCAGCACTTCCTCAAAGCCCATGTACCGCGCTGGTCCACTGTGGCCCGGTTCGCCCAGCAGGTTCACCATGGCACTCGGACTCACGACCGACGTGTCGCCAGCCGGCAGATCCAAAATTACCCGAAGCAGCTGCTCATATTGAGACGTCACGTTTGCTTCAATGGTATGGTGTCCGCTATTGTGAGGTCGCGGCGCTATCTCGTTGACGAGAATTTCTCCCTGCTTTGTCGCGAACATTTCTACTGCGAGCAAACCCACAATGCCAAGTTCTTGTGCCACTTTCCGGGCGATGCCATCAGCTTTTTCCAGCAAATCGGCTGACAGTTTTGCTGGCGAGAAAAGATATTCGACGAGATTCGCCTCGGCATGAAAAGCCATCTCGACGGCCGGATAGGAAACCATTTCACCATTGGGTCTCCTTGCCACGATCACAGAAATCTCCGCAGTAAAATCGACGAGCTTTTCCAGCACGCCAGGTGCGTCAAAACTTTTCTGCAGGTCGTCGCGACTTCGCAAGATTTGAACGCCACGCCCGTCATAACCTGCCCTGCCGAGCTTGTGTACGGCGGGCAGAAACTCTGCATGCGACAAAACGTGTGCGCGGTCTTCCGTGAGAACAAAGTCTGCCGTCGGTATGCCGCGTTCCCGGAAGAATTGCTTCTGCGTTCGCTTATCCTGAATAAGTGCAATGATGTCGGGCTGGGGATACACTTTTTTGCCGGCGCGTTCCAGCGCCTTCAGGGCGTCCGTGTTTACATTTTCGATTTCGATCGTGATCAGGTCACAGGCTTCACCGAAGACCATCACCGTGTCGTAGTCCGTGATGGCGCCGCAATGAAAGTCGCTGATTCCGGCGCACGGTGCGTGCGGATCCGGGTCAAGTACGGACAAAGTGATATTGAAGTCGATGGCCGACTGAATGAGCATTCGTCCCAACTGCCCTCCTCCAAGTACACCGATCTTCAGGTTATGTTCAAATACGTTGCTCAAGGATGAGAATTAGGCCGAAATTTAACCAGCCCATGTGAAAGTGTCTACGAAAACGAGGACTTTAACCCGGGTTAAGTGGGGGAACGAGCTTAACAGACAAGATGCTGTCGCCCACTTCCAGCCGGTGTGCGTTCTCCATTCCCTTCGTCACCGTTCCGAAAATTGTATACCGGCCGTCCAGGTGCGGCGTAGGTGAATGCGTTATGAAGAACTGGGTGCTTTCAGTGTCTTTGCCGGCGGATGCAAGCCCGACCGAACCCGTGCCATATCGTATATGGCCGAATTCTGATCGTATGGAGTAATCGGCGCTGCCCCAACCATCGCCCCGGTCACATCCTCCCTGCACTACAAAGTTTGGAACGACACGGTGAAACGACTTGCCGTCGTAATATCTGTCTTGCGCCAGCTGTACAAAGTTGGCGACGGAGCCCGGCGCCACATCGACGTGGAGATCAATGAGAATTTCTCCTTTTGTTGTAGTTAGAACGGCTTGCTGATGCGATGGGATTCGTCGCACCAGGTCCCAATCAATCGGGTGGTTGAATGGTCTGTCAACTGCAGCCGGTTCGCGATCTTCGAAATAAGCGATTGCCTTTTCCAAGGGCACGTACGATTCATAATCGCGCGGAAGCGTAAACTTGTCACGGGCGTCATACAGGAACTTCAGATCCGTAACGACATCCTTGAATCCTAGGTCGTCGTCCGCCAGCGCGCCGGTGAATAATCCCGTTACAGCCAGATCGCCGAGCGCAATGCCCCGCGAATACAAGTCGAGAAACATCCGCCGGTCTTCAATATTTTCTGAGAATTCGCCATTCAATGCAACAATGACCTGCGCAGCAGCAGTGCGTATGGCGGGTATCTTCGTCGTGAAGAGAACATCGGAAGCGAATTTTAGCGCATCGCGCCCGTTCAGCGCCATTAGCAATGCTGCCTTTTGGTAAGGGTTGAAAGCGTCGTTGTACAATGCCTCGATTTCATCGTTCAGCTTATCGCTTGTGTTCGCCGCCTGAAACAACATGGCCTGCACACGCCAATGCTTTGCATTTCGTGCTATCGCAGCAATTTCTTCCGCGTTGCTTTCGTCAGTAAACTTTCCGACTGTACCTGCCGCAGCTACGGCCACTTGTAGCGTCGGATCCTGACAGGCACGGAAAAGTGTGGTCCGCGTCTCCTCGAAAGGAAAAGATTCAAGAGCGTTCACAGCGTTTACCCGCACACGATAGTCGCTGTCATTGAGTGCAGCGATTGTCAATACATCTAACGACGTTTTGGATACTACCTTGCGGAGTGCCCGTGCGATGGCCATGCGAACTTCAGGATCAGGATCATTACGCAAAGCGTTGGCCAATGCATCGAAAACATTATCGATTTCAGACGTTTTAGAGCGCGCAAAGAAATGCGCGGCACCAAGCCGGCTCATCCGATCGCTTTTCTTGCTTAGGTATCGGGCGGCGATTTTATTGATACCTGGAGGTGTTTCATGACGTAACCCCAGACGGTAATACATCCACGGTATTCCCGGCGATTTAATTTTCGTTTCCGGGATTTCGTCTACGTCGACTGTCTTACCGATGGCTTCGAGGATGAAGTCGCGGACGTCGTTGTCCCGTTCCGTTGCAAGTGCATTCAGAAGAAGGCTTGCTGCTTTCGCGCCTCCGGTTTGCCCCAATGCGTATGCCGTCGCACTTCGTACAGCCGGAGTTGGATCCATAAGCAGGGCGCCTAGACGTTCTGCGGCAGCTGTGTCCTGGATTGAAGCAAATGCCAGTGCTGCTTTTTCGCGGTAGCGCGCGTTATTGTGAATCAGGAATTGGAACAGGCTGTCGCTGGCACGGCGATCCTGATAATCGTGAATGCGGGCCATTACCTCATCACTGAACGGGTGAATACCCTTTTGCCGCTCCTCCCAACTGGTGAGTAGGAGGACAATAAGTAGTACTGTGGTATGTCGCAACAACTCAGAAGTAGTTTGGCGAAGACTTCGCGGCATTGACCACCTCATCGAATTCAATGCCTGCAGATTCGATGGAATACAGGAGTAGTTTAATTTCCTTCTGGTGTACGCGGCCATCGACTTCCGACATCTTGTACAGCGTTGCAAAGATGCTGAGTTTTTCGTCGCGCGAACATTGGTTGATGAACGCTATGCCCCTGTTGTACAGCTCGCGCTCGCGCAGCGTTCGCACGTTGTTCTCAAATTCAAAGTAAAGCGGGTCCGGGACTTTTTCATGCTCCCGAACTTTTTTCAGCGCGACGAGTTCCGTTTCGTTAATGTCGCCGTCGACACCCATCAACAGGTGTATTAGATACAGTAGTCCGGCGTGATACGCATGGTCCATTAATCGAAGATAATGCAAACGCCTGTTTTTTGAAACGACCCCTGCCTGGGATGCCGAAATACGCTACGACATCAATTGGTACACGATGAGCGATGAGATGTAGGCAAGACCGGACATGTAAATGAGTTGGAGGAGGGGCCACTTCCAACCGCCGGTTTCCCGGTAGACCACCGCAAGGGTACTCATGCACTGCATCGCAAATGTGTAAAAAATGAGGAGTGAAAAGCCTACGGCCGGTGTGAATCTCGGTCCGCCGGTTTCGGGGTTGATTTCGGCCTGCATCCGGCTGCGGATGGTTGCGCTACCTTCGTCGGCTGCACTTCCGATCGCGTAAATGGTTGCCATCGTGCCTACGAACACTTCACGTGCCGCAAATGACGTGATAAGCGCAATACCAATTTTCCAGTCGTAGCCCAGGGGGCGAATGACGGGCTCGATTGCTTTGCCGATCACCCCGGCGTAAGAGTTCTCCAGTTTGTAGGCAGCTACGCGGTCTTCGATCTCCGCTTCAGACAGCGAAAGACCGCTGGTCTCCTGCGCCACGTGTTCATGCGCCCGCTCGAACCGGTCGCCCGGTCCATAGCTTGATAGAACCCACAACACAATGGATATCGCGAGAATGATCTTACCCGCCTCGAACACGAACGATCGCGTCTTCTCCACCATCGTTAGGCCAACGTTCTTCCACCGCGGCAAACGGTATGTGGGAAGTTCCATGATGAGATAACTGCGCTCACGAACCTTGATGATTTTCTTCATTACCCAGGCCGAGAGTATGGCCATGGTGAAGCCGAGCAGATACAAACCCATCAACGCAATTCCCTGAAGGTTAAAACCAAAAAACCGTTCGTCGGGCACGATCAGTGCAATCAGAATCGTAAATACCGGAAGTCGCGCGGAACAACTCATCAGCGGCGTGACGAAAATGGTAATCATCCGCTCCTTCCAGTTGTTAATGGTACGCGTCGACATGATCGCCGGAATCGCGCAGGCTACACCTGAGATAAGCGGTACAATGCTCTTGCCGTTGAGTCCGAACTTTCGCATGATCTTGTCCATGAGAAAGACGACGCGCGACATATAACCCGTCTCTTCGAGAATAGAAATGAGTCCAAACAATATGGCTATTTGCGGAACGAAGATGACGATGCCACCAATGCCGGGTATGATGCCTTGCGTAATCAGGTTCGAGAGCGGTCCCTCCGGAAGAACCTGCTGAAGCGAAGCGCTGAAAGAGGCAAAAAGCTCATCGATGAAATCCATGGGTACCGTTGCCCACGCGAAAATCGACTGGAAAATCAGTGCAAGGATCGAGAAGAATATTACGTAGCCCCAGATCTTGTGTGTGAGGATTCGGTCGATGGCCCGCGACTGACGTTTCCATGCATCATCGGCGGGTTTGAGTGTGATCTCGTTGAGAAGGTTTTGAATATAGCCGAAGCGCTGAATGGTTTCAGCGCCCTGGAATTTTCCGGGAAAGAAATTGTGATGCGACCGGATTGATGCGACAGTCTCGCGATCTGCTTCGGAAAGGAAGGTAAGCGAGTCAGGCTGATCGAGGAACAGGTATGCTTCGTAGTCGTTGTCCACGCCGAGCGCGTCGCGCAACTCCTTCACAGGCGCCATCACCTCCTTGCGGATAGGAAATACGGGCGATTCGATTGCGTGCACCTGTTGGGTAAGTGACGCCTTGAGCTCGTCAATGCCCGTACCCTTGCGCGCGTTTGCAGGAACGACCTTCACGCCCAGTTTTGATGAAAGCTTTCCCAGGTCAATACTGATCCCTGCGCGCGCTGCGAGGTCCATCATGTTCAACACAAGGATGGCAGGCAATCCAAGATCGATCACCTGGGTCATCAGGAGCAGACTCCTTTTCAAGTTGGTTGCGTCAGCTACGACAACTACGATATCAGGCGTAGTCGGAGAGCGATGATCCAGAAGAACCTGCGAGACGATTCGTTCGTCGAGGCTGCGTGGGTAGATACTGTAAACTCCCGGGAGGTCAAGAATTTCGGCTGTTCGGCCATCGGGCAGGGTGCAGAAACCGAGACGCTTTTCAACTGTTATGCCGGGGAAATTGCCAACCTTTTGATTAAGGCCGGTGAGACAGTTGAACAGCGACGACTTTCCTGAGTTGGGATTGCCGACCAACGCGATTTTCAGCCTTTTCCGGGAAGACATCTGTTCAGCTTATAATAGAAATCGCGGCGGCTTCTTCGAGTCGGATTGAGAGATCGTATCCCAGCACACTAATACAGACAGGGTCTCCCAACGGCGCCTTAAAGTTGAATCGAATGGTAGAGCCGGGCAAACACCCCATTTCCATCAGCTTCACCCCAATGTGCTGATCCTCAAAGCCGGAGATTACCCCTACCTCACCCGGCTTCATGTCCGCTACATTCCTCAAATTGCCCTGCACGCTTATTTAGATTAATTTTAAACAAGGCAAAGATATGGGGTACTGTCCTGCTTTGCAATGTTTTCGTAAAGCTTTGTGTTTGATGGATATGGAGAAGAAAAAGGCAAAATCCCGCCCGTCGGCGGAAAAAGACAAGAAAAAGAAGACCCCCGATCCGCCGCCGGATGATGGCCGGCAGGAGCGTCCCTTCGACATGGGCGGGCTGCCGACCAGAGATCTGAAAAAGAATCTGGGAGGATGCGGTTAGCTAAATGCTTTCCGCGACAAAAACACGTCTCACCCGTTCGCTGGTGTTGGTGAGGATTTCATAAGGAATCGTCCCAATCCTCTGCGCCACGTTCTCTATGGGAAATTCAGGCCCGAAAATTATCGCCTCGTCACCCTCCTGCACGGGGATGCCTGTGACATCGACCATCGTCATATCCATACACACACTGCCAATTACGGGGGCGATTTTTCCGTGAATCAATACAGCGCCTCGTCCATGACTGAAAGCGCGACTGAATCCGTCGGCGTATCCGATGGCGAGTGTTGCAATTTTTCCAGCGTTCTGCATGGTGCCCCTGCGACCGTAGCCAATCGTTTCTCCCGCGCCGACGTCTCTGACCTGTGAGACGATGGTCTTGAGTCGCGCCACGGGCTTCAGGTCGAGTCCGGAACCCGTGGGATCGATGCCGTACAAACCAATGCCCAGCCTTACCATGTCGTAGTGCAAATTTCCGAGTCGAAGAATGCCCGGGGAATTGAGAATATGGTAAAGCGGTTTGTAGCCGAGTGAACGCGTGATCCGGTCAGCCATCTCTTCAAATCGCTGTGCCTGCAGCAGTGAGAAAGCATCGTGAAGCGGCTCATCTGCACCCGCGAGGTGGCTAAAGATTGAACCTACTTCTATGTTGGGGTGCGAGCGGAGAATTTCTGTGAGCTCATCCAGATCCTGCGCCTCAAATCCAAGCCGATGCATGCCCGTGTCGAGTTTAAGATGGATGATGCAGGGTGTATCGGATCCCAGGTAAGATATGAGTGATCGCAGGAGCGCCAGGCTGTAGATTTCAGGTTCAAGTCGATGCTCCGCGATGACGGGGAAACTGCTCTCGGATGGATTCATTACCATGATGGGCACTTCTATGTTGTTCTTCCGGAGTTCCACCCCTTCATCTGCATAAGCGACGCCCATGTAGTCAACACGGTGATATTGGAGGACGTTGGCGATCTCAATGCTACCGCTTCCATAAGCGAACGCCTTCACCATCACCATGATCTTTGTACCGTCGGCAATGCGTGAACGGAAGTAATTCAGGTTGTGTACAAGAGCTCCGAGGTCGATTTCCATCACCGTGCCGTGCACCTTGCGTTGCAGGCGACTCACAATTTCTTCAAACCGGAACGAACGCGCACCTTTAATGAGGATGACTTCGTCCGAATATTTTGACGCATCAAACGACGCCAGGAAAGTTGCTGCGTCGGGATAGAACTCGGCATTTTCGCTGAAGAGATGTTTGTTCCGGCCCATAGCCGGACCGATAGCAACAAATGAATCGATGGCGCTGTCGCGAATGAGTTCCGCTACCTGTGCCGAGAGTACTTCGTCTGACAGTCCTGATTGCTGAATATCAGACAGGATGAGTCGCTTTTTTGTTTTTTGTTTTTGGTTGAGAAGGAAGTCGAGACTGATCCGCAAACCCATTAGGTCGTTGTTGTACGAGTCGTCGATGATCTCACAGTTGTTGATTCCTTCCTTGAGTTCAAGCCGCATGGGAATGGACCGAAGACTTAACAGCCGCTCGCGGATAACGGAAGGATCATACTTCAGATAAAGGAGAAGCGCCACGCAATGCAGGGCGTTTTCAACAGATGCCCTGTCGGTAAACGGAAGCGTTACCGTGAAGCTGCTGTCGCTCCAGGAAATGCGAAATTCGTTGTCGTGCGTAGGCTTCACTCCAATATCTGCGTCGCGGCCAAAAGCCCACGAGAATCCTTTTAATCCCGCTTTCTGTACGGCTTTGCGAACTTCGTCGTGATCGGCGCAATAGATTGTTGCTTCGCTGTGAACGAACAATTTTGCCTTTTCGCTGGCTTTCGCTTCACGGCTGGCGAAACCCGCGTCGTGAGCTGGCCCTATGTTGGTGAAGATGCCAATCGTTGGCTGGATAATGCGTTCGAGTTTTTCCATTTCTCCCGGTTGGGAGATGCCCGCTTCGAACAGGCAGAGTTCATCGTTGGGTTGAATACGCCATACCGACAGCGGTACACCAACCTGCGAATTGTAGCTGCCCGGATTTTTTGTGATAGCGTAGTCGCGTGCCAGCAGCTGGTACAGCCATTCCTTGATGATGGTCTTGCCGTTGCTTCCTGTAATGCCGACAACCGTGCCAGAAAAAGTTTCGCGGTGCGCCTCCGCCAGCGCCTGAAGCGCGTCGAGGGGACGAGCGACTCGGATGACGTTGGCTTCAGGAAGGCGCGTGAGATTTACATCGGCACCCACAACAAATTGCCGGATGCCCGCATCATAGAGTTCGGGGATGAATCGGTGGCCGTCATAGCGTTCACCCCGGATGGCAAAAAACACAGCGCCCTGGGTCAGGATGAGTTTTCTGCTGTCGACGAGGAGGTGCGCAACAGGCCGGTCCTCACTCAGTTGGATAACGTCGCCCCCGGTGATTTTCTGGACTTGGGAAAAAAACATAGAGACCCCTCTTGAAGCCGCATTTTATGCATACCGGGCACGAAAGACAATTTGTTTCCGCAACGGATTGCAGTTTGTGAATAAAATTAGCAAATTGTTCTGCAGTAGACTCGCGGTGCGCCCTCTCCAAAATTTATTGTACGCAATTCGCAAGTAGACCAAAGGGTTTACCAGAAATACGTATTTTTCTGAAACATTTGTTTGAGTGCAAACGTTTCCAAAAGTTGGATGAAGCCTAAACCGCTCTATTTTCTTGGCCTTTTCGGGCTGTTATTTTTCCTGTCCCTGGATGCACGGGCGCAGGAGGCCTATCCACTTGATGGTACCGGGCGGGAAATCTACGAGGCTCCACCCGTCGATGGAGAAACGGGGTCTCACCTAAGGATGATGGAACCTGCAGCGGAACTCGCTGATGCAGATACAACAGGAACCCGTCCACGCACCGTTGTCGCACCTGTACAATCCGGTTCAAAACAAGGTGGCACACCTTCTTCCGAGGAATCTGTTCTCGGCTTTAACTTCATCTACTACATCATCCAGAAATTCAAAATGTCCGATTTGGTCGACCGCTAATCTTTTTATTTCATGATAATTAAATGCAACGACGTTGCATTTGTGTTGGTGGGGCTCTAGTATTGCAGGGTCGAAAGCGATATTGATGCGGCGAATCCTACTGGCAATCCACTTTCTCATCCCGGCAACTGTCTTTGGTCAACATGCCATCTTCGGCCAGATTACAGACGCACGCGACGGTACCCCGCTGATAGGGGCGACTGCAGTCATTGCAGATTTGCGTCGCGGGACGGCTGCGGACATGGAGGGAATGTACCTGATTGACAATCTTCCGTCGGGGACATTTCTCGTCGAATTCAAATACGCGGGTTACGAGACGCGCGTCGAGCGTGTTCGGGTGGACGGAAGAACCGAGCACAACGTAATGCTCACACCGGCAGTTACGGAACTCAACGAGGTAGTCGTGACAGGCATCAGTCACAGCACAGAGTTGAAGCGAAGTCCCATCCCGGTGACGACCATCAGCGCGGAATCCCTTCGCGAGCGAACAGGATCCAACATTGTCGACAAGATTGCAGACCATCCTGGAATAGGACAAATCACTACAGGAGCTGGGATATCCAAGCCAGTGATCCGCGGTCTTGGATTCAACCGCGTCATCGTTCTTTACGACGGCATTCGACAGGAAGGTCAGCAATGGGGTGATGAGCACGGACTGGAGATCGATGAGTTTTCTGTCAATCGTGTTGAGATCATTAAAGGAGCAGGAAGTCTCATGTATGGGAGCGATGGGCTTGGCGGAATCATAAGCCTGCTGGCACCGCATCCTGTTTCCGAAGGAAGAGTTGAAGGTCAATGGACCACCAACTATCAATCAAACAACGGCCTGTTTGCGAATAGCCTGTCCGTTGGAGGTAATCGAAATGGCATTTACTGGATGGCTAATGCCACTCGTAAGGATGCCAGATCCTATCGCAATCAATATGACGGCTATGTCTTCAATTCCGGATTTAACGAGTTGGACTTGGGCGCTACCGTCGGGATGAGTGGCAACTGGGGCTTTACTCAACTGCACGCCACGTCCTTCAATCAAAACCTGGGATTGCCGGAAGGTGAACGGGATGCTGAGGGAAACTTCCTCCGACTGATTGCGATAGATGATCAGGTAGAAGAGCGGACTGCAACCCGGGATGAACTTCGCGACTACTCTCTCTACATTCCGAATCAGTCAGTGCGGCACCTGCGCATCGCCAGCAATACCAATTACTATCGGGGCGACTCACGCATTCAGCTTGACCTTGGATATCAGCACAACATCCGAAAAGAATTTGGAAACGTGCTGGATGAGGATGAGGAGGAATTGCAATTCGATCTTCACGCAATAACATGGAATCTTATCTACCATCTTCCGCCTGTAAAGGACCTTCGTCTTTCTGTGGGAACAAGCGGAGCGTTTCAGAAGAACATCAGCGGAGGTGAAGAGTTTCTGATTCCCGATCACAGAATATTCGACTGGGGTGTATTTGGGTTTGCGAAGTGGCATCACAAGATGCTGGACATTGCAGGTGGAGTTCGTTTCGATCGCAGAAGCTTTAGCGCAGATCCCTTGTTCCTAAACGATGAAGGGGTACCCTCTGATGATCCCGGCGACTATCAGAAGTTTGCAGGAGGCTCACCGGTGTTCTCCAACTACTCGGCCAGTCTCGGCGTTACGGAGGCCCTGAGCAGTGCGCTCACGCTGAAGATGAACATTTCGCGCGGCTTTCGGGCGCCTTCAGTGACTGAGTTGTATGCGAATGGTCGGCACGAAGGCTCCCTTCAATATGAGTATGGCAATCCCCGCCTCGATGCTGAGAAGTCGTTTCAGCTGGATTTCGGACTAAATCTTCAAACTGATCACGTCACCATAGAGGCGGCGCTGTTCCGAAACGCTATCAACGACTACATCTACTTGCGCAAGTTGGTGGGCAGCGATGGTCGCGACAGCATACCCGATCCGGATGAACCTGTCCCTGCGTATGGATATACCCAGGGTGATGCACGACTGGTAGGAGCGGAGCTCACAGTTGACATTCACCCGCACCCATTCGACTGGCTGCACTTTGAAAACACATTCTCTACCGTTCACGCGCTAAACCTAAGCGAGCGGGCGTCCGACAGCACGCGTTATCTTCCATTCATTCCCGCACCCACGTATCGCGGTCAGTTGCGTGCAAACCTCAACGTGTTCGGACGCCGCATCTTCAACTCATTTGTTATGTTTGAGTTCAGATACACGTGGGAACAGAGCCGCGTCTTACTTGAAAACGGAACCGAAACGCCAACACCCTCCTACTCGATATGGAATGCGGCCGCAGGTACCTCTATCCGAAAGCGCAATTCTCAGGATGCCCTTCTATCGATCTATCTCGCACTGGACAACATCTTTGACACCGCCTACCAGGACCACCTGAGCCGGCTGAAGTACGCGCCGGAGAATCCGGTTACGCTGCGAAGAGGGATTTTTAATATGGGGAGGAATTTTAGCGTTAAAGTAATAGTGCCACTTGGGGGGGGAGAGTAAGAGGTGATCAGTAATCGGTAATCGGTGGGATCTTAAAACGCCTTCGCGTGGCCCTTAATCCCCCAAACGGGGGCCGACGCGCATTGCCTACTGCCCCCTACCCACCAGAAATTTCTTCACGTCTTCCAACTTCAGCACGCCCTCATAATACGCCTTCCCAAAGATCACAGCAAACACGCCCATATCGTTCAGGCGTTTGATGTCGTCGATACCGCGAATGCCGCCGCTGGCGAGGACGCAAATTTCGGGGAAGCGGTCGATGAGGGCTTGATAGAAATCAAAGGCAGGGCCTTCAAGAACACCATCGCGGGAAACGTCTGTTGACTTGACGTACTTCAACCCGCGGCTATAGAAATAGTCGAGATGTTCGTATAATGTGATCTGTGCCTTTCGCCGCCAGCCACGATAAAGAAGTTCTTTCGTATCGACGTTCGTGACATCAGCACCAAGCGTAATTTTTTCGCGACCGTATGAGATGATCCACGAAGCAAACAACTCGGGATCCATCACGGCTACGCTGGATGCCGTGATGTAAGCTGCCCCCGCTTCAAATGCCTTGGCAATGTCGCCGTCCGTCATAATCCCGCCGGTAAAGTCGACCTTCAGGTTAGTGTAAGCCCGGATGGCTTCGACGATGTGATAGTTTACCGGCGACCCCGATTCAGCACCGTCGAGGTCGACGAGGTGAACAACATCAATGCCGTGGTCTTCAAACCGCTTCGCGAGGTCGAGCACGTTTTCATCATACGCCTTTTCGCTGGTTGGGTCGCCTTTTCGCATTTTGACCACCCTTCCCTTGCGAATGGCTATGGACGGAATAACCTGGATCATATCGCTAAATTAAGAGCGTATTGCAAAGTTTCTCAAAAATGATGCAGCCCGCCGAAAATATTCCCGGACGGAAGGATCCGGTAAGATCCTTGCTGTGGAAATGGCTAACTTGGGCTAAACCCAATCCTGTATATGGATACACGCTTTTTTTTGGGTCTGCTTTTTTGCCTGACCATCACTTTTGACACGTTTTCTCAGGCTGCGCGACGGAGCCTTCCTTCAAGTGTTAACCACCCGGCCATTAACAACTTCGCACCGTACATGAGCCTGGACGGGGACGCGCTTGTGTTTATCTCTGACAATGCCGACGACTACGTGCTTACGCCGTTCTTCAGTTACCGAACGCCACGCAGCGACTGGCGGCCTCCGACCGAACTTCCAAAGACCATACACACACGTCTGAATTACCTGTGGGGCTACACCCTGAGTCCGGATGGAAAGACCCTTTACTTCTCTACCATTAAGTCGCCTGGAGTAGGGGGGTACGACCTGTGGATGAGCGAGCGTACAGGGTCGTCGTGGTCGACACCTCAGAACCTCGCAGCACCGCTGAACACACGCGCCCATGAGGCGTGCGCCACCTTTACGCCTGATCAAAAGACGGTATACTTCATGCGGTGTCAAACCATGTCGCAGAAAGAAGCTTCCGGCTGTACGATCATGATGGCGCAAAAGCAGGCCAACGGTCGTTGGGGAGAACCTGTGGCATTGCCACCTTCCATCAACACGGGAAACGCACAGGCGCCCCGCATACTCGCCGATGGTGAGACTTTGATCTTCAGCTCTGACCGAGCCGGAGGAAAGGGAGGTATGGACCTTTATATAACGAGATTCCGCAATGGATCGTGGACCGATCCTGTACCGCTGACTTTCGCGAATACGCCGGAAGACGATCAATTTGTGAGTGTTAATGCTACGGGTCGGTACCTCCTGCGCGACGCGCCCGGTCCCCGCAAGCGTGAGATGGCTGAATTCCTTATTCCAGGTCACCTTCGTCCGAAAGGCCTGATGCGCGTAGAGGGTACGATAGATGGCTCGAAGTCGGCCTTTGTGTCGGTGTATGACCTTAGTAATGGCAAGCGCATCTTTAACGCAAAGCCTGATGCCCAGGGCTTCGTGAAAGTCTATCTGATGGAAGGCTCAACATACGAGTTGTCCATTGATCCGGAGCAGGATCAGATGATGTATTTCTCGCGTAAATTCGATCTCACAGGTGACTCACTTGAACAGGTAGCTCGCATTGCACCGCGCATTGCACCGCCCGCTCCGGGTGATGAGATTCCACTCGAAATGGTGGAGTTTAACGGAAACGACATTGCGCCCGCGTCATCTTCTGAACTGAAGCGCGCGGCGCGTCTGATTCGCGGAAATCCCGGGCGCGAGTTCGCGATAAAGGTCGTCATGACCGGATACCAGGAGGACTCCATCCGGTCCAGCCCTGAACTTACGGAGGTGCGCTATGACTCCATCAGGATGACGATGGAAGTGATGGCATCAACGGAAATTAATCCGGACTCTGTAGTGCAGCAGATGCGCGACACCGTGATTGTGAAACAGTGGTTTCATAATGATCGGACAAACCAGCAAGCAGAAGCCGTCGTCGCTAATCTTGAGCGTCAGGGGGTACCGAGGGATCGACTCACGATCGAGACAATGGCGTTGCCTGGGGAGACGAGGAGCGTGCGGGTGTTTTTGGTGGTGAAGCGTTAGGAAGCACCAAGCGCCAGCTAGCGCTGAAACGAAAAAGGAACAGCCACGAGCGTCTTGTCCCACATCAGCACCATCTCCACATCGTCGCCCACGGACTCGAACGTTACCGTGAATTGTTCGACAACACGGTCTTGTGTCATTGCAGGAACGTCGATGGTAAGCACGTCGCGAGCAGGATCACGATTGGGCTCACCCTTGGAGTTGATACCCCATTGGCCGTGTTCGGAATTGAAGATGATGGTCCAGGTGTCAGGACGCGGTATCGTCCAGAGGCTGTATTTTCCACGCTTGAGAACCTTTCCCTCGAATGTCAAATCCTTGTCCGTTTCAAAAGTGGTGGCTTCGTTGGCTCCGGTGCGCCACACCTGACCGTACGGCACCAGGCCTCCAAATATCTCCCTGCCCTTCTTGTAAGGTCGGTTGTAAAAAAGCGTAATGTTAAGGTCGCCCCGGCCATAGCTGACGTACTCCTCCGGGCTGAGCGATTTCTCGCGACGCAGGTTAAACTGCATTATGGCAATAACTATGGGAATCAGGGCTATGCCTATGCCTGCAATTATGATGGCGCGTCTCATGTAGATTATAACGTATTCGGAGGGTCGTTACGAGGTTCTAACATAAAAGGTTTTTGGCGAATCTGTCCAAAAAAATCCGGGTGAAATCCATAAGTTTGCAGGCAAATACGGTATGTTATGGATTGGATGCCCTTCTACATTGTGATCTTGTTGTTCCTTTTGGCCATCGTGGCACCGTGGGTTATCCCCAACAGCAAGATCAGCAACAACAAGCATGACAACAAATACTAATCCCTCCGGGCATTAATGAACGCCTGTGTCTTCTGCGGTTCCAGCCTGGGAGACAATCCTGTTTTTCAAGACGCAGCGGAGTCACTAGGCTCAAGCCTGGCCAGATCCGGCATTACCCTGGTATACGGTGGCGGCAACGTTGGGTTAATGGGCGCTCTTGCCAATGCCGTGATGCGGGATGGCGGCGAGGTGATCGGCATAATTCCCGAATTCCTTCTGAATCGTGAAGTGGGGCATCGGGGTATTACCCGATTGGAAGTCGTCCGTTCCATGCATGAGCGCAAACGCAGGATGGCTGAACTCGCTGATGTTTTTATTGCGCTGCCGGGCGGTTGGGGGACACTGGAAGAGTTGGCGGAAATTCTCACATGGAATCAATTGGGGTTGATATCCCGCCCTGTATACCTGCTGAACTGCAACGGGTTTTACGATTCTCTTGTTGACCAGATGAGCAGGATGGTCGCGCACGGTTTCCTGACACGCAGGAGTTTCAGCCTCATCAACATCGTAGACGACCCTTCGGACCTCGTCCGCAGGCTCCGGTCATAAGCCGCACAATCGGTTTACCGATAAATCTCTAAATTGATGGGGCGACGCCATATGTCAAAAAAACTGACCATCTTCTGTACGGGGATCCTTCTCATCTCCAACCTAACCTTCGGACAAAGGCCGTTGGGTTTTATGTTGGAGGAAGGCAGGAAGAGGGTGCAGATACCGTTCGAGTTGAGGAATAACCTGATCATTGTTCCGGTGGTACTGAACGGAATGCTTCCGTTGAAATTTGTGGTCGATACCGGCGTACAGACCGGAATTCTCACACAGAAAGCCTTTAGCGACATCCTCAACCTCCCCTATTCCAAGAGATATGTTATCTCAGGCCCAGGCGGGCAAGGATATGTGGAGGCTTATATCACGAACAATGTCTCCCTCGACTTGCCTGGAATTCACGGAACCGGACATGCTTTGCTGGTCCTCAACGAAGACTACCTGGAACTACGCAATTACCTTGGAACGGATGTCCACGGGATTTTGGGATACGAACTCTTCAGCCGATTCATCGTCGAGATCAACTACGAAAAGAAACTCCTCATCGTCACAACACCTGCCGCGTTCAAACCCAAGCGGAGATACAAGAGGGTCAAGATAAGCGTGGAGGACACGAAGCCCTACATTACTACCGAGGTGGTGATGGCGACCGGTGAGGTGATCCAGGCCAAGCTGATGATGGATTCTGGCGCCAGTCATGGCTTGTTGCTTGAGCCGCAGGCGGACCCGAGGATTACCGTTCCGGTGAAGACGGTTAGTAGTCAGATTGGCCGCGGTATCGGAGGCGCAATTATGGGGAAAGTAGGGCGCGTTCGGTCTCTAAAGATGGGAGATTATCTGTTGGACGAACCTGTTGCCAATTTCCCTGATCCAAACAGCTACATGGACAGCCTGAAGATCGGGAAGACCGCACGGCACGGTACGATCGGTGGCGAAATCCTCAGTCGGTTCAACATTGTGTTCAACTTCTCCCGCGAAGAAATTTTTGTCAAAAAGAATTCAGCATTCAAAAAGAAGTTCTACTACAACCTCAGTGGGCTTATCGTTAAGGCCATCGGATCTAATCTGAACACATTTGAGATTACAGAGGTACGCGATGAATCGACCGCAGAGAAAGCCGATATCCGGGAAGGCGATCTCATCCTTTCGGTCAATGGAATTTCAACAACTACGCTTGACCTGAACCAGCTACTCGGCCTGCTGAGTACCAAGCCAGGCAAAAAAATCAGCTTACAGATCAGCCGCGAAGGTCAGATCCTCCGAAAAACATTCAGACTGGAAGATGCTATTTGATCAGGCGCCGGCAAGTTGCCGCTTGCGCATATTGTATGCCGTGTAGAGGAACAATTGCGTGCGCCGCGACTTGATAGCGTTCTTAACCGTGTTGAGGATTGATTCCGTAGAGATGTTTTGCTTCAATACGTAGTCCAGCACGCTAGACGAACCGTGGCTCTCTTCATAGTTGGAATTCTTAAGCACGGTGACCGGTATGTCCTTTGTCTTCTTGTTGGCGGCAAGTGCCTGTAGGGCCTCAGTTAGTTCAGCCCGACCGATGTTGTCGTCGATGAGAATATAATTCGGCTTAAACGTTGTAAGCCTTTCGAGGAGACTCTTTACGTCAAATGCAATCTCAGTAACAATCTTGTTACCGGGAATCATTTGCACCTTGTTCAGAATCGAGCTGAGCTCGATCGGGTTGTTGCCCACGAGCAACAGATTGAGCGGTTCGACCGCCCGTACGGGAACTTGGGTTGCGGTTTCCATAAGCCAACTAATTAAAGCCAATTAAAGGGCCGGTCCATGTAAGAACAGCGTAATAAATAAACGCAATTTTTACCAAATTGTTTCCGGTCAGATTTGACAGCCGACATAGTTTTTCTGCCGTTCATCGAACCGGGCGTCTACCAGCTGCAATTAATGGGCCACACGTCGACAAAACGCGTCGCAATCATAGGCGGAGGCCTGTCAGGCCTTGTAGCGGCCATTCAACTGGCACGTTGTGCAATTCCGTGTGTCGTAATTGAGAAAAATGAATACCCGCAACACAAAGTCTGCGGAGAATATGTCTCAAATGAAGCCGTGCCGTTTCTCAAATCGGTCAACTTACTCCCCAGACATTTTGACCGGTTTCCCAAAATTGAAAAGTTTCTCCTTTCGGCATTGGGCGGAAAAGTTGTGCAACTCAAACTTGATCTCGGCGGATTTGGAATCAGCAGGTACTGTTTTGACAACCACTTGTATGAAGTTGCCCTTTCAGAAGGAGTTGAATTCCTTCTCAACACTGTTGGTAACGATGCTGTTTTTGAAGAAGACCAATTCACGATCCGCTGCGAAAAGCAAACGCTCCAGGCTGACGTAGTCATTGGCGCGTTCGGCAAGCGTTCCCGCATGGATGCCAGGCTTGACCGGGCTTTTATGCACAAACCATCGCCCTGGGTCGCAATCAAGTATCATGTGGAAACAGATTTTCCAAATGACACCATAGCGCTTCACAATTTTCAAGGAGGCTATTGCGGTGTCGTGCGCGTAGAGGATGGTATCACCAATGTGTGCTACCTCGCGAAACGCAGCAGGCTTAAGGCTTCAGGCAATGTGGACGTGATGGAAAAGGAGATAAGTCGGGAGAATCCCTGGCTTGCCGACTTGTTTGCAAACAGTACGCGTCGATTCGCGCGGCCGCTTGTAATCAACGAAGTTTCTTTTGAAACGAAGGCGCCGGTTGAACGCCACATTCTTATGGCCGGAGATGCCGCTGGCATGATTGCGCCATTGTGCGGCAACGGCATGGCCATGGCCATACACGGCGGGAAGCTGGTTGCTGAGTCGGTGATTCAGTATTGTGAAGGAAAATTGACGCGGGGCGAAATGGAAACCTTGTACGCAGCTCGATGGCGCAAGGAATTTTCAGCTCGGCTTCGCATAGGCAGACTCCTGCAGCAATTGTTTGGCGGCGGCGCGGTGTCAAACCTGGCGGTGACCCTCGCAAAGATTGATCCAATAGCCAGTTGGTTAATACGGCATTCGCACGGAAACCCCTTTTAGCTGGCGAAGCGATCCAGGATGTTTTGGTTGTCGATATAGAAGAACAGGAAGAAGACATTCATACAAGTTGCTGAAACGAAATTCAGTCGCATTGTATGATCATAGTCGGCGGCAATTTCGCTTTGCCGAACCTGCATGTACCACAAGACAAAATACACAACGATGGGAAACATCGCGATTGTGAATATGACGCTGTACTCGGCGCTGAAATACAAGCCAAAAAACGCTGCGAATCCTACGAACACCAGCAGAAAGACGGTGCCCGCCAGGTGAAACGTTCCAATTATTCCCACAAGCCGACTGATCGTCATGTCACCCCGACGGGCGTCTTCACTATGCTGGTAAACCTGAGTCATGGGATAGTTGCCCAGTAACATCCACGACGTCAGCAAGCCGGCGTATATCGTAATCGATGTGAGTGCTTCACCTAAAGTGTAGTCGTTGATGCCAACGTAGCACATGATGAAGGTGAAAAACCCCTGGAAGAATCCGGCAGCAAGCCAGCCGGTAATGGGATACTTTTTCAATCGGATTGAAGGATGGCTATAGGCTTTGGATACCAGGCCGTATACCAACAACATAATTGCGAAAAGGACATTCACAAATACGAGGCCCAGCAGTATTGCTATGGTGTCCAGGGCCAGTGAAACTCCGTACAGGTCGCGGGTTACTTGCGGTGGATTGCGAAGACCGCCAATACTTTCTTCGTCCCGGTCGAAATAACTGTTGTATCCATTGCTTGCCGGGTACAGAAAAAAGTGAACGATTGCAAATACCCAAAGGATCCGCGCCACGCTCGCATTGGGCGACAGCGAGAGGGCAAAAAGAAAAACGGGCAGCAGAAAAAATGAGAAGGGGATACGCAGGTGAAGCCACGTAGACCGTGAAAACATAATGCTCCTTTTACAACAAGGTAAGCACAAATTGGATTATAATTAAGAATGGCTTTCGTGAGCGGTATCGGTGTAGCAAATCCTCCCCATAGAGTTCCGCAAATGCAGATCGCAGATTTTATGGTCAGGGCTATGCAACTCGAAGGCGCCCGGGAGCGGAAGCTGCGGGCGGTGTTCCGGGCAAGCGGTATCGACTATCGGTATTCGGTGCTGAAAGATTATGGAAGCAAAAATGGATTGTCGTTCTTTCCGAACACGCATGATCTGGAGCCCTTCCCTACTACTTCGCGGCGTATGGACCAGTTTCGATGTCATGCCGCCAGCCTCAGCGTGCAGGCCATCCACGACGCGCTTGGTGACAGATACAGCGGGCGCGACTTTACGCACCTCATTACCGTCTGCTGCACGGGTATGTATGCGCCGGGACTCGACCTGGAGATCATGAAGCGATGTAACATCACCCAATCCGTGCATCGCCTTTCGCTGAACTTCATGGGTTGTTACGCAGCCATCAATGCCCTGCGGACTGCAAATGCCCTTTGTGATGCAGCGCCGGGATCCAGGGTGCTTGTCGTTTGTGTCGAACTGTGCAGCCTTCACTTCCAGAAGGAATATTCCGAAGACAACCTGTTGGCCAACGCACTTTTCTCGGATGGAGCTGCGGCAGTCGTGATTGAAGGTCAACCGTCCAACGGGGGATTGAAGCTCGATCAGTTTCACAGCATCGTCGTTGACGAAGGACGCAACGACATGGCCTGGAATGTCGGTGATCACGGTTTCGAGATGAAATTGTCGTCCTACATTCCTGACTTGGTGCGGGATGGTGTGCGCGATCTGAGCGAACGATGTTTAAAGCAAGTGCGACCAGATGATGTTGATTATTTCGCAATCCACCCGGGAGGAAAGAGAATACTGGATGCTGTTGAGCAGCAGATGAACCTTCCACCAGAGCGCAATCGGTTCGCGCGTGAAGTGTTGCGTGAATACGGCAACATGTCGTCACCATCCGTGTTGTTTGTTCTGAAACGTATTTGGGACACGCTTACGGCGAATGACGATGGCAAAACAATTCTCGCGCTTGCATTTGGCCCCGGTCTCACGCTGGAGAGTATGCTCCTCCGCATAGAACGCCGTTCACGATGACACAATTTGCCATACGCTCGGATCAGCAGGAAATAATGGATGACCTCACATGCTCGGGTGACGACGTTCGGCAAGCACTTCACGAACTGGAAGTCATCAATGCGTGGCTTGGAGGCAACGCAGTGACGTTGGAGGGTGTTGCAAAACTTGTCAAGGGTATCAAGCCAGGCACTGAGATTACCGTAGCTGATCTGGGATGCGGAAGTGGTGACATCGCCGAGCGGGTGCGCAGTATGCTTCTGTCGAAGGGATTGAAGCCTCTAGTTCTGGGCATTGATGCGAACCCTAACATCATTCAGATCGCCCGTGCAAATCATCCCGACCTCCACTTTGAAGCGCTCGACATTTTTTCCGAAGCCTTCCGGCATTTCCGGTTCGACATCGTCACGGCCACCTTGTTCTTTCATCATTTTGATTCAAAACGCCTGGCGGCATTCATACGTCAATTGCTGAGTCAGACGCGGATGGGCATTGTCATCAATGACATTCACCGGCACTGGTTTGCATTTCATTCGATCCGATTACTCACAAGGATGTTTTCCCGCTCTCCGATGGTTCGTAACGACGCCCCGGTGTCCGTACTGCGGGCGTTTTCACGCCGCGACCTGGAGGATATCCTGGCGGATGCCGGAGTGAAGCGGTATTCCATCCATTGGCGATGGGCGTTTCGCTGGCGGGTGATTATTTATGTGTAGGGGTCGGCACACATGTAATGTTGTGACAGGGATATCAAAATAACTCTGGCACAATTTTTCGTACTTTATCCTTACAATCCCTTGAAGCATCATATGAAAGCATCTTTTAGTACGTGGGCGCTGTTCGCATTGGCGAGCGCCATCGTATTGGCATCGTGCTCTTCCAATAGCACGCTGGGTACCAGGGTTAAGGAACCGTTCCGCAGTTCAGCCTATGAGTCGAACAATAGGTTCTTCCGGGCTACGGGTAAAGGCGTCAGCAGCCAGGATAACATAGCCCGTGGCAAGGCCGACATTGAGGCAAAGTCCCAGCTAGCCGGACAGGTCAACACTACGATGAAGCAGGTGGCCGATCAGTATCTCGGTCAGACGGAGAATGCTGAGGCAGCGGACGTCGCCGATAAATTTCAAAGCCTGGTACGGCAAGTAATGAACACCGAAATCGCCGACCTGCGAAAAATTGGCGAGCAAAAATACTACAACGAGAAAACCCGCGAGTACACGGTATTCATAGCTTACGAAATTAAGAAGAACGCCATGCTGCGCTTCATGAAGAAGCAGGCGAAAGTCGACAAAACCGTCAATGAACGTCAGCGTGAACTGATAGAGAAGATTATTGACGAAGAACTGGAGAAGCTGGGGGACGATGAGTAGATGCTGATGCAGTTGCAGTAGTACCCTGCGTCTGCATCTGATCTAATGACCGTTCCTTCCTAAACGTCACAAATTTTCACGCCTGCCTTAAGCGACGCTAACGGATCCCCTCCCTTCGGAATAAACTCCTGCGCGACAAATCCCTTGAAACCTGTTTTGACGATTGCCCGCATGATGGCAGGGTAATAGAGTTCCTGTGTTTCGTCGATCTCTGCGCGTCCCGGAACGCCACCCGTATGATAGTGCGCGATGTACTTGTGATACTTGTTGATGGTGGCGATGATGTCGCCTTCCATGATCTGCATGTGATAGATGTCGTAGAGAAGCTTGAAATTCTCAGAGCCCAGCTTTTCGCACAGGGCAACGCCCCACGGTGTATGATCACACATGTAGTCCGGGTGGTTGACTTTACTGTTGAGCAACTCCATCACAATGTTGACGTTGTACTTTTGTGCGACCTTCACTACGGGATCGAGACCGCGCGCGCAGTTCTCCAAGCCGACCTGGTCGTCCATACCATTCCGGTTTCCTGAAAAGCAGATCACGTTCGTGATACCGTGGTCCGCTGCTTTAGGAATAACGTCGCTGAAGTCTTTCAGCAACTGTTCGTGATTAGCCGGATCGTTAAAGCCTTTGGGGATTCCCAGTGAACTTCCATTCGACATGGCGACGGTAAGTCCGTATTTGATGGCCACAGGCCATTCGTTTGGTCCTAGTAGTTCAACTGACTTCAAGCCCATGCCCTTTGCTGCTTCGCAGAGTTGCTCGAGTGGAATGTTCTGATAGCACCAGCGACATACTGAATGATTCACATTGCCCGCGAGAGGTAGCGGAGCAAGCTTGTCGAGCGCTGCTGAAAACGCTGGCACACTCACGGTGGCGAGCGTACCGGCCGCCATAGTTTTCAACGCCTGTTTCCTTGTAATTTTCATGACCTGGTCTTTAGGATGGAGTATTCAAAATGCATTTGATTGAAGGTATCAAGTTAACGGGAATTGGGGAAATGGCAATGTGGATATGGGAGGAACGTCAGATTCCTCCCAAATCCATTTTCGGTTAATTTCCATAAGTTTGGTTCGGTGAAACACAAACTCAGACACGTTGCGATATCGGGAAATATTGGTTCTGGTAAGACAGAGCTTACAGCACGCCTGGCTAAGCATTACGGCTGGACACCCTTGTACGAGTCGGTAGATAAAAATCCCTACCTGCGCGATTTTTACTATGACATGGCGCGCTGGTCGTTTCACCTGCAGGTCTACTTCCTCAATACACGGTTCCGGCAGGTTAAGCAGGTTGAGCAAAGTGACACCACTGTAGTTCAGGACAGAACCATATACGAAGACGCTCACATTTTTGCGCACAACCTGCACAGTACAGGATTGATGAGTGAACGAGATTATGCAAGCTATCTCGATCTGTACCGATCCATGATCGACATGACAGCTCCACCGGATCTGCTGATCTACCTGAAGGCGGATATCCCCAAACTGGTGGCCAATATCCAGAAACGCGGTCGCGATTTTGAGAACGCCATGAGCCTGGACTATCTCAGGAACCTCAATCAGCGCTACGAGGAATGGATTGCGTCGTACGATCTCGGAAAGGTATTGACGATCGATGTGAATGACCTGGATTTCGTAGGGCGGGTGGAGGACTTTGCCGTGGTTGCGAACAAGATTGACCTGGAACTCTACAACCTTTTCAATCAGTAGATATTTTATTGTACTTTCCGGGCCAAACTCCGATTCCGTTCCTTGCTGCTGTTTACAGTTTTCTCGTACGACTTCACGCCTCAGGGTTTCGCCTTCTTGCTCCTTGTTGGTCTCTTCGTGGGAATGGCCAAGACGGGAGTGCACGGTGCCGGGATGATGGCGGTACCGCTTCTTGCGGCCGTCTTTGGAGGGCTTGCGTCCGCCGGGTTATTGCTGCCCATGCTCGTGATGGCCGACGCTATCAGCGTAGTCTACTACCACCGGCACGCATCGTGGAAGCATTTGCGCCGCCTGTTCCCCTGGGCAGCGGCCGGCGTGATACTCGGTACGATATTCGGTGAAAACGTCGACGATGCCACATTCAAGTTGGTGATGGCGGTGATCATCCTTGTGAGCATTGCCATCATGATCTGGCTGGAGCGGGGTCATAAGCAGGACATCCCCGATTCTCGTTTGTTTGGATGGGTGTCAGGCGTTGCAGCCGGGTTTACGTCGATGGTGGGCAACCTGGCCGGGTCTGTAATGGCAGTGTACCTGTTGTCGATGCGGCTCCCCAAGAATGTCTACATCGGTACCACCGCGTGGTTCTTCATGGTGGTGAATTGGTTTAAGGTTCCTTTCCACATTTTCTCCTGGCACACCATTACACTTAATTCTTTTCTTCTCGATCTGCTGATGCTACCGGCCATTGGGATTGGCGCGTGGCTTGGCATTATCATCGTTCGTCAGATTCCCGAACGCATGTATCGGTGGTTTGTGATCGTAATGACGCTGGTGGCGGCGACGTTTATGTTGATATAGTGTTGGGGTGTTGCCGTAAAGGAGGCCTGTCGGTGCTTCACGGTTACGGTTGGTGTGAATTTCGCGTTCAGGGTGACGAGAATACGTTGGACAGCTTCGACGTGTCGTTTCTTCCGTTCACCGCAATGACGCGAAGGCGCAAAGTACGCGAAAGGACTATCAGGGACCAATAACACCCCTCCAGCCCTGGAGCCCTCCGGTGTGTACCACAAGTATCGTAGACCCACGAGGAAAGTAATTTTTCTTTATAAGATCAAATACTCCAAACATCATCTTGCTTGTATACACCGGGTCGAGAAGAAGTCCTTGTTGACGTTGAAAGTCATCAATGAATGATCGTAGCGTGTCATTCATCTTTGCGAATCCTCCGAAGTGATAGTCGGTGAGGAGATGCCAGGGAGTGGGAGACGCGCATCCTGTCAACTGTATCAGCTCGGTGATTTTTGTTGGAAGCGAGGTATCCTTCGACGCAGCGAAACCAATGATCGTACTATCGACGCCTGATGTTACCAGGCCTGCGAGTGTGCCACCGGTGCCTACGGGAACACATAGAAAGTCGTGAGGGATGTCATTCAGCAACCTTCCAAATTCCTGAACACCGCGCAGTGCATGAATGTTGCTGCCACCTTCGGGAATGATGAAGGCATCGGGCCATTCCTTTTGCAGCATGTTCATAAATTCCGGTTGCGAACGCTCCTGATATTTTGAGCGCGATATGTAGTGCAAGTCCATGCCCCACTGCGCAGCGTCAGATAAAGTGGCATTGAGCGGCAGATGTTCCTCTCCGCGAACGATCCCGATGCTTTTCAATCCCCATGCAGCGGCTGCGGCGGCAGTCGCATGAATATGGTTGGAATACGCACCGCCAAAAGTGAGAATTGCCGTCTTTTTCTCAGTGACGGCGGCCTGCAGGTTGTATTTCAACTTCCACCATTTGTTGCCTGAAACGGTGTTGTGATTGAGATCTTCCCGCTTCAGCAGGATGTGAACGCCCGCGCTTTCCGCAACCGGATCCCTGATCTCCTGAACGGGTGTCGGTTTATACTGCAACATCTTCTGACAACCTGTGACAAAGCAAGGTATTTCGATTTCCCTGCATTACAAACGCACCGTACATTGCCCAAAAAAGGGAGGCGTATGGAACAGCAGGGATATTTCAAGGGCAGAGGGTCGCAGGTGCGAACGGCCAACAAATTCTTAAAGAACGAATATGTAAGTGAACATGTAGAGGGTCTCGACGAACCCCTGCTGTCTGCTCCTACAACTCAGGTATTTTACGAGCAGCCGAATACGATCGTCAACAAGGTGAACAGTCCTGACCTGAGCCTGATGTATTCACTCAATCCGTATCAGGGCTGCGAGCACGGTTGCATTTATTGTTACGCTCGCAATACCCACGAATACTGGGGGTTTAGTGCAGGCCTCGATTTCGAGAGCAAGATCATCGTAAAACAGAATGCGCCACAATTGCTGGAGAAGTTCATTCTTCATCCCAACTGGAACGCGGTTCCTATCATGTTGTCGGGTAACACCGACTGCTACCAGCCCCTGGAACGCAAGCTGCGAATTACCCGTGGACTGCTCGAAGTTTTTGCGCGGTATCGCCATCCGGTCGCCATGATCACCAAGAACAGCCTGATCCTCCGCGATCTGGACATTCTTCAGGATCTGGCTCGTGATCAGTTGGTGCAGGTGTACATTTCGATAACTACACTGGATGAAAAATTGCGATCGATAATGGAACCAAGGACGGCCAGTTCCGCAAGACGGCTCGCGACTATTGAAGCGCTTTCGAAGGCAGGCGTACCGGTTGGTGTTATGAACGCGCCGATCGTACCTGGCCTTAACCATCATGAGATTCCCGATGTGTTGCGCGCCGCTGCAGACCACGGTGCACTGGCCGCCGGCATGACGGTGGTTCGTTTAAACGGATCTATCGGAAAGATTTTCGAGGACTGGTTGCGGAAGAATTTTCCCGACCGGTTTAACAAGGTGTGGAATCAAATCTGTGAACTACACGATGGGCAGGTCAACGATTCAACATTTGGCCGGCGCATGACCGGCGAGGGACGCTTTGCTGAAGCAATCCATCAACTGTTCAGGGTAGCAAAGAAGAAGCACTTTAGTGGTCGAAGCCTTCCGCCAATCGATTTGACAAAGTTTCGTAAGGGAGGAACACTCACACTCTTCTGATCACGTGGCTCTGGCAGACTTGAGAACGCGCTCGAAGACTTCGAGTCGGCCCGGTACGTCAGGAATCTCGACGTTGAATGATTCATCGAGAAGTTCTACCAGTTCCTCAACGCGAGTAATGGTCCTTTTTTCCGATTCCCCGCCAAGACGGTGAAAGGAGTATTCAGTATTTCGCAAAGCATGCCTGACGCCATCGTCCACGCGCGCAGCAATGATGCCGGTGACGAAGTGTGATTCGGGATTGTTCGACAAGTACCAACTGGCTACCTGATAATCGACAGGATGTTGCTCGCTGAGATCAAAGCGATATAACGCTTTCCATTCTCCGCGCAACTCTACTTCCAATCGGTAGTCATCGCCGTGAGTGACAAGCCTGAAGCGTTCGTGCGTTGTTTCCTGCGGTGTGTCCTTTACAAGCAACAGGGGTCTTGTTAGCGTCATGCCACCAAAGCCCACATCAGCGATGTACTGTTCGGAGCCAAGCTCAATGAGCAAAAGCATATGGCTGCGCGGAGTAATCTGCTCCAGCGGATGGTTCCAAAGTACGCGCGCCGCCAGTCCGCGAACGGAGTACCCCAACGATTCAAGCACGAACTTCAGCAACAGATTGTGTTCGTAGCAATAACCACCGCGTCGTCGCTTCAGCATCTTGTCTGAAAGCGACGCAAGGTCCAGCCTGACCGGAATGCGAAGCAAAGGATTCAGGTTTTCAAATGGGATGTGCTTCGGATGAAGTCGATGAATTTGATTGAGTGTGTCGAGGTTTGGCGTTCTATCCCCGGAATAGCCAATGCGATTGAAATACGCATCAACATCCACGCTCTGAACATCAGTGTCGTGTCGCGGTGCTGTTGTCGTTGCCATGGCAAACCAATTTTCGGTTAATGCCCTAAACGGGATTTGCGCAGCGAGGGATACTACGCTGAGAGGAACTTTTTTACAATCCCCTCAATCGATACACTATTCCGCGAAATGCTTGTGGAAGGCGACAATGGTTTCAATGCCCATTCTGAAATTCTTGATTCCGAAATGCTCGTTCGGCGAGTGAATGGCGTCGCTATCGAGTCCGAAGCCCATAAGCACGGTATCCAGGTTCAATTCCTTCTTGAACAAGGCGACAATGGGAATGCTTCCACCGTCGCGCGTAGGAATAGGACGCTTACCCCACACCGTTTCAAATGCCCTGGAGGCTGCAGCAAAGGCTTTGCCATCCGTGGGCGTAACGGCCGGCTCACCACCGTGATGAGCGATGACATTGACGCGAACGGTGGGCGGTGCAATGGCTTTCATGTGCCGGGTAAACAGTTCCGAGATCTCTTCGCTCGATTGGTTCGGTACAAGCCGCATAGAAATCTTTGCGTGGGCCCTGGAAGGCAAGACGGTTTTCGCCCCCTCACCTGTATACCCTCCCCAAATTCCGTTCACATCCAGCGTTGGGCGAATCCCGGTGCGCTCAAGCGTAGTAAATCCTTCTTCGCCCCAAACTTCTTCGATCTGCAGATCGCGCTTGTAAGCGTCAAGACTGAAGGGTGCCCGGTTAAGAGCCTCGCGTTCGGCGGGACTCAATTGCGCCACCTTGTCGTAAAACCCGGGAATGGTAACGCGTCCTTTTTCATCGTGAAGCGAAGCAATCATCTTACAGAGCACGTTGATGGGATTGGCTACTGCGCCGCCATAGACCCCAGAGTGCAAATCGCGGTTAGGACCGGTAACCTCAACTTCCATGTAACTGAGACCCCGAAGTCCAACCGTTATCGAAGGATGATCCAGTGAGATCATCGCCGTGTCGGAAATCAGGATGATATCTGCCTTGAGTTTTTCTTTGTTGTCGCGAACGAATGACTCGAGATTTTCTGATCCCACTTCTTCTTCGCCTTCCACCATGAACTTAATGTTGCACGTCAGCCGGTTCAGCTTGTTCATGGTCTCAAAGGCCTTCACGTGCATGTACACCTGACCCTTATCATCACAGGCTCCGCGCGCGAATATCTTTCCGTCTCGCACGGTAGGCTCAAAAGGGGGAGATATCCACAAATCCAGCGGGTCAGCAGGTTGTACATCGTAGTGACCGTATACAAGGATCGTAGGGGCGTTGGGATTCACGCGCTTCTCCGCAAACACGATGGGATGCCCACCCGTCTCACAAAGTTCCGCGTGATCGACGCCAACTTCCAGAAATCTTTCCTTCAGAAATTCCGCCGCCTTGCGAACATCCTGCTTGTACTTACTGTCGGCGCTTACGGAGGGGATTCTCAGCCAGTCGAACAATTCATCCTGGAATCGCTGGATATTGGAGTCGATGTATTCCTTTACCATCACTGTCAGATTTTGATGGCGCAAAATACTGAGAATTCACTTAAACGTGCAGGCTAAAAGCCGTCGTCTTCCAGTTCCTTGTCCTTCTTCTCCTGGTCGGTTTGTGAAGGCAGGGGCTGCCCAATAGGCGTTGCGGGCTCCGAGGATGGCGTTACCATGGACTGGCTGTTCAGGCTGTAGGGCGATTCAATGCCGTAGTAGTCCTTGCGGAATCGGTTAATGAACGCAACCGTTTCTTCATCGCTGCCCGGTACGAAGGCGATCTCACCGATCTTGGTTTTTCCGGCGTTGGTTCGCTTCATGATGATATTGTTGAATTCGTCGCTCGCCGCATGCACCAGTATGCGGCTGCCTTCAAAGCCTATATAATACCAGACGTCGCCGGATGCTTTGAAGAACAGGTTCATCATTTCCACGCCGTCCTGATCGCGCTTTATTTCCAGAAAGCCTTCGAAAGCTCCGTTGATGTCCTTGTTGAGGATATTGGAAATTCCGATTGCCCCCTCTGAATAGAAAGCCTTATGCTTTTCCGACCACTTAAGATTCACGTTCGAGATGACGAGGGGTTTTACCAACGGTTGGAGTGTTGCCAACGACACGTAACCTTCGAGACTTCTCTGTTCGTAATCGCGTGTGATTCGCTCGCCAACGATGTTGGCCATTTTATACAGCAACTCCGTTTGATCCCCCAAACCTTCGTCGGCACCCTGCGTCACGACCACATCCTGTATCTCCTTAGCCATCACATCAAAGGCCTGCGTAGGGATGTTCGAATCCAGGACCATGAAGGTATTCATCCGGATTTCGTTGGATGCCATGTTGCCGGAGCCCAGCACAGACGCCCTGACGTTAAATCCGTTGTTAGCGCGAACGAGGTTCACGGGACCTTCAAAACGGATGTGTTGATTCTCGTCGTTGTAGGCGAACACTTTTCCTTCGAGTTTCTCACCACTGGCCTTACCGGGATCCTCTATCTTATACTCTTTCGTTTCAGTATCGTAAAAGAGTTTTCCCGATGGCGTGAACAGACTTTCGTCGCCGTCGTTTTTCTTGTCGTTAAGGAACGTGATGTACAGGCTGTTGTCCATGCCGAAGTTCAGCCCGGCCTCGACTTTCTCACCCTGATCGTTAACCGCATTATCGAAATCGATCATGACATCCGTTTCGTCGCCGGTCTGCGAATACGCAATCCAGCCTTTGTAGCCCTCGATGTTCTTGATATCGAGTTTCACATACCCATCGAGTTGGAGGGCTGGTCTCCGGGCGTACATGGTCATATCACCCTTGTAGAACATACCGGCACCAAGTACGAGTTTGTCTTCTTCGCGAACGGAACCGCGTGCTACAGTCTGCATCGCGCCAGGCTCATAGTTCTTCGAGCGCCTTGAAGCGACAATTTCTTCCACGGGCTCCAGGTGGAAGTCAGTCATCTTGATGGCGAAGGTGTCCTTGAGTGCATTAACGTACTGGTAGGTGGCATATCCCGTGAACTCCTTTCGGGAGATGATGTCCACCACGCCTTCGGTCAGTCGGTGATAGGCGTTCAGCGTATCCAGGACGATCGTCGTGTTCTTAAGCGTGCCGATCTTCGCATTCTCCAGAATCAACACTTCGTTGTTTTCCGGAGTTATCATGGCATCCGCCACGATGATGTAGGGGATACCGCTGACTTTCAGTTGTTGTGTCGTAAGGTCATACTCGGCGCTCTCGGCATTGAAAGCGAGTGAGTCGAGTTCCTCCCGTGTCGTGTAGAAGTAGGAATTTTCAAGAGGCACATTCGGACTCTTGCTCATCACGATCTTCTTCGTATCGAAATTGTATCGCGCATTCGGGATGGATGTCTTCACCTGTGCATAAGGGAAGTTGATAGCTGCCACACCTTCTACTTCCGGACTGATATCTGCGTAGTTTTGTTCGAGGTTAAAGTTTAATCGGATGTCGTTCCCGAAGATCAGGGGCTTTCGCGGATCGTTACTATTCACCTTGAACTTCGCATTTCGTGCAGAGAAGGCGTCTCCCGTGAACGTCATGTTCATGGAAAGAAGTTCGCTCCCGCGCGTGTCTAGTTTTCCCTTACCGGTGACACCTTTCGAGGAAACAACAAGCTGACCGTTGAGTGTAGCCGTACTATCGTACATGTTGAACGGCGACTTCAGGTTCTTCAACCGCATCTCATCGATCTTCGGATACCACTTCATTTCAAAGTCGGCCAGTGACGTCTGCGGGAAACTTGCAGCGCCAAATTGTTTACGGTCGATTCGCGCACGGTTTCCGGTGGCAATCACCGAATCGGGGTAAAAGAGAAAGTCCGGTGAATAAATCCGCGCGGCCAGGTATGTGATGCTCCCTGAACCACGAATGCCGCGGTTAGTCAGTGATATGTTTCCGTCAATCCTGCCGTCGCCCTTGTAAAGCTGGTAACCTGATTCGGGAATCGCGTGTTCAAATCCCAGGGATTTGTCCGGCATGGAGCGCAGTTTCTCCTTGAAACTCGGGAACATGCCACTCGATATGAACGTACCCTCAAAGTTGATGGCCGACGGATCGGTATCGTTCAAGCTGTCCAGATCGAACGGTGGAACGGCGAAGAAAATGGAGCGATCGTAAACGCCACCTAAAACTTCGGGACGGTCAAAGTAAATAACACCACCGGTCTCGGCATCCAGCCGTGGATAAGTGGGTATCTTTTGCTTGCCCGATTTGTTGTTCGCCCTGCTGATGTAAAGCGTTCCTGACGACTGTGCGGCGCTCCCGAGGCCCCCCTCCGATGCTACTGTTGAGTCCGCGCCCACCAGCGAGTTGTTAACCTTCCTTCGAATGTTTTGTCCTTTCGAATTTCGTTCTGTGACAAAGAAGTTAATGGAGTCGATGTGCGTGAGGCGGATGAAAAAGCTGTCGTACTTCAAGGTGAAACCCTTTCCGCTGATTTCGTAGTTGCCCGCATTGATGGTTCCGTCGAATTTGATATCGCGGTTTTGAAGAATCGTGATGATGCTGCTGTCCGGCTTGATTCGAACGTTGAGAGAATCGCTGACGCGGAATTCCTCCACACCACGAACCGTCATGTATCCCTTCGGGATGTTGATGGTGGCATTCGGAAGGCTGTCAATGACGGAGTGAATCTTCAGATTATCATAGTCGGATTCTCCCTTGAACGAACGATAAAGTTCAACCGCCTTCTCGTGCACGCGAACCTTGTCGGTGCGAGCATCGTATGAAACCATTCCCTTTTGAGCCAGGAACTTTATCGCCTGCTGAATCTCTGCAATGTCTTTCTTCGCGTAAACGGCGAGATCGCCAGTGTAAAATTCACGGGTGCGCTTTTTCAGACAGTATCCAACCGTGAGCACAAGGGGGTGGAAGCTGAAACCCTGTCCATTGAGCACACGGAAATCTTCGGGATCAAAAAAGTCGACTGATTCGATGATCATCGGAACGGTACGACGACCACCATCTGTGAAAATGTCGATGCTATCCGACTTCAGATCCCATCGCATGATATCGGCGCTGAAATCGACAGCGAAGAAGGGTGCCGAGTAAGGCGTGTGATGCATTGCTCCCTTGCTGTGAAGCACGATCAGTTTACGTTTTCCGAAGTCGTACCGGATGCGAACGTCAGGGTGCGAGAGCGTATCATTTCCCTGGTGGATGCGAAGCCGCGTTCTTTCGGCACGTATGGTCGAGTCGAGAAAAACAAATTCTGGTGATCGTGCGGTGAATTTGCGCTGACCGTCCAGCGTCACTTCAATCGTGGACAGATCGCCTGAGACGGACTGGCTTGAGATGGCGCGTCCCGTAAGCGAGAATCCTCCCGTATATTTTACGGTTTCATCGCCGAAGCCCTGAATGTTGAGGTTGCTTTGGTAAGATTTGAACCGCGGCCATGAAGCCCAGACGGAATCTGCGCGGGGCTCACTTTTGTATGCAAAGGAGCCCTGGATTGCGCCAGGTGTGCGTCCCAGGTAAGTGAGTTTGGCCATCTCGGCTGTAAAAGCTGGCTTGTTCACTACGAAGTTGTAGTCTTCAAAGTCGCAGTAAACCGAGTCGGGGCTAAGGCCCGCCGGAGTCCAGTCGAACCTTCCCTGATTGCCGACAAAAATTCCCTGCATGATGGCAAAGTCGCCCTTGGTGTTCCGCAGAAAAACGGAGTCGCTACGCGTCACAAAGTTCAGCGTCAGTGGCTCGAAGTGAATCACCGGCCCTTCGATTATAGGTGGTGGAGGGGGGATATACCAACTCGGCATGCCGTTGCTTCCTTCTGAAGGAGTCGTGTCTTCCCAATCGATGGGTGTATCCTCCCACGTATCGTTTACAGGCTCGTCTGCCCACAATCCTCCGGATGAAGAATCGTCGCTGTACTCCTGCATGCTGTCATCCCAGTTGTCTTCCTGCTGGACCGGCTCTTCGACGAACGTTTCCGGTACAATGAAATCGAACCGATACTGGTCGTCCAGCGCATATAGCCGGAAGGTTCTTTCGTGGTGAAGGGCGTGGTGTGCAAAGAACGTACGGCTAACCTCAAAAAAGCGGTTGGCGGCTTTCGGTTCGTATGCTTCGATAACCTGACCCGCGACGGTAAGGTATTGTGTGAGCGTAGCCGGGCTTGCTCGTTCGTCGTTTACGGCATGGGCTATCGCTGCAAGGTAGTTGAGGATATGGGGATTGAGGGCATACTTGCGTGAACGCATGTTGGAAACCTGCCGTCGGACAAGCGCTTGCTGGTCGGGTGACAGAGACCCCCAGGCCTGGACAAACGACGGTGCTACCTGCAAGGCGTAGGCGCCCCGCGTCTTTTCCAACGCTACCTTAATGCTATCTGCAAAGCCCACCGGAACTGTCCCGGCGCTATCCTGCGGGTAAACCAGGGAAACGGTTGCCAGGACCAGTATGGAGGTCAAAAAGTACTTCACAAGGTAAAACCCTCAAATTCGTAAATATTGCCCAAAATAGCCACACGCATGCCATCAGTAACAACGTAAAGCAGAGCCTTGTTAGTTTTTGGCCAACTTCAAATGATTTTCGCACTGAAAAGGGCAATTCTGAACTCGAGGAAACGCATTTTGGCAGCCTGGGCCTATTTCCGAAGCCCTAAGGCAACCCATTTTTCCTCCTCGTAGCGATGTAAGAAATCCAGGTTGTAACGTGCCGATTGTGTCAGGATGTCAGCCACGTCGGAGTCGTAAAATCCGCTCAGGAGAAGATGTCCGCCGGGCAGGAGATGCTCTGCATACCAGTCCATGTCCTCCATCAGGACGTTCTTGTTGATGTTGGCCAGGACGATATCAAAGGGTTCCTGAAAGTCTTGTTCACGGGTTGTGCCTTTGTACAGTCGGATGTTAGAACAATCGTTGAGGCGGGCGTTCTCCTCTCCGTTAATGACGCTCCATTCGTCGGGGTCTACAGCATGGATTTCCGACGCCCCAAGTTTCGACGCCATGACGGAAAGAATGGCTGTACCGCAACCCGCATCCAGCACCCGCTTGCCCTTGTGATTCACGTCGAGCTGGGCCCGGATCATAAGCCTGGTGGTAGGATGGTGACCCGTGCCGAACGACATCTTCGGCGTAATGATGATTTCGTAAGGATACTGCCGATCTGGTGTGTGAAAAGCAGCGCGGATCAGACACCGATCGTCAATGACAACGGGCTCGTAACTGCTTTCCCAGACGGCGTTCCAGTTAGTCTTCTCTACCTTATCGAAACTGAAGGTCAAATTCTGCGCAAGGCTCTTATACCGATGCAGTATTTCTTCTACCGCCTCTGCATCATACCGTTCGCCTTCGGCATACCCTTCAAATCCTCCGGGGATTTCCATGAACGCATCGAAGCCCGCCTCCGCTAGCTCTGCCAGGAGCATGTCGGAAATCTCGGCTGGGCATCGCAAGATGATGCGAGTGTGAAACATTTTGAGTAGATACAGTTGCAGGTTGTTTCTGCATCTGCCTCTGAATTAGCCGGCTGCTTTAATGATCTCTACGAACTCACGGGATTTCAGCGACGCGCCACCAACGAGGCCGCCGTCGACATCCGGGGATGAAAACAACTCGCGTGCATTGCCGGCGTTCACACTTCCACCGTAGAGGATTGAAACATCAGACGCAGTTGAATCGCCATACTTCGCAGCCAGTTGCTGGCGGATAAACGCATGCATTTCCTGGGCCTGCGCGGAGGTAGCTGTCTTTCCGGTGCCAATAGCCCAGACAGGTTCATAGGCGATTACCACCTTCTTGATTTGCGCATCATCCAGATGGAAAAGGCTGGCTTCAACCTGTTCGCGCACCAGATCCTGATGGCCACCCTTTTCACGTACCTCGAGAGGTTCTCCGCAACAAAAGATGGGAGTCAGTCCAGAGCGAAGGGCGATATCGACTTTGGCAGCCAGCAGCGCACCGTCTTCCCCAAAGTACTGGCGCCGTTCGCTGTGACCGATGATCACGTATTTCGCCTTTAGCGATGCCAGCATGAGTGCTGATGTTTCCCCGGTGTACGCACCCCATTCGTGCTGGCTGCAGTTTTGCGCGCCAACAGCGATTCGTGAACCGTCACCGAGAACCCGAAGCACCGGTACGAGATACGGGAATGGCGTGCAGAGTACGATAGTTGTATCACTGCGAACTTCATCCTTAACCATACCAGCGACCTCCGAGGCAAGTGCCAGCGCCTCATCGAGGGTCTTGTTCATTTTCCAGTTTCCGGCGACGATTTTTTTGCGCATGTCAAATCAGGGTGTTTCTAATTCGGCCGCTAAGTTAAGGAGAAAGTTGAAAGTCGGAAGGTCGCGTTTCACCCGGTCGGCTTGTAGCGCGATTCATTAAACAACTTCTGGGCGTCGGCCATCTCCATTAGTTGGGGAAGTGTAACGTTCGGGTGAGTCTCCATGTATTTGCGGACGATTTGCCATCCTACCCATTGGGCTATCCTACCCGGACACTCCTCGCCTACTTCAAGCGTCTTCGGTCGTTCTCCGAGGTAACGTTGATTGATGATGTGACTTGTCGAGTACAACACCTGATCTTCGATGAGTCTTGCCCAGATAAGGTGTTCAAAACGACGCGCGCCTTCAATCTCTTTACGGGTGTACCAGATCAGCGTGCTATCAGGGATGCAGGGCAACATGTGCTTGGCAAAGTAGAACGACTTGCCATAGGCGACCATATCGGCCAGTACTGTTCGGTCTTCCAGTGTTGTTTTGTTGAAGCGGTCGCTGATGCCATAGAGGAGCAGACATGACGGCACTATGTCTTCCGGCTCATATCGCGTCAGCAAATACTGGTAGAGTTGTGGCCGGTAAGCACCCTCCTTTCCCAGGTAATAGTCGAGTCCAACAATGATGAGCGTATCGGTGACAAGAAGGTCTGTCTCGATGCCGGTGATGACTGTCTCCACTCGCGGTGGTTGAAAGTCGGGATAATAGTATTTGATATTTGTAAACGCTTCCGCGAACTGTGACTTCAGGCCGGAGAGATCTCCGAAAATTCGCCGCGTCTCCATGAGCAGGGTATCGAAAGACGGATGGGTAAAGCGTCGGTAGAGTGTGTTGATAAAAACTGAGTCATCAGGATAGCTTCTTCGATCGAAAAGGTAATCCCGCATGGCGGGATGCTCAGTAAAGAAAGCAACGAGTTCGTCTTTCGATGAGATGGCTGCGATCTCGTCTTCCAGGTTGACAAACTCAAACTCAACGCGTATACCGCTGGTGTCGGGTATGACAACACATTCCTCCTGTTCCCGATTGCCACATGCTTTCAGTACTAGCGTCACAAAGAGGAGTAACAGAAATCGTTGGATGTTCATTTGAACAGCGTTCTGGTTTTGTGGTTGCTACTTTTCGGGGCCAAACGAAAAAGTCCCAGCCTGACTGTCCGGCACGAGACGCCGGCTACGCGTGACACCGCCGGATGTCACGTGAACAATGTTAGACTGGTCGTCAAACAATTCAAACAGTATGCGATTGGTCACCTCGGCTGTCGTCCAGTTGCGAACTCCGGGCGCCAGGATGTAACAGATAAATGCCTGACCTTCCACCTCCTGCCCCAGGTATTCCATTTGGGTTTTGCGGTTATCCAGCACGACCTGGAAGTTATCCAAAAGGTATGCACCGATTAACTTCTTTGCTGTGGCCTCGTCGGTATTGAGGATATCGAGTCCGGCCTGTTTGTGATACTGGCGCAACGCATTCTCGAGATCATCGATGAAGATTCGCATCATGATCTCCAGTTCTTTTTCCGCCGCGTCGTACTCGATTTCAGTTACCGATACATGAACCGGGTGGCTCGGAAGCGCCAGTCCACAGGTTAGCGGGAGGGAAATAAAAAGAAGAATCCCCACAAAACTCGACATTGCCGTCAAAATAGCCCTAGTCCACTGAATTCAAAATTAAGGGTTATTATTGAACTTTTCGTACAACGATCATGGACGAATTCGGATTGTACTTCGGATTAGGAAAAGACCACATTCTCGATTACGCAAACGGATACGACCACATTCTCTTTGTGATCGCGCTTTGCGCGATTTACACACTGCACGATTGGCGAAGGGTACTCATTCTCGTGACCGCCTTTACCGTTGGTCACTCTATCACCCTCGCGCTTGCCACCTTCCGGATCATCAACGTACGCAGCGATATCATTGAATTCCTGATTCCGCTGACGATATTCCTGACTGCCGGCAGCAACATCCTCAAACGCCAAGACTACTTTCCGGAACGCAGGATCCAACTCAATTACGCTCTGGCGCTGTTCTTTGGGCTTATTCATGGTATGGGCTTCTCCAACTATTTGCGTGAAATCCTGGGAAAGAGTGCGAATATCACCGTGCCTTTACTCGCGTTCAACATTGGACTGGAGTTCGGTCAGATCGTGATTGTGGTGCTCTTTCTGGCAAGTTGTTTTATCTTTGTGGACTTGTTTGGTGTGAGCAGACGTGACTGGAGAATTGTCATCTCCTCAGCGATTGCGGGAATTTCTCTTGTGCTGATGAAAGACGCCGCATTCTGGTGATTCTACGACGCTACCGTCTGACGCACCACGGTTACCTAAACGTAAATTAAACCTGAAATGAAGCGATTGACGATTGCGGGGCTGTGCCTGCTGGCCTTTTCCGCATTGGGACAGGAGGCCGGCCGCTGGGAGGGGAAATTCGAGCAATTGGGCCCTCTGCTGCCCACACCCAATGAATACCGGACGGGATCGGGAGCCCCCGGACCCGCCTACTGGCAACAACAGGCAGACTACGAGATTGAGGTCGAACTGAACGACGACAACCAGACCATCACGGGCCGGGAAACGATAACCTACCATAACAACGCACCTGAGAGCCTGCCGTTCCTCTGGCTGCAACTTGATCAGAATATTCTCGCGGAGAATAACCTCACGACAAAAACAAAAGTGAATCAAGTCAAGGATGGTACGCATACCCGCGAGATCGTAAAAGACCTTGACCTCCTCGGAAAGACCGGAGGATACAACATTAAATCCGTCAAGACCACCGACGGCAAGCCTTTGCCCTATACCATCAACTACACGATGATGCGGGTGGATTTGCCCGCTCCATTGAAAACCGGTGAAACGTACAAGTTCTCCATCGAGTGGTCGTATAACATTGGCGACCGCATGATCGACGGACAACGCAGCGGGTTGGAGTACTTCGAAGAGGATAAGAACTACGTCTACACCATCGCACAGTTCTTTCCGCGCATGTGCGTATTCGATGACTACGAAGGCTGGCAGAACAAGCAATTCCTCGGACGGGGTGAGTTTGCATTGCCGTTCGGTAGTTACAAGGTAAAGATTACCGTTCCTGCAGATCATATCGTCGCGGCAACCGGCACGCTGAAGAACCCTGAACAGGTGCTCACGCCGGAGCAGCAAGAACGCCTTCGCAAGGCCCGCACTACGTTCGACAAGCCTGTCTTTATTGTAACCGAGGCTGAAGCGCGTGCCAAAGAGTCGTCACGCAGCACTCAAAAGAAGACCTGGGAGTTCCATGCCGACAGCGTTCGCGACTTCGCGTTTGCTTCTTCACGCAAATTTATTTGGGATGCAATGGCCGTGAAACTGGCGACGAAAACGCCGCTTGCTATGTCGTTCTATCCCAAAGAGGGTAATCCGCTGTGGGAACAGGAATCGACAAAGGCAGTAAAGAACACTCTGATCACGTACTCCAAGTATACGTTTGATTATCCCTACCCTGTTGCCATCTCCGTGCATACCGCGGATATAGGAATGGAGTATCCGATGATATGCTTTAACTACGGACGCCCCACGAATGGCAAATACACCGAGGCAAAGAAGTACGGCATGATTGGCGTGATCATTCACGAGATTGGCCACAACTTCTTTCCTATGATCGTCAACAACGACGAACGCCAGTGGGCATGGATGGATGAAGGTATCAATACGTTCCTTCAGTATCGGACTGAGGTCGAGCAATACGAAAACTTCCCGAGCAAGCGAGGGCCTGCCGAACTGCTCGTTCCGTATATGAAGGGAGGAAAAGATACCAACAGGCCCCTCATGACTAATCCCGAGCAAATCATTCAGCTTGGTGCAGAGCAATACGCAAAATGTGCTACTGCGTTGAACATCCTGCGGGAAGTGGTGATGGGACCTGAGTTGTTCGACTTTGCATTCAAGGAATACGCACGGCGTTGGGCGTTCAAGCATCCACAGCCTGCTGACTTCTTCCGAACGATGGAGGATGCCTCAGCTGTAGACCTCGACTGGTTCTGGAAGGGATGGTTCTACACGACAGACAATGTTGATCAGGCCGTGAGCAACGTAACCTGGTATCGGCTGGATGCAGAGAAAACCAACCTTGAAGGACGCGATCGGAAAACGGGCAAGGGCGATCTCGGATCTGCGAAAGCTTCACAGTCGCCTTTTGATGCAGGGCCAAAACCTTTCCATGTCGTCCCTACGGACGCAAGGTTTTATGGAGAATTCCGCAGCCGGATCGACGACAAGCAAGCGCTCAGCAAGCTTGAGGGCAAGAACATCTACGAGGTTGAGTTGAACAACAACGGAGGGCTCGTCATGCCGGTGATCATTCAATGGAACTATCGCGACGGAACATCGGAGATCGAGACCCTGCCTGCGGAGATCTGGAGAACGAATGAGCGTACGATCACGCGCGTCTTTGTGAAGGACAAAGAGGTAGCTAGTGTTGTACTTGATCCGTTGGCGCAAACCACAGACATCGATACGGAGAACAACGTGTTCCCGCGACAAACGAAGCCTGGACGGTTTGATTCGTTTAAGCAAAACTCAGCACGCTGACAGAGGATGAAGGCTTTGTATAAAGCACCAGTCGCGTGCCTGCTTTTTGTGTTGGCAGCGATCGCAGGATTTGCGCAGGGGAAAATTGGAAAGTTTGAACAGCTGCGTCCGGACGAAATCCCCACCCCCAATCAGTATCGCACAGGCTCCGGTGCGCCCGGACCCAAATACTGGCAACAGCGTGCGGACTATTCTATAGAAGTTGAAGTCAATGATGAGACGCAGGTACTGACAGGCAGGGAAACGATCACCTATTACAACAACGCTCCGGAGCCGCTCAGATACCTCTGGTTGCAGTTGGACCAAAACCTGTTCGCAAAGAACAGCATGGCTTCGCGCTCGACGCCAGGCAAGGTTTACGATTCGCTTCCTGCGTACTTTCTCAAGAACGCAAACATCGACGTAAGCGGTTATGAAGGTGGCTTCCGGATAAAGTCGGTCACGGATGCATCCGGAAATCCGTTGCCATACACGATCAATGAGACCATGATGCGCATCGACCTTCCGGCTCCTCTAAAAACGGGAGAGAAGTATTCGTTCTCAATTGCGTGGAGCTATCAGGAATACGATCGTATGATATTCACGGATGGGCGCGGTGGCTACGAGTATTTCCCTGAAGACGGAAACTATGTGTACGCGTTTGCGCAGTGGTATCCACGTATGTGTGTTTTCGATGACTATGAAGGATGGCAAAACAAACAGTTTCTCGGACAGGGAGAGTTTGCATTGACCTTCGGGAATTTCGAAGTAAAGATCACGGTTCCTTCTGATCATATCGTGGGAGCAACGGGCGTGTTGCAGAATCCGCGCGACGTTCTTACGCGCGACCAAATGGAGCGGTTGGAAAAAGCGCGGCAGACATTCGACAAGCCTGTATTCATCGTAACACCTGCGGAAGCATCGAAGAAAGAGAAACAACGCTCAAAGAAGAAGAGCACGTGGGTGTTCCGTGCTGAGAATGTGCGCGACTTTGCGTTTGCGCATTCGCGAAAGTTCATCTGGGATGCAATGGCCGTTCGTACCGGAAATAATACGCCGCTCGCGATGTCGCTCTATCCTAAGGAAGGCAACCCCCTCTGGCAAGAGCATTCAACGCTGGCAGTCAAGAATGCACTGGAATTCTATTCATCCCGCACGTTTGACTACCCTTATCCTGTGGCGTGGTCGGTTCATGCTGCCGACATTGGGATGGAGTACCCGATGATCTGCTTTAACCTGGGCAGGCCCAATCCGGATGGCTCGTATTCTCAAAGCACGTTGACTAAGCTGATAAGTGTCATCGTTCATGAAGTGGGACACAACTTTTTCCCGATGATTGTGAATTCGGACGAACGTCAATGGGCATGGATGGACGAAGGGCTCAACACGTTCCTGGAGGGAGAGACGATTCGGAACCGCTATCCGGAGTTGGATTTTCAGGAAGGTCTCCCGAAGAGTATCACTTCGTACATGCGTGGCGACCCCAGTGTGATGCGTCCTATAATGACTTCGGCCGACAATGTTCGCGACGCTGAATACGGCAACAACGCTTACTTCAAGCCTGCCGCTGCCCTCACCATCCTGCGCGAGACGGTGTTGGGAGAAGAGTTGTTCGACAAGGCGTTCAAGGAATATGCAAATCGCTGGGCCTTCAAGCATCCCAAGCCGGCAGACTTTTTCCGGACTATGGAGGATGCGTCGGGTGTAGATCTCGACTGGTTCTGGAGAGGATGGTTCTTTGGAACGGACCACGTTGACGTGGAGGTTGCTGACGTAAAGTGGTACAGAGTCGACGAAGGTAAGCAAGACCTGGAATCACGTACGCCCAAGACGGCATCGTCGCTTGGCAAGGCAGATGAGCAGGGTGGATTTGAAGATGGACCTCAGCCGTTCAAGTTGCTCAAGACCGGACCGCAGGGATATGGAGAATTCAGAAGCCAGATCGATGATGCGGAAGTTCTGAATCAACTTAAAGACAAGAACCTGTACGAGGTGAAGCTGCGCAATGTAGGAGGGCTTGTTACACCCGTCATTCTTGAGTGGACGTATACTGATGGCACAAAAGAAACCGAGGTGTTGCCCGCAGAAATCTGGCGTCTCAATCCCAACGAATTCACGAAGGTGTTCATTAAGGAAAAGGAAGTGCGTGCACTCGTAATAGACCCGGAGCAGAAACTGGCCGATGTTGACGTGCGCAACAACGTTTTCCCGAAAAGGCCACCTTCCAGGTTCGATCAATACAAGAGTCAGGCTCGCTAAAGTTGCCCCCGGAAGAGCGCCATTGCGCGTTCGAGGTCAACGTTGCCACCCGAAATGATGATGCCAATTCGGGCGTCGGCAAACTGCTCCTTATGTTTCAACAGTGCGGCAAGGGGCACCGCGCCGGAGGGCTCTACCACAACACGCAGTTCTTCCCACATCATCCGCATAGCGGAGACAATCTCTGCATCGGTCACCGTGAAAATGCCTGCCACATGTTCGCGTATGATGGCAAAGGTTTTTTCGCCCAGTTGAGAAAGCAGACCATCTGCGATTGACGAGGCCTGAGAAGGCTCTATTTTTCCCGACTGAAGAGAACGGTATGCGTCGTCGGCACCATGAGGTTCAGCCCCATAGACTTTGGTGTGATGTGAAAAGTATTTTGCGGACAGCAGCGAGCCGCTTAAGAGTCCGCCGCCGCCTACGGGCACGAGGAGGTAATCGAGGTGCTGCACCTCTTCGAACAATTCTTTTGCTGCTGTTGCCTGCCCGGCAATAACATCGTAATCGTTGTACGGATGAACGACATGCGCGCCCGTGTCGTGTACAACTTTGGCAAGCGTGTCCTCCCTGGATTGGAGCGTGGGTTCGCAGTCGACTATTCTCCCCTCGTAAAACAAAACACCATTGCGCTTCACCTTTGGCGTAGAGGTGGGCATGACAACGTAAGCCGGAACGCCCGCAAGCTTCGCTGCGCGTGCCACAGCTTGCGCATGGTTTCCCGACGAATGCGTAGCCACACCGTATCGGAGTTGATCCTCAGTGCAGGAGAGGACAGCGTTTGCGGCGCCACGTACCTTAAAGGCCCCTATTGGCTGGAGGTTTTCGCATTTGAAGAAAACGGAGCTCCCAACTGACTTATCCAATACGGCACTTGTGAGTACAGGAGTGCGAAGTATAAAGGACTCTATTCGTTTTGCTGCGTCCAAAATCGCCTCCGCATCGGGTCTCTTTTTTTCCATATCAGGGAATATTTTCGAACCGCCTGTTTTCTTACATCATCATGGATGGGGAGGATTTTCTCCAAAAGGGGTGATTCGGGGTTCCTACCTTTAGGTTTCTCTCCAACCCCCGAAAACTATGGAAAATCAATCAAGCCCCCAACCCCAATCTGCGGCTTCAATCCTGGACGAGGGCAAGCTCTACCAATACAGAGAGATGCTTCGCCTTGAACAAAATCTTCCATTGGCACTCCTCGCCGGTGTTGCAGCTGCTGTTCTTGGTGCAGTGCTTTGGGCAATTATCACCGTTGCTACAAATCTCCAGATTGGATATATGGCCGTTGGCCTTGGATTTCTCGTTGGCTATACGGTTCGGTTTGCCGGAAAGGGACTCGATAAGGTATTCGGAATTCTCGGCGCTGCGCTTTCGCTGGGTGGATGCCTCTTAGGAAATCTCTTCACCCTGGTTGGCTTCATCGCCAACGATGAAGGACTAGGTTATGCAGAAGTGTTCCTTGGGATAGACTACTCCGTTGTTCCTCAGGTTATGGTAGAAACCTCCGGACCGATAGACCTGTTGTTCTACGGCCTTGCCATGTATGCCGGCTATCGGTTTTCGTTCCGGCAAATTTCGGAAGCGGAGATTCTCGCCAACGCCGCGAAGTAAGAGATGCAGATGCAGTCGCAGATGCAAGAGTAACACCATTACCACTGCCTCTGCGTCTGCACCTGCCTCTCAGTGTGCTTCTAACCAATTCCGTCCCACTCCCGCCTCCACTTCCATCGGCACCTCCAGCGAAACGGCGGTTTTCATCAGATGAACGACGCGTTCCTTCATGAGGTCGACTTCATCTTTGTGAACGTCGAAGACGAGTTCATCGTGAACCTGCATGATCATGCGCGAGCGAAGATTTTCTTTTTCCATCCATTCCTGGATGTTGATCATTGCGATTTTGATGATGTCAGCTGCGCTTCCCTGGATCGGTGCGTTGATAGCGTTGCGTTCCGCAAATCCACGGGTTGTGATGTTGCGTGAATTGATGTCTCGCAGGTAGCGTCTGCGCCCAAGAATGGTCTCGACATAGTGTAGTTCCCGCGCCTTATTAATGGTGTCATCCATGTATCGCTTGATAGCCGGAAACTCCTCGAAGTATGCCTTGATAATTTCTGACGCCTCCGCGCGCGAGATGCCCAGGTTCTGTGCCAGTCCAAAGGCCGTACTTCCGTAAAGGATACCGAAGTTGACTTCCTTTGCCTTGCGCCGCATGTTGGGGTCGACCTTGTCAACAGGAACTTTGAATACGCGAGCGGCTGTCGTGGTGTGTATGTCTCTTCCAGTACGGAACGCTTCGATCATGGTAGCGTCGCGAGCGAAGGCCGCGGCAATTCGAAGTTCTATCTGAGAGTAGTCGGCCGACATGAAAAGGTAATCATCCCCTCGGGCAACAAATGCCTTCCGTATGGCGCGTCCCTTTTCTGTTCTTATCGGTATGTTTTGCAGATTCGGATTGTTTGAACTCAACCTCCCCGTCACAGCCCACGCCTGGCGGTAGTCCGTATGGATTCGCCCGTCGCGTTTGCTTATCATCCGAGGCAGTGCGTCAACGTACGTGGAGCGCAGCTTTTCGTATTCACGGTAGTCGAGAATCTTTTTTGCTATTTCATGCTGACTGGCAAGTCCGAGTAAAACATCTTCGCCGGTTGCATACTGGCCTGTCTTCGTTTTCTTCGGCTTATCGAGCAGCTTCATTTTGTCGAAGAGAATCTCCCCAAGCTGCTTGGGCGATCCGATATTAAACTGCTCACCTGCCAGAGCGTAAATCTCCGCTTGTACGCGTTCGCTTTCAATGCGGAGGTCTTCGGACATTGCCTGCAGGGTCGGCACATCAACGGTGACGCCTTCGTATTCCATTGAGGCAAGCACGCGGGCGAGAGGCATCTCTACCTCTTCCATAAGCTTTGTATGACCGCGCTGTTCCAGTTCGGCTTCCAGTCTTGCTTTGAGTTGCAGCGCCTGGTCGACGCGTTCGCAAGCGGCGTTAACGACTGATCTTCCGTCTTCCTGCGTGAGTGTGTAGCCAAGGTATTGGTTGCACAATATAGCGAGATCGTGAGAGGCTTCAGGCTCGATCAGGTAATGAGCGAGCATGGTGTCAAACATTTTTCCGCGCATATCGCTATTCGCGATCTTCAATGCGAGCATGGAAGCTTTCAGGTTATGCCCCGTACGAATCATAGTAGGATGATTCAGCACAGAGCCAAATTCCTGTAGCAGGGCCTCCTGCGGATAGTCGGGCGAAGCCGGAACGTAAAACGCTTCACCGGGTGCAATGGCGAAGGCGATGCCGGCCACCTTTTGCTCATCGTCATTTCCTTCCGTTACCACTTCAATACCTGCAGTTGGCAACTTCATCAGCCGGGTGAGCAAGTCGGCGCGCTCCTGTACATGGGTGAGGATCTTGTATTGTACGGCTGAAGGATCAAAGCTGCGGGTTTCGACAGCAACTTCTTCGAGTGGTTCGGGGGGGCCGAACATCGACAGCTGTGCTGCCCGTACGGGCTTTGGCGCAGCAGCCACACCTTCATTGAATACGCGCGCATAGAACATTTTGAATTCCAGGTCGTCGAAGATGGGCTTCAGGATCTCTGCATTCGGACCACGATAGGCAAGAGATTCAAGGTCGATTTCAATAGGGACGTCGGTGATGATGGTAGCCAGCTTTTTCGAAAGAATGGCCTGAGCTCCATACTTTTCAACCAACTCTTTTTGTTTTCCTTTCAATTCAGAAGCGTGAGCTATGATGCCTTCAACTGTCCCGTACTGCTTCAGTAGTGCAGCAGCAGTCTTGGGGCCGACACCGGGTATGCCGGGTATGTTATCACTCGAATCGCCTTGCAGTCCCAGCATATCGGTGACTTGAGACACTCGATCGATTCCCCACTTTTCGCAGACTTCCGCAGGCCCCAGTATGTCGACGACGTTGCCCATGTACGCTGGTTTATACAGAAGTATGTTGTCGGTGACCAGCTGGCCAAAATCCTTGTCGGGCGTCATCATGTAAACGCGGAATCCCTCCTGCTCGGCACGACGCGCAAGCGTGCCGATGATGTCGTCGGCTTCGAATCCATCCATCTCCAGGATGGGGATGTTGAAGCCTCTGATGATTTCCTTTACCTTCGGCGTTCCGTACCGGACGTCTTCGGGAGCTTCCTGACGCGTCGCCTTATATTCTTCATACATTTGATCGCGGAACGTCGCCGCAGGAGTATCAAAAGCGACAGCAATGTGAGTGGGCTTTTGTTTTTGAAGAACTTCAAGAAGTGTGTTTGTAAATCCGAAAGGCACTGAGGTGTTGTGCCCTTTCGAATTGATCCGCGGACTCTTGGTGAATGCAAAGTGTGCGCGATAGATCAGGGCATACGCGTCGAGAAGAAACAGCGTCTTTTGAGATTCCATGCCCGCAACTTAGCAATACGCGGCGGGATGCCAAACAGACAAAAGCTCGGTGAATATGAAAAAAGAGGGTGGGCCTGCAGGCCACACCCTCGGGGGTTTGGATGGTTCAGTTGGTTTGCTTAACTGCCACGCACGCGTGCTCCAGCAGAGAACCGTTGTCGACGTCGATCACGTAGTCAAACTCCAGCGTGCCATCGGCGTCAAATACACCCTCTCCAGAGATGGTGATGGTCATCTTCTTTTCGGAGAAGGTCTGTGCCGGAATGCGGAACTGGTTACCGCTCACGAGGCCCTTAATAGGCACGTACATGATGTTTCCAAAGTTGGTAATCTCCACGTTGGGGCCACCCTGAGACGACTTCTTGATGGAGATGGTATACGTCTTTACGTCACCCCATGCTGCGGTGTCTTCCACCTGATAGGTACCAACAACTTTTTCAACGTCAACGCCAAATTTGTCATCATCATCGCTACACGCCGCCATAAAAAGGGATGCAGCAAGTACAAGCACAGTGAATCCATGGGGAAGGAGATTCACTCTGATCCAGGTTGTTAAGAGGGACATTGTCATAGTTTTGAATTGGTAATTTTACTCTTCGTGTTCGACTGCCACACGGCGTGGCGTCGAACACGGTGCATTGTTACGGCGGTGCCGCGGCGCAGGTTTTTTGCAAAATCGCGCTCAGCGTCAAAAATTCGCGGATTTGAGGGTTTGCGTTACAGGTGTGCAAATCATTGTTACACGACTACCAAATTGTTATTTGTCTAACTTTGCTCCCCGGTTCCTAAACTTATGAAGTCATTCGTCTTTGCAGCGTGCCTGGTTTTGTTGTTGACGATTCATGTCGCCGCTCAGGGTCCCTACCCCACAGTAACCATAGAGCCTTACTACGATCTCAGCTTTACGAATGCTGAACGCGATTCGATGCAGTCCCAATTGGAGGAGATGCTTGGGGAAATCAGAGCCATTCACAGTTTCTCCCTGGATAATAGTGTAACTCCTTCCCTCAGATTTGATCCCTATCCGCCCGGGTTCGTTGGGGAAGGCGTTCAGCAGCCTATTGTTTGGGGCTTACCAACCAACGTGTCGCTCCCTAAAGACCGCAGCGCCTTACCCTTCATGCCGGTATATCAACTTGCAGAACTCATACGCACACGAAAGATTACGTCAACTGAGTTGACAGAACTCTATCTCGACAGGCTGGAGAAGTATGGCGATACATTGAAGTGTATTGTTACCGTCCTGCGCCCACAGGCCCTCGAACGCGCGCGACAAGTTGATGCGGAGATCGCTGCCGGCAAGTATCGAGGACCATTGCATGGGATTCCATACGGTGTGAAGGACCTGCTGGCGGTAAAGGGGACAAGGACGACATGGGGCGCCATGCCCTATCTGCAACAATACATCGACGAGACGGCAACGGTCGTGGAGAAACTTGAGGACGCCGGGGCGATTCTCGTTGCAAAGCTGTCGATGGGATCGCTTGCCATGGGCGATGTGTGGTTTGGAGGAAAGACTCGCAATCCGTGGAATCTCGCGCAGGGATCAAGTGGATCGTCAGCCGGGTCTGCAGCAGCAACTGCTGCAGGGCTTGTAGCCTTTGCGATCGGCAGTGAGACATGGGGATCGATTGTCTCTCCGTCTACCCGGTGCGGTACGACGGGCCTCCGACCCACGTATGGCCTCGTTAGCCGTCATGGGGCGATGGCGCTGAGCTGGAGTATGGATAAGCTCGGACCTATATGCCGCTCCGCCCTGGATTGCGCGCTTGTGTTCGATGCGATCCGCGGCCCGGATGGAAAGGACAAAACAGTGGTATCTGCACCTTTCAATTACAACGCGCAACAGTCCGTGAAGAATCTTAAAGTCGGGTATGTAAAGGGCTATTTCGATGCGGATACCATTAACCGCGAAAAGAATGAGGCAATTCTGGAGGTGATTCGGAAACTCGGGATTGAACCTGTCGAAGTAAAGCTACCAGACAACATTCCTGTAAATGCGTTAACACTCATACTCACCGCCGAGGCCGCAGCCGCATTCGACGGCCTCACGCGTTCGAATCGGGATACGTTATTAGTTCGCCAGGACAAGAACTCGTGGCCCAACTATTTCCGGTCGGCACGGTTCATTCCAGCCGTCGAGTATGTCAATGCCTTGCGCATTCGGGATCTACTCATTCGTGAATACCATGAGTCAACAAAGGAATTTGATGTGATCGTTACACCATCCTTTGGAGGCGACCAATTGCTCATGACCAATCTTACAGGTCACCCCTGCCTCGTCCTTCCCCATGGCTTTGATGCGAAGGGTAGTCCGGTAAGCATCAGCCTGCTCGGTAAGCTGCAGGGAGAGGCCGCGCTCATCGCCCTGGGCCGCGCCATCCAGGAGGCGACGCCCTGGGAAGATCAACATCCGCCGTTGTTCCGGTAATTTCCCGCTAACTTGCTGGCTTGGTAATTGTAACAAACTCAGGATTAATGGGTCTTGATCAATAGGTGCGTTTACATTTATGTACAGCCGCGTAGTTATAAATAAAAGATGGTCCCTGTTTTCGGGGATGATGCTAATACTTGCTGCCCTCGCCGTCAGCCTGAGCGCGATATCGTGCGGCCCAAAGGAGGACATCCAGTTCAAACACATACGCGACGTGGTCGTCGACGGTAGCGGAAAGCCCAAGCTGAAAGCCAATGCCGTCTTTTACAATCCCAACTCCATACGTATGAAACTTCGCGGTCTGGCGGTCGACATATTCGTTGACGGAAAAAAGGCTGCGCAGATTGATCAGGAAATGAAGACAGAAATTCCGGCCCGCTCTGAGTTTACAGTTCCCTTAGAAGTGACGCTTGCCGCAGAAGACCTGAGTTTCCTTGATACAGTGCTGGGTATGTTGGGCGGCCGAAAAATGGAAGTTCATTATAAAGGGGCCCTGAAACTCAACTACAGGGGGATGCCCATTCGAGTACCAGTAGACTACAAAGACGAGGTAAGGATAAGGCTTTAAGCAACACAGGTGTTACATCACCATGCCGAGCAAACCGGTGGCGATCGCAACAGCGATGCCGAGGATCAGTAAAAGGATTCTGCGTATCGTGAGTGATGCCATACCGACTTTATAGACACATAAAGCCGTTGCGAGGTTGTTTCTCTCCGAAAAAAATTCGGCATCGAATCCTACTTTTGGTTAACCAGAGTAAATTTTTTCACACCGCGCAATATTCAAACGAATGCGCTTTGTCCTGTGATCGCGCGACCTACAATCAGCGTGTTTATCTCCTTCGTGCCTTCATAAGAATAGATCGCTTCGGCATCGGCTACAAACCGCGCGATATCGTTTTCAATCAGGATGCCGTTGCCTCCGAATAGCTCACGTGCATGACTCACAATGTCGCGTGTACGCAGTGTGCAAAAAACCTTCGCCAGAGACGCATGTTCGTCAGTAAGTTTGCCCTGGTCCTGCAATTGTGACAGTCTGAACACCATGGTCTGCATGGCAGTGAGGTTGCTAAGCATCTCGACCAGCAGATCTTGCACCATCTGGAAGCCACCGATCGGACGTCCGAACTGATGACGCTCATGCGTATACTTGAGTGCGCTTTCATAGGCCCCCCGCGCGCAGCCCACAGCCTGCCAGGCCACACCGGCACGGGTCATCCGCAACACCTTTGCCGTATCCCTGAATCCATTGGCATGTTGCAACCGGTGACTCTCCGGAACCTCACAGTCCGTGAGCGTGATGAGTGCATTTTGCACAATGCGCAACGCCATCTTCCCTTTGATCTTCTCCGCCTTAAAGCCGGGGAAGTGTTTCTCCACAATAAAGCCTTTCACGTTTCCATCGTCGAGGTCGCGTGCCCAGATAATGGTAAGATCAGAGAACGTTGCGTTGCCAATCCACTTCTTTTGACCATTCAGTATCCACTTGTCGCCCTGTCGTTTGCACGTTGTGGTCAGACCGCCGGCTACTGCGGACCCGACTTCAGGTTCAGTCAACCCGAAAGCCCCGATAACTTCCAGTTTCTGCATCGGCGGTAACCAGTGCTGTTTTTGTTCTTCTGATCCACAGTAATAAATGGAGCCCATAGCGAGACCGCTCTGCACACCAAAGAAGGTCGAGATGGAGGCATCCACCCTCGCCATCTCCATGGCCAGAAACCCTTCCAGCAAGGCAGACTTCCCCGGACAACCGTATCCCTGGTAGGTCAGCCCACACACATCCAGCTTTGCCATCTCAGGAATAATCTGATGCGGAAACTCGTCTCGAAGCCAATATTCGTTCACGATCGGTCTGATCGAAGCGTTCATGAACTCACGGACGCGCAGCTGGATCTCTCGTTCCTCCGGTGTGAGCAAGTGACTTAGGTCGTAAAAGTCTCCGTCAATTTCCGGAACCATGTGTTCACGGCTTCCGCCCGACATCACTTTCATTAGCTTTTGAAGGTCTTCGTCCTTCATCTTGCTGACGAGACCGACCATCTTCTTGAGATCGACCTTTTGCGACAAGCGCGCGATTGCATCCAGATCCAGTTCTTTAAGTAGAGTTGCAGTAGACTTGAGTTTCTTGAAAAAGGACATGTTGGGGGGTATTGGTTATCGATATAAGTTGATCATCAAAACGTTGCCGATCAAACGCAGTGTGAAATATTTCAGATTCACTAATTTACACGTGCCTTAAACATTATAACCTATGCGATTCAACCCCTTTCAAAATCTCCTCTTCCTGGTCATTCTGACGCTGGCAGTATCTTGTAAACCGTCTCCTGAGGAACGCATGGCTGCCCTCCAGGCAGCGGCCGACGCCTACCTGACGGCGTACAACGATGAGTACCAGCGGTTGTACACCGCCGCCGCGGAGTCGGAGTGGTTGCTCAACACCCGCATCGTTGAAGGCGACACCGCGACGCAGGGTGCCTACGAACGCGCCAGGAAGGCGTACACGGATTTTCGTGGCAGCCAGGCTAACATCGACTCAGCACGGAAATACCTGGACATGCGCGATCAGCTCACGCCCCTCCAGGCCAAACAGTTCGATGCGATTCTCTTTGCTGCGGGTGCCAATCCGGCTACGGCGGCCGAAGCGGTTAGGCAACTCATCACGGTACAGGCGGATCAAACCAAAATTTTGTATGGATTCGACTTCCGTATCGACAATCGATCTGTAACGAAGAACGACATCAACAACATCCTGGCATCCGACGCAGCCCTTGCGCGCAAGACGAAGGCATGGATTTCAAGCAAGGAAGTGGGACGCGAACTCAAACCCGGACTGGTGAAGCTGCGCGACCTGCGGAACGAATCGGTGCGCGGCCTGGGTTTCCCCGACTTCTTCACATACCAGGTTTCAGAATACGGAATGACCAGTGAAGAAATGCTCGAAATGACGGAAGGATTCATCCGCGATGTGTGGCCGCTCTACCGCGAGTTGCATACGTGGGCGCGGTATGAATTGGCGAAGCGATACAAGCAGCCCGTGCCTGAGTATCTGCCGGCCGACTGGCTGCCGAATCAGTGGGGTCAGGATTGGGCTGCCATGGTAAAGGTGGAGGGTCTCAACCTGGATGCCGCCCTTCAAACGAAGTCAGCAGAATGGATCGTCAAAACAGGCGAGGAGTTTTACAAGTCGCTGGGCTTCCCTGCCTTACCTCAGTCGTTTTATGAAAAGTCAAGCCTTTATCCGCTTCCGCCTGATGCGGATTACAAAAAGAACAACCATGCATCAGCATGGCACATGGACCTGAAAGAAGATGTCCGATCTCTGATGAGCGTTGAGCCAAACGCAGAGTGGTGGGAAACGACACTGCATGAACTGGGTCATATTTATTATTTCATGTCGTATACGCGACCCGAAGTACCTTACGTGCTTCGCGAAGGAGCTAACCGCGCTTTTCATGAAGCCATCGGAAGTCAGATTGGACTTGCCTCGCTGCAAAAACCGCTGCTTCAGTCGCAAGGACTAATTCCTTCAGACGCAACCACAGATGATACCATGAAACTGCTGGCTGATGCGCTGAACCATGTCGTGCTGATTCCCTGGGCGGCGGGCGTGATGACGCGGTTTGAGCATAAGCTATATGCAGAGAACATCCCCGCCGACAAATTCAATGAAACCTGGTGGGCATTGGCCAAACAATACCAGGGCATTGTGCCTCCGGGCAACCGCGGTGAAGAATATTGCGACGCTTGCACCAAGACACACATCATCGATGACCCTGCGCAGTACTACGATTATGCGATAGCCGCAATACTGCTGTTCCAGTTTCATGATCACATTGCGCGAAACATTCTGAAGCAGGATGTACACGCAACCAATTATTGGGGAAGTAAGGAAGCCGGAGACTTCCTGAAACGGCTAATGGAAACAGGTGCTACGGTTGACTGGCGTGAACACCTTCAGGAAAATCTTGGCACTGAAGTAAGCGCCCGACCTTTGCTGGACTACTTCGCGCCGTTGATGGATTGGCTGAAGGAACAAAATCAGGGACGGACTCATACGCTGCCCGAAAAGCCGTAACGTTCTCAGGGATTGAACGACAACACCTTGTCGATCGTGCTGGTCGACACGAAGTGATAGTTCGTTCTGGCGACGCGATATACTTCCTCGGCAAATGCCCTTCCTTCCGCAGTCTTTGCTAGCTCGGTATAGATGGGCGTGAGGAACTTACGACGTCCTGTGGTGATGAGGAAACGTCGAAGCGGTTCGCGAATAGGGGTATAGTTGTTGCGAATGGCAATGATACTCCACGCGCTGAAGATTTCTGCGTTTCCTGATTCAGTGAACCGACCAAGGCGATCGAGGCTCTGCAGTTGTTCCTGCGTAAGTGCGTCTGGCAGGACGTTCAGGAAATGTAACCATTCCTGAGTCGTCCAGTTTGTCGTTACTGCCTTGATATCTTCCCCATAAAGCGCATTTTGTGCCACTGTCTCGACTTTTCCAAATCGATCAGAAGATGGCGGCACAAAATCGCTGGGAAGGTCGCGTGAGTAAATCCACGATGTGAAGACAGTTTCATCGACATCAATGCTGAACTTCTCGCGATAGTATTTCTTGAACACGTCGATGAATGTCTCGGTGTCCATAACGGAAAAGGCATACGTCGAGAAGTAATCCCTCAGGAATGCATCGAATTTTTCGCGACCGTATTTTTCTTCAAGCGTTCTGAGAAGGAAGTATCCTTTGTTATAGGCAACATCGGTAGCTGCATCGTCGGGATTCCTGCCTTCGAGACTGAGCTTGAGTTTTGTATCGTCGGGATGAGGGCCGGAGGAAATCTCGCGCATATCGGTTTCAAGATCATAGAGGTTCAGGACGGCCAGCATTTCAGCATGTTCCCGTCCGTAAAGTTTTTCCATGATGCGCGTTTCAAAGTACACGGTGAATCCTTCGTTAATCCAGAAGTCGTTCCACGTCTTGTTCGTAACGAGGTTACCTGACCAGCTATGCGCCAGCTCATGCGCGATTACTGACGTAAGGGAACGATCGCCTGCAAGGAGTGTTGGCGTTACGAACGTAAGTCGTGGATTTTCCATTCCACCGAAGGGAAAGCTTGGTGGAAGAACGATGACGTCATACCGTTCCCACAAGTAAGGTCCGTAAAGTTCTTCAGCGACCGCGATCATTTTTTCCAGATCTGCGAACTCCCACGCTGCTGCATCGAGTGTTGCCGGCTCAGCGTAGACGCCACTGCGCTCGCTGATAGGGCGGAATGCGATATCACCAACCGTAAGGGCCAGAAGGTAGGACGGCACGGGTTGTTTCATCTCGAACGTGTACGTCCCCGTTTTATTTTTCTGCACCGGGTTGGCGGCACTCATCAGCGCCAGCAGGCCGGGAGGGACGGTCACTTCGGCGGTATAGGTAAATCGAATTCCCGGTGAATCCTGACAAGGAACCCACGTACGGGCTAGAATTGCCTGTGACTGCGTGAAGAGGAACGGATGCTGCTTACCAGCTGTCTGCTCTGGTGTCAGCCATTGTAGTGCTTCGGCATGGGGTGTAGTACGATAGCGGATCGTAATCGTTTTCGTCTCGGGTTCAAGTCGGATGCGCAATGCCTGCCCGAGGATCGGGTCGTCGCCTTCAAGCTTGAACACAGCGGGACGGTTGTTGTCGAGGAAGATGCTGTCGATTTTGAGGGATTTTGCATCCAGAGTGATTTCATTGCCATCCCTGCGATCGATTGTCCATGTGGCCACAGCAGAAATTTGTTTCGCTGTAAAATCAACAGTAGCGCGCCAGTCGAGATGGGTGACGGCGCATTGTTCCGAGTTGGCGTAAGAATGAGGATCGGGCGTCATAGGTCTCTCATCATTCATTTCCTTCCCACAGGCGAACGCGAAAAAAGTAAAAAATACACCCCATTTTCTCATGTTTTAATTTTTATTCCAATCGTGGATGAAAAATAATCAGTCCGATTGATTAATTTAATAACCGGAACTCTACGAACAATTTGATTTATGAACTGTACCTTGAAATTCAGGTTGATCCCATCAATACTGCTGGTGATGGGCATGTTGGTTGTATCCTCTTGTGACAAAGATGATGAAAAGCCCGGGGCAAACATTTCATTTGCACTGGCTGAGCAAACGGTAAACGAAAGTGCAGGTACAGTAGATGTGACTGTTGTCCTGGATAAACCTTTGGATCAACCCATTGATTTGTTCTATAAATTGTCCGGAACTGCGGACGTATACGATCCCTTTGAAGGGGGTGACTACTTTATCCCGACCGGGAATTATATCTCGATAGGGCCCGGAACAACACAAGCGAAGATCACTATTGAACTCGTGGAGGATTATGATTTCGAGGTAAGTGACAACTTCGATTTTGAAAATCCCGCTGAGGAGGATATGATCGAAACCCTTACGATCACGCTCGTTGCCGTGATCGAGGGAACAGCCAAGATTGCGGGACAGAATGAGTTTACGCTGAAAATAAAGGAAGATGACACCGTAATATTCCTCCTATGGGATCCCGGGGCGGGAAAGACTGCCAATATGGACCTGTTCCTGTGGGTTGATGATGATTTGGATGGTATCTATGACCTGTATGATGGATCGATTGGCAATAATGCTCAGGAAGCGGTCCTCATTCCGGGAGGCCTCTCGTTCACAAAATACGGGATAAGTGCAGTATATAAGTCGGGTGATTCTGACGAGCTTCAGTTCCAGACCTTGTTCTTTAATTTCGGAGGCACAGTTAATGGAAATTCAGGTCCTGTAGCGTTTGATGGGATATACACATTGGCGAATCTTAATGATTGGGAGTCCGAAACTGGTGAGATTCCTCAGATCGTTCAGACATTGGAAAAGAACAATCTCAACTATACTAACGTATCTGAGATCGAAATCCCTGATGCCGGAAGCAGAATGAAAACCTACCCGCGCGTCTTTGATCGCTCTGCCATCAAGGGACTGGGTAAGAGGGCTATTGAACTGAAATAGACTCCATAGTAGACGTCAATAAAAAAGGGAGGAATTCAATTCCTCCCTTCTTTTTTTGTATTCAATTACTTATTGAGCAACTGTTCGTCTTTTCCTCGTCTTGATCAGTATTACGAGCCCGGCAATAACAAACGGAATGCTCAGTATCTGTCCCATGTTCAAGGGCAGGTTCTCTTCAAACGGCTCCTGCACTTCTTTAAAGAATTCATCGACGAAGCGAAGCGACCAAAGCACAACAAGAAAAACTCCGAAGATAAATCCGGTAGCCACCTGGTGACGCTTCACCTTCCAGATATAATACAATAGTCCGAACAACAGGAAGCAGTAGATGGCTTCATAAAGCTGCGCCGGGTGGCGTGGCACATTGTCAACGAGTTCGAATACAAATGCCCACGGTACAGTCGTTGGAGTGCCTATGATCTCAGAATTCATGAGGTTGCCCAGACGAATGAATCCACCCGTGATGCAAACAACGATTACGAGCCTGTCGACCATCCAGAAATAATCATACTTGAGTTTTCTGCAAAACAGGTATAAGCCGATGAGTATCCCAATGGCTGCACCATGACTTGCGAGTCCCGCGTACGGCGGAAGTATAATCGACAGCGGGTCCGTAATGAATACGGAGGGATCATAAAAAAGGAAGTGACCGAAACGTGCGCCGAGAAAGGTTGCCAGTATAATGTATAGGGTGAGGGTGTCCACATGTTTCGCTGGTCGTTGCTCGACTTTGAAAATATGATACATGATCTGCTGGCTCAGAATAAGTCCGATAGCCCACATGAGTCCATACCAGCGAATAGGCCAGTCCACGCCCGGGATCGTGAAGATTTCCGGATCTACGGACCAGTTGATGTAAGACAGTAGATGATGCATCATGCTTTGTTGTATTGAAATTCGCCAAACGGGCTTCTTATCGTTACGGATGCTTCAGACGCATGCTCAACACGACCAATTACCTTCGCCTCCACGCCCAGGCTACGGGCTATGTCGATGATATCGCCGGCAATTTGCTCTTCGACATACAACTCCATCCGGTGTCCCATGTTGAACACTTTGTACATCTCACGCCAATCGGTTCCACTCTCCTCGTGTATGATTCGAAACAATGGTGGTACATCGAAGAGGTTGTCTTTAATTACGTGAACCTTGTCGATGAAGTGCAACACTTTCGTCTGTGCCCCACCACTGCAGTGAACGATGCCGTGAATTTGCTTCCGGTATTTAGCAAGCACTTGAACCATGACCGGAGCATAAGTTCGCGTTGGCGACAGCACAAGCTTGCCAGCGTCAACGCCAACTTCCCGAATCATGTCCGTTACTTTGTAGCGTCCGGAATAGACAAGGTCTTTGGGCACAGAGGGGTCAAATGATTCAGGATAGGCCCGCGCGTAGTCGTGATGAAACACATCGTGACGTGCCGACGTAAGCCCGTTGCTGCCCATGCCACCGTTGTATTCAGATTCATAGGCAGCTTTTCCAAAGGAAGCTAACCCGACAATCACATCACCGGCGCGAATGTTCGCGTTGTCGATCACGTCTTCTCTCTTCATGCGTGTTGTTACCGTGCTGTCGACAACGACTGTGCGAACCACGTCGCCCAGGTCGGCAGTTTCGCCGCCGGTGCTCCAAACATTGAGACCATGATCACGAAGCATGGCGAGGAATTCTTCGGTACCTTCAATGATTGCGCTGATCACCTCGCCGGGAACCAGGGTTTTGTTTCGCCCAATGGTCGAGGACAGCAGGATATCAGATGTGGCGCCTACACAGAGCAGGTCGTCGATGTTCATAACAATCGCGTCCTGCGCAATGCCTTTCCACACGGAAAGGTCGCCGGTCTCTTTCCAGTATACGTATGCTAAGGATGATTTCGTGCCCGCGCCGTCGGCGTGCATGACGATGCAATAAGCAGGATCGCCACTAAGCCTGTCCTCGACAATCTTGCAGAAAGCGGTGGGAAATAGTCCTTTATCCAGCTTGCCGATGGCCTTGTGCACATCTTCCTTCGATGCTGAGACCCCCCGGCGATTATACCGATCTGACACGTCTGGCGGAATTGATAAAATTCTGTGCAAAAGTGCGAATTAATCCTGTTTATCGGACATGCATTTTAAAAAACTCCCAGCAAACGACGCCGAGACAAACAGAAATATTCAGGGAATGCTTCGTGCCGGCCTGTGGCACCTCCAGGGCCATGTCGGCATACGCGATTACGTCTTCACCCACCCCGCGGACTTCGTTGCCAAACACCAGGCAGTATTTTATGTCCGGGTTCAGTTCGCAGGCATGTAAGGGTACGCTTTCCGTTGTCTGCTCCACGACAACAATCCGGTATCCTGAATCCTTAAGTTTCTTCACCGCAACCACCGGATCGGCTTCATATTCCCAGGCCACAGACTCCGTTGCCCCCAGCGCGGTTTTGTTGATCTCCCGATGGGGAGGATGTCCGGTAATGCCCGTAAGTACAAGTCGTTCCATCCCGAAGGCATCACACGTGCGAAAGGCTGAACCTACATTGTGAAGGCTTCGAACATTGTCGAGGAGGATGACCACCGGCAGCTTCCTCCGCTGCCGATATTCGGATACGGAAGGCCTGCCCAACTCCTCCAAGGTCAGTTTCCTCATAATCCTTTTGTGTGATGGTTTACTTTACCGGACGGGCTTCCACCCTATAGCCCCGTTGTCTCAAGAGCTCTATCAGTCCTTTCTTTCCGGGGAGGTGCAATGCGCCAACGGCAATAAGTTGACTGCCCTCTTCAAGCATTGAAGGAAGCTGTTTCATCCATTTTTCGTTTCGGTCATCAAGCAACCACGACGCATCACCAAACTGTTTCTCGTATTTCTGATACAATTGGTAAAGACCATTGATGTCCCCGCGAAGATAAAGCGACAGTAATTCATCCTGAACCTCAGTCATTTCCTCCCTCGACTTAACAAGTTCAACAAGCTGGCGTGCTTGTTCTTCAAGAGGCAGGTGATCCACCAGGATGCGCATCTGTTCTTCCATGGTCTCGAATGTGCCCACAGGCTTGTTCCTCTTGCGGGCCTCAACGGCAAAGTAGGAGTCGAGGGGTACACCACTCTTCGCTTCCTCCATTTCAGATAATGATCCGGCCCTGGCGTACATCACCGTCAGCGTGACCATGATGAAAGAGGGTTTTAGCTGAGCCACAAGGTCGATGGGCGTGCCCATGGTTCTCTGCACTTCGCCGGCCAGCATGTCGTAGTCGTCCTTGCTTACCAGATCCGAAAGCTTTTTGTCTTTCATGACCGCCAGGGAAAGTAACTGGATGACTTTTGATGAATCCATTTCTGTCTCTACTATGACGCCATCGACTTTTTCCAAAGCGGCCTGAACATTGGGAAGCTTTTTCAGAAATGCGTCAGTTAGCAGGTGGTACGTCCCGAAGAGGTATGAGGGTCGGCTGAGATCGTTGCCGGAAATTTCCCAAAAAAGTGAAGCCTCTATATCCTTCTGTGCGTGAACCCGCTGGGGTAGGGCGAGCGGAAGTAATAGCAGAACTGTGAGGAGTCTGGCGGGAGGGATTTGTTTTTTCATGAGTCTATGAGGGTTATCTTGGGGGACGCCGGGGGTTGTTTATTTCCGGCAATTTAGCACATCCCGCGCTACACAATTATATTTGGCCGTCATGTCTCAAACAAAATCAGCCGCCGAAACGCCCCTGATGAAGCAATACAATGCCATCAAGGCGAAGTATCCCGGTGCGCTCCTTTTGTTTCGGGTGGGCGATTTCTATGAGACATTTGGCCAGGATGCCATTGCTGCCAGCAAGGTGCTGGACATTGTGCTCACAAAACGGGGCAATGGCTCCGCTTCCGAAATCGAACTCGCCGGTTTTCCACACCACGCGCTTGATACCTACCTCCCTCGCCTCGTGCGCGCAGGGCACCGTGTGGCCATTTGCGATCAGCTCGAAGATCCGCGCTTTGTAAAAGGCATCGTGAAGCGGGGTGTCAGCGAACTCGTGACGCCGGGCTTGTCATTTGATGACAGCGTACTCGAACGACGCCGGAACAATTTCCTCGCGTCCGTATTTGCCGGGCAAACGGAAATGGGTGTGTCCTTTCTGGACGTCTCTACTGGTGAGTTCTATGCGGCACAGGGCAATGAGGAATACATACTCAAACTAATACAGGGATTCGCTCCGGCAGAAGTCATTTTCAGCAAGAATTCGCGCGAACGCTTCGAAGCGTTGTTCGCAGAGGAGCACAGCACGTTTGCGCTGGACGATTGGGTTTACTCATACGACTATGCGTATGAAAAGCTGATAGGGCAGTTCAACACTGCCAGTCTGAAAGGCTTCGGGATCGACAGCCTCGGAGAAGCCATCATCGCTGCTGGTGCTGTTCTCCATTACCTTGAAGAGACTGAGCACAAAGATACAACGCACATCTCGGCCATCTCCCGTATCGACGAGGACAAATACGTCTGGCTTGACAAGTTCACGATAAGGAATTTGGAAATCGTGCAACCTCAGCATGAGGGCGGTGTGCCTCTTATCGAAACGCTGGATCGCACGATTACGCCCATGGGAGCGCGGCAGCTGCGTAAGTGGCTTATTCTCCCGCTTAAGGATAAAGCTGCGATCGATGAGCGTCTCGCTATCGTGGAGGAGTTCCATCGTGACACCACCTTGGCTGAGGAGATTGCCGAACACCTTAAGCCTATCGCCGACCTGGAGCGGCTGATTTCGAAAGTAGCGGTTGCACGGATCAACCCTCGTGAAATGATCCAGCTCAAGCGTTCGCTGAAATGCGTCGCACCGCTGATGGCCCGCCTGCAGCAACATCAGTCACCTGCACTGAAAAAGATCGGCGACCAACTGCATCCATGCGAATATCTGGTTGAACAGCTTGAAAAAACTCTAAAAGAGGACGCTTCTGTTGCGATCAACCAGGGAGGGATCATCAACGATGGCTTTGATCCCGAACTTGACGAGCTGCGAAAGATTGCGTACTCGGGGAAAGACTACTTGCTCCAGGTACAGCGTCGCGAGATTGAACGCACAGGGATTGCGTCGCTGAAGATTTCATACAACAAGGTGTTCGGGTATTATCTCGAGGTAAGCAACGCCAACAAGGATAAGGTACCGCCCGACTGGATCAGAAAGCAGACGCTGGTCAACGCGGAGCGCTATATCACGGAGGAGTTGAAGGTTTACGAGGAGAAGATTCTTCATGCGGAAGAGAAGCTTGCCATTCTCGAGCAGCGCATCTTCGAGACGCTTGTACGCAACACGGCCGACTTTATTCCGCAGATTCAGCAGAACGCACGCGCGATCGCGCTAATCGATTGTTTGTTGTCGTTCGCACAGGTTGCGCGTGCAAATCGCTACGTGCGTCCCGAGATCAACGAAAGTCTTGTCATTGATATCAGGGAAGGACGACATCCGGTGATTGAAAAGCAATTGCCGCCGGGGGAATCCTATGTGCCGAACGACATCCTGCTGGATAGCGACAAGCAGCAAATTCTGATCATCACAGGTCCGAATATGGCGGGTAAATCAGCACTGCTGCGACAAACAGCCCTGATCGTGCTGATGGCGCAAATCGGAAGCTTCGTGCCCGCAGCTTCGGCATCAATTGGTATTGTCGACAAGATATTCACTCGCGTAGGCGCTTCTGATAATCTCTCCCGTGGAGAGTCAACGTTCATGGTGGAAATGATCGAGACGTCAAGTATCCTCAACAACCTGAGCAACCGAAGTCTTGTGTTGATGGATGAAATCGGGAGAGGTACGAGTACGTACGATGGCGTTTCGATTGCGTGGGCTATAGTCGAATATCTGCACAATCACAAAGACTTCCGGCCCAAGACGTTGTTCGCTACCCATTACCACGAACTGAATCAGCTTGAGGAAGACCTGCCTCGCGTGAAAAACTTTAACGTTTCAGTCCGCGAAGTAGGCGATCGCATTATCTTCATGCGCAAGCTGAAGCCGGGAGGAAGCGAACACAGCTTCGGTATTCACGTCGCGCAACTTGCGGGGATGCCGAACCGAGTGGTGTTCCGCGCGAATGAAATTCTCCGTTTCCTTGAGCAGGATAAACACAAGAACAAAGGCCCCGTCTCCCTCGAAAAGTTGCCACCTCCTACCCCGCAGCTAAGCCTCTTTGAACCTGATCCGCGGTTCAAGAGTATTCAGGAGCTTCTGAGTAAAATTGACATCAACACGATTAGCCCCGTGGAGGCGTTGTTGAAGTTGAATGAAGTGATTGCGATCTTGAAGGAGTGAGTGTTGACGTGTTAATGTGTTGATGTGTTGGAGTTGGGCCGTATGGGTGTAGGTGACCGCTAACCTGCGCGAAGAAACGACACCCACACTTCGAGGCGATTCAACTTCAGCACGTCAACACATCAGCACATCAACACATCAACACGTCAATACATTCTCAAGCCGCCCTTTTAACCGTCTGCGGTCGAATCTCCTGCGAACGTGTCAAACTGATGACACCGATTTTGTGGAGCAGCTTGATCACCAAATAGGTCGGATCGATCTCATGCCACCGGATGCCTCCGAAGTTGGCGCGTGAACCGTTCTTATGGTGATTGTTATGATAGCTTTCGCCCATCATGAGAAAGTCTACAGGCAGGAAGTTTTTGGATGTATCACCGACTTCGAAATTTCTGTAACCATACTTGTGCGCAAACCAGTTGATGATGGCGCCGTGAATAGGACTCATCAGGAATTGTATAGGAAGGAGAAGCCATAACCACCATTGCGTCGCGAACGCAGCATAAATGGCAACGTACACAACACCCCACATGATCCGTGACGGCCAGGAACTGGCAAAGCGATCAAAGGCATCCCAGCGGGGAACACCTCGCGTGAAGCGTTCATCGACGATCATTTGGTTCTTGCAGATCGCGGAATAGATGGTTTTCGTCTTCCACATCATATTCCAGATCGTCTCGTCGTATTTCGGTGAATGAGGATCATTCTCCGTGTCGGCGAATGCGTGGTGCATGCGGTGCATGACGCCATAGCCGTATGCATTGAGATAGTTGGATCCCTGGAATATCCAGGTCAGCACAAAGAAGACCTTTTCCGTGAATTTATTCATGGTAAAGGCACCATGAGCTGCGTAGCGGTGAAGGAAAAAGGTTTGAAAGAAGAGGGAGAGGTACCAGTGGCACACAAAAAAGGCCAGGATAACAAGCATTAGGTTTACGTTTAAGTGTTTTCTGTTTTAATAAGGCCTGCAATAAATCGCTAAAAAGCAGCGGCCTTTACTGTAAGACAACGACCGCCAGGGCTTGTGACAAAAAAGTGCAGAATTATTTTTCGGGTTGAAGGTCGGACTTCAGAACGGTCACCAGTTCATCGGTTTGACCGAGGTTGCACGCCTTTCGAAATGCAGCGGTCAGAGCACTGATGTCGGGAAATTCGACACGGATGCGGAATGATTCCTTGTTTAGTTTACTCTTGGCACGTGAAAGCAGTTGCCGCAGGTGGTCTTTCTTCTTGTCGAGCGTTTCCTGCAGCGTTTCGTAGTCGAAGTCAAATACCTCTTTAAGCACAAAAACGGTGCGTTCCAGGGGTTCCAGTTTTTGTTGCAGCAGTTTGAAAGCTTCCTGGAGGTTGATGTCCAGGTCGAGATGTGACAGGTTCGACTCCTTGAAGCGTCCGAGAATTTCGGCAAGATTCACCTGGCTCAACTGGCTGAAAAAGTCCTCCTTCTTGCGCTTAAGCGCTTTAAGGTGGTTCCGGCAGTTATTTACGACGGACTGGATCAGGTACGCCTTAAGGTTGACGACAGTCTCCGGCTTCACGGTCAGGAACCTCAAAAAGGTCTCCTGAACAATATCCTCCGCGTCTTCCTTGCACCGAACCAGATTGTAGGCAATGGATTGGAGGAGGGGCTGATAGAGCGCGATCGTCTGAGTATGTGACATTCGACAACAAAGTAACGTCATAAATGCGAGATTATCATCATCGCAAACGCCAATAGGGGCAATATGTATGCCTAAACGCTTTGAGTGGCGTTTTTATATACGTAGGGGAAGTAGCGGATCATGCTAACGGCATGTTGGCTTACAAGCGTTGGGCTGGCGAACTGGTCGACGTGCCTTCCCAGGAACAGTAAAAAGCGACTTGATTTGACCATGGCAATGTCTTCGGCAATATGCCGAATCTTGTAACGCGGCATAATGGCGATGAACCCGGCCGAAAGCGATGTTGGTAACAACATGTTGGATCCGTGCACGCCGATGACGATGTGGGATCTGGCGTAGAGCTGACACCACAGCACCTCATCGTCGAGCGTCGGTGCTTTTTTTCTTCGATCATGGATCAATTGGGGCAACCTGCCCGTCATGCCGAGACCCACCGCAAAGAACTCCGCGAAGGGTAACTCGCGGTGAATCTTGCGCGCAGTTCTGGCGATGCGGCGATTCTGTCTCCACACGAAGAGCGCCCGGCTGAGTTTGAACTTAACAGCTACTTTGAACAGGAAGTATTCGAGATGCGTGGGTTGCCACAACCGGTCCTCTCTTAGCACAAAGGTGATCGTCGGTTTAAGGTTGCTAAATCGTGAGAGGTCGAAGGGTTCAGTGCGGTGCAACTTTCGCAGGTCGATCGTTTCAAGATCGAGATGCGTGTACGCTTTGCTAAGCCAAACGTTGGTGAGAGACTGTATTCGGTCCTTCAACTCTGCGTCCAGGTTGGCGATGCCGCGATGCATCTCTTTCAGGGGGGCATCAAAAATCCAGATCTCCGGAACATCGTCGGGAACGAGCCATGCCAGTGCTCGGGGGACGAAGACGATAAGATGGAGGTCAGGATACTTTCTTCTCAATACAATGGCATTCCACAGTTTGGTATAGACATGACCATAGACGTGGTCCAGGCAATTGAGAATGATTGCACTGTCTGTCGCGGTGTCGCCCTTCTTCGTGATGGACACTGTGATGGCCGCCCCGTGGAAAAGAGATTGAAGCAGAGGATCGATCAACCAGCCCACTGCTGTTGAATCGCAAGACAGTCTTTTTCCTTGTTCGGCGAATGTGGCCGGGTAGAGTAAATCGTGTCCAATAGGAAGTGTTGTATAGAACGTTTGCACGCACTGTGAGCACGTGTGTTTGGCTACGATGTGTATTCCCTGAAACAGGAGCTCACCTTCTGACAACTGCTCAGTACCACAGGCCGCACAGGTTACGTCGAACCTACCCTCCGGTTTCAGCGCGATGAGATCGTCGTGGGTACCTACTGTTTTTGTATCTGTCATCAGTTCAATCGTTCAGGCTCACAGGTGTTAGCTTGTGTATTGGAGTGAAACTATATCGAGTTGATCGCACGATTTGGCGTCGTTGGTGGTTATTGAAATTACGGGCAGTCAAAACTAATTACTTTTCTGCCTATTTTTGTGTTGTCATTGACATGCGCTGGAGCTGGAGGTGACATATGAATTGGATTACTTTTGATGAGCACACAGACTATCGAACTCCCTAAGAGAAGAAAACCTAAGCTGAAGCAAGAGCTTGCGTTTATTGCTGTACACCTGCTGCCTCTCGGCGCACTGTATACCGGAGCAACAACATTCGACTGGATCGTTTGCGGAGTGCTGTATGTTGTCCGCATGTTTTGGGTGACGGGCGGATATCATCGCTATTTCGCACATAAGTCATATTCCACCTCGCGATGGTTTCAATTTGTCATCGCCTTCATGGCGCAGACGTCAGCACAGAAGGGCGCGCTGTGGTGGGCATCACATCACCGGCATCACCATCGTCACAGCGATACACCAGCTGATCCCCATTCAATGAAACTGTACGGGTTCTGGTATTCACACGTAGGGTGGATTGTGGGGCCCGACTTCAAAGAAACGGATTACAAGATCATTGCCGACTACGCGAAGTATCCCGAGCTGGTTTGGCTGAACAAGAACTATCTCGTTCCTCCCCTGGTGCTGGCCGTGGTAGTAACAGCCCTGGGGGGCATTGTCAATGGCGGTAGTTTGGCGGCAATGTTCACGACGGCCGGTTTTTCGACGCTGTTCGTTGGTTTCTTCCTGAGCACGGTAATCCTGTACCATGCCACGTTCTCGATCAATTCGATCATGCACAAGTTTGGCACCCAGCGCTATGAGTCGAACGATGAGAGTCGGAACAGCCTGTGGCTGGCCTTGCTGACTCTGGGTGAGGGGTGGCACAACAACCACCATTATTATGAGGTGTCGGCGCGTCAGGGCTTTTTCTGGTGGGAAATTGACATTACCTACTACATTCTCAGGGGGCTGGCTGCGGTCGGTCTGATCTGGGATCTGAAGAAAGTGCCCAAGCACATTCAGTATTCTAAGAACAAGGAGCATGCCCGAGAGCTCCGCCGGGAGATGGAAGAACTGAAGAAGTCCGCCTGACGGGCTGGGGAGGTCTTCCGGGGAACCGGAAACCCGTCTGGGGAGTTTAAAATCGCCAAGAAAAGTTTATTTTCACGCGAAAATTTTTCGAATCTGTTATTAATTTGGCACCCCCGAATTGCTGGAGGCAGTCGGGGTAGTTAAATGCGGGAGT